>Ga0172376_10000629_pt1 | contig 45105 bp, 30 predicted proteins | sample Lak35m_FD_121114 | JGI IMG/M metagenome (GOLD analysis project Ga0172376, IMG submission 121114) | Freshwater microbial communities from Kabuno Bay, South-Kivu, Congo - kab_092012_35m | ecosystem: Environmental > Aquatic > Freshwater > Lake | place: Democratic Republic of the Congo: South-Kivu...
CGACATCGCCGTCGTGCCGCTCTTCGAGAAGATCAACGACCTTCACCATGCGCACGAGACGCTCGCCACGATCCTCGACACGCCGGCTTACGCCGAGCATCTGGCCGGCCGCGGCAACCGGCAGGTGGTGATGGTGGGCTATTCCGACAGTACGAAGGACGGCGGCTATCTCGCAGCCTGCTGGGGCCTGCAGGCGGCGCAGAGCCGGCTCCACGCGGCGGCCGCGGCCCGCAGCGTTTCGCTCACGTTTTTCCACGGCCGCGGCGGCTCGCTCGGCCGCGGCGGCGGCCCGGCGGCCCGCGGCATCCTCTCGCTCCCGGCGGAGACGCTCGACGGCAGCCTGCGGCTCACCGAGCAGGGCGAGGTGCTCGCCGAGCGCTACGACGATCCCGAGATTGCCTGCCGCCACCTCGAGCAGGTGTCGTGGGCCACGCTCACGGCCTCGGGCGGCCGGCGGGCCGATCCACAGCCCGAGTGGATCGCGCTCATGGAGCGGATGGCCGCGCGTTCATACGAGTGCTACCGCGAGCTCGTCGCGGAGCCGGGCTTCATCCAGTATTTTTCGCAGTCCACGCCGATCGACGACATCGAGAATCTCCCCATCGCGTCGCGGCCCGCCCGCCGCCGCGGCGAGCGCACGCTCGACGACCTGCGGGCGATCCCCTGGGTGTTTTCCTGGACGCAAAGCCGCTGCATGATCCCGGCCTGGTACGGCCTGGGCACGTCGCTCGCCGACGTGAAATACGACGACCGCCACGCCTGGCAGACGGTGTGCGATATGTACCGCCAGTGGCCCTTCTTCCAGGCCACGATCGACAACGCCACGCTCGCCCTCGCCAAGGCCGACATGTACATCGCCCAGCGGTATTCCGAGCTCACGACCGACCCCGACGTGCGCCGCCGCATCTGGCAGCGGATCGCCGCCGAGCGCGACCGCACGCGGCAGGCGATCCTCGACATCGTCGGGGGCGGCGAATTGCTCGCCACCACGCCGTGGTTTCAGCGGTCGATCGAAGCCCGTAATCCCTCCATCGATCCCCTCAACCTCATTCAGATCGAGTTCATGCGCCGGCGGGCGGCCGGCGGCCCCGATGCAGTTCCCGACGAACCGCTCCGCGACCTCCTGCGGCTGTGCGTCCAGGGCATCGCCTCGGGCATGCGCACCACAGGATAGGAGCCCGCCCCGATGCCCACCGCCGCCGATCTCGCCATCAAGTCCCTCGGCCCCTGCCGGATCGATTCGCCGCTCAAGTCGCTCCTCGAGTCGCGGCAGACCACCGCCCACTACGTCGCCGAGGACGACCGCGTCCTGTTCCACGACACGCCCCGGCTCGCCGCCGCCACCGGGCTCTCCATCGAAGAACTGCCCGGCTTCGAGCCCGCCGGCCCGCGCCGCAGCATCTTCTTCGACGCCGCGAAGATGCGGGTCGGCATCGTCACCTGCGGCGGCCTCTGCCCGGGGCTCAACGACGTGATCCGCGGCCTCGTGATGGAGCTCTCCCACCACTACGGCGTGCAGCGGATCTACGGCTTCCGCAACGGCTACCAGGGTTTTATTCCCCGCTATGGCCACGACGTGCTCGACCTCACGCCCGGTGGCGTGAGCTCGATCAACGAGGACGGCGGCACGATCCTCGGCACGTCCCGCGGCAGCCAGGATCCGCACGAGATCGTCGACTGCCTCGAGCGGATGAACATCAACGCCCTGTTCGTGGTCGGCGGCGATGGCAGCATCCGCGGGGCGATGCAGATCGCGGCGACCGTCGCCGAGCGCGGCCAGAGGATCGCAGTGGTCGGCATCCCCAAGACGATCGACAACGACATCCCCTACATCGACCAGAGCTTCGGCTTCCAGACGGCGTTCGCCGAGGCGGCCAAGTCGATCCGCGCGGCCCACGTCGAGGCCAAGGCCTCTCCCCACGGCATCGGCCTCGTCAAGCTGATGGGCCGCCACTCGGGCTTCATCGCCTGCTACGCGTCGCTCGCGGAATCCGACGCCAACTACGTGCTCATCCCCGAGGTGCTCTTCGCGCTCGACGGCGATCGCGGCCTCCTGCCGCACCTGCGCGGCCGCGTGCTGGCCCGGGGCCACGCCGTGATCGTGGCGGCCGAGGGGGCCGGGCAGGATCTCGTGCCGGCGAGCGAGGCGGGCGTCGACGCCTCGGGCAACAAGAAGCTCGCCGACATCGGCCTGTTTCTCAAGTCCCGGATCACCGACGACTTCGCGCGGGCGGGCATGGAGTGCAACCTCAAGTACATCGACCCGAGCTACGCGATCCGCAGCGTGGCGGCCAACCCCTATGACAGCGTCTACTGCCTGCGGCTGGCTCAAAACGCGGTCCACGCCGCGATGGCCGGCCGCACCGAGATGGTGATCGGCCGCTGGCACGGCCGCTACGTGCACATCCCGATGGCGCTCGCCGTGAGCTGCCGCAACCAGGTGGCCCCGGAGGGCGACCTCTGGCTCGCCGTGCTCGAGGCGACGGGCCAACCCCGTGCCTTCATGTAGGACAGGCTTCAGCCTGTCACCATATGTAGGACAGGCTTCAGCCTGTCACGAGCACCGACAGGCTAAAGCCTGTCCTACGCGAGCACCGACAGGCTAAAGCCTGTCCTACGCGAGCACCGACAGGCTAAAGCCTGTCCTACGCGAGCACCGACAGGCTAAAGCCTGTCCTACGCGAGCACCGACAGGCTTCAGCCTGTCACGAGCACCGACAGGCTAAAGCCTGTCCTACACGAGCACCGACAGGCTAAAGCCTGTCCTACGCGGGCAACCGACAGGCTAAAGCCTGTCCTACAGCTCGCCCTTCACGGCCAACTCGTGGAAGTAGTGCCCGACCTTCTTCTGGTTCTTGAGCAGCCAGTCGATCGAGGGCTCGTTGGCCATCGCCTTGGCGATCGCCTTGAGCGTGGCCTCGCGGTGGGTCTTGAAGAGCACCTCGTGGTCGATCTTCGTCTTGGCGTCGGCTGCCGAGGGATCGAGCCACACGGCCACGATGATCCCGATATCGTTCACCTTGTTCTTGGGGATGTGCCCCTCGCGCACACTGTCGAGCACGGCGTTGGCGATGGCCGCCTGCACGGTACCCATGAGGATGTTCGTGTAGCGGGCGTTGGGCGCGGTGTATTTGCTCACCATCAGCGTGGCCGGCCGCACCTGCACGTCGCTGTTCAGAATCGCCCACACGCGGGTGTGGCCCTTCACCTGATCGCCGATCAGGTTCGCGATCGCGTAGCCCACCGGGCCGTCGAGCTCGCCGATCACCACCTCCGGCTCGGCCGCGCTCCAGGCCTCGTCGGCCTCCGCGAGTGCCTCGCCCGTCTGCATCACGATCTTCCTGCCGACCATCTGGAAATCTCCTGGGGTTGGCCCGGGAGTCTACCCGACGCCGATCGACGTCTCGCCCAAAGGCCTCGGGGCGATTGCCATCAGCCGATCGCGAGGAATATCCGGCACCCGAGGCATACGTGGCCGAACCGTCACGGCCGTGAAATGCAGCATTTTCTCCGTGCCTCTGGGCGAACCAGTCCTACCGAGTCGATCCTCCAGGGTGCAGGGATGCCCCGGACGATGTGGAAGTCGTTCGGGTGGGGGGTGTGGTCTCGCTGCTGCATGGATGCGGCGGAGGTACGAGATCGCCAAAAAATGCGCGATCGATGAGCGGCGATGGCCGGCGGGATGTGTCCCTGCGGACGTACCATGCGGTACGTGCGTCGCGCCGTCTCGTGTTCGCGTCCCTCGCCATCACGGCCTGGCTCTCGGCCGCCGACTGCGCCGCCCAGACGTCCGGCGGAACCCTCTGGGACTTTCTCGGCATTCCGACCAATTCCGCAGCCCAAGCGTCGTCAAACCCGGCGATCGCGGCAGCCGCGAAAGCCAAGGCGGCGAAACACGAGATCTGCAAGAAGAAGAAAGCCATCCAGTACCTCGCTGGGATGGGCTGCTCCGCAGAGCACCCCGAGGTGGCCGCCGCCCTGCTGGCCGCGATGGGCGACCCCGAGGAACCGGTGCGCTATGAGGCGGTGAAGGCGGTGCTGCAGACGGCCGAGGCCTGCCAATCACCTGAGCAAAAGCGGGCGTCGAAAAAGGCACTCTCGCTCGGCGAGCGATGCCATGACTGCAAGAAAAAGGTCGAGAAGGCGATCTGCGATTGCATCGAACGGCTGTGCGGCAAGGCGCCGCCAAAGGAGCACAAACACAAACTGAAAAAGCTCCTCGGCCGCGACGACTGTCCGCAGGAGCCGGCCGATTGCGGCAAAGGCCAAGGCTCCTGCTGCACGCCCGAGATCAGGGAGAAGTTGCAGCAACTGGCCTTCGGCCGCGACGAACAGGGCTGCTTTCTCGAAAAAAGTTCGCGCGTTCGCGAACTGGCGGCCGCCGCCCTCCAGGCATGTGCGGCCTGCGGTGGGTGCGGCTGCCGTGATGCTGGAGCCGGTGTGCTGCGGGAAATGCCCCCGGAGGAAGCCCGTGAGATGGGGGCCGATTCCACCGATCGGCTGCTCGATGGCGACTGTGTCTATGAGAGCGTGGTCGTGCCGCTCCCGCCGCAGATGCAACCGACCCTCGCCGACCCGCTGCCGCCGCAGCCCCCGGCGCCCGAGCCGCCGTCCCGGCACCACGGCCCGCCCCCCGAGCCGATCCCCGCACCGTCGGCCAGCTTGGAAAAGGCCACCACCCGGCTGGCGATGGTGCCTGCCGCAGGCTCACCCCTGCCCGCAGCCGTTCTGCCGCCGCGGCCCGTTCAGCGAACGCCGCCGCGACGTCCTTCGGAGATCTGGAATCCTCTGAGCCCCGCCCAAACGCTCGCCCGCGCGATGCCCCTGCCGGCTTTGCCCGGCACGCGTCCCGCGGTCGATCTCAACGCCGTCCGCCAGAGCCTCGGGACACCACAGCTCTCGCTGGCTCTGGCGCGCCTGCCCGCCCCCCTGACGGTCGGCCCGAGTCCGCTCGGAGCGGTCAAGCAGCCAACACCGCCGCAGGCTATCGTCGCCACACCCTTGATGGGGACCGCGGCGACGACCTGGCTCCTGCGGGGCGTCGCGATCATGCTCACGATCGCGGCCTCGCTGGCCGCGGTCGCCGGTGGTTCAGAGTTGGGGCGGCACCGGCACGAGTAGCGGCTCGGGCGCACCGCCCACCTCGGCGGGGCCGACCGCGTTGGCCTGGAAACGTCGCCGGGTCGTGATCTGCAGGACCACCTCCGGGCCGATCTCCCCTTCGGTGGCCGTGATCGTAAACTCGTGCCGCACTCGCCGCACGCCCCGCGCGGTCACGTGCAGAGCCCGGCGGCAGCCGCGGGTCAGCGCGACGTGGAGCACAGGGAGGTCGTCGCTCACTTCCGGCGGATGCTCCTCGAGAACGGTCGCCAAAACCTCTCCGCGGGTCGTCGCCGGCCGGATCTGGACGGTGATGTTCGACCCCGGCAGGCCAGGCACGTCGAATGACTTGTCGCCGGGTCCCACTCCTGCCAGCGGAATCGACAGGTCGGCTGCGGGATCGTCGAAGTGAATCCACGAACGGATTGTCGCGCTCGACGCATTCGCCGGCCAGTCGTGGGCGGCGAGCGCGAGCACGGGCACCGGCCGGCCGAGCTGGAAGTCCATGTCGAAAAATGTGTAGGGCATCCCCTCCGGGCCGGCGGCCGACACCGGCTGCACCTCGACCCAGATCGCCTTGGGCCGCGGTGAAAAGCCGTCGGCCTCGCCGTTCTGGATCGAAAGCGGAAACCGGACCGTCGGCCCCTCGCGGTGCGCCATGTGCGCGCCGAGAAACCAGATCCGCCCTGGGTTCACCGGATCTGGCAGGAGCGACTGGGAGTCCCGCAAACCCTGCTCGGTGCCGCCGTCGTAGCGGCGAAACTGGAGCGATCGCCCGCGGGCCGTCGCGTAGAGTTGGAGCCGCTCGCCCCCCCACACCCGCACGCCGCGTTTGGGCGTCGGAGGACCGGTGTCGAGCAGCACGTCGTACGGCACGGACGTGCCGGCCACCGGCAGCGGCACCTCGAGCACCCCGCCGATTTCGGCCGTAGCCGCCGGGGCATCGGCGCCGTCGAGGCGGAATCGCACCTGCTGCAGCGAGGAGCGCAGCGCCGAGGCCAGCTTCCGCGGGTCGGTAGCGTCGAAATACCGTCCGCCCGAGTCGGCCGCGAGGCTCTGCAGATCCTGGAGCCGCACCTGACGGTCGAGCCCGTTGAACTGGAGGTCGAAACCGATCACGTCCACATGGATCGGATTCGTCCGCCCGCGGCGGAAGTTGATGGCTGAAAGCGTCCGCAGCACGTCCCCTGACGACCGGATCCGGCCACCGCTCTGGTCGTTGGCACCGTCGGTCACCACGAGCACATGGCCCGGCCCGGGATCGGCCCCGGCAAAATCGTTGCGCAGCGCCTCGTCGATGGCCAGGTAGAGCGGCGTCTCCCCGCCCGGCTGCTGCGCGTCGATGATCGAGCGGATCCGTTGCAACTGCACCGGCACCAGCGGCTGCAGGTCGATCACCTGCTCGACGTCGTCGCCCGGGACCAGGTTGAATTTCCCCCCCTCCGCAACGGTCTTGTCGCGATCGCGCTCGCCGGCTTTCGTCAGCCCCGCGGTGTAGCGGCCGCGTTGGTCCCGCGACCAGCGCGTCCGATGCCCGTACAGCCAGAGCGACGCGTTCCACCCGCCGTCGCGGGCGAGTTGCTCGAGCATCTCGTAGAGCGCCTCGCGGCCGGCTTCCAGGCGGGAGCGGCCGTCGGAGAGCCGCTGTCCCATGCTTCCCGAACAGTCGAACACGATCGCGACCGACTGGTTGCGGGGCACGGCGCCGCCGACCGTGATCCGCGGCGGGACTCCGGGCGGGGCGTTCCACTCGACCATCCGCATGGTCGCGGCGGTGGCCACCGGCAGCCGCGCGGCCGCCCGATGCCCCCTGAACCACGCGATCGCCTCCACGACCGGGGCGGTCGCGGCGGGCGCCTGCGGATCGACGCCGAGAATGTCGGCCACACGGTCGACATACCGCCATGGGGTGCCGGTCTGTTTGTCAGCCGCCACGAACGGCAAGGGAAGCCGGGCCGTCGGCCCCGCTTCGGTCTCTGCGAGAGGCAACGGCGGGCCGGACATCGAAGTGGAAAACCACAGCGTGGCCAGGCCTTCGGTCAACGGCGGCTCGACCCGCAGTTGCGCCTGGCGGACGGCAATGTCCTGCAACAACGGCTTCTCGAACACCCGCAGCGTGGCCCCACTCACGTCGAGCCGCCCCCAGCCCTCGCCCAAGGGGCCGAGCCGCCCCTCGAGCGCGGCAATCCGGGCCGCCAGCCGCCGTCGTGGAACAAGCCCGTGCTGAATCCGGATCCTGGGGACGATTTCCTCGACGAACTCGAGAAACGACCGCGCCGCCTCGAGGCACCAGACGGGGGCCGTTGGATCGACCCCCGCCCAAAAATCGTCGAGGGCTTCGTTGGCCGCCGTCAGCAGCCGGTCGTGCCACGCCGCGAGCAGGCTTGCACGGACCGTAACCGATGGCCCCTGCCCCTCGTGCACCGAGACGGGCGTCAGCCGCCGGGCGGCGATTTCCGCCGCGCCGAGGGCCGAGAGCCGCTCGAGTTCGGCGAAAAACAGCTCCTGGGGCTTCGTCAGGCCATCGGCTCGCTCGTCCGCCTCCCGGTGGTGGGCATCGCCGGTGGCGAGCGCCGCCGAGAGGCTGTCGATCGACCGCCGAATGCCGGCCACGGCGGTTCCGAGCCCGGCGGCGATCTCGGCGGGCTGCACCGGTCGCACCGCCAGCCCCTGGGCGTTGCTGTCGAGCAGGATCGCCACGGGATGGATGAACGACTCGCGCCACGCCGTCCAGGCCGCCAGCGGCGTCTCCGCTCCCGGAGGCATTGGGCGGCTCGCTGCCGTGGCCTCCGGAACCGCGACGAGCACGAATCGCTGCTGGAGTGAATCGGCCCGCCGGATCAACCGCATCCGATCCTCGCCGCGGACCAGGGGCGTGGTCAGCAGCCGGCGAATGCGGGCCAACGTCTGCACCGTGTCGGGGGCGGCGACCGCGAGGTCGGCGGCGGCGTTGTTGAACGTGTCGCGCAGCGGCTCGAGGAGGGCCCTGACTTCCGCCATCCGTCCGGCGTAGCGATCGGCAAGATCGGCCCTCATTTTCTCGACATCGCTGCCGGCGACGCGAGCCGCCGCGATCGCATCCTGCGGCCCCTGGGCGATGAGCGCGTACAACTGCCCCACCGCCTCGAGAATCCGCGGCCACTCCGGGTCGGTCCCGAGCGCGGGCCCCGCGGCCTGCGTTCCCTCCTCCCCCGCCGCGATCCGCTGTTCCTGGCTCCACCACGCCGCCAGCCAGGGCAGCTCGTCGAGGAGTTCGTCGGCATAGCGATAGGATTCCGAGATCATTCCGACGAAGGCCACGGATTCGTCGATCCGCGGCTCCGACGCAGCGACGATGGTGCGTGCCTCGGCGATCGCCGCCGCGTCGCCGACGAACAGCAGGTCGAACGCCCGGCGCAGATCGGCGACGACGCGTGTTCGCGGCGTGAGCAGATCGACGAGTCTGTCGGTGCGGACATCGAGCGCGAACAGCGCGTCGCGCGCCTTGCCTACGAGCCGGATGAGCCGCAGCGGCAGTTCGGGGTCCTGGCGCCACACGTCCGCGGGGGCATACTGGGCGACGAGGCGGGCGATGTGGATTTCCGGCGCCTCGCTCGTGATTCCGGCTGCCGGTTCGCCGATGGCCGCCAGCCAGCGTTCGAGCATGCCGCGATCGATCGGCCGGCGCTCGTCGATCCGCGCGGTCAGCCACAGCCAGCCGCGTTCCGCACGGAGCACCCATTCCGAGGCCGATGCCGCCTCCGGAATCCTCACCGGCTGCTGCTCGTTCGGACCCGTCGTCGGCGAGCCGACCACGCGCTCCATCTGCGTGGTCCAGGCGGTGACGTCGGGCGGAACCTGAAACGCCCGCTCCGCCCGTGCCAGCCGCTGCAGCCGGATCGAGGGAAGGTATTCGACGTCGCTGGAAAACTTCGCGGCGATCTCGAGTTCCAGCCGTTCCGCCTGCGTCTCGACACTGCGGAGCTCCGAAAGGCAGCCGATGCCGCCGTCGCGCAGCGATTCGCACCGCATCAGCAACTGGATGTAGGCCTGCCACAGCGTGGGGCGCAGGTGCTGCCCGATGCGGCACAGTTCGTCGGCGGCTTTCCAACGTGCCGCCAGCCACCACGTGTCGTCGGCCGAGGGTGCGGAGGAATTCGCCGCTTGCGCGGCGTAGCGCGGCAGGGCCGCGACGCGTTCCAACACGGCGTTGCGTTCGGCTGCCTCGGTGATGTGCCAGGCCCGAGCCCACGACAACCGCGGCGCGGCCGCAGGCACCGGAGCCGCGGGATACAACGTGGGCGTCTGGCGCTCGCCGTGGCTCGCGAGCGACCGCCGATCGACCTCGACGCCGAGGTAGGTGGCCAGTTCCCCCAGATCGACCTCGCCGTTGCCGTTGCCGTAGGGCTTGGAGTCCGCCGCGCCGCGCAGGCCCCGGCCGAACAGCGTGCCGAACACGGTGCCGCCCTCGAGGGGATGGCCGTGCGCCGTCTGCCCGGGGCCGGCCGGTAGCAGGACCCACGTGCGGGGCAGGTCTTCCGCAGCCATCGCCATCATCGCCTGGATCGCGACCGGGAAACCGCCATCCGCAACACCCAGCGGCCACGACATCTCGCCCTGGCACGCATCGAGCACCGCGAGAACGTCGACGTGCGACGGCACGGCGCGGCGCACCGATTCCAGCAGCCGACGCACCGACACCTGGCGGCTGGCCTGGGGACCGATGGCGGCGTCGGCAGCCAGGGGCGGCACGAGATGGGGTTCGCCGCCGGCATCGACCATGCCGAGCATCGACAGGTAGACGATCACCATGTTCTGGCCGGGGCCGCCGGGACGGGCCGCGGCGACCCGCTGGGTGAGGCTGGTGATGATTTCGTCGGCCGAGGCGGTCTTCAGCTCGTCGCTTACGTCCTTCCAGGCGATGGTGCGCGGGTGAAAAAGATTCACGCTCGGCATGCCCATGGCCGCCAACGACGCGCTATCCTCGCGCCCCAGCTTGAGCGGACCGAGCGGCAGGCGGTAGCCCGACGCGAACGCCCCGATCACGGGCACGTACTGCTTGATGCCGAAGAGCAGCCAGATCATCGCGGCGATGAGCGCGACCGCGAGGGCCGTGAGCCCGATTCGACGCGCGAAGAGCCAGAGCGTCTGCCACGTGCCCGGATCTCCGGGCGGCCGCCGCCATGACATGGTCGCAGCCGCCACGGGCGAGCCGTCCGGCAGTGGCTGGGGGGCCGTGCTCATTTGAGCTCCAACGTGGCAGTCGGTGATTCGGCCGGCGGCGCCGGAACGACCACGGAAATCGGGGACGCGGCCCGCGTGCGATTGCGGACGACCCCGCGGGCCGAAATCTTGTACTCGCCCGGCTCGAGATCGGGGAAGGTGAACGAGCCATCGGCGCCGGACCGCACCGCCGGCGGCCCACCGGGGCCGTCCGCCGACACCGTCACTCCCGACTCGCCCCGCCCGTCGAGCTTGACCACCCCCCGAATCGACCCCTTCGCGACCGTGCGGCCGACCTCGATCCAGATCCGGGTCGGCGGCGCAGACAGGCCGACGCGGTCCGTGGCCCGGACGAGCGCCGCCAGGCGCACAGCCGGCACGAAGGCCGCGGTGTCGATCGTGATCTCGTACCGGCCGCCCTCGAGACTCGCCGCGGGCTTCCATCCCTCGGGCTTTCCATCTCCCTTGGCATCGACCGCCCACTCCACGCGGCTCACGCCCGAGACACCCGGGAGCCTGACGCCGGCGTTCGTCGCGAACGACTCCCGCGGGTCGTCGGTGACGTTGAGCGGAATCACCAGCCGGCGACCCACCACGGCATTCACGCTCACCGGCGCCTCCACGACGGGGGGCCGGCCGTCGAACACGAATCGTGTGCTGGCGGTCAGCGGCCGCTGGACGCCCGGCATCGCGAGCCCCGCCTCCGCCTCCACATCGACGTCCACGAAGCCTTCGCCCGGAACGTCGATCCGCCAGTCGGCGCCGGCCGTCGAAATCGCGAGCATCGCCGGCGGAGCCGCCTTCTCCAGCATGAACTCGATCTTCCGGTCGCTCATCGTCGTCCAGGCCGTTCGGCCAGGCTCGCCCGAGATGCTTCCGGCCCTGGCCTCCCGCAACAGCAACCGCCCGAGCGGCGGGGCGTCGTCGGATCGAGCCGGGGGTTCGTCTCGACCCGCGGTCCGCGCATCGGGTGGCGCATCGATCAGCAACTCCAACGGAAAGGTCGCCACCGGCGCCCGCACAAGCGTCAGCCGCTCGGTCGGCATCGCAATCCTGACCCGCCGCCAGTCCGCCTGCGGCTGCTGCGGCTGCCCGTCGGTGGCCGGCGCGCAGGAAACACCGAACACGAACGCCCGCGGATATCCATTCACGCCGACCGCCAACCACGCGCGGGAATCCCGCTCCGGGCCCAGCCACTCGGCGACGAGCGTGTCGGCCGGGGTCCTCTGCGACAGCGTGACCGAGCCCCGCCTCACCTGGACGAACCGCTCGCCCATGGCCGCATCGTCGCCGAGCGCGCCGAGAGAGACGACGACCGGCTCGTCGAGCATCGCGGCCTGTGGATCCCGGGCGGCGACCCGCACGAGAATCGTGCGGTCACGGGCGACCCATGTTGCCGTGGCCTCGAAAACGTCGCGCGGATGCTCGACCGCGAGCCGCAACCGGTGCAGCCAGCGCCGGGCGGGCTCTCCCTTCGTGGTCTCTCGCACGACGAGCGCGAGATCGGGGCCCACCGGCTTCTGCGGCGAGCCGGGCAGCTTGAGCCCGTCGTCGGGGGCGGCGCCGGCCGGGGCGGGCGTGGGCAGCGGTTCGGCCGGAGTGGGAGCGAGGGCGAGTGCGACCGGCCCGCGTTCCTTGCCCAGGGCCACCGCAGGGGCCGCCGCGAGCGGTATCGGGAGGCTCTTTCCCGTCGCGATCCGGGCGGCGAAGGCAGCCCACGGATCGGCACTGTCGGTGGCCGTCGGCCCGACAGAATAGAGTTCCGCCGCCACCGTGCGCGGGCCGCCGCTGCGGTTCTCGAGGCCGAATTCCCACTCGACCGTGCGGCCGGCAAGCCCCGGCAGCACGACGCTCGTTTCGTCCGTGGCCACCGGTCTGGCAAACCGCCAGCCAGCCTTGCTCCCCGCCTGCTGGGCCGGGAGCCGCCTCACCGCCAGCGCGATCGTCCGGTCACCGACCACGCGAATCCGCCCCTCGGCGCTGCTGATCCTCCCCTGCGATTCACAGCGAACCGTGAGCGGCACGTCGATGCCTCCTTCGCGGGCTCCCGCCCCCGGCTGCGTGGTCACCAAGAGCGTCACGTCTCCCCCCGCACCGACGACCTGCGAGAGCGGCACGGCCCGCTGGGGATCGATCCGCTCGCCGTTGAGAATCCTGACATCGAGATCCGCTGGTTCGAACACAAAGCGGATCCGCGGATCGTCGAGAGGACGCTGGGTCTTACCGATCAATACCTGAATCTGCACCGACTCGCCGGCCCCGAGCGACTCAGTCGGCATGCCGGCGAGCGTCACATCCACCGCACCGGGGCCGGCCCGGCCCGGCAGGCCCACGATGCTCACTCCCGTGAGCGACGCCACATCCCGCGGATCGATCAGCCGCAACGCGGCGGCGGCGATATCGCTGAAGTCGAGAACACCAGTGCGTGGTTCCTCGGCTGCCGTGGCGAGCACCGCGAACAGTTCCGCGATCCGCCCGCCGAGGTTGACGATCCGCGAAATGGCCACGCGTTCCGACCCAAACGGCTCGATGACCGCCACGGCCTCGCGGCGCACCTCGGTCAGGCGACCGGCAATGCGGGCCGCCGACACCGAACCTTCGGCCGTCGCACCGCGCGGAACGCCCAAGCCCCCGACGAGCGTGATCAGATTGCCTGCCAACTCCGCGATCGACGCCAGATGCCCCTGCTCGACCCGCCCGTATTCGGGCCGCGGCGGCAACGCTCCGCCCCAGGTGGCGAAGGCCCGGGCGGCGTCGGCGGCCGAGCGTTCCGATCGGAGCGCCCGCAGCAATGCCTCGCGACGCGCGGGAAGCAGCGCCGGGCTCCTGATCGCCGCGATGCACGCCGGGTAGGTGGGATCGCCCACCCCTTCAGCCCCCCGCTCGAGCAACCCGTCGATGACGTGGTTGACCTGATCGACGACCAGCCCGGCCTGCGTGTTGACCGCCCGGGTGAGGGCCGGCAGCGAGCGGGCCTCGGCCTGAGACTCGTCGGCCAGGCCGGCGGCATCACCCTCGGCGACGGCGGCCCGCAGCGCCGCCAGTTTTTCGATGAGCGTCGCCAGCGTCCCCAGATCCATCGGGGATTCGTTCGCACCGCCGGTCGAGTTGCCCAGCACGTCGAGCGTAGAACGGGCGACGAACAATCCGTCGGTGAACACCGCCAGGGCCGCGGTCAGCGCCGGGGAAGCCTCCGACCACGACCGGATCACGCCGCCGTCCTCCGCGTTCATCCAGGCGGAGAGCGCGGTGTTGCCGGGATCCGCGCGGCGTTCGCGGCCCGCGGGCGGCGGCACCCCCGCGAGGGCCCTGGCAAGTTCGTCGAGTTGCGACTGCCGACCCCCCTGCTCGGGCGCGACGAGCTCCGCGGCCGTCGTCGCAGCTGACACGGAGAAGAGCTCCGCCCAGACGTGCGGCGCCAGGTCGGCGAGCGTGGGGTTCGCGCCGAGACCACGACGCACCGTCGCCCCGCGCTTCCCCAGCCGCGCGAGTTCTCCCCACACGTCGGCCCGGGCGGGCGGCCGCGGCTGCTCCACGGGCGAGACCGCTTGCGGGGCGGCGGCGCCCGCGGTTTTCGGCACCGCGCCGCCTGCCGCCGGGAGCGGCGTGCCAGGGGCCGCCGCAGGCGGCGCTGCGGTGGTGGGCGATTCCGCCGGCGTCGCGGCCGCCGGGAGCGGCGTGCCAGGAGGGGCCGCGGTGCCGGTTCCGGATGGCGGCGGTGAATCGGTCCCCGCAACCACCGTGTTCGTGGGAAACACGACGTCTGCGCCGGGCCGCGCGGCCTCCGCGGCGGGCGGCGCCGCGCCCGCTGCGGGCCTGGCGGGCTCTTCGCCCGCGACGCGGATGATCGTCGCCCTCGGTCCGCCGCTTGTCGGCGCCGCCGGCTTGGACGCCGGCGCTGGCTCGACCGGCGCTGGTGCAGCCGGCGGAGGTGTTGGCTTCGCCGCGGCCACGGCAGGGACTTTTCGGCCGACACGCACCAGTCCCACGCCAGGCGGTGCGGCGTCGATCGCGACCCGCCCCGCGCCGAGTTTCCAAAGCACCGGCGTCTGCTGATGCCGGCCGCCCGACGCCCGGCGCACCCACTCGCTCGTCCATCGAGTGACGAAGCGGGTGACCTCGTCGAGCTCCACGATGCCGTCGCCATCGCCGCAACCATCGCCGTCGGCTGCCCCGGACAGCGCCAGTTCCACGGCCCGGCTGAAATAGGTGCGGCCGCCCGACAGGCTCGCCTCCGAAATCTGGAAGATGTCCTGCGACCCGAGCACCCACACATCTCCGCGAGCCTTCTTCTGTGCGGCCACCAACTCCTCATCGAGCAGTCTGGGCACCACGTGCGCGAGCGTGCCGATCCGCGGGTCCCAGTGGACGTCTCCCAGGTCGATGAGCACGAGCGTCGTCCGCGACGTCGCCGCTCCGATCGCTTCGACGATGTCGCGAATCGGAATCAGTTCCCGGGGCCTGGCGCCCCGGATCGTGCAATCGGCGGCCACGAGGCAGGCCCGATCGGTGACCGGGTCGGAGAGCGGCATGCCCTCGGCGTCGAACACGGGCACCGCGGCGATGGTCTGCCCCCGCACGTAGGCGATCAGCACGTCCTTCGCACGCAGGGGCAGCGCCGTCATTTTCGGCAGCAACAGGTCGCGCATGCCGTCGACCGTCTCCGTGCCGTCCACAGCAACCGCCTTCCCCCCGAACGCCGCCCCGGGCGCCCGCTTGATGGCGTCCTCGATCGCGGCGGTGTCGGCCTCGGAAAACGGCACCGGCGCCAGCACGCCGAGGCGATACTGGTCGACCGCGAGCGTGACCGCCGCCGTCTGCCACGCGAACAGCGGGCCGAGCACCAGTCCGAGCACGATTGCGGCACAGGTCACCGCGGTCACGGCCAGGATCAGGGCGATCGTCCGCCGCCGGCCCGGCGACGCGGCCAAGTTCCGGCGGGCCGCGGGCTTCCAGGCGTCTGTTCGCGGAACTCCGTTCCCTGCGTTCGCCACGCTGCGTTCCTTCCAGCCGACTCCGCCGGCGTTGCCACGGCCGACACGAATTGCCGGTTTCCCAGAACATGGTACGATTCGGACCGCCACTTTGTAAACCGAAACGCCCCTGCCGCACGCGGCCAAAGCCCCCGGGATCGCCGACCGACTCATGCGTCATCTGAGCGTGCATTGGTCCGAAGGACTGTTCCTTCGACCACACCACTTCCAGTCGCTCGAGCGGGCCTGGGCCGAGCGTCTGGCGTTGGCGATGGCGGCGGCCGATCCGTGTGCCTACGGGCTGGTGCGGTTTGAGATCGACCCGGCCGCGCTCGCCAATCGAAAGCTCGAGGTGCGGCGGTGCCAGGCCGTGCTCCGCGACGGCACGCTCGTCTGGTTGGAGCCGGGCGAGGAACCCGGACGGCTCGACCTCTCCACCGCAGGGCGCCAGGTCGCCGCACTCTCGGCGGCGGTCGGGCCGGCGCTCGAGGAGGTCGATACGATCCGCGTCTATCTGGCGGTGCCGAAGTTCGACCCGGCGGGCCCGAACGTCGCGCCCCCCGGCGACGATGCGGCGAGCCAGTCGATCGTCGTGCGCCGCTCGCTGCCCGACGACACGACCGGTGGCAACGACGCCGAGCTGGAGTTTCGCCGGCTCAACGTCCAGCTCAAGCTCTCCACCGACGATCTGTCGGGCTTCGAGCTGCTGCCCGTGGCCCAGATCCGCCGCGCCGGCAACCGCGAAGCCTCTCCCGAAATCGACGCCGAATTCTTCCCCCCGATGCTCGCGATCGACGCCTGGAGCCCGCTCGGGCTGGACGTCGTGCGGGGCACCTACGACCTCGTCAGCCGCAAGGTCGAGGTGCTCTCCGAGCAGGCAGTGAATCGGCAGGTCGGCTTCTCGAGCTCCGAGCCGGGCGATCTCGACCGCCTCATGATGCTCTCGAAACTGCTCGAGGCGCAGGCCGTGCTCCGCACCATCGCGTTCGCCCAGGGCATCCATCCGCGGGTCGCCTACACGGAACTGTGCCGGGTGGCCGGCCAGCTTGCCGTGTTCGAGCCGCAGCGTGCGTTGGGCGAACTGCCGGTCTACGACCACGACGACCTGGCCACGATCTTCCGCACGGTCAAGGCGCGGATCGAGGCGATGATCGGCCGGGTCGTGGCGTTGGAATTCGAGCAGCGCTACTTCATCGGCTCGAGCGCGGCGATGCTCTCGGCGGCGATGGATCCCAAGTGGCTCCAGACCGATTGGCAGTGCTACATCGGCGTGCTGCACGGCGACATCCCCGAGGCGGAATGCCATCGCCTGCTCACGGGCAACGCCCACCTCGACTGGAAGCTCGGCGGGGCCGACGAGGTCGATCGGCTCTTTCGGATGGGGCTGCCCGGGCTGGAGCTGTTTCCGCTCGACCGGCCGCCGCGGGCCCTGCCGGCCCGTTCTGGATGGCTCTATTACCGGATCGGCACGGACAACCCCGCCTACAAGGCGGTGCAGCAGTCGCAGAGCCTCGCGATCCGCGTCCGCGATTCTTCGGTGTTGAACGCCGATGAGATGGTCGGGCGCCGGCGGATGCAGGTCGCCTACGAGGGCCGGGTCGCCACGATGGAGTTTGCGGTGTTCGCCGTGCCCACCTGACCCGCCGGCTGGAACCGTGTGACGAGGCGACGATGACCCCCGAGTTCACCAACGCCGCCGCCCCCCTGATGGTCGCGATCCTCGACCTCGCCAAACGGGCCGCGGCGGGAGAGGCCCAGTCGGCCGAGACGGAGCGTGCCGCCATGCTCGCCGCCTTCGAGACGGCGCTGGCGAAGACCCGCGGCCCGCGGGGCGAGGAATGGGAGCTGGCGAGCTACGCGTTGGCCGCCCTCGTGGACGACCTCTTGATCGTCGAGATCCCGTGGGCGGGCCGCAGCTGGTGGGAGAACCATGCGATCGAGGTCGAACTGTTCGGAACACGGCGCCGCGCGACGGAGTTCTTCGACCGCGCCGCCAAGGCCGCGACACTACCCGAAAAGGATGCGATGACGCTCTATGCCGCAGCCGTCGTGATGGGTTTTCGCGGCGTGCTGCGCGACAAGCCGGAGGCGCTCGACGCCTGGATGCGGTCGAACGCCACCAGCCTGCGCATCAGCGACGGGCGGCCCACGACGCCATCCCGGGCCCACGGCCTGCCGGGGGCGCCGCCCCTGCCGCATGCGGTCGGCCTGATCTGGCACGCACTCGTGACGATGGCGTTGGTGTCGATGCTGGCGGTGACCTGCTGGTGGGCATGGGTGATCTCGTGAGACACAGCCCGGACGGAGCCCGTGCATGAATTTCCTGCTGCAGATCTTCACCGCCCCGCTCGCGGCGGCCGCACGGCTGGGGAGTTGGTTCCTCGGGCTCTCGCTGGCCGGCCGGATCGCCGTCGCCGTCGCGCTCTTCCAGGCGTTTCTGGTCACGCTGGCCGTGGCGGTGATTCTGCTCGCGGGCGGGATCCCCATCTTCCAAGCCTGGTGGACGCCGGGAAAGTTCACCGCGCTCGTGGTGCTGATGTTCGTGGTGCCGGCGCTCGTGTTTCTGGCGGCGCGGCTGTGGCTGCATCACGACGTCGCCCGCTGGCCGGATATCGACAACGCCTGGCAGCAAGCCCGCGTCGAGCTCGACCGCCAAGCCATCGACATCCGCACGACGCCACTGTTTCTCGTGGTCGGGCTCGACGGCCGCGACGACGAGCAGACCCTGATGGATGCCGTTCCCGGAAGCCTGGTCGTGAAATGGGCGCCCTCAGGCAGCGCCCCGCTGCATGCCTACGCCAGTGCGGATGCGGTGTTTGTCTGCCTCTCGGGGATCGGGGCGACCTGTGCGCTGCTCAACGGTGGCGGACGACCGGCCGGCCCGGACGATCAGACCGAGGCCGCGGGCGATGCGGCCGCCCCCACGGCGGATGCCTGGCGCGGCGAGATCGCCCCCCGGCAGCGTCTCAACGACGCCACGGAGCACGAGGCGGCCGAACGCCTGCGCACGGTCTGCGAGTGGCTCGAGACGGCCCGGCAGCCGGTGGCCGCGATCAATGGCGTGGTGGTGGCGCTGCCGTTCGGCCACGGCGAGACGGCCGCGCTCGGGGCCGCGGTGAGCACCGATCTCCAGATCATCTTCGGCACCCTCGGCATGCGGGCCCCGGTGACGATCGCCTGGCGCGGGCTCGAGGGCCTGCCCGGGTTTCGCGACCTGCTCGCGACCATCCCCGCCCAGCAGCGGCAGGCGGCGCTGGGCACGGCCTGGCCCGCGGGCCTGCCGGTGACGCATGCCCAGGCGCACGATCTCGCCGTCGCCACGTGCGGCGCGGTCATCGACACGGTCAGCGACCACCTCCTGCTGCCCCAGTCCCTCCAGCAGCCCGCGGTCAACAGGTCGCTGATCGAGCTGGCCTGCCGGCTGCGGCTCACCGCCGGCACCACGCTGGCGGCGCTCCTCCAGCGTGTCGTGGCGCTCGCCGACCCGACCACCGGCCTGCCGCCGGTTGCCGGCAGTTACTTCATCGCCGCGTCGTCGGGCTCGGCGCCCGACTGTTTCGCGCGCGGCATGCTCGACCGGGTGGTGGCCGTGCAGGGCGAGCTGGAGTGGAGCCAGCGTCGGCTCCTCCACGACCGCACCTGCCGGATCCTGGGCCGCCTGCTGGGCGGGCTCGATGCCGCGCTCGTGATCGGTGTGATCGGCGTGATCTGGTGGCGGCTGGCGGGCTGACTTGGCCTGCCTTGGAAATCCTGATCCAGGCGATATGAAGGTCTACTGCCCTACGGGCAAGGAGAAACCAAAGCGTCCTCGCATCCTCCGAAGTCCTGTAGATCAAGACGTCGCCGCCGGGTTGCCTGACCTCAATAGTCATCGGAGACTCCTTTGTTGAATTAATAGAATGAATCGAACGGCGGGGACGCGTCAGGCTCCTAATGTGTAGAGGGGCGTGGCCAGAGTTCCCCCGCAGTCGCGACCAGCGCTTCCAGCAAGCGATCCAGAAACGACAGGAGCCGTTTGAATCGAGTGCCGGCGGTATCCACCGGGTGAACATCGCGTGAAGGCCGTGTCATCGTGTGTCCTCCTGTGGCTTAGCCGCCGATCAGCACCGTCATGCAGCCGAGCGTGATCACGCCGCCGTGGCTGGTCGTGTCGCCCATCCTGGCGGCGGGCTTGCCGCCGACCATCACCGTGGCGCTCCCCTTGACCACCGTGCACGGTGGGCCGACGCAAATCCCCATCGTGCCCACCTGGGCCGCCGGCATGCCGCCGATCAGCACCGTGAACGCCGCGGGGGCGGCCAGCACGCCGCCGACATGCGGCACGGGCCCCGTGAGCATCGGGCAGGTCTGCATGTCGGCGACTCTTGCGGCTGGTTGGCCCATCAGGAAACTCCCTGTCGGCTGGTGAGAGCGGCGTCGTTCCACGAGTCGGTGCCCGCCGCGATCGCGAAGCCCAGGGCGAGAATCGCGGCCAGGCGGGCTTCGGCCTCCGCGGGCCGGCGCCGCTGCGACGCCAGCACCGCCGCCGCGGCCGCCACGATCCCCGGCACATGGGCCGGGGGCGCCACCACGGGCACATTCGGCGGAGAGATCGCCTCGCCCGCCAGAAATGCGGCCAGCGCCGCACAGCCGGAGGGCGACGTGAGGCCGGCCTCCTCGGACGACGCCTGGGCGGCGTAGGCCCGCCATTGCTCGGGCGTGCGGACCCACGATTCGGCCGCCTCGAGCGCGGGCAACTCCCCGGGCGCCGGGCCATCCGGTTCGTCGCGGGCGATCCGGCAAACCCACCACGCGGCGGCCCGCCTCGTCAGCGCCTGCCCCAGCACTTTGGCCGCATCCTCGGCCAGCCCCTGCTCGAGCAGCCGGCGGGCCGCCGGCACGAGCGAGCCGTCGTGCAAAAGCGACTCGTCCGCGGTCAGTGCGGCCGCGGCCTCATGGCTCAGTTCCGCGGCGGCAAGCCGGGCGCGGGCCGCTGCGACGTCGGAATAGGTTTCAAACTGCGGGTCGGGCATGGCGTGTCCGGTCCTTCCTGTGATCGGCAGCGGATCAGCCGATCATCGTGATCGAGCCCTTGGCCTGCAGCATCGCCGACGCCTTCACGGTGGTCTGCGCGCCCTCCACCGTGGCGGCGAGGCTGCCTTTCATGGTGACGTTCATCCCGTTGATCGTGATGCCGGAGGTGCTGATTTCGATCGAGTTGCTGCCGACCTTGAGCGTGATCGACTGCTGCCCCTCGATGGTCCAGCTCGTGGCCTTCATCGTGCCGCTGCCGGAATTCACCTGTACGGAATGGCTGCCCGACTTCACGGTGAGCGTGTGCCCGTCGCCGATCGTGTTGGTCTGGCTGCCGCCCACGGTGACCGTGTGCTTGCCCTTGGTGACCTCGAACGTGGCGTTGCCCTTGCTCACGGTAAACGTCTCGTCGCCAGTCGAGACGGTCGTTTTGTCGTCCTTGTAGACCGTGAGCGACCGGCTGCCATCAGCGCAGCCGCTCGCTCCCACCTCCTCGGTGAGGTTGTTGTAGATCTTCACGGTCCGATCACCCTTGTTCTTGGTGTCGAACCCGACCTGCAGGGTGTCGTCGTTCTCGACCACCCGGGCAAAGTCCTTCTCCGCGTGGAAGGTGACGAGTTCCGAGCCCTTTGTGTCGTCGAAGATCAGCTGGTTGGCGTTGGCGGTCTCGCCTTTCTTCGTACTCCGCGTCTGCAGGCCGCTCTGGGCTGCCTTGCCGGGGAGCGTGAAGGGGGGCTTGTTCTGCCCGTTGTAGACCACGCCCGTGACCAGCGGCCTGTTGGGGTCGTCGTCGAGGTGCGACACGACCACCTCCATCCCGACGCGGGGCAGAAACTGCGCGCCGAACTGCGGGCCGGCCAGCGACTGGGCGACGCGGATCCAGCAGGAGCTCTGCTCGTTGTTCTTGCCGTAGCGATCCCAGTGGAACTGCACCTTCACGCGGCCGTACTCGTCGGTGTAGATCTCCTCGCCGGAAGGACCGACGACCACGGCCGTCTGCACCGTGCCCGCGGGCCAGGGGGTGGATCGGCGCGGTCGCCAGGGCGTGTCGGAGGGGATGCACTCGAATGAATTTTCGTATTCGAACGCCCGGTCGACCTGCCCCGAGGTCTGATAGGCCCCGCGGTTGCCCGCCCGGTGAGAGACCTTCACGAGCAGATATTTTTTTCCCTTCTCGGCGGGGTTGGGATGCGTTCCGATCGAGAATGTATACCCCGGCGAAAACGTGCGGCAGGTGCTCACGCCCGCCGCCGTGCTCGCCCGCACCTCCTCCGCTTCGATCCGCCACTTGCCCGACGATTCGCCGTCGGGCTTCTTCGTGTATTCGCCGGGATAGTCGAAGAGCTCGGCCTTGTCGGCGCCGGAGTAGGGGCTCTTCCCCTTGCTGGTGACGAGCAGGTCGGTCGTGGGCTGCTCGAAGTTGTAGTCGGTCTGGGCGTGCTTGCCCGGCCGATACTCGTAATCGTGCTGCCACTCGAGCAGTTGCCCGGGCTTGTCGGGCGACGAAAACGACTGCACCGAATCGACCGTCGCGTCGCCGCAGGCCGTGAATGCGGAGTTTGCGTCGGACAGCACCATCTTCAGCGAATTCTGGCCGTGCTCGAAGTGGTAGCCGATCCCCTCGCACTCCATCAGCCGGTGCACGAAGGCATGGTCGGTCTCCCGATACTGCACGCAGTATTCCCAGGGGGAATGGGAGCCCGTGATCTTCTTGGAGAGCGTGATCTCGCCGAAGTCGCCGAGCACGGCCGAGAGGACGTCGGGCACCGACTTTTCCTGGAAGATCTTGCAGTCGCTCGTGAGCGTCGTGAACCACAGCCCGGGCACCACCTCCAGCCGCCAGCGGGTGAGCTCGTCGTCACGGCCGACCCAACTGAACCGGCTCACATAGCCGCAAAACCAGCGCGGCGAACCGTCGGCCTGGTTGACGCGGAAGCTCACCTGCTTGCCGACGAGTTTCTTCTCGTCGAGACTGTCGTCGCGGCCGAGGCAGGCGAGGCGAAACAGGAACATCCCGCCGAGCGATTCCTCGCCGGTGAACGACTCGAGCAGCAGTTTGTCCTTGCCGAGGGGGGTCTCGATCGCGAGCGGCTGCCCGTCCTGCGTGAACGACGCCATGGCTCACCCCGTTTCGTTCATTTGCCGCCCGAGCCGATCGAGAAGGAGTCGGTGACCTTCCCCTGGCTCGCGCCGGTGGGGCCGAACTTGGTGTAGGTCCAGGTGACCTTCGTGTAGGTGAAGGTCACGCGCTCGGTCGGGGGCTCGCTGAAGACATCGATGTCATACCCCGTCACGATCGCGTTCTCGAACTCGTAGGCCAGGTAGGGCTCGAGCCCGCCGGCGACGGCCGTGCACATCTCCGCCTTCACCTTCGCGATCTTCTGGCCCGTTGCGCAGGCCTTTTGGATCTTCACCGACGCGCTGTCGAGATCCTTCACCACCACGGCGTTGCCGATCGCGGTCGCACCGAGAGCCCGCTCGCTCTGCTCGAACCCGCCCGTCGTGCGCGAGAGCGGTGCCGAGAACGACTGCATCAGGCTCCAGCCCTTGTGCTTCGAGTCGGTGCTCTCCCCCTCGAAGTCGCCAAATTTCGCGAACCCGTTTCGTGAAGCTGACACGACAACCTCCCTTCAGGCTCGAGGGCTCCGGCGGAAATCCCGCCGGAGCCCCAGGTGCCGTCTTGCACCGTCGCAGGCGGCCGAACGCTACGACTTGTTGGCGCCCAGCTCGTACTTGGCCTCGACGTTCCCCTTCTTCGAACCGTTCTTGGGGTCGTACTCGGTGTAGGTGTACGTGATCTTCGTGAAGTTCACGCTCACCTGCTCGCTGGGCAGCGGCTCGCCCGAGGCGTTGCCATGCACGGAGTAGCCGGTGAAGATCACGTTCTCGAGCGCCCACTTGAGGTACGTCTCGGTCTTGCCGCCCATCGTCGACGTGAATTCCACCGTCACCGCCTTGTTGAACTTGCCGAGAGCGCACGCCTCCATCAACTTGGGCGACGACTTGTCGAGCTGACGCACGAAGCTGATGTCGCCGAGCGACGTCTCGCCCTTGGTCCGCTGCTGATCGACCGCACCGCCCGGGATCGAGCGAAAAATGGGTAGCGAGGCGGAATCGGCGATGATCCACTTCGAGTGGTTGGAATCGGTCGACTCGCCGTCGATCCCGTCGATCTTGATGTAGAGTGCCATGGAGTTGTCCTTTCGTGCGGCGAGAGGGTTTCAGGGAAGGCGCTGCTGTTCAGGAGCCTGCCGTGCCGGTTGACGCCACTCGCCATGACGCCTGCCAACACACAATTGTCGTGCGGATGCCGAAAGTTTTGCGTGGGGGTTTTTCCTGCGGTTTTTCCCGACGAAACCTGCTTTCAGCGGATGTCGTAGGTGAACACGGCAGCTGCCGGGTCCCACCCGACGTGGACGGCCTCCACGGCGGCCCCCTCGGCCATCCGGCCCAGGAGCCGTGTCGATAGTTCCGGCAGCATCGTGCCGGAAAGCACGCGGTCGATCACGCGGGCCCCGCTGTCCACCTCGTGGCAGCGGTCGACGACGGCCGACACCACGTCGGCAGACCAGCCAAACCCGGCCTTGTAGGCCGACTGGAGCCTCCGCTTGATCGCCCCCAGCTTGAGTTCGCAGATCGACCGCATCACGTCGTCGGGCAGGGGGTAATACGGGATCGTCGTCAGCCGGCCGAGGAAGGCCGGTTTGAACACCTTGAGCAGGTCGTCGCGCAGGGCCTCGCCGAGCGCCTCGGGCTCCGGCCGCGTGTCGGGATCCGAGCAGAGCTTCATCACCGTGTCGGTGCCGGCGTTGGTGGTCATGATGATCACGGTGTTCTTGAAGTCGATGTCGCGGCCCTCGCCGTCCTTCATGCTCCCCTTGTCGAACACCTGATAGAAGATGTCCTGCACGCCGGGATGGGCCTTCTCCATCTCGTCGAGCAGGATCACGCCATACGGCCGGCGGCGCACCGCCTCGGTGAGCACGCCGCCCTCTCCATACCCCACATACCCCGGCGGCGATCCCATCAGGAGCGACACCTTGTGCTCCTCCTTGAATTCGCTCATGTTGATCACGGTCATGTGGGATTCGTCGCCGAAGAGCAGTTCGGCGAGGGCGAGGGCCGTCTCGGTCTTGCCCACGCCGCTCGTGCCGGCGAGGAGAAACACGCCCGTCGGCCGCTTGGGATCGGTGAGCCCCGCCCGGGCCGTCTGGATCCGCTCGGCGATCGCCACCAGCGCGTGCGACTGGCCCACGACCCGCTCCTCGAGGTGCTGCTTGAGGTCGAGCACGCCGCGAATCTCATCCGACACCATCCTGCCCACCGGGATCCCGGTCCACGCGGCGATCACCTCCGCGATGGCCTGCCCATCCACGCACGGGCTCACGAGCGGATGCTCGCCCTGCAGGGTTTTCAATTTCCGCTCGAGCGATACGAGCTCCACCCGGCGTTTTTCGATGTCTGTCGCCGCCGCGGGCGGCTGGCCTTCCGCCGCCTTGAGCGCCGCGACGAGCGTCGACCGCTCCGCCCGGATCGCGTCGACGAGCTTCGATTCCTCGGCGAACCGCCGCTCCAGGGCCTCGAGCGTCGTCGTGATCTCGGCTCGCCGGGCTTCGAGGTCCGCGATTGCGGCCGCATGGTCGGCTCCGGTCGCCTGCTCGCGGCCGAGGATGTCGAGTTCGACGGCGATCGCGTCGAGGCTGCGGCGGGCGTCCTCGATCGCCGGTGGCGTGGCCGCCTGGCCGATCGCCACCTTCGCACAGGCCGTGTCGAGCAGGCTCACACCCTTGTCGGGCAGCTGCCGGCTCGGGATGTAGCGGCGCGACAGCTTCACCGCCTCGGTGACGGCCTCGTCGAGCACCGTCACGCCATGATGCTTTTCGAGCGTGGCGACCATTCCCCGCAGCATCCGGCAGGCCATCTCGTCGGTCGGCTCCTCCACCTTGACGACCTGAAACCGCCGCGCGAGCGCGGCATCCCGCTCGAAGTATTTCTTGTATTCCGCCCATGTCGTGGCGGCGACGGTCCGCAGCTCGCCACGGGCGAGCGCGGGCTTGAGCAGGTTGGCGGCGTCGCCCTGGCCGGCCTGCCCGCCGGCACCGATCAGCGTGTGAGCCTCGTCGATGAAGAGGATGATCGGCGTCGGCGACTTCCGCACCTCGTCGATCACGCCCTTGAGCCGGTTCTCAAACTCTCCCTTCACCCCCGCTCCGGCCTGGAGGAGCCCGAGATCGAGTGTGCGCAGCTGCACGTTCTTGAGCGGCTCGGGCACGTCGCCGCTGGCGATCCGCTGGGCGAAGCCCTCCACCACCGCCGTCTTCCCGACGCCGGCCTCGCCGGTGAGGATCGGATTGTTCTGCCGGCGGCGGGTGAGGATGTCGACGATCTGGCGCACCTCGGCCTCGCGGCCAAGCACAGGATCGATGGCTCCCGCCCGTGCCCGCGCCGTGAGATCGATCGTGAATTGATCGAGGCTCGGCGTCTTCGTGGGCTTGCCGCCTCCGGCAGCGCCGGCATCACCGCCGGCGGCCGCCGCCGCGCCCCCCGCGGCCCCGGGCATATAGTCGGATTCGGTCGAGCGGGGAAACACCCGCGCCGCCTCGACCCGCAGCACGTCGGGGGCCATGCGGCGAAACTCGTCGGATGCCGCCACGGCCCGCCGCGAGAGCGATTCGTCGGAAAGGAGCGCCAGCAGGAGCCACGCTCCCCGCACGGCCTGCTCCCCATGATCGACGCTCGCCGTGAGCCAAGCCTCCTTGATCAGGTCGCAGACCTCGGGCGAGAGGAGCGGAGGCCGCGCGTTGCCGGTCTTCAGCCGGTCGATCGCCTTGGTCAGATCGGCGAGCACCCGCGCCTGGTCGATCTCGAAGTGCTTGAGCAACAGGCAGACGTCGTTCCCCGGCTGCTCGAGCAGTTTCACGAGCCAGTGCTCGATCTCGACGTTGTAGTTCGTCCGCGACAGGCACAGCCCCGCGGCCCCCTCCAGCGCCCGCTGGCAGACCGGATTGAGCTTGCCGATGAGTCCTTTGAGATCGAGCCCGGCCATGACGTCTCACTTCTGCGCACCACGGCGCGTGGATATCGCTCGTGGGGTCGCATCCCTCGTGATCACACGACCACGACGTCCCTGCGAGACGCCCAAAACTACCCCGACACCGCGACGCTGTCCAGTAGTTCACACGGTCACGGCGAATGCGGGATCATCGCGGTCGGTGGCGGCACCCTCGGGCCCGACGAGCCATGACGTCCAGCCGAGCCGCGTGCCGCTCGGCAGCCCGCGGGCGTCGACTGGGCTGCCTCCCAATTGCGATTCGGGCACGTCGGCAGCGGCGAGCGCGAGCCTGATCTGCACGTGGTACTGAGGCCCGGCGTAGAGCCTGATGAAATCGCCGAGTGCCGCCAAGAGCGGCCCCCCCGGGAGGCGGCTGCGGAAACCGACATCATCGAGCGGCCCGAGCCGCACCTCGAACGCCGACTCCACGTCCCACACGCGATTGCCCACGATCGTGTCGATGCCCAGCCGGGCGTGATGCCCCTCGCTCGCGCTCCCGCCCGCGAGCCGCGTCACATCCGCCGGCTCCAGCCGCAGCCAGCGACCGACGAACTGCACGACGCTCACTTTGGCTCCGACCACCTCCGCGAGCATCTGCTCGAGCGCCCCCACCGACCGCGGCTGCCGAGCGAAGTGCGCCGCGAACGCCAAGACGGCGACGTCGGAGACGTGCATCCGGCCGTCGAGCGCCGTGCCCCCGATCCCGGTCAAAGACGCCACGACGGCCGTCACGGGGTCGCGTACGATCCGGGCAGCCTCGTCCCAGGAAGCCGACTTCGACCTGAGAAGCGTCTGCTCGTATTGAATGGATGGCCGATACTTCGCCCATGCCCGATACAGCAGCCGCGCCAGCCGTTGCAGGAAGATGTCGAGAAAATCCCGCAGCGTGGTATCGCGATGGCGCCGATACTGTTCCATCACGAGCGATGTGTAATGTCGCGGGAGCGTGCCGGCCGGCCCGATGAAGCCGAAGCAGGCAAGCTCGACATGCACCATGCCGAGCGCCGCGGCGGAGTCGGGAGTGTCGCGGGTGATGCGCGTGATCGCGCCGGTGGGAAACCCGAGCGTGGCAGCCGAGCGAACTCGCAAGGGCGATGCGACTCCCCCGCCTGCGCCGATCCCGCCGACCCGCGCGGGCAGCGGAGCGTTGTGGCCGCGAGCCAGCGCCACCGCCTCCCATTCCAAGAGCCGCACGGCCTAGAAGAGTTCGAAGGCCTGAGGCCCGGCGAGGAGCGCTTGCAGCAGGGGCGAAAGGTCACGGCCTGCAGGCGAGGCGTCGGACTCGGCGCTTCGCCCTCCGGCGGACGTCATGCCAGCACCTCCGCCCCCGCGCGTGGCGGCCAGACCCACTGCTCCTTGCGCCGCTCCCGTTGCCGCGACGTGGAAACAAGACGCGTGAAGGAATTCACGTTCACCCAGCCGGCCAGGAACCTCTCGATCACGGATGAAAACAGATACGCTGCATGGTCGTCGAACCGCCCATCGTCGAGTTCGAGCCGCACCTCCACTCCCTGGCAGACGCCCCCCCGAGCGCCTCCGACCCGGGCGGCAACGCGTCGGCTCGAAACCGCCACGATGCTCTCGATCCAGCGCCGCCGCTGCTCGAAATCGTCGGCCTCATCGGAAAGATAGAGCCGCAGCATCTCCCGCAGCGCCTTCGCGGCCTGGCCGTCGCCGGAATCGACGAGCGAGAGATGGTTGAGCGACAGGTGCGACACCAGCCTCCATCCCGCGCCGCGGCCCGGAAGCCTGCGCGTCGCCACCGTGGGCCGCGTCAGGCAGGCGATCGTGCCGACCGGCCCCTGCCCGTCGCGGAACTGCAGCCGCGGCCGATCGACGGCGAACGGCAGCCGGGCGGGCAGGTTGCGGTTGGTGCACACCCCCCTGGAGTGCACGGTGAGGCCCGCGATCGCCGCGGGCCCCGCCGACTCGTCCACGAGCGACAGCCACGTGTCGCTGGCCTTGTCCGTGCCGCCGTCGGGGCGGGGTTCGCGATGCATCCGTCGCGTGGCGAACCAGCGCAGCCGGCCCGCCGTCGCGGCGTCGCCGACGAGCGTGGGGGCAGCGGGGCTGACCGCATAGAAGGGCCGCACGTCGGCGGGATCTTCACCGGGCTCGCTCACCTGCACACCGTCGAGACTGTAGATCTCGATCGCGCGCGGCCGGCGGGAGTCGGGTGTCAGGCAGACCTCGCTCCGGCGACCGTCCAATTGGATCGAATCGAATTGCTGCTCGAACAGATTCACCACCGGCGTGCAGCCCAGGTGCACCGCCCCCGGCCTGACGACGCGTTCGAGGTCGCGGCTCGTCTCGGTGAGGAGCACCGCGACCCGCATCGACGCGCCGAAGCCGGCCAGCCGCTCGGGCGTGAGCCCGCAGAGATCGATGAAGAGATACTTCTGCGGCAGCGTGAAGAACTCGGTCAGCAGGCGGTATCCCGAAAACACCCGCGGGTCGTGTGGCAAGGCCGCCTCGTCGGCGGCAAAACCGGCCGGCACGAGGGCCTCCTTCGGCAGCACGACGGGCGCGGGGTCGTCGGCATCCCGAAACAGCACCACGCCCGCGCACCGCGTGAGCAGCAGTTCGTAGAGTTCGGCGATCGGCTGCCCCGCATCGGCGTGGAGATGGAGCCGGAGCGACTCGAGCGCCATCTGCGAGATCCTGACGCCGGGCGCGAGCGTCTCGATGCCGAGCGAGAGGACGGCGGCCGTTCCCGGCGGAGGCACCATCGGGAGCGTGAACGGGGGCCCGCCGAGCTGCACGGCCGTGATGTGCAGGGGCCAGAGCCGGGTCGCGAAGCAGGTGCGATACGTGCACCGCTCGCCCTCCACCTCCTCGGTCTGCAGTTCCGTGCCCCGGGGCACGAGATAGCCCGCCGTCAGCGCGGCCTGCTTCGGATCGATTGCCATGCGCACGATCGCCATCGACGGCACCGGCCGCAGAAAGTGGGGCAGGAGCAGGTCGAGCAGCCCGTCGGTGAGTTCGGGAAAATCGTCATCGAGCCGCTTCTGCACGTCGGCGGCCAGAAACGCCGCCCCTTGGAGGAGCCGTTCCACGTGCGGATCCTGCGACTCGTCCCGCCCGAGTCGCAACCGGGCGGCGACTTTCGGGTGTTGCTCCGCGAATTGACCGGCGAGCACGCGCAGGATGCCCAGTTCACGTTCGTAGTAGGGCAGGATGTCGTCGTTCATCGGCGGCTCTCCACGTCGAACTCGCCGCTGTTCACGTCGAGCGCCGACGTGAGCAGCACGGGCTCCCGCAGCGGTTCGACGACGAGCATGGCCTCGATGTCGAAGCGGACGCGGCGGTCAAGAGGCCGTTGCGATCCTTCCTCGCGGCGCGGTGCCACCCGCACGTCCACGAGCCGCGGCTCGAAACGGCGGATCGTCTCCGCGATCGAGCGGCAGAGTGCCTGGAGATCGTGATCTTCGCGGATCTCGAGGCTCTGCAGATCGGGGAGGCCGTAGTTGGCCAGCGACGAGGCGACCTCCGGATACTGTTCCACGGCAGCGGACAGAAACCGGCGGGCGTTGAGCAGATCGCGCAGGTCGCGGCACAGCCCGGCGCGGATGCCGGCGATCACGGCCGCCGGCCGCGAGGGCGGCTCGCGCGACGCACCTGGATCGTCGTCGAGCAGTCGATCGAGCAGGCTGGGGACGAGGGGCGTTTCCCCGGTCAGGGCTGACTCCATGACGCTAGACTATACCACTCCACCGGAAACGACTCATGTCCTCTGATCCGGCCCATGGCGACGGCTACGTGACCGACGTCGCCTATCTGCCCGGCTACTATCCCTTCATGGCGCCGGCCCGGATGCGGTACGTGGCGACCGTCAACGGCATCCGCCCGCCGGCCGTCGGCCCAGGCTTCCGGTTCCTCGAGCTCGGCTGCGGCTTCGGCACCACGCTCCTGGCCCTGGCGGCCGCGAATCCGGCGGGGGAATTCGCGGGCGTCGATTTCCTGCCGGCCCACGCCGAGCACATGCACCGCGAGGTCGCGGCGACGGGCCTCGGCAACGTGCGCGTGCTCGGCACCGACTTCGCGCACCTTCCCGCCGACCTCGGCCAATTCGATTTTCTCACGCTCCACGGCGTGTTCAGCTGGGTGAGCCCCGAGACCCGCGCGTGCATCTTCGAGATCATCCGCAAGCATCTGGCGCCGGGCGGGATCGTCGAAGTCACCTACAACTGCATGCCCGGCTGGTCGAGCCTGCTGCCGGTGCGGTCGCTGATCCGGCATTTCGCCGACCGGGCCGAGGGAGACAGCCTGGCCCGCGTGCGGGCGGCTCTTCAAGCGGTGGCCGCGATGCGGGCGGCCGACATTCCGCTGTTCCACGACCAGCCGCTCGCCGCCCAGCTCGTCGATCGGCTCCTCAAGGCCGATCCGCACTACGTGGCCCACGAGTATCTCAACGAGCACTGGACCGCCTTCGACGCCGCCGACGTGATCGGCATGTTCGCGGGCCTCGGCCTCGGCCACGCCGGCCGCGCCACCTACCACCACAACCATGTGCCGTTGTGTGCCCCGCCGCAGTTCGGCCCGCAGTTCGCCGGCCTCGGCATCGCGGCCACCGAGGCCCTCAAAGACTTCCACATCAACGCGATGTTTCGCTGGGATCTGTTTTCAGCCGTGCCGAGGGAGGCGTGGTCGCCGGAGGAGCGGGCGGCGGCGGCCCCCGATCTCCGCTTCCGCAAGGCGCTCCGCAACGCGACGCTGCCTCACACGGTGAAATACGGCGCCGTGACGGCGGGGCTCGCCGGGCCGCCGCATGAGGAATTGCTCGGCTTGGTGGGCGACCGCGGCTGGACGTTCGCCGAGCTTTTTGCCGCGCCGGCGCTCGCGGCATTCCCGCCGGCGGACATCGTCGAGGCGATCGACCTCGGCGTGGCGACGGGGCTCTTGCGGGTCGAGGGCGGGCCCGTCGTCGACGCAATTCCGCGGCTCGAATCGATCGCCCCGGGAAGCCTCGCCATCCCGCTCCCGTTCAATCGCCGCGCGCTCGTCCGTGAGAATCTCGCCAACGAGCAGGTGGCCCTGGCCAGCACGCTCACGGGCGCCGCCCATGAGATCGGCGACCTTCACGCCGCGATCCTCGATGAATTGACGACCGGCGGCAGCGACACGCTGCCCCTGCGGCTTGCCGACCGCCTGATCGCCGCCGACAAGCATCTCCGCGAGCACACGACGGGCCGGCCGATCACCGACCGGGCCGAAATGGTGCACGCCTGCCAGGAGATCTGCGGGGAGTTTCTCGCCTCGGTGCTGCCGGAACTGCTGCGGCAGGGGATCGTGACCTCCGTCGGCTGACGAGTCGCGGCCGCATCACCAACTCAAAAGTGTTTCGATGTCCGCCCACGACACGCGGCTGAAACCCTTTCTGCTCGCCAGCCAGGGGAGAATGTTCGGGCACTGGCTCAAGATCCCGCTCCGGGGATTTCGCGCCTCGATCCGCAGGGGTGCCCTGACGGCCTGGTAGATGTCCCAATGCCTCTCGTTGACGAAACAGCCGCGCCCGTCCGCGACCTGCGACGATGGCACCAGGTGTCCCCGTCCTTTGAGAAACCGGGAGTCTGCCGTGGCGTCGAAGCCATCGGCGAATTTCGAGGCTCGGAGAAAACTAAACCCCGACTGATTGCCGTCGATCTGCACGCCCGCAAGATCCTCGTTGGCGATCAGGCAGTATTTGTCGAGCGCCGTGAACTCCCCCACACGAGTGACCCTCGCGAACCCCTGTTGCACGAGCCAGTGGGAAAACATCTCCCAGGTCACGAGCCCACGAGCATGCCTGCTCGATGCGTGGCTATGCGCGCTGCCGTCGCTATTCTTTCCCGACTGCACGCCAGAAGAATGGTCGCCGGGCAGTTCGTAAACCTTGCTGAACTGCGCTCGGCAGGTCATGTTCTGCAAGGTGGGGCTCTGTGGCGTGAAACCCCACTTCATGCCCCGATCGCTACCGCGAAATTGCGCCAGCACTGAAAGATACATCACCACGTTATCGGGGATCGTCTTGGGGGCGTCAGCGGTGAGCCCGTATGTATCCCTCAGCTCGTCGCGTGATTCACGCGCACGCAACGAACTGAACCACTTCCTGTCAGCCCGCAGATCGAAAGACCCTTCGTTGACTGCGTGGTATCCCTGCACCGGATCGATGGCGAACACAAACACCTGTGCGCGGGGGAATTTCGTCTTCAAGCAGTTTGCGCAGATCACGGCCTGCACGCCCCCACGACTCATGCCGACGACGACGACCTTCTCGGGATTGCCCCCGCCTTTCGCACCGGCCTCGAGCCACGTCATTGCATGCTGGATGATCTTCGCCCAGCCAGAACCTGTTGTGCCGGATGTGCCTGCGAATTTGCCAACGCCGTCACAGAGCAACGTGGCATACCCGCACGACGCCAGTTTGGCCGCCCAGTCGTGGTAGACGAGTTTCGTGTCGTTGACTTCCTGCCCACTTCCCGCAAAAAAGATGGCATAATTCATGGACGTCTCCCGTCTGCTTTGGCGTCAGCCACCGCGCGGGCCTGCTGCATTGAGCCGCAGGCTTTCCACGCCCATCATGTCGATCTCCTCGTCGCCGTCCAGCAGATAGACACGGCGGCCGACGCCGACGACGGCGTCGCTCTCGCCGCCGAGCCACTCCGTGCGGCGGCCGAGCCGGGAGGCGTCGTCGGCATGGGTGAGCGTGCCGTAGACGGCCGGCATGTGCACCGTGGCGTCGAAGGCGTCGGGCACCACGATGCGGGCCTTCCGCCACACGAGGTCGAGCGGCCGGGCCGGCGGCTCGAATTCGACACTCGCCACGCGGGCCATCTCGATCCAGTAATACTTGCCCGTCTGGGTCAGCACCTCGAACACCGCCGCGGTCACGTCGTCGAGATCGCGGCAATCGGTGAACGGCCGCTCGACGCCGCCGGCGGTGAGCGTGCCGCCGAGCGCGGGGCGGGCGATCTCGGCCCGGGCGGCCACGGCCCCCGCCTCGGCCGGCTGCCCGGCCCGCAGGAGCACGAACGTCTCCAGCCGGTCGCGGACCTGCTGCCCCGCGCCGTCGAGCAGCTCCGGCACCCGGCCCTCCTCGAAGAATTGCCGCCGCGCGGCCTCGGCCCGCAGGAGCTGCCGGATCGGGGCGGCCGCCACGGCCACCCGCGGCTCGAGCGTCATCATCGTGTCAAACTGCGCGTCAGCGCGGTCGAACTGCCCGCTCACGATCAGGAGCTCCGCGAGCAGCCAGCGGTCTTCGAGGCTTTTTGGATCGGCCTTCACCGCGGCGGTGGCGGTGGCGATCGCTCCCGCGAGGTCTCCGGCCTTGAGGCTTTCATGGGCGGTGGTCATCGGATGCTCCTTGTGGTGGCGTTCATCGGGCATTGCTTCGGCGCACGGTCGAGACGAGCTTCAGCGTCGCATCGAGCCGGTCGATCTGGAAGTGTGGTTGCAGCCGCATCACGACGCGAAACGCGCCGGCCGTGCCCGGCTCCTCGCGGACCTCGACGGCGGCGGCCCGCAGCGGCATCCGGGCCCGCGTCTCGGCCGAAGCCTGGTCGTCGGGCGTGATGTATTGGCTCACCCAGCGGGTCAGAAACTGCTCGAGCTCCGCCGCCTCGGCGAAACTGCCCACCTTGTCCCGGGCGAGCACCTTGAGATAGTGGGCGAATCGCGAGGCGCACAGCACATATTGCAGCATCGACGCGATCCGGGCGTTCATCGTGGCCGCGGGCGTGTCGAAGGTTTCGGGTCGATGGAGGGTGGCGTTGCTGTGAAACACGGCGCGGCCGTCCGGCCCCGTCGCGCACAAGGGCACCATCCCGGCGGCGTCGAGCTCCTGCTGCACCTCGTCGGTCACAAACAGCTCCGTCGGACCGCGGAGCGTCGTCGTGCCGTCAAGCGCGTCGAAGCCGTCGGTCGGCAGGTCTTCCACAAGCCCCCCGCCCGCCATGCCGCGCGACGCTCCGCGGATGTCGGAAAACCAGCCCGACCGTCCAAACTCCCGCACGATCACGGCCGCGAGCGGCCAGACGGCGCTCATCCACGGCCGGGCCCCGGCATCGCCGCCGTCGGCCGCTTCGCGGTAGCGAAAGCCCCGCTTGGCCCAGGATGCCTCCGGGGCGCCCGGCGCCTGAGGCCGCCCGAGCCAGCCGTCGTAGGGCCGGCGCGACAGCACCCGCGGCAGCGGCAGGGCGACGAACCGCGATTCCTCGCGGTCGCGCAGGCCGCGCCATTTGAGGAACTCGGGCCCGGCCTGCGCCGCCGTCGCCGCCGGGGCGGTTTCCAGTTCCGTGAACGAGTCGAGGCCGAGCAGGCCGGGCTCGGGAGTGGCGAGCAGCGGCGCGAACGCGGCCGTCGACACCTCGGCCAACCCCGCGAGCAGATTCACGTCGTCTGGATGCCGGCCAAACTCGAAGTCGCTGACGAGCAGCCCGTAGGGCGTGCCGCCGGCGGTGCCAAACTCCTCCTCGTAGACCTTCCGCCAGAGCTGCGACCGGTCGAACTCCACTGCGCTGGCCCGGTCGCGGGCGAGCTCGCGCTTCGTCACCGACAACACCCGCACCTCCACCCGGGCCTGCCCGTCGCCGTCGTCGTTCGCCCGCCCGGCCTGTTCGAGCAGCCAGAAGAGACCGCGCCACGACGCCTCGAGGGCCATGAAGGCCGGGTGGTGCAGGATCGCATCGACCTGCCGCCCGAGAGCCTGATCGATCGCGGCGAGGTCCTCGCCGAGGCGGGCCAGGAGCGCTGCGCGGCTCAGCCGCTCGCCCATGCCGACCCTCTCGGCCGCCCAGGCCCGCAGGACATCGCCGTCGGTGCGGGCCGTCGTCAGCTCGTCGATGAAGCCGAGGCGACCACCGCCACTTCCGCGCCGGGCGTCGAGCACGCCGGCCCCCGGGCTGCCCCCGCGAGCCGGCAGCGGCTCCCGGACCACGTCGAACGCGACGTCTTCACGCTTCGGCACTGACGCCATCGCCATGCGCCTCCACACACGCCGGATTCACAGCCCGCGGATCAGCCGCCCTTCACCGCGGCGGGAATCTTGGCCACCATGCGGAGGCTCGTCGTGAGTTCCTCGAGCTGCAGCCAGGGCCGCAGGTAGGCCACCGCGTTGTAGCTGCCGGGGGCGCCAGGGATCTCCTCCACCTTGATCTCGGCCTCGGCCAGCGGATACCGCGCCTTGACGTCGTCGGAGGGGTGCGGATCGGTGCACACGTAGTTGGCGATCCACCGCTTCAGCCACTCTTCGCAATCCTGCCGCTCCATGAACGACCCGATCTTGTCACGGGCGATCACCTTCAGAAAATGCGCGATCCGCGAGGTCGCCATGATGTAGGGAAGGCGGGCCGAAATCGCGGCGTTGGCCGTCGCTTCGGGCCGGTCATACTTCTTTGCCTTCTGCGTCGTCTGGGCACCGAAAAACACCGCATAGTCGGTGTTCTTGTAGTGGCACAGCGGCAGGAAGCCGAGCTTCGAGAGCTCGGCCTCGCGGCGATCGGTGATGGCGAGCTCGGTCGGGCACTTGAGGTCCTTGTCGCCGTCGTCGGCCTGGAAGACGTGGGCCGGCAGCCCCTCCACCTTGCCGCCGTTCTCGGCGCCGCGAATCGCGGTGCACCAGCCGAATTTCGCAAAGGCGTCGGTGAGCCGGGCGCCGAGCACGTAGCTCGTGTTCATCCACGCGTAATGCGAGTGCGGCACGGGCTTGGCGTTGCCGGCACCGTCGAGATCGACCTCCTCGAAGTCGAACTCCTCCACCACCTTCGTGTTCTTGCCGTAGGGCAGCCGCGAAAGCGTGCGCGGCATCGTCAGCACGACGAACCGCGAATCGTCGGATTCGCGGAAGCTCCGCCACTTCGTGTACGACTCGTCGAGGAAGATCTTCTCGAGATCGCGGGGCTTCGAGAGCTCGGTGAAGCTCTCCATGCCGAGCAGCTGCGGGCCCGCCGCCGTCACGAACGGGGCGAAGCCAGCGGCCGAAACCTGCGACATCTTCGAGAGGAGGTCGATGTCTTCCGGATGATTCGTGAACTCGTAATCGCCGATCAGGGCGGCATAGGGCTCGCCGCCGGGGGAGCCGAATTCCGCCTCGTAGATCTTCTTGAAAATCTGGCTCTGGTCGAATTCGACCGCCTTGTCGAGATCCTTGAAGAGCTCCCGCTTCGAGATGTTCATCACGCGGATCTTGAGCTGCGCCCCGGTCTCGGAATTCATCACGAGATGGTGCAGGCCGCGCCACGAGCCCTCGAGCTTCTGGTAGTCGGGATTGTGGATGATCTCGGCCAGCTGCCGCGACATCGCCGCGTCGATGGCGGCGATCGCATTGGTGATCGTTTTGGTGACGTTCTTGTCGAACTGGACGGTGCCCTTGAGCGATTGCTCGACGAGCGACCGGATCAGCTCGTCGCGGCGCGGCTTCTCGACCGCCCGCGGCATCATCGTCGTGATCTGGTCGAGGAGGCCGCCGGCCGATTCGGTGGCCGCTGCGGACGTCTGCTTCTCTGCTTCTCCTGCCGGACTCATGAAAAAACTCCCTGCGTAAGAATTGCGTTTCGCTCGAACAGCCTCTGCACCAGCCGATCAGGTGCCCGCGTCGGGGCTCCCGCCGGCGCCCGGCTCCACTCCCATCTCACCGGCGAGCTTCTTGATCTGCTCGCTGTCCTTGAGCAGCTTTTCCAGCTCGCCCTCGAGGCCGTCGGCCCTGTCCACCGCCGACATTAGCTCGCGGAGCCGATTGCGGGTGTCGAGCAGCTTCCGCAGCGGCTCCACCTGCTCCACGATCTTCGCCGGCTCGAAATCCTCGATCGACGAAAACTTGAGCTTCACGGCGAGTTCGCTGCCGTCGTCGGCGAGCGTGTTGGCCACGCGCATCTCCACGCCGGGGGTCATCCGCTTCATGACGTCGCTGAAGGAGTCGCGATCGATGGCGACGAACTTCCTATCCTTGAGCGGCTTGAGCGGCTCGGTCGGGGCGCCTGAAAAATCGCCCATCACGCCGACGACGAACGGCAGGTCTTTGACGACCGTCGCGCCTTCCGTCTCGACCTCGTAGGTGATGTGAACGCGGGGCTTGCGCACCCGCGAGAGCTTGCCGTGGACTGATTCTGGCATCGTTGCGTCCTCGTGACCGGTGCCGGCTCAGGATGCCGGCGAGACGTGGATAAAAAATCTTGGCTTGGCAGACTCTAGCCTACCGACGGTGGGGCTGTCCAGCGTCGGCCCCCGCGAGCCTACGATTCCGAGCCGCCCGAGCCGCCCGCATAGGAGCCGGCCTCGTCGTCGAGGCCCGTCACCCGAAACAAAAGCGCGAGCGCCGCCTCGTCGCGGAGCAGCTGCCGGTAGTATTCCTCGCGGGGCAGCCGCCCGAGCCGCACGATGCTGCGGATCTGCGCGGCCACGAGGCTGTGGGGGTCGTGCCGTTCGAAAAATTCGGCGATCGCGGCGAGCTGGCGAAACGCCGCCTCGCGGTCCGAGGGCTGCCCGCCCGCGGCTCCTGCCGCCGCCCCGCCCTCCCCCGCGGCGAAGGCGTCGGCGGAGGTCGACTCCTCCTCGTCCTTCGGGATGGCCGCCGGCGCAAACGTGGCGATCGCCGCGGCGCACTCCTCGAACAGATCCCGCAAGGGACCGGCCGGCACGTAGGCCTCGCCCCCGGAAGCGCTCCCCACCGCATCGCAGAGTTTGTCCCACGCTGCGGCGGCGTGCTGCAGGTCGATGAACACCTCCCGGATCGAGTCGATTGGTGTGCTGCTCACGGCGTCCTGGAACTGCTGCGGTGAGACGGCGCCGCGTTCCACGGCGAGCTTGATCTTCTCCTCGCTCTCTTCGCCGACGAGCTCGCGGCTGCTCCGCCAGTGGCAGAGCGCGTAGTGCTCATCACTCCGCCCCGACACGAGCGGCACATGGAGGATCGCCGGCAGCAGCAGCCCCTCCGAATCGATGCCCACGAGCCGCTGGAGCGGCAGAGACCGTTCGGCCACCGTCGCGGCTTCGTCGGCCGGCCCATCCTCGGGATCGGGAATCGGATAGAGCGTCGCCCACTGCGACTCGACGAGCGTGCGGGCGATGTCGAAGCCGCACGCCAGGCCGGCGAAGCCGTCGGTGCGGGCCAGGGCCTCGATGCACAGACCGGTGATGTCGAGATCGCGCGACTGGCCGATCAGCACCTGCCAGCTGCTGTCGCGCACCGTCTGCCAGATCGACCGCGCCGCGGACCAGCCGCCGTCGGAGGCGTCGCCCTCGTCGGCCTTGCGTTCGATCCGCCGGGCCTCCTCGCGCTGATCGCGCAGGCCCGACCGCACGGCGCGGCCCTCCGGCGTGATCTGCAGGTTTTCGCCGCTCGGCGCCTCGTCGGACAAGGGAGCGGCGAAGGTGGCCAGATCGTAGCTGAACGACATCGGCATGGCATGCATCCTGGGGGGCTCGGCGGCGTGCACCGCCTCTCCCAAACCCTACACCATGGAGATAACCCGTGCCGCCTGGGGCCTCTCTGCGGACAGGGCCGGTTATGCCGGCCGTGGCGAATATGGCGCGGGGCCCTATCGGAAGCCCTTGCGTTCGAGGGCCACGCGCATGTCGGCGAGCGTGCGGGTTTGGAGGCGGCTGGCCCAGGGAGTGCTGATCCCGACGCGGCGGGCGGCTTCCGTCAGGGTCCTGCCCTCGTAGAAGGTCGCCCGCAGCAGGGCGGCCTCCTTCTCCGGCAGCGTCGCCACGAGGTCGGCCAGAAAGGCGATCAGCTCCAGCCGCATCGCCCGTTCGGCGGCGCCCGGCTCGCGATCGGGCAGGGCAGTGGCATCGAACTCGTTGCGGGCGGGGCGGCGGTTCTCCGCCGCAGGGGGAGCCTCTGAGCCGCCCAATTCATAGCCGCCGCGTTCGAAGTCGGCCCGGGCAAACCAGGTCATCCGTCCGAGCCCGTCGAGGATCGCCCCGCGGATCCGATGCCAGGCGTAGGTCGTAAACTTGTGGTTGCGGGTCGAGTCGAAGGCGGCGATGGCTTCGAGCAGGCCGAGCTGGCCGTAGGCGATGAGGTCGTCGAGTTCCGCCTTGCCGGCGAGCCTGCGATGGATCTTCCAGGCGATCGCCCGCACGAGGCCTTGGTGCTCGAGCACCAGCGCATCGTGTTGGGCCTGATTTCTCATGCTCGCCGCTCTGTGACCGAGAGCCGCGATTGTGCGCGATTCCGACGCCGAGCGGAAGAACGACGCAGTCGATCGACCACATGGCTCGCTCACATCGGCCCAGATTCTTGCGACGCCGACCCGATCGCGATAGGTTTACCGATCGTGTCGGGGCACCGAGGAGAACGCGATGGCAACAATCAGGAGCGAAGCGGAGTGGACGCTTCTCGGACTGGTCGGGCTTCAGCGTGGCGACATTCTCATCAAGAAGGCCTTCTGTCCCAAGGGCGTCGTAGAGAAGGCGATCGTGACTCTCCAAGGGACACAGGGCCGATTCGACAGGGGCCATCAATCGTCCGAGCATTCCGCGGTCTGCATCGGGCCCCTGTTCGTGGCCGAGGCCGAAGAGGCGGGCGTGGTGGCCAACTCGCTTGCCACCCGCGATCGCGCCACCACGAAATACGTGGTGTACCGGCACAGAGACCAGGGCGTTCGGACGCTGGCCGCGGACATTGCCGAGAGCGTGGCCCGCGGAAAACTTCGAACCCGCTACACGCGGGCGACCAGAGTCATGGGCGGGGGCTACAAGATCCTCCAGGCCGGCGCGTCGCTCGCGAACGGTTCGGGCCAACTGCCCGTGACGCTGCAGGTGAAGACATGGCCCGACTATGTCCTGAACCTCGTCAGATACTACACCGACGACACCTACAACGTCCGGGATTGGGCCTTCTGCTCCATGTTTACATGCGGGTGTTTCGAGGCAGCGGCCCTGTTGAAGGAAAACCTCACCGGTGCGCTGCGGGTCAATCCCAGCATGGTGAGCCCTCGGCAATACGAGCATCTACTCGAAACCCATCCGTCCTACAGACAGGTTGGCAGGTACATCTACGAACAAGACATCGGCCACCATGGTCGTCATGTCGTACTCCTGCAGCAGATCAAGCAGGCCGTCGAGGACTACCACAAAACATGGAGCGGCGGGGGCCTGTTGGGAGGGCAGTCACTCAAGGCGCGGTTCGGCCTGCGAAACGTGAGTGCCAACAGCCAGCGGGCCTACAACGCCCTCGCGCGTCAGATCGACCGCTGCGAGGGCCTGGGCAGGGCCCCCTACGAATTCGACCACGAGGTCGAACTTCTCTATGTGTGCGTCCTCTACTTCATCAACGCCCCCCAGGCGAAGATCGCCCAGATCGGATTTGGCGACGTCTTCCAGCAGGCAATCGACGCGGCCTGGGGAACGGCACAATTCAAGCGGATTTTGCAGCACATAGTCGGAGGAGGCCTCGACGCACCGCTCGATCGCGGATCGACATTCGCGAAGATACTCACGGAGTTCAACGACGACCTCGTGAAGCGCACGAACGATCCCCGGCGCAACAACCGCATGGCGACACGCCTCCCATAACTTCCAGAAAGGATCGCCTTCATGACCGATGAAACCGCCACTCCCCGCTGCGTGACGTTTCGCGGAACAGCCTATACCCTGGCGGGGGCTGTTCCCGAGATCGGGCAAGTGGTGCCCGATTTCCGCCTTTCGAAGTGGCTGGATGCGACGCGGATCGAGGTCACCCTCGACGACACGCTGTCCGCCGGGCTGCCGGTGCTCTTCAGCGTGGTGCAATCGGTCGATGCGCCGATCAGCCGCCTGCAGGCGAAGACCTTCGACCTGAAGCTCGCCGAGTTCGAGGGGGCGGTCGTCGGGGCGCAGGTCTCCTCCGACCTCCCGAACACCATCAACCGTTTCCTCTACCAGGAAGACATCCTGCGGCTCGACGGCCTGAGCGACTATTTCGACCAGAACTTCGGCAGGGCCTTCGGCGTGCTCATCGAAGAGGCCCGGATTCTCACCCGGGCCGTCTTCGTGATCGACTGGCAGGGCGTTTTGCACCATGCGGAGGTGGTGCCGGAGATCACCCAGCAGCCCGACTACGAGTCTGCGATCGCCGTCCTTCGGCGGCTCGTGGTGAACGCGCCCGGGGCGATCGCCTGATTGCACCCAGCGAGATCCCCCACTAAACCTCAGACCATCTCCGCGAGCACGTCGATCGCCGCGTCGTACTCCGGTTCGTGGGTGAATTCGGTGGGTATGTCGACGTGCTGGATGATGCCGCTGGGATCGGTGATGAACACCGCTCGCGTCAGGAACATCAGCTGCGGGATGTAGACCCCAAAGGGCTTGCCGAACTCCCCCCGGTAGTCGCTCGCGACCGAAAGAAACGAGAGCATCTCCCGTTCGCTATAGCGATTCTGCGTGAATGGCAGGTCGGAACTGACGAGAAATGCGGCGACCTGCCTGTCAAACGCCATCAGCAGGCGCTCGAACTTCCTCGCCTGGATGTTCCCGACGCGGGTGTCCACTGAATGGAGGCAGCAGAACAACGCCGGCATCTGGTAATCCAGAACCACCTCACGGTTGATGAGATGGGCTATTCCCTCGGCGTACTGCCACAGCACGAAGTCCGGCATCGGGTCGCCGGGGGCAAGTTCCGGTCCGCTCAGCGTGTATGGCGACGACTCCACGAACACCGTTCGCGGTTCCGATCCGGTGCCGTCATCAGGGTTGCCCTCGTCTGGATTCATCGTGCGGAACCCCCTTCGTTGATCGCTCGTGCGCATGCCATGGCTACGACTCCTCGCACGACTTGTAGTCCTTGAAGTACTCGGTCTCCCTGCCCGTGATTGTGATGGTGTCTTTGTTTGCCCCCGCCGCCCCCGCCTTGGGGGTGATGCCCGTGACCCGCGGGGGAGCGGTGAGGAGCCATGTGTGGTTTTGGGGAACTCCCCCGGGCTGCGCCGGCACGTTGGCTCGTTTACTATGCCATGAAGTGAAGTCCCAGTGCGCGAGATACTGGTCCTGCACCGTCTCGAGATCGGCGGTGTCCGTGCAGTTGCTGAAATACAGGCTGCGGCAGTCGGGCGACACCTTGATGTCCCCGCTGAACATCGCCGCAGCATTACGGGAGGAGGGCCGGGTGTTTGACAATGCTTGGAATTTCCTCCGGAGTAATGCACAATCCCCCCAAATGTAGGCGGGGATCTCGAATGTGCCCTTTCGCTTTGCAAAGGAGTTGATACTCTGTTCAATTATTATTTGTTTGCCGATTGTTTTCGTGGCCTTCGGGAAGTCGACACCACACTGGGCCAGGATTCCATCGTCGGAACCTGCCAACACCTGGTTCGAGGCAGCGACCTTGATGCCCCTGAGGTTGCGATTGGGATCGCGAAGTGCGGCCAGCAATCGACTGGCGAGCGAGTCGCGTACGAACGGGCCGACGTGGCCCGGATCTCGTTCCGCGCTGAACACATCGTCGGCTTTGGCCCCCATGCACACGGCCAACGTGATCGTCTTCAGCCCGTACTCGCTCAGGCCGCCTTCACCCCCTGCTACTGCAACGCTTTCGCGGAACACGTCCGCGAGCACCGCGTCCTCGGCCACAGCCATGGCGGCACTAGAGGTAACTGCTTTGTAGCATTTATCGCACACGCGGGCCTTCTTGACGTTCCGTGCCGTCGCCGTTTGCTGGACGACTTCTCCACGTTTCTCCCCGGTCAGGGCGACCGCGAGATCAGCTTTTTTCGAGGAGCAAGCGTCGCAGAACAGGCCGCCGCATCGGCGACAATGGTGCTGTCGCCTAAACGTTCCGAACTTTTTATTGCAGTTTTCGCAGGCGGCTTTTTCCGGATCGAGTTTCCAACGGGCGTTTTGGGCCAGTTCAAGTGGCGACCCGTGCCGAGTGCTTGGCCGCGTCAGCCCGTGACGTACGAGCGCGGCGACTAATTGCTCGGCCGACAGCGCTCCATTTCCCATCGTCATCACCCCGGTCGAGGTGCCTTCTCCGTGGCAATTGATCCGGAGTTTGTTGACGGTGGTCGGGTCGGAAATCCAGAGCATGAGAGCCCGCAGTTGCGGGTACACCGTATTCGTCTCACCGAGTTTTTCGATCGACACCATGCAGCCGACGTACCGCAGTTGCTTCAATTGCTCGTTGATCGAGTACGACACTCGTCTGCCTCCACCGGTCGTGTCCAAAGTAGAGCCGAGGCTCAGGAAACCGTCGTCCGCGTCGGTCAGTTCGACGTCGCTGAGGATCCTGCAGTTCCCCTTATTCTTCTCATTGAAGGTGAAGCCTTCTGTCTTCGACTCCCGATACCGCATCTGCCGCATGATGTCTTGGGTGAACTGGTAGAAATACTCGGTGTGGTTGCTCGTGAAATACATCCCGGCGTCATTGTAAGTTTCTTTCACCCGCGCGATGGCCGTGCTTGTGCAGAGATGGATATCGAGATAGCGGTTGTAATTCATCGATACGTTTCCTTTCGGTGCCGTTGCGCCGGGCCGCCCAAAGCGGTCATGAAATCGTGGCGAAGTATACGACGGCCAACGGCGGCCCGGCAAGCATGGCCCGCGGATGAGCGGCTCGTGAGCCGCGTGCGTCACCTCTGGCCGGTTCTGAAGAAGCCGACGACGTCGGCGTCGGCGTCGGCCTGCTCCCACGCCCGGAACGCTTTTCCGAGGATGCTGTGCATGTCGCTCGACGGCTTGAGCACCCGGAGTTTGTCGAGCTCCGCCGATTGGACGTCGCCCGCGCCGCGTCCTGCCGGGCGACGTCGAGAGCCGGCGGCCCGCCGAGCAGTGCCCGCATGATCGAAGGCACGCTGACGATGTCGGCATCGAGCTTCGATCTCCCGATGTCGGCCGCGACCCGGTTGGTGAGGTAGGCGTAGGTCGCCATCGACTCCGGCGACGTGTTGCGCAGGCTGCTGAAGACGTATCGGGAGAGCGTCTTCTTGTATTCCTCCGCAACGCGCCGCAGCGTGGCCTCGAGCCGATCCAGGGCCGGCCTGACATCGGGAGGAGACGGGGCCACGATCTCGCCCACCATGATCTGAACCGGGATCGGAGGGGGCGGATCGGCCGGAAACACCGGCCGCGGATTGACCACGGTCGGCTTGAGGGTCACCCCGGCCCGGATCTGCTCCATCAACGAGACCGGCCGTGGGGTGACGACGGTCGGCTTGAGGGCGACCCCGACCCGGATCTGCTCCATCAACGCGGCGTGCGTCACGAGCTGGCCGACCTGCATGAACGCACCGTATTCGTCGTCATCGTCGAGCTCGGGATCGACCGTCAGCCCCGACTCCTCGAGATAGCCCGCGGCCCGCTCCTTGGCCTCCGCGATCACGGCCCGCATCGTTTTCAGGCAGGTGGTCGTGCCTGGATCGGCGTAGAGCGCCAGCGACACGTTCATGAGGTAGGCCTCGGGCGCCTTCGCGACGATGAAGGTGCCGATGAAGGCGTTCTCCAAGACCTCCTGCAGGGCGGCTCCGTTGTGGAAGCGCTCCCGGATGAGCCTGTTGCCCTCGACCATGTCGCGGACCTCGAGGGCCACTTCGGCGCACTTGCGCATCAGGTCCACGGCGGCCGTCACGGAACACGACCGGGTCTCCCGCAAAGGCGGCCACGTCGCCGGCCGGCCGAATACGAACCGGGGCATGACATAGTAGCCGCGGCGGGTCGAGTGGACGGTGGCCGCGGCGTGCCGCGAGCACTCGACGGCGATGTCAGAGCCGGAGTTGCCCCCGCCGATCACGAGCACCCGCCGGCCGGCTCGATCCGCGTGACGCCCTGGCCGGTGCGAATCAAAAACGTCGCGGCAATCACCCTCCGACCACC
>Ga0172376_10000634_pt1 | contig 44910 bp, 34 predicted proteins | sample Lak35m_FD_121114 | JGI IMG/M metagenome (GOLD analysis project Ga0172376, IMG submission 121114) | Freshwater microbial communities from Kabuno Bay, South-Kivu, Congo - kab_092012_35m | ecosystem: Environmental > Aquatic > Freshwater > Lake | place: Democratic Republic of the Congo: South-Kivu...
CAGGCGCCCGACCACGCGATTGAGGAAATCCTTGTCGTGGCAGGTCATCAGGAGCGCGGCCTCGCTCGCCTTCAGGAACTCCTCGAGCCACAGGATCGACTCGATGTCGAGGTGGTTCGTGGGCTCGTCGAGCAGCAGCACGTCGGGCTTCCCGATCAGGACCTTGGCGATCGAGACGCGCATGCGCCAGCCGGACGAGAGCGCCTTCATCGACCCCTCGACCTGCTCCTCGTGGAAGCCGAGCCCGGCCAGCACCTCGCGCGCGCGCGCCTCGAGCTCGTAGCCGCCGAGCTGCTGGTAGTCGCCCTGCACCGTGCCGAAGCGCTCGAGCAGCCGGTCCATGTTCTCGGCCTCGGCCGGATCGGCGAGCTTGTGCTCGAGCAGCGCCAGCTCCTCGTGCAGCGCGCCGAGCTGCCCGCTCCCGATCATCGCCTCGTCCAGCACGCGCCGCTCGCTCGGCTCGCCCGCGTCCTGGCGGAAGTACCCGACCGTCAGGCCCTTCGGCACAGAGACCTCGCCGTCGTCGGGCGTCTCCTCCCCCACGATCAACCGGAACAGGGTCGACTTGCCCGAGCCGTTCGGCCCGACCAGCCCGACCCTGTCACCCGGATCCAGCTGGAACGACGCATCGACGAGCAACGCCCGCCGCCCGTAGTGCTTGGAGACTCCACTGAGCGCAATCATGAGCCGTGCAGCGTAGCAGGGGGTCGCGGAGTGCGGGCGGGACGTTCTGGAGCTCCAGGAAGCCGGGGCGCGCGGTCGATCTTGACAAGTTGAAAGTCTGACTTTGAACTTGTCACGAATGCCGTCCCGCGACCTTGCCCCCCACGCGCGCGCCCTCGCCCGGCGCCACCCGGTCCTGGCCGTCACGGGCCCGCCCCAGAGCGGCAAGACGACCTTCTGCCGGGCCGAGTTCCCCGACCACCCCTACGTCACGCTGGAGGCCCCGGACGAGCGGCGCTTCGCACTCGAGGACCCGCGCGGGTTCCTGGCGCGTTTTCCGGACGGCGCCGTGCTCGACGAGGTCCAGCGCGCGCCCGAGCTCCTCTCGTACCTGCAAGGGCTCGTCGATGAACGCCCGAAGAACGGTCGCTGGGTCCTGACAGGCTCGCAGCACTTCACGCTGTCGCGCGCGCTCTCGCAGAGCCTCGCGGGGCGCGTCGCGCGCCTCGAGCTCTTCCCGCTGACCTTGTCCGAGCTGTGGCGCTTCCCCTCCCCGCCCGAGACGCTCTACGAGACTCTCTTCGCAGGCGGTTATCCGCGCATCCACGACCGCAAGTTGCCGCCGGGCGAATGGCTCTCGAACTACGTCGCCACTTACGTCGAGCGCGACGTGCGCGCGATCCTGAACGTCGGTGACCTCCTCGCTTTCCAGACCTTCCTCGGCCAGGCGGCGGCGCGCTCCGGGCAGCTCCTCAACCTCTCGAATCTCGGGGTCGATGCCGGCGTCAGTCAGCCCACGGCGAAGAGCTGGATGTCGGTGCTCGAGACGAGCTACGTGACGTTCCGCATCCCGCCCTTCGCGCGCAACCTGCGCAAGCGCCTGGTCAAGGCGCCCAAGCTGTGCTTCCTGGACAGCGGGCTCTTGTGCTACCTGCTCGGCATCCGCGCTCCGGCCGAGCTCGTCACCCATCCTCTGCGCGGCGCAATCTTCGAGTCGTGGGTCGCGGCCGAGATCAAGAAGGCCCATGCCCACCGCGGCGAACGGGCCGAGCTCTCCTTCTACCGCGACCAGCGCGGCCTCGAGATCGACCTCCTGCTCGCGCACGGACGCGAGCTCCACGCCATCGAGGCCAAGTCCGGCCAGACCGTGTCCAGCTCCTTCTTCGAGTCCTTCGAACCCTTCGAGGCCGCGCTCGCGACCGCGCGGCGCAGGGAGCCGCCCACGCGCAGATACGTCATTTTCGGCGGCGAGCACGGGCAAGAGCGCAAGGACGCGCACGTGCTCGCCTGGCGCGAGCTGGCGGACCTCGACTGGCACGCGAACGGGTGAAGGAGGAAGGGACCCCGTTGCCCTTCCTTGAGGATCGTGACGAGGATGACGATCCCGCGCGGCGCTCCGATGCGCGCAGGCATCCTGCACGGCCCGGGGACGTACGCTATCTTGTCGGGCTCGAGGCCAATCTCGACGCCATGATTCCGCCCCGGAAGAGCCGAACGATCCGCATCCGTCAGCTGAAGCTCGGTGGGGACGCGCCCATCGTCGTGCAGAGCATGGCGGCGACGCGCACGCAGGACATCGCTGCGACCGTGAGGCAGGTCGAGCTGATCCAGGCCGCGGGCGCGGACCTCGTGCGCATCGCGGTCGACAGCAAGGCCGACGTCGCGGCCCTGGCCGAGGTGCGGCGGCGGACGAAGGCGCTGCTCTCCGTGGACCTGCAGGAGAACTACCGCCTGGCGGAGCTCGTCGCGCCGCACGTCGACAAGCTGCGCTACAACCCCGGGCACCTGCACCACCACGAGAAGGAGAAGCCGGTCGCCGAGAAGGTCGCCTACCTCGTGGGCGTCGCGCGCGAGCACGGCCTCGCGCTGCGCATCGGCGTCAACGCCGGCTCGGTCGCGCCGGAGTACGCCGAGCGCTTCCCCGAGCACCTCGATGCGCTCGTGCACTCCGCCGCCGACCACTGCGCCATGGTCGATGCGCTCGGCTTCGCCGACTACTGCGTCTCGATCAAGGACTCCGACCCGCGCCTCGTGGTCGAGGCCAACCTGCGCTTCGCCGCTCTACGCCCCGACGTGCCGCTGCACCTCGGCGTGACCGAGGCCGGCATGCCGCCCGACGGCGTCATCAAGACGCGCATCGCCTTCGAGCAGCTGCTCTCGCGCGGGATCGGCGACACGCTGCGGGTTTCGCTGACCGTGCCCTTCGACGACAAGGGCATGGAGATCACCGTCGCGCGCCAGCTCCTGGCCGACATCGAGGCTGGCCGCTTCCGCTCGGTGCCGCCGAGCTTCTTCGACGGCCTGAACATCATTGCCTGCCCGTCCTGCTCGCGCGTCGAGAACGAGAAGTTCATCGAGCTCGCCCAGGACGTGAAGGAGCTCACGCGCTACGCCGCCGAGCACAAACTCACGATCGCCGTGATGGGCTGCCGCGTGAACGGCCCGGGCGAGACCGACGACGCCGATCTGGGCCTCTGGTGCGGCCCGACCCACGTGAACCTCAAGAAGAAGGACGCCGAGCTCGGCGCCTTCCGCTACGACGAGATCCTGCCGCGCCTGAAGCAGGAGCTCGACGCGCTGATCGCCGCGCTGGGGTGAGCGAGCCTGCCACCCCCCCGGGACCTCAACCTGCAAATCGCCCACGGCGTGGGCGATCATCGACCACGCAACGGGCGCCTCACACCCGGTTGCGCAGCATCAGCTCCTTCGGGTGCGGGTCGAAGTAGAGCTGGCCGGCGAGGTACTCGATCGCGTGCTTCTGGATCTGGAAGCGCAGGAGCGTGATCGGGACGACGAGCGGCAAGAGGCCCTGGTGGTAGTCCTCGATCGCGGAGTGCAGCTGGGCGCGCTCGCCGGGGTCGAGGTGCTCTTTCAAGTAGCCCATGGCGTGCTGCAGGACGTTCGTGTGCTTCCTGTTCGTGGCGCGCTTCGCGAGCGTCGTGAAGAGCTCGCGCTCGAAGGCGGCGTAGAGCTCCTTGTCGCCGCCCTTCCTGGCTGAACCGACGAGCTTGCCGAGGCGCTGGTAGCCGCTCTCGTCGTGGGCGCGCACGAGCAGCTTGTGGGCCGTCCAGAAGGCCACGAGGCGCCCGCGCGTGCGGCCGCCGGCGACGAGCGTGCGCCAGCGCTGGCGCGCGAAGAGGCGCTCGACGAAGTTCTCGCGCAAGACCGGGTCCGAGAGGCGTCCCTCCTCCTCGATCGGCAGGAACGGCGCGGCGGCGAGCAGCGCCTGCGCGTACAGCCCGACGCCGTCCTTCGACTTGGCGCCGTGCTCGCCGTAGAGCTTGACGCGCTCCATCCCGCACGAGGGCGAGTCCTTCTTCAGCACGTAGCCGTCGAGCTCGAGCGGCTCGAGCGCCTTCACGCGCTGGGCGGCGAAGCGCTCCATGCGCTCGGTGAAATCCTCGCCGCTCGAGGGCGCGATCATGCGCACCGCGCCGTCCACCTCGACGAGGCGCACGGTCGGGCGCGGGATGCCCATGCCGGCCTCGACCTCGGGGCACACGCTGACCCACTCGACGTAGGGCCCGAGCTCGTCCACGAGGAAGTCACTCTTCTTGTGCCCGCCGTCGTAGCGCACCTTCTCGCCGAGCAGACAGGTCGAGACGCCCACGCGCAGCTTGCCGGCATCCGCATGCCACGCGCGCCACGCCCCGTGCTCTGCCTTGAGGTCCTTCGCTTGCATCGTGCCGCGAGCTTAGCGCACCGGGCCGGCGTGCCCGCCATGCTCGACCCCACGATTCGCACCCGGCCCTGATACGCTCTCCGGCATGTTGCGCTGGGGTCTGACTTTCCTTTGTGTCGTGCTGGTGATCGCTCTCGTGTACTTCCGGGCTCTCGCCAAGGTCGAGGAGCTTGCACCGCTCGTGCCCGTGGCGCCCACCGAGGACGCGGCGCGCATCGATCCGGAGCCCGTGACGGACGCAGCGCGCGCACCCGTGGACTCCGCGCTGGCCGCGCGCGCACCGCTCGAAGCCCGGCCGGGGTCCGCCCGCGTAGCCGCGCTGCGCGGGCGCGTCCTCACACCGACGGGCGAGCCCTGCGGGGGGGCCACGCTGCGCTTCGCGACGGTGCGCCGTGGACGGGCCGAGCTCGAGCAGACGAAGAGCGGGCCGGACGGGCGCTTCGAGCTCGTGCCCGCCGCGTCCGCGGCGCGCGGTGACCTGCTGGCCACGGCCGACGCACACGAGTTCGCGCCCGCCGTGCGCCGCGATGTCGCCGCGGGCCCGGAAGAGCTCGAGCTCGTGCTCGCGCCCGGACAGACCTTCGCCGTGCGCTTCGTCGATGCCCAGGGCGTCGCGCTCGAGCCCCACCAGCTCTCGTTCCACTGGATGCTGGCCGGCGTGACGCGCGAGGACGACGAGGACGCGCTCGGGAAGCAGCGCTGGATCCGCTCGCCCGTGCCGTTCCGCATCCACGTGAACGACCCTGCACTCGTGAACGATTGGTGCGGCCCGTTCGAGCCGAGCACGATCGGTGACGTGCTCGTGGTCGACGTGCGCCGTCGCGCGCTCGTGCGCGGGATCGTGCGCGCGGGTGGAGCACCCGTGGCAGGGGCCGAAGTGCGTCTCGAGTCCGTCGCCGCCCCGGCGTCGGAGCCTGGACGAGTGCTCACCCGCACGCAGACCGATGCGCGCGGGGAATTCCTCTGGCGCCTCACTGCGGCGGAGACCTCCGGGCCGCTCGCTTTCCGACCGGTCGCCTTCCACGCGCTCCACGGGCGCGGCCTCGGCCCCGAGCTCGTGTGCGACGGCCAGCGTGATCTCGACGGCCTGGAGATCGAGCTGAACGAGCCCCTGGGACGCATCGAGGGCCGGATCCTCTTGCCGCCGGAGCGGGACGCCGGCGAGCTCGTCGTGCAGCTCGGCTCACGCGCGCGCACGCCGCGCGAGGACGGCTCGTTCCTGTTGCCGGAGGTCGAGCCGGGGCTGCAGACCGTGGGAGTCGCGCCGGGCACTCCCGAGTGGCCGCGTGACGCGTGGCAGTGGCTCTCGAGCGAGCCCGTTCACTGGCTTGGTCACAAGCCGACCTGGAACGTCGAGGTGCGCTCCGGGGCGACGAGCGAGCTGACACTGGACCTGGCGACGCCCGCGCCGGTGCGGATTGAGGGGCGCATCGAGCTAGGCAAGGCGATCATGGACGCAAGCACACTCGGCAACTTCGCCGCGCGGGGGGTCACGTTCCAGCGCGACGGAGTGCCCGGCGTCGAAGGGCAGGCCTTTCTGGACGCGGCAGGGCGCTTCGCGGCGGGCTTCGCGAAGCCTGGCGCGCGACGGTTCGAGCTGCAGATCATGCTCTCGCACAGGGGCGACGGTACAGGGGACCCACAGCTGAATCCGAGCCTGTTCGTGACGTCGACGTGGACGGTGCGCGACTCGCTCGAGCTCGTGCCCGGACTCAATGACTGGGATCTCGTGCTCGCTCCGGGTGCGCTGCGGCTGCGCGCTCCAGGAGCGGAGCTCGAGCTCTCTCCGGGCCCTGATCTGCACTGGCAGGGTCCCGGAGAATGCACGGTCGACGTGCAGGGCTGGGCGGCTCTCTACGACTCCTCCCAGGAGGCCCTGACGTATGCGGAGGTCCCGCCCGGCCGCGTGACCTTCCAGCTCGTCCCGGACGGCACGACCTACGAGGCCGTCGTGCGCTCCGGCGAGACGACCGAGTTCCTGCTGCCCGAGTCCGCGCGGCCGGAGCTCGAGGCCGCCTACGACGTGCGCGCGAACGGGCTCCAGCTGCCGTCGTACCTCATGGACATGGGCGGGTATTGACCCGAGGGCGGAGCTCGCGGCGGAGCCGGCGCGCGAATTTTCTCCGGTTGCGTGATACGTGGAGCCTGCCGCGTGAGTCCAGGGCCTGTCGGGAATCGGCCCGACGCATCTTCAAGAGGAGTGACCATGGGCAAGGCAAGTGGCAACTGGATGGCAGCGTCCGTGCTGGTGGCGGTGCTCGGCGCAGCGGGCGCTTCGTGTGCGAGCACGTCCGTGCACGAGATCGGCGTGAACATCAGCGGGGACGCGACGAAGGGCGAGCTCGACATCGGGCTCTCGTGGCGGATCTCTCCCGTCACGCAAGCCATCACCTTCAAGAACTCCGGAGACGAGAGACTCGAGTTCTGCATCCTCTTCCTGGACAGCCGGGGACGGGAAAAGAACCGCTTCTCCGGCGCGGTAGGACCGGGCGGGGAGCTCTCCACGACGGTTCCTCAGGGAGCGACCAACATCCGCGCGATCCCCGACGACGACTGCGACGAAGAGGACGACGACAAGGACGACCTGCAGTCGGGCGAGGGCGAGGATCCCGAGCCGCGCGGAGAGCGTGAGGTCCTGACCCGCGAGGCGACCTCCCCCGCAGCCGGCGAGCCGGGTGGCTCCTGGCACGCCAGCCGCAGCACGACCCTGCTTCCGGACCTCACCGGCGAGGTCAACGTGGACTGGTGGATCGCGGTCAACGCCCTACGCTCCAGCTCGGCCCGGGCCGTGGCCGAGACGCTTGCCGAGCACGGCTTCGAGGTGCCGTTCCCCGCTCTCCCGGACCTGCGCGCGGTCGAGGTCTACTACTACTGCGAGAGCCGCGTCGATCCGGTCGCGGGCACGATCGAGCTGACCTTCGCCGAGGATCAGACCTTCGAGGAGTTCGCGATCCTCGTCAACGGACAGTCGGTCGCGACCCTGGCCCAGAGCACGGCGGTCGCCACCGCGAACGGCTGGGAAGCGCGGCGCTTCGTGCTGGACCAGGCCTACTTCGCCTACGATCCCGCCCCCGGTGCCACCTGGCGGAACGAGCTCGAGATCCGCTATCGAGTCGAGGGCGAGGAGACCGAACGGGTGGCCCAGCTCTCCTACGAATTCCAGAATGCGCCCTGACCTCCTGGCTCGAATCGTCGTGGTTTCCGGCACCCTTCTCGGAGGGTGCCGGAGCCTGCCTCCCCTGCAGCTCGCCACGCCCGAAGGCCTCGTCGTGTGCGAGGACGAAGTCGTCGGCGAGCGCGTCGCCGCAGCCCTGCGTGAACAGGGTCCGCTCATCCGCGCGGCCCTGGGCTCGGAACGCGAGCCTCCGCGCATCGAGCTGTGGCGCGACTTCCCCCACGGTGCCGGGGGGTTCACCGCGCCCGATTTCATCGCCTTGAACAGCCTCCCGGACGACATCGAGGCGCGCGCGCTCCACGAGCTCGTCCACTGGCACTCGTCCCCGGCCTTCGATCGCTTGCCCTACTACGCGCAGGAGGGTCTGGCCGAGGCGCTGACCAATGCCCTCAGGACGTTTTCCTCGGGACTGTCCCAGATCAGGGGCAGTCCCGTGGAAAAGGACCTCGAGCGCATGTTCACCATCAAGAGCGGCGCTCTGGCGCTCGCGGACTCCGACATCTACACCGAGAACGCCGGAGCCTGGCTCGTGGCGGCCATCGGATGGAGACGTCTGCGGGACTTTTGCGTCCGCGCCGAAGCGGAAGGACTCGAGCTCGTTCCGGACGACTGGCTCCGGGCCGAGCTGCCCCCCCTGGGCAGCGCGCTGGGGATGGATGCGGCCTGGGTGAACGACGGGGTGCCGGGCAAGCTCGCAGGCACGGCGACGCTCACTTCGCCCGAATGATTCGCGCCTACTCCGCGATGCAGTACAGGCTCGCGCGCCCGCGCAGGAAGAGCTCGTTGCCGGCCACGGCGGGTGAGGCGTCGAAGCCGTCCTCGAGGTGGTTGACGGCGAGGGTCGCGATCTCGGCGCCGGTCGAGAGCACCTCGACCGTGCCGTCGCGGCCGGCGATGTAGAGCTTCTGGCCGGCGACGACCGGCGAGGCATAGACGTCGGCCACGCCGTCGAGGCGCTCGGGGCCGTAGGTGAGCTCGCCCGTCGACGGATCGAGCACCGAGAGGATCCCCGAGTCCTGCTTCAGCAGGTAGACCTTGCCGTCGTAGGCGAGCGGCGAGGGCACGTGCGGCGCGTCGATGCGCGCGCTCCACAGCAGCCCCTCGTCCTCCTCGGCGCCCTCGGCCTTCGCGGCCCCGGCCACGAGCGCGCGCGCCTCGCCGCCGCCGCGGCCGCCCATCGCGTACACGACCAGGCCGTCAAGCGCGACCGGGCAGGCGATCGCGCCGTTGCGACGGCCAGCCTCGCCCTGGCCCCACAGCTCCTGGCCCGTGGCCGGATCGTAGGCCGCGACGCGCGGACCGCCGATGACGAGCTCGCTCTTGCCGTCGACCGTGACGACCAGCGGCGTCGACCAGTTCGTGCCCTGCGCGAGCGGTGTGCGCCAGCTCTCCTTGCCGCTCTTCGCGTCGAGCGCCACCAGGAACGACTCGCCCTCGTGGGCCCACAGGACGACCACGTTCGAGCCGACGAGCACGGGCGAGCTGCCCTCGCCGAACTCGCCGTTGACCTTCATGTCGCCGAGGTCGACCTGCCACAGGACCTTGCCCGCCAGATCGAGCGCGAAGATCCCGTAGGAGCCGAACGAGACGTACAGGCGCTCGCCGTCCGTCACCGGCGTCGGCGCGGCGTAGGAGCCGTCGCGGTGCGTACCCTCGTGCGGCATCGCCGTCGCGAGCTTCGTCTGCCACAGCGTCTTGCCGGTCTTGCGCTCGAGCGCGAGCACGACGAACTCCTGCTCCTCGACCGGCTCGCCGCGCCCGAAGCCACCGCGTCCACCGCGGCCTTCGCCCCGGCCTTCACCGCGCTCACCGCGCCCCTCGCCCTCGGGACGCTCGCCGCCGCGCTCGGCCCCGGCCTCGGCCGCCTCCCCCTCCTTCTTCTTCCCCGTGCCGACCGCGCTCGTCACGAAGACCTTGTCGCCCCACACGATCGGCGAGGAGTTGCCCTTGCCCGGCAGCGCGACTTTCCAGCGCACGTTCTTCTCCTCGGCGAACTCGACCGGCGGTGCGCCCGCGGAAACGCCCTGTCCATCGCCGCGCCAGCCCGGCCAGCCGTCGGACGGAGTCGTGTTCGAGGCGGTGTGGAGCGCGACAAGCAGAGCGAGAAGGGACATGGAACTCCTGGGAAGAGCGGACGTGGACGGGAGCGAGAGGATACGACCGCTGCCGGAGAACGCGCACGCCTCCGGGCGGATTCCCGCGCGCCGGGCGCGGGTGTAGCCTCGTCGCCATGTCGAGCCCCGCCCCGCACGAAAAACCGCCGAAGCCCGCACCGGAAAAGCAGAAGGCCGAGCCGCGCCCGGCCGAGGGCGCGCAGCAGAAGTCCCCCGAGCGCAAACCCCTCGATCTGCGCGTGCGCACGGTTCGAAACGAACACGATGCCTCCGGCGGACACTGAGCCGCGCGCGCGACGCACCGGCGTGCTGACCGTCCTCGTCGCGCTCGCCGCGACCTCCTGCCGCTCCGCGCCCCACGCGACCACGCCCCGCGAGTCGCCGCCTGCGCTCGCTCCGGCCCACGAGCCCGCGTCCGCGGCGACGCTCGCCCCCATCCCCGCCGACGCGCTCGTCCTGCTCGACGGCACGTCGCTCGGCCTCTTCGAGCCGACCTCCTTCGGCGGAGAGGGCGCGGTCGAGGTGCGCGACGACGGCGTGCACCTCGGCATGGGCATGATGCTGACCGGGATCCGCCTCGCGGCGCTCGGCGACCTGCCGACCGACGACTACGAGCTCGAGGTCGTCGCCGCGCGCTTGCTCGGCAACGACTTCTTCTGCGGGCTCACGTTCCCGGTGCGCGACGGCTTCGCGACGCTGATTCCGGGCGGCTGGGGCGGCGCGCTGACCGGGCTCTCGTGCCTCGACGGCAAGGACGCCTCGGACAACGAGACGAAGAGCTTCCGCCGCTACGAGAAGGGCCGCGACTACACGCTCCGTGTGCGCGTGGCCGGCGGCCGCGTGCATGCCTGGATCGACGGCGAGCGCGTGGTCGACGTCTCGATCGAGGGCCGGCGCGTGCACCTGCGCACCGAGGTCCTGAAGAGCGCACCGCTCGGGATCTCGAGCTTCGCCACGGCCGCACGCGTGCGCTCCGTGCGCCTGCGGCGCCTCGCGGCGGGCGAGTAGCGCCGCACCCTCAGGCCGACAGCTCGTGCGCCTCGCCCGCGCCGCGCGGGATGCGGATGCGGTCGATCAGGCGCTGCACGTGCTCGGGCGGTGGCGGGGTCAGGTGCGCGACGAGCGTCGCGACCAGGAAGTTGAGGGCCATTCCGAGCGCGCCGATGCCCTCGGGCGAGATGCCGAACCACCAGTGCTCCGCCGTGTTGTTGTCCGGTGCCACGAACTTGAAGTAGACGATGTAGCTCGCGGTGAAGCCGAGGCCCGCCAGCATCCCGGCGATCGCGCCCGGTGCGTTCATGCGGCGCGTGAAGATCCCGAGCACGAGCACCGGGAAGAACGACGAGGCCGCCAGGCCGAAGGCGAAGGCCACCACCGCGGCCACGTAATCGGGCGGATGGATGCCGAGGTACCCGGCGGCGACGACCGCGACCGCCGCGGCGACGCGCGCCGCCACGAGCTCGCCCTTCTCGCTGATCGAGGGCATCAGCGCGCGCTTCAGCAGGTCGTGGCTGATCGCCGAGGAGACCACCAGCAGGAGCCCGGCCGCGGTCGAGAGCGCCGCCGCCAGCCCGCCCGCCGCCACGAGGCCCACGACCCAGTCCGGCAGGCCCGCGATCTCGGGATTGGCGAGCACGATGATGTCGCGGTCGACCTCGAGCTCGTTCGCGGCCGGATCGCCGACGTACTGCACGCGCCCGTCGCCGTTCTTGTCCTGGAACCGGATCAACCCGGTGCGTTCCCAGTTCGCGACCCAGGCCGGCAGCGTCGCGTGCTCCTTCCCCGCCACGGTCTCGAGCAGGTTCGTGCGCGCGAAGACCGCCACCGCCGGCGCGGTCGTGTAGAGAAGCGCGATGAAGAAGAGCGCCCAGCCGGCCGAGGTGCGCGCCGCGCGCACGCTCGGCACGGTGTAGAAGCGCACGATGATGTGCGGCAGCCCGGCCGTGCCGACCATCAGCGCGAGGGTCATGCACAGCACGTCGAGGCGCGCCTTCGAACCCTCGGTATAGGCCGCGAAACCGAGCTCGGCGTGCAGCCCGTCGAGCTTGTCGAGCAGCGGCGTCGTGCTGCCCACGAGGTCCGCCCCGAGCCCGAGCTGGGGCACGGCGTGTCCCGTCATCTGGATCGAGATGAAGATCGCCGGCACGAGATAGGCGCAGATCAGCACGCAGTACTGCGCGACCTGCGTGTAGGTGATGCCCTTCATGCCGCCCAGCACGGCATAGAAGAAGACGAGTCCCATCCCGATCCACACACCCGTGTCGATGTCGACCTCGAGGAAGCGCGAGAACACGACCCCCACCCCGCGCATCTGCCCGGCCACGTAGGTGAACGACACGAACAGCGCGCACACGACTGCCACGACGCGCGCCGTCTGCGAGGCGTAGCGGTCGCCCACGAAGTCCGGCACCGTGAACTTGCCGAACTTGCGCAGGTACGGCGCGAGCAGCAGCGCCAGCAGCACGTACCCGCCCGTCCAGCCCATCAGGTACACCGAGCCGTCGTAGCCGAGGACCGAGATCATCCCCGCCATCGACAGGAACGAGGCCGCCGACATCCAGTCGGCCCCGGTCGCCATGCCGTTCACGATCGGCCCGACGCCCGCACCGGCCACGTAGAACTCCCCGGTCGACTTCGCGCGCGTCCACAGCGCGATCGCGATGTACAGCGCGAACGAGAGCCCCACGATCACGAAGGTCCAGGCCTGGACGTTCACGCTCCACCCTCCTCGTCGCGCCCGCGCTCCTCGTCGACCCCGCACTCGCGCTCGATGCGATCCATGCGCCGCGCGTAGACGAAGATCAGCACCACGAAGACCACCAGCGAGCCCTGCTGCGCCATCCAGAAGCCGAGCTTGAAGCCCGTGCCGGGGATGCGCACGCGGTCGAGCACGTCCACGAGCAGGATCCCGGCCCCGAAGGAGACCGCGAACCACACGAGCAAGAGCAGCGCGACGAGCCGCAGGTTGCGTTGCCAGTAACGCTCACGCTCCGGACCGGAGGAACTCATCGTCGCGGATCGTAGCCGGGAACCCGCGCGCGCTCCACGCCGCCGCCGGAACCGCTACACTGGCCGGCGAGGAGTCACGCCATGCTGTCACTGAGTCTCGCCCTCTTCCTGATGGCCGCCCCGAACGAGTGCGGCGCCTGCAGCGTGCGCGCCGAGAAGGTCACGCTGTGTGCCGACCACACGCGCGAGGAGCAGCTCGTGCTGAAGCGCGAGCGGCGCAACTTCGAGAAGGCCGACACGGACGAGCAGAAGGTGGCCGCCCTGCGTGCCATCGCCGCGCTCACCGAGGCGCACACGAATGCGCCCTCACCGGCCGTGCCGAAGGTCCTCGCCATGGGCCTCGCCGATCCGTCCGACGTGGTCGGAGCCGAGACCCTCGCGCTGTTCGCTCCGCCGCAGAACCCGCAGGCCGCGCTGGACGTCCTGCTCGACCTGCGGCGCGATTTCTTGCCGCGTGCGAAGCTCGACGTGCCCGCACCGGGCCGCGGACTGAAGACCGTCGGTGACCTGAAGAAGCTCGGCCGAGATTCCGCGCAGGCCATGACCCAGGCCCAGGAGGCTCGACCCTTCATCCGGGCCATCGCGGGCATCGAGCGCCATCTTGTGCACCTCCCGGACGAGCGCGTGACGAAGGCCCTGCGCGAGGACCTGTCCCTCCCCTCGTCCGCGGCGCTCACGCTGGCTTCCCTCGGAGCGCAGACGACGCTCGAGCCCTTGCGCCGCGCGCTCGAGGCCTACGGCGAGCCGTTGCCCGTGACCTGGCCGCCGGCGCGTGACGGCAGCAGGTCCGATGCGCCGCACCCGGGCGCCGAGCTCATCGCGGCACTCGAGGCCCTCGCCGCCCGCCACGGCCTCGCGCCGGTTCCCGAGGAGCAGCGCCTTTCCAGCAAGGAATGGAGCCTCTGGCTCGCGGCGAACCGCGCCTCTTTCCCCGAGCGTCTGCCGGGCGTCGGCGCGCTGCCCGCGGCACGCTGAGCGGCGGCTCGCGCGAGGAAGTGAGCGACCGTGGACTGCGCTCCGCCTCGGTCGGCAGGCTCGAAGGTGTTGCCCGTCGCGCCGACTCGCTAGCATCCCTCGCGGAGGCCCAGACGATGTTCCTGATCACGAACCGAGACGTGGACGAAGCCCGGACCGACCTCAGGGCCTTCGGCGAGCGGCCGAACCGGCTGGGGCCGAACGAGCTGCGCCTGGCGGAGTGCACGAAGAGCGGCGGGAAGTGGCGCGTGCGCGTGCTGCCCGACGCGTGCACGCCCGACATGCTGACGGCGGCCGGTCTCGCGCCCGCGAAGAAGGGCGAGCCCGTGTACGCCAGCCGCTACGTCGCGAACCGGCTGCTCTTGCGCATGCAGGCGCGCCTGAAGAAGGAACGCCGCGCGCCCGCGCTGGTCTTCTTCGTGCACGGCTACAACAACGACGTCGAGGCCGTGCTCGAGCGCGCCGCGGGTTTCGAGGAGCTCTACGGCGTCGAGGTGGTGGTCTTCACCTGGCCGGCCAACGGCGGCGGGCTGCGCGGGGTCGCGAGCTACCTCTCCGACAAGCGCGACGCGCTGCTCTCGGTCGGCGCCCTCGACCGCGCGCTCCTGAAGCTCGACGGCTACCTGAAGGACCTCAACGCCGAGCGCAGGACGCGCCTCGAGGCCGCCGCCTCGCAGGCGAACGGCGACGACGCGGCCGGATGGGACGAGGACTTCGCGCGCGCGATGCGCGCCGAGTGCCCGTTCACGGTCAACCTCGTGCTGCACAGCATGGGGAACTACCTCTTCAAGCACTACCTCGGCTCGTCGACCTACGGCGGCAATCGCCTCGTGTTCGACAACGTCGTCCTGGTCGCGGCCGACGCCAACAATCCCGGCCACGCCGAGTGGCTCGACCGCGTGCAGTGCCGTCGACGCGTGTACGTGACGATCAACGAGAACGACGTGGCCCTGATGGCCTCGCGCATGAAGGCCGGCGAGGAGCAGAAGGCCCGCCTCGGCCACTGGCCCTACGACCTGGCCTCGAAGCGCGCCGTCTACGTCGACTTCACGCGCGCGCGCTCCGTGGGCGACTCGCACGCCTACTTCGAGGGCAAGCCGGTCGAGAAGAACCCGCGCGTGCGCGCCTTCTTCCGCGCCGCCCTGGCCGGCGACGTGGCCGAACAGGGCCTCCCCTACGACGTGGCGCGCAACCTCTACCGCGTGGAGTAGCCCTCAGCGCGCGCGCGGCGCGGGCCGCTCGAGCACGAGCTCACGCTCGAGCTCCTCGCCCGCCCCGACCTCGAGCGACGCGCCTTCGTCGTTCAGGAAGGCGTGCAGGAGGTCCTGGTAGCCGCCCGGCTCGCGCGGAGCGTCGAGGGCCGGCACGAGACGATGGCGGCCGGGCGGAAGCTCGAGCTCGCAGCGGCCTGCGGCGTCGCTCGAGACGAGACCTGTCGGGTACTGGAGCGCCGTCGCGCTGGCGTTCGCGGGCAGAAGTGCGAAGAGGCCTGTGACAGGCACTCCGGCGCGCGTCACGCTCGCGCGCAGACGCGCGGGCTCGCGTGCGCGCACGTCGCTCGGCTCGAGCTGGACGACGAGCGGTGCGCGCTGTTCCCAGGCCCGGAGGTGCGCGCTCCAGATCGGAACGCGCAGGCCCGGAGCCTCGACCGACAGGCGATACGTGCTCGTCCCGAGACCCTCGAAGCGGAAGCTCCCGTCCGGCCCCGAGCGCCCGTGCACGCCGCCCGCGCGCATCGGGAGCAGGAGCTCCGCGGCCTGCAGCGTGAGCGGCGCCTCCAGCGGATCCCCCGCCGGGTCGAGCAGGCGCCCTTCGAGCACGCAGGTGCGAAGGAAGTGCAGCGTGGCGACGAAGGCGGCCCCGTCTTGCCGGGGCGCCACGCTCTGGAAGCGCTCGTCGCGCGTCAGCACCGCGACCTCGGCCGGCGCACCGCCGTCGACGTAGGCCTCGGGTCCGTTCCAGGCGATGCGCCAGCGCGTCGCGTCGAGCACGCTCACCGCGGGCGAGTCGGGCGCAAGCTCCCGCCAGCGGCTCGTGTTGCAGTTGCCGCAGAAGCCGTCGGGTCGGGTCGAGTCCTTCACGAAGACCAAGGCGATCTCCGGCCCGGGACCACCGCCCTCGCCGCGCGTCTCGACCACGAGTTCGAGCTCGCGCTCGAGCGTCACCGCGAGCTCGCTCCCGTCGACGAAGACACGCTGTGGCTCGTATCCGGCCGCACTCACGAGCAGCGCACCGCGCGCATCGGCGCGCAGCCCCCGCAGGCGTGCGCGCCCGGTCTCGTCGGTCGTCAGCGGCGCGCGCCAGAAGGCGGCCAGGGACTCATGTCGCGAGAGCATGAAGGCGGACTCGTCCCCCGCCAGGGCATCGAGGTGCGCACCGGCGAGCGGCCGGCCGGCCGTGTCGTGCACCGAGACCGCGACCGGCTGCTCGCTCACGAGCACCAACTCGAGGCGATTCTCGCGTTCCGACGAGAGCAGGCGCGCCGCGAGGACCTCGTCCGCGAAGCCCGGCGCGCGCACGCCGAAGGTGACGCGCCCGGGCGGTAGCGTGCGGCACGTGAAGCTGCCGTCGGCCCCGGTGCGCGCGCACGCCGCAAGCGTGAAGAGCTCCTCGGACGGACGCGGCTCCGGCCCGAGCACCGCCAGGAGCTCGGCGCCCTCGATCGGCCGGCCGTCGAAGGTGCGCACGTGCCCGCTCAGCTCGACCGGCGGATGCAGGACGAGTGCGCCCAGCTCGACGGCCTCGGCTTGAATCGGCACGTTCGCCAGGACGCCGGGCGCGAAGCCCGCGCGGGCGAGGCGCAGGGCGCCGCGCGGCTGGCCCGCCTCCACGGCGGCGGTCTCGAGCCGGAAGCGCCCGTCCACATCGCTCGCGGCGCGCGCCAGGAACTCGAGGGCGCGCCCGTCCTGGCGTACGAGCTCGAGCTCGACCCCGGCGAGCGGCGCCCCGGCCGGATCGAGCACGCGGCCCGCGAGCGCGCCCTGTGGTGCGCACAGACCGAGCAGCCCGGCGAAGACGAGCGGGTTCCCCACGGAGAGGAGTATCCCCCCGCGCGGGCCCGGTTTCGATCCGGCACTTCCCCCGCGGCCTGCGCATGGACGAAACCGAGCGGACGCTCCAGACTGTCGGCATGCTGACGCTGCTCGCTTCCTCTGCGCTGCTCCTGCTCGGTTCCTGCTCCCACGAGCCCGCGCCGGTGGCGCCGCGGGCGGAGGGTGAGTTCGAGGCGCTGTGGTACGACGGGCAGGCCGAGCTTTCGGGCTACGTCTGGTCGGGCTCGCGCTACGGCGAGCGGCGCACGGGCGAAGCGGTGGCGATCTTCGTGACCGAGAACGTGGACGCGAAGACGCACGTCAAGCTCGACGATCCGTCGAAGGGTGATGGCGTCACGGTGCTGAAGCTCAACCTCGTGCGCGACTTCCAGACCGGGCTCTACGATTACGACACGACCACCAGCGTGTTCGCCGAGGTGGGCGCGTTCCGGCCGCTGCGCGTGACCTTCGCCAGCCAGGAATGGTGCGGGCACGTGCACGAGGTGCTCGACGTCGGGAAGAAGCTCGCGCTCGACGTGCAGAGCTACTTCGAGGACGAGAGCGTCAAGACGACCCTCGCCTGGAAAGAGAACGCGCTGCTCGGCGACCACCTGTTCGTGTGGCTGCGTGGCCTGCGCGGCGCACCGCTCGCGCCGGGCGAGACGAAGGAGCTGCCCTACCTGGCCGACGGCTTCGAGCGCCGCCTGCGGCACGCCCAGGCCGAGTGGCAGAGCGTGAAGGTGACGCGCGCCGCCGCCAGCGCGAGCGAGACGGTCCCGGCCGGCACGTTCGCGGCCGTCGTCTACACGCTCACGACGGGCGACGGCCGCAGCGGCCGCGTGGCCTTCGAGGAGGCCTACCCGCACCGCCTGCTCGCCTGGAGCTGGCAGCGCGGCGGCGAGGTGCTCGATTCGGCGCTCCTGACCGGCACGAAGCGCCTGAAGTACTGGGAGCTGCACGCCGAGGGCCAGGGAGCCCTGCGGGCCGAGCTCGGCCTACCGAAGCGCTGAAGCGAGCTCGCCGGGCCCGCGCACGGGCAGGGTCGGCCTACGCCCTGCGCTCTCCATTTCTACGCCACCCGCATCCGGCGCACGGTGACGCGCGCGGCGTAGGCTGGGCGAAGGAGGCTTGCCCCATGCGCCCCACCCCCCTCGTCCGTCGCTCGCTCCTGCTCGGCTTCGCGCTGCAGGCCACCCACGTCGCCCAGCTCGGCCCCGCTCCGTCCGGCGTCGCCCCCTGCGAGCTGGACGCGAGGCGCGTGATGTATGCCGATCCGCGCGAGCTCCTGCCGGCGCCCGTCCCGGCCAACACCTGCGCCGTGGGCGACCTCGACGGTGACGGCGATCCCGACGTGCTCCTGGCCGTGGGCATGCCCTGGATGGGGCAGACGCTGGCACTCTGGCGCAACCGCGAAGGACGCCTGCGCACCGACGGCACGCTCCCCTTCGTGACGGGCACCGATGTCGACTCTCCGCAGCTCGTCGATCTCGACGGCGACGGAGACCTCGACGCGACCTACGGACTCCAGACGCTGATCAACGATGGCGCGGGGCACTTCGAGCTCCGGCCGGTGCCGCTCCCGGTGCCTCGCGGCCCGCGCGTGGCCCCGAGCGCGCCGGCGAGCGGCACGCCCGGGCTCTTCTGGACACCGCTCGACCTCGATGTAGACGGCGACCTCGACCAGCTTGGTCTGCGTGCGCGCTGGGATGGCCTCGGTCTCGGGTCGGTCGCCTACTTCCGCAACGAGCTCCTGCTCGACGACGGTCAGGGCCACCTCTTGCGCGCGAACCTCGTCACGGACGAGCTCCCCCTGCTGGACTACTGCATGACGGCGACGCTCGGTGACCTCGAGGGCGATGGCGATCTCGATGCGCTCCGCTTCGACTTCCAGGGACGCCTCCACGTCTCCGAGGGGGACGGCCGCGGCCGCTTCGCGGCTCCGCGCGCGTCGGCCAGCCGCCTGCTCGGGCACGTCCCGCAGCGCGTCGTGGCGGGCGACCTCGATGGCGACGGTGACCTCGACCTCATAGCGCAGGGACGCGACTCGGACGGACGCTCGTTCGAGCTCCTGCGCCAGCTCGCAGGCGAGTTCTGGACCGAGTCGTTGCCCACCTACGGCGAGGCCTTCGAGCTCGGCGACGTGGACGGCGACGGCGATCTCGACTGCCTGGTCGCGAACGAGCGCGCGGACTGGCGCGAGGAGCTCTTGCGCAACGACGGCAGCGGGCACTTCGCGCTCGACCCGAGCTTCCCCGACCTGCGCACCGACGCCCGCGACGCACACCTCGCCGACCTCGAGGGCGACGGCGACCTCGATGCCTGGTTCGCGGCCACGCCGCCGCGCCTCTTGCGCAACGACGGCACGTCCTGGAGCGATCTCAGCACTCGCATCCCCGCGGCAATCGCCCTCTCGCTCGCGCCGGGCGACCTCGACGGCGATGGGGACGTGGACCTCGCCCTGGCCGACGGCACGCGCGCGCGGATCCTGCGCAACGACGGCGCGGCCGGCTTCGTGCCCGGCCCGGATCTGCGCCCGGGCGACACGCGCCAGGTCGCTCTGCTGGATGCCGATCTCGACGGCGACCTCGACCTGTTCGCCTCGAGCGGCAGCGGCCCGTCCACCGCCTTCGAGAACGTCGGGAACCGGTTTGTCGCGGCCGACTGGGACGTTCCGATGCCCGTGCGCGAGGTGGCCCTGGGCGACGTGGATGACGACGGCGACCTCGACTCGCTCCAGAAGGATGGCCTGCGCTTCGCGTTCGCCCGCGAGCTCGCCTGGCGCACGCCCGCCAAGCTCGGGCGCACGCTCGAGCTCGAGCTCCACGGCTCGCCCTGGACTCCCTGGGTGCTGTTCGCCGCGCGCGCATCGCTCGCGCGCGACGTCTCCACGCCCTTCGGTCCCTGGCGCCTCGACCCCGCCAGCACGAGCCGCGCCGCCAGCGGGAGCTTCTGCGCGAGCGGGTCCGCGCTCGCCACCTTCGACGTGCCCCTCGATCCGGCGCTGCTCGGCCAGGCGCTGTTCTGGCAGGCGGCCGTGGGCATGCCCGCGCGCCTGACGAATCTCGAGACGACGCGCCTCTTCGGCTACTGAGCGCGGCGCCTCAGCGCGGCGTCCCGAGCGCCGCGCGCGCGGTGGAGCGCACGAGCGGATCGGGGTCCGTGGCGAGCAGGTCGAGCCGCGCGGCTCCGCGCAGGGCCGGTTCCTCGGCCGCGAGCGTCGCTGCCGCGAGCCGCGCCCAGGGGCGCGCGTGGGTGGCCAGCAGGGCGAGCGCGGCCATGGCCGCGGGAGCGTCGCGCTCGAGCGTGGCGCGCGCGAGGAAGCCGTGGCGCAGGCGCCAGCGCAGGTCGGCGAGCTCGTGCTGGGCGAGCAGCAGCGGACGTTGCTCGACGGGTTCGGTGGCCTGCACGAAGAGCAGCGTGAGCAGCGCGGCGTCGGGATCGGTCGCGAACAGGTGGCGCACGAGCGCGGACGGGGCCTCGCTGCGCAGGTAGGGACGGTAGAGCGAGAAGTCGGCCCCGCGCAGGCTGTCGTGGCCCTCGTACTCCGAGAGCACGCGCGCGAGCGCCGCGCGGCGCGCGGGTTCCTCGCTCGCCAGCAGCGGCAACAGCGCCTCGATCACGTCCGTGGCCGGGAGCGCGAGCTCGGCGTGCACGATCCCGGGCAGCAGGCCCGTGTCGGTGTCGCGCGAGAGCTCGGACCACAGCATCAGCTGCTGGATCAGCCGCGCGTGGCGCGGGCCGGCGTTCGCGCGCAGGAAGTCGAACGCGGCGGTGCGGGACGCGGGCGTGTCGGAGGCGAGCAGTCGCTCGAAACCGCGCTGCAGCTCGGCATCCGCTGCAGGCCAGGGGTCCTGGCTCCGTGTGAAGGTCGGGAGCAGGGCGAGGAGCGCGGCGAGGAGGCTCGGGAGCATGGCGTGGCTTCTTTCGAATCAGCGCGCGAGGCGCGCGGCGAGACCGGCCTGGATGAAATCGCGCACCTCGCCGAAGTCGTCGACGAGGAAATGCGTCGTGCCGGCGCCCCACGCGGTCGTCTCGGCGTCGAGGCCGCTCGGCGGCGGCTCGGAGAGCGGCACCGGCCCGCCGTCGAGGAAGAAGTCGGCGAAGGTGCCGCGCTGGTAGTGGTTGGCGTGGAAGGCGCTGGCGGGCGGGCGGCGCAGCTCGCGGTCGAGATCGACGTCGGAGTCGTTCTGCACGCCGTCGACGTAGCTCGTGAACTCGAGCGTGAAGCTGCCGATCGAACCGCGGAAGAGGTCGAGGCGCTCGGCGAGGTCGTGGGTCGAGCCGCCGCCGTGGCTGTAGCCGAAGACGGCGAGCTCGCTCACGCCGCGCTGCTGGATCGCGTTGACGATCTCGGTGTAGACCGCTCCGGAACCGTCGGCGCCGACCTGGTCCTCGTCGCGCATGAGCACGTCGTAGCCCAGCTCGTAGAGCTCGGTCGCCACGACGTAGGTGCCGTGGTTCGGATCGAGCGGCAGTCCGGGCACCTGGTCCTCGCCGCCGAGGGCAACGACGAGGCCCTGGAATGCGTGGAACAGCAGCCGATCGACCACGCGGTCCGGCTCCAGCGCGCGCAGAAGGAGTGCCTGGTCGCCGCCCGCACTTCCTGTGCGCTCGACCCACAGGGTCACGACGTCAGCAGCGCCGAAATCGAGCACCGCCGAGCGGTTGCCCGTGAACGCGAGCTCGCTGCCGGGCGTCTTCGTGCGCGTGCGCCAGACGGAGAGCTCCGCTCCGCCGCGCTCGAGCACGAAGCTCGAGCGCGCGAGGACGCGCTCGACCTCGAGCTCGATCAGATCGTCCTCGCCGGCGGGATCGCTCTCCCCCGCGCCGTTGACGCGGATGCCGGGCCCGCGCTGCGCGTCCTCCTCTAAGGCCTCCGGCACGCGCGTGCGCCGGAACGGGAAGTACCCCGCGCCGTGCTGCGGCCGGTAGGCAGTCAGGCCGGACTTCATCGGCCGCGTGGACTGCGCGCCGGGGATGGCCGGCGCGAGCGTGAGGGCGGCGAGCAGCAGGATCAGGCGGGCGAGTGTGCGGGACATGGAGCCTCCGGGGGGCATTCTACGCGCCGCAAGGTAGGCGCGCGGGACCTTGTGCGTAGGCGCCGACCCGCGCACCGGGAGCGAGGGACACTTCGCTGGAGGCAAAGAACACATGAAAACGCTCATCGTCCTGGCGCGCGAACACGAGGCCATCGAACGCATCGTCACCCGGCTCGAGCACGAGCTCGACACGCTCGGGCGCACCGGCGAGCTCGACGGCGAGGCCCTGCAGCGGATGCTCGAGTTCTTCGAGCAGACCGTCGACGGGCACCACCAGGAGAGCGAGGAGCGCGTGCTGCTGCCACGCCTCCTCCTGCGCGCCGAGGGCGACGAGGCGGCGCTCGTGCGCTCGCTCCTGCGCGACCACGGCGAACAGCGCACCTTCCTCGGGATCCTGCGCGACAACCTGGAGGGTGCCGCCTACGGCGAGCCCGGCTGCCGCGCGGCCGTGGCGCGCTTCGGGCGGCTCTACATCACGCACCACCGCGAGCACTCGCAGTGGGAGCACTCGACACTCTTCGCGCTCGCGAAGAAGCTCCTCGACGAGGCCGACGATCTCTCCGCGCTGCGCGAGCTCGCCCGCCTCGACCGCGACTGGGGCAGCTCGGTGGTGCAGGTCGCGCGGGACCTCGAGGCCTGGCTCGACCAGCGCCTCGTCGCGGCCTGAACGACGCGGAGGCGCGGGGACGACGGCCGGGGACAGCCGCCGCTCCCGCGCCCTCGCGCATTTCGACGCGCTCCGACGCGCTCCGACGCACTTCGACGCACTTCGACGCACTTCGACGCACTTCGACACCTGAATGAGCGTCACGCCCGAGCCCGCAAGCCCGTGCGGTGGTTGACCGCCGAGCGGTCGCTACGAGGCCACGCGGCGGCGCAGGAGTTCCTGGAGCTCGAGGTTCGCGCGGAAGAGGCTCTCCATCAGGCCGGCCTTGAGCTCGCGCTCCGGGGCGTCGTCGGCAAGACCCTGCACGGTGCGGTAGCGGGAGGCGACACCGGCATCGCTCTCCTGCACCTGTCCGGCACGGACCAGGCGCTCCTCGGACTCGGACAGGAGCCGGCGCAGCTTGATCAGGCGCCGCTCGAGGAGCTCGATGCGCTCCTGCGCGGCCTCATCGGGCACCGCCGGGCGTTGATTCCGCTCTGCGCTCGGCCCGGAGCCGGGCTCGAGCACGCGCAGGCGCTCGCGCAGGGCCTCGTTCTCGCGCCGCTCTGCGTCGAGCGCCGCGAGCAGCTCGGACAGCGCCGGCGTTCCGGTGCGCGCAAGCGCGCCCGAGGTAGAAGGCTCGCTGCGCAGCTCGACGCACGCTTCACGCGTCGTCGTGGGCGCGGGTTCGACGCGCGCCGAAGCGACCGGCCGGAGCGGCTCGTGCGCGGGCGCTTCCACGCGCAGCGGCGTCCGGGCCGGGATGAGCAGGCCCTCGTGGCCGCGCTCACGTTCGAGGGTCTGCTGCACGCCGCCGTAGACCATGGTGTGCACGCACGTGCCGGGGCCGCGGAAGCGCGCGACCCGCAGGCCTTCGAGCGCCACCTGCAGCAGCGTGTCCGCGAACAGGCGCAGGCCAGGCTGCGTCACGCCGTAGCCCAGCCACAGGCTCACGCGCAGCGGACGGTCGAGACCCTCGACACGCAGCTCCTGCGCGCGCGCGCTCCACGCGCGGCAAGCCGCCTCGACGCGCACGGGGTCGCTGCCGACCAGCAGCACGAGCAGCTGGGCACCGCTCCGGGTCACCAGGATTTCCGTGGCCTCGAAGGCCGGCGCGAGGCCGAGGCTCAGCGCTCCGAGGGCGCGCGGCAGAACCTCCGGGCTCGCGCGCTCGAGGGCCTCCAGCCCGTACGGCTGGCAGGCCAGCGCGACGACCGCCCGACCGCTCTCCACCGCGGCCACGAAGCGCGCCTCCATGAGCCCGTGCAGCTCGGCCGGGGCGATGGAAGGCACGCCCGGGACCTCGAGACCGTGGCTCAGGTGAAGCGGCATCGGGGAGACGAGCGGGGAACTCGAGGGAAGGCTACCCCGCCCGGAGGGCCGCATGCGGGAACACCAGCCCGCGCGCCGTGACGGATGCTCTTCGTTCGCTCCGGACGGCCGCCGGGGTCACTCGGCACGTGGACCGGGCGGCTCTCGGTGAGCCGCACGAAAAATAGTCCCTAGTGCTCGTCGGTGCGGCCGACGAACAGGAGCTCGCCGCGCGGGAGCTCGGGATGGGAGGCGAGCACCGTGGCCGTCCAGTGCAGGGTGCGTCCCGCGACGTCGAGGGTCGCGAGGTACTGCCGGCACCAGGGGCTGACGCTCTCGACGGTGTGCTCGAGTACGAGCGTCGCGGGCCCTCCGGGCGTGAGCTCGACGGCCCGCAGGCTGAGCGCGAGCGGCGTTCGTTCGCGCAGGTCGGGGTGCCAGGCGGCGAGCATCACGTAGGCCTCGCCACGGCGCGGGTCCCAGTCCGTGAAGTCGGTCACGTAGCTCTGGACGACGCCCGGCTGCGTGAGATCCAGCTCTTGTGCGTGCCTGGACCGGTCGATCGCGCGGCAGCTCGCGCAAAGGAGCACGCCGAGTACGCCCGTGACGATGATGGGCAAGGTCGGGCCGGACACGCCTCCCGTGTCAGCGTGCACCCGGGAGCCCACGCGCGTCGATCGCGAAGCGGGACCGCGAGATGAGCCCTGCTTGTACCGTGCAGCTTGCGAGCTCCGGATGGGAACCCGCTCCCGTTGCAGCAGGTTCCGTGAGCTTGAGCGTGTATTGTCCCGAGCGCACGAGCGCGAAACCGAACGGCGGACGATGAAAGGTGCGCGTCGCGATACCGGGGAGTGAGTAACCTCCACCGTCCTTCCACTGCGGCTCGCCGGCGCAGAGGCTCAGGCGAGCCATGGCCTCCGATCGTGGCTGCTCGCCGTCCACCAGTACCACGCGGATGGCGCCGAACTCCGACAGATCGACCACGAACTCGGCTTCGACACCGCCCTCCACGACCAGGGACTGCCCGGCAGCTCCCTTCTCGGGATGAACTACGAGCTGGTCCCAGCTCACGACCCTCGCCAGGTAGCTTCCTGCGGGAACGTCTTCCAGGACGACAGGTCGGTCGAGATCTGCGTCGAATCCGAGACGAAACAGGCGCGCGGTGCTTGGCTCTTCCAGGTGCAGGACCATCACCCGCGCACCGGGATTGCCTCGCGCCAGACTGCGCTGAAGGCGGAGAATTTCGCCCTGGACGCCCGTGAAGGACACGCGGACGCGACCGCGCACCGGGGCCTGGTTCTGCAATGTGAGGACGACCTCGAGCATCCCGAGCTCGAGCGGCGTGGCGAAGAACTCGAGTTCTACCGGTTCGTACCCGGGCAGCTCGAGGAAGTAGTGACAGGGCCCGACCCGCTCGCCCTCCCGCTCGGAGAAGAAGAGCGCAATATCAGCCTGGCTACCCTCGGCCCGGAGGCCAGGCGACGCCCCGGCCAGGAGCGCACCGAGCCCACCGATCGAAGCCCCGATGATCCCTGCTTCGTCCGACCAGAAGCGCATGTGCTTCGAGCGCGTCAAGGTGGGCGATAGCTGGAATGGAGTCCCTTCTGCGGTGCGGTACTCGAGCCGGGCACCGTAGACCCGTCGCGTATCGAGCTCGATCTCCTCCATCCCGCGCACGATGGCCTTGACGTCGCTGATGGCACCCTTGCCTCCCGCCAGGCAGAAGTACGGGACGCGGGAGCTGATGCCCTCGAGCCGGAAGCTCCCATCGGAGCCAGCGACGGCGACACGGATTCCCTCCGGGGTCGGATCGAGCACGCCGTCCAGCACGATCGGAAGGAACGGTGCAGGCTCGGGTGACTTGCCCATCTCCTGCGGCCAGGCGAGCACGAGGCAACCAGGCGGGGGGGGATTCCCCTCACGATCGCGAACGACTCCGCGCACCGCGGAAGGGCGCACCAGAACCACCCTGCATGTGGGGTCCTCGACGTCCAGTACCTTCTTGGTCGAACAGTAGCCATCGAGATCGAAAGCGACGGTCAGACACGCCTCGTCCATCTCCGGCCAGACGATGCGAGTCGTACCGTCCGCTCCCGTCAATGAAGCTCCGAACTCGGCCATGTCAGGCGCAACTCGCACTCCTTCGAGTGGCTCTCCTTGCTCATTCGTCACGAAAAACTCGCAGGTTGCCACGACGGACTCGGGGCGAGGCGGAGTGATCGACAGTCGCCCTGCCTCGAGTCCAGGTGTGGCTGAACTCGCGATTCCGTGCCCCGCTGGAACTACCGAGGCCATGGCGTCCTCCCTGGCCCCCTTCCTCTGCGGTGTGGCCATCGCCCACCACAGCACGAACACGAGGCAGAGAGCCAGGGCGAGCCACTTTCTCATGACTTCAGGTCCCCGAGCAGTAGGAGCTGACATCCCCCCCGGCATCCTCGCTCGCCTCGCAGCTGCCAGACCCCGGGCAGTTGACCTGGCCACTCGAATTGTTTCCGCAGCGTCCGGCCGCGACCTCTTCCCCCGTCGAGATCAGCCAGATGTCACAGCAATCGACGGATCCGCCCTGGCACTTGCAGGACTCGCCGTACTGCCAGCCACCAGGAATGGTCCCGAAGTGGTGAGTGCAGCCCACCCCTCCGATACAGGGGTTCTGGCAGATCATCTGGCGATCATCGAGCGGGCCGACGATGACACCGAAGCACTTGGGCAGGCTGGCGCGCGAAGCGGTCGGCAATGCGCCGAACCATGCCACACCGAGAGCAATCGACAATTTGACGAGCATGATCAAACCTCCTTGAATTCGGTCCCCATCGCGCTCCGCCGGGCTTCGACCCACCTTCGCGCGACGTTCCGCCAATGGTCATTTCAAGCCGTCAAGCCGTCAAGCCGTCAAGCCGTCAAGCCGTCAAGCAAATAGACCTAACTCATTATTGTGTAGACACTTGCAGATGGCCCAAGAAACCCTCGAAGGGCTCGTCGCCCGGTGCAGGTGCATGCCTCGCACACGTCACGAAGAACTCTGCTGCCAGCGCTGGCCCGCGTACTGCCAGCCGAAGCGGCCCTTGATGCAGAGGTGGCCGTTCGTGACGGAGGAGTCGAGGGGCGAGGTGACCTTGACGATGCGTTCGTCCTGCACGTGCAGGGTGAGGGCGCAGCCGACACCGCAGTAGGGGCAGATCGTGTCGGTCTGGCGCTGCTTCGACTCGTCCCACCGGTTCTGCTGGCGCAGCTCGTACTCGCGCGTGAAGCCCAGCGCGCCGGTCGGGCAGACGCCGATGCAGTTGCCGCAGAAGACGCAGGCGGAGTCGGGCAGCGGGGCCTCGAGCTCGGTCGCGATGCGCGCCTCGAAGCCGCGGCCGGCGACGGCGATCGCGAAGGTGTTCTGCGCGTCGGTGCCGCAGGCTTCGACGCACTTGTAGCAGAGCACGCACTTCGCGTAGTCGCGCACGAAGAGCTCGTTGTCGCGCTTGGCGGGCTGGGCCACGGTGGCGGCCTCGGCGCCGCTCGGCGCGGGGTGGTGGCCGGCGTGGGCGTGCTCGCGCGCGCCGAGCGCGGCCGGGGCGGCGCGCGGGCCGAAGCGCGCAGGGTCGGCGGCGTAGTGCGCGAGCCACTTCACGAGGATCGGCGTGGTCGAGAGGTCGACCGACGAGCCGAGCAGCTCGAGCACGAGCCGGCGCGCGAGGCGCACGCGCTCGGAATCGGTCTTCACGACCATGCCGTTCTCGGCCAGACGCGAGCAGGAGGGCACCAGCGTGCGCGCGCCCTCGAGCTCGACCACGCACACGCGGCACACGTTGACCGGCGTCAGGTTCTCGGCGAAGCACAGGGTCGGGGTGTCGATCCCGGCCTGCTTGCAGGCGTCGAGCAGCGTCGCGCCCTCGGGCACGCGCAGCTTCTCTCCGTCGAGCGTCAGCTCGACCGTGGCCGTGTCGGAGGGCGCCGGCCGGCGTCGCAGCGCGGGCTCGATGCGCTCGCAGCCGCTCACGCGTGTCCTCCCGCGCCGAACAGGCCGAACTTCGCGACCGCGCTCTCGATCGCGCTCGAGGCCGTCTGCCCGAGGCCGCAGATCGAGGCGTCGCGCATCACCTGGCCGAGCTCGGCCAGGCGCACGCGCTCGGCCGCGGCATCGCCGAGCGGCTGCGCGCGGGAGAGACGCGCGACGAGCTCCTCCTGGCGCACGGTGCCGACGCGGCAGGGCACGCACTGGCCGCAGCTCTCGTCGCGGAAGAAGCGCGCGATGCGCGTCACGAGGTCCTCGAGCGCGACCGAGCGGTCGAGCACGAGCACGACCCCCGAGCCGAGCGTCGTGCCGGCCTTGCGCGTGTCCTCGAAGGAGAGCGGAAGCTCGAGCTCGCGCGCCGTCACGAACGAGCCGGCCGCGCCGCCGAGCAGCACGGCCTGGACCTCGCCCGCGCCGGCCAGCGCGAGCAGCTCGGAGAGCTTCACGCCGAAGGGCAGCTCGTACAGCCCGGGCCGCGCGACCTTGCCCGAGACACAGAAGAGACGCGTGCCGGGTGAGCCCTGCGTACCGACGCTGCGGTAGCGCTCGACACCCTCGGTCAGGATCGGCAGCACGTTGAGCAGCGTCTCGACGTTGTTCACCACCGTCGGGCGCCCGAACAGGCCGACCTCGACCGGGAAGGGCGGCTTCGTGCGTGGCTCGCCGCGGAAGCCCTCGAGCGAGCTGAAGAGCGCCGTCTCCTCGCCGCAGATGTAGGCGCCGGCACCGCGCCGCACCTCGAGTTCGAAGCGCGGCCCGCGCCCGAGCACGCGCTCGCCCAGCCAGCCGGCCGCGCGCGCCGCTTCGATGGCGTGCTTCAGCCGCTCCTCGACCAGCGGATACTCGCCGCGCAGGTACACGAAGCCGCGCTCGGCGCCGATCGTCGTGCCGGCGATCGCCATGGCCTCGACCAGCGCGAAGGGATCCTCCTCGAGCAGCACGCGGTCCTTGAAGGTGCCGGGCTCGGACTCGTCGGCGTTGCACACGAGGTAGCGCGTGCGCTCCTTCGCGTTCGCGACGGCCTGCCACTTCTTGCCGGTCGGGAAGGCCGCGCCGCCGCGCCCGACCAGGCCGGAGGCCGTCACGGCCTCGAGCACCGCCGCGGGCCCGCGCTCGAGCGCGAGGGTGAGCGCGCGCGTGCCGCCGCTCGCCACGTAGGCCGCGAGGCTCGTCGGGTCGATGCGCCCGGCGCGCGCGAGCAGGCGCAGCGGATGGCGTGCGTCGGAGCGCGCGAGCTGCGGCAGGAGGTTCGGCGGCGCGGGCGGTGCGTCGGCGCTCTCCAGGGCGCGCTCGCAGGCGTGCATGTCGAGCGCGACCAGCGTGCGGCGCCGCGGCTCTGCGCCGGCCACGGTCAGGAAGGCCGCGGGCGCGCGCTCGCACTGCCCGAGGCACGGCGAACGGTGCCAGGTGCGACCGGCGCGCGCCTCCCCCGCCGGGCCGTGCGCGTGCTCGAGCGCGCGGATGCGCTCCTCGGCCCCGGCCGCGCGGCAGGCGAGGTCGTCGCACACGTGCAGCGCGACCGGCGCGCTCTCGCTCAGCGCGAAGAGCGCGTAGAAGGTGGCGACGCCCCAGGCCTCGGCCGGCGGCACGTGCAGGCGCTCGCAGGCGTAGCCGAGCGCGCCCGGCGGGATCCAGCCGAAGCGGTCCTGGAGCGCGTGCAGCGCCGGCAGCAGGAGGTGGCGCAGCCCGGCGGCCTCGCGCACGGGTACGGTGCGCTCGGCGCTCGGCGGTCCGAGCAGCGCGTCGAGGGTCGCGCGCTCCTCGGCGCTCGGCGGAATCGAGATCGGGCGCAGGTCCACGGCGCGGAGTGTAGCCGCGCGGCCCGTCAAAGGAACGAGCCCGGGCCCCCGTACGGGGACCCGGGCTCGCGGCTCCGCTCCGGACGGGGCTAGAAGCCCAGCAGGAGCTCGAGGGCGTTGCAGTAGTGACGGCCCGTGGGACCGACCACGAGGCCCTGCGCAAACAGGCCGCGGCCGATCAGGGCCGGGTCGCTCGGGATGACGAGCTCGTGCACGTCGATCCCGCCGCTCGCGGGCTGCATCGAGAAGAACACCTGCGGGCTGGCGAGGTCGAGCAGCGACCCGTTCGTCGCGAGCACGTTCGCCGCACGCTGGTGACCGGCCACGACCGTGAACAGCGCGCCGGGGAAGGCCGAGGCATCGACCTCGGTTCGCCACGGCTGACCGCTGACGGGCGCGATGGCGCTGAAGCACGCGGGGTGCGTCTCGCCGAGCGTCGTGACCTTGGCCACCGGGCCCACGCGGAAGTTGTCCACGTAGCCGAAGGAGGCGTTGCGGTCGTCGCCACCGTTGCCGACCTGGATCCAGAGCGTGAGCTCGGTCCCGGACACGGCCTCGGGGAAGAGCTCGGCCAGGTTCCAGCGCGCCTCGGTCACGTCCGTGCGGAAGAGACCATCCGCGCGGCGCGCCTTCGACAGCTTCGAGAAGGTGTCGGCGTGATAGAGGTTCACGTTCCTCACGCCGTCGCTGACGTCGATGCTGAAGAAGTCGTTGGCCGCCGAGCCCGGACGCTCGCCGAGCACGAAGGCCGCCTCGAAGGCGAGCATCGGCCGGTTCGCGTCGAAGTGCAGCTTCTGCGCCACGCCCGCCGCGCCGACCGGGAGGTCACCCTCGCCGAGCGGGACGGAGGCCGGACGCGCGGCGGACGTGCCCTCGCTGGAGAGCGAGAGCCACTGCTCGCCATGCGTCGGCATGGCCGAGTCGCCGTCGTTGCCACGCGCGAGCACGATCGCACCCGTGCCGGCCAGCGACCAGGACGCCGAGGGCCGCGGCAGCGCCGAGGTGTCCTCGAAGCTCGGGTCCTCGAACACGATCGGCAGGGTCACGACGATGTAGGCGACCTTCGTCTCCGTATCGGTGATCGCACCGAAGTTGCGCGTACCCGTGAGGCTGACCGTGTAGGTGCCCGGGTTCACGTAGGTGTGCACGGGATTGCGGCCGTTACCCGTGCCGCCATCCCCGAAGACCCACGCCCGCGTGCCCCACTGGCCGATCGAGTTGTCGAAGAACTCGACCGTCAGCGGCGCGGGACCCGTCACCGGACGCCCGAAGAAGTCCACGTTCGGATCGGCGTCCTTGACCGGACCCGTGACCGGATCTTCCGGTGCGACCGTGCCCTTGCCGACCTCGATGTACGCCACCTTGGTCTCGGTGTCCGTACCGGCCGGACCGGTCACGGTCAGGCTGACCGTGAACGTCCCGTAGGTCGTGTAGTTGTGCGCCACGTTCTGGCTGGTCGCCGTGGCGCCGTCGCCGAAGTTCCACAGCCAGCTCGTGACCGAACCCTGCGACAGGTCGGTGAAGCTGACGAGCAGCGGAGCGTTACCCGAGGTCGGGAAGCCGATGAAATCGGCCACCACCGGCTTCACGTTGATGAAGTCCGTCTTCGTCTCGGTGTCGGCACCCGAGGGGCCGACGACCGTGAGGCTGACCGTGTAGAGGCCCGGCGCTGCATAGACGTGCGTCGGGTTCTGCACGGTCGAGGTGCCACCGTCACCGAAGCTCCACGACCAGCTGGTCGGCGAGCCCGTCGAGACATCGGCGAAATCCACGCTGAAGGGCGTGACGCCCTCGAGCGCGCTGGCCGTGAAGTCGGCCGTGGGCGGCGGCGTGTTGACCGTGATGTAGTTGACCTTGATCTCGTTGTCCGAGCCACCGGGGCCCGCGGCATTGAGGATCACGTTGTAGACGCCCGGCGTGTTGTAGACCTTGGTCGGGTTGACGTCGGTCGAGAACGTGCCGTCCCCGAAGCTCCAGGTGTAGGTCGTCACCGGTCCACCCGTGCTCAGGTTGGTGAACACGACCGTCAGCGGCGCGACACCGTTCAGCGGCGTGCCGGAGAACTGGGCCACGGGCGCCGGCTCGTTCACGGTGATGAAGCTCGTCTTCGTCTCCGTGTCGGTGCCACCGGGGCCGGTGACCGTCAGGCTGACCGTGTAGACCCCGGCGAGCGTGTAGGTCTTGCTCGGGTTCGTCGCGGTCGAGGTCGTGCCGTCACCGAAGGCCCACAGGCGCGAGGTCACCGGGCCGCCGGTCGAGGCGTCGGTGAAGTTCACGAGCAGTGGCTTGATGCCGGTCGTCGGAGAGGCCCCGAACTCGGCCACGGGCGCCTGCTCGGCCACGACGATGTAGCCGACCTTGGTCTCGGTGTCGGAACCGCCGGGACCGGTCGAGGTGAGCGTCACCGTGTAGGTGCCGGCCGCCGTGTACGTGTAGCTCGGGCTCTGCGAGGCGGAGGTGCCGCCGTCGCCGAAGTTCCACAGCCAGCTCGTGGTCGGACCACCGGTGAGGTCGGTGAAGTCGACCGCCAGCGGACGGACGCCGTTCGTGACCGAGGCCACGAAGTCCGCCACGGGCGGCGGCTGACCGACGACCACGTAGCCGACCTTGCGCTCGCTGTCGAGACCGCCCGGAGCAGTGACCGTCAGCGTGACCGAGTACGCTCCCGGATTGGCGAAGCTGTGGCTCGGGTTCTGGAGGTTCGAGGTCGAACCGTCACCGAAGTCCCACGACCAGGAGTTGGCTCCGCCGGTGGACGTGTCGGTGAAGTTCGTGGTCAGGCCGGGAGGCCCGCTCAGGGGCGAGCCGGTGAAGTCCGCCACGGGCGGCGGCTGGCTCACCACGATGTAGTTGAGCTTCGTCTCGGTGTCCGAGCCACCGGCGCTGGTCACGGTCAGCGTGACCGTGTAGGAGCCGGCGGCGAGGTAGGTGTGACTCGGGTTGTTGACGGTCGAGCTGCCACCGTCACCGAAGTCCCACGAGCGGCTCGTCAGGTTGCCCTGCGAGTAGTTCGTGAAGTCGACCGTGAGCGGCGCGACGCCGACGCGCGGTACACCCGTGAAGACCGCCACGGGCGCGGGCTCGAGCACGGTCACGTAGGCCGATTTCGTCTCGAGGTCCGTGCCACCCGGACCGATCGCCGTGAGCGTCACGGCATAGGTCCCGGGCACCGTGTAGGTCTTCACGGGCGCCGTGCTCGACGAGGTGCTGCCGTCGCCGAAGGTCCACGAGTAGCCGGTGATCGTGCCGGTCGAGAGGTTCGTGAAGTTGACCGCGTGCGGCGCGACGCCGGTCAGCGGCGAGCCGAAGAACTGCGCCACGGGCGGCGGGAAGTTGACCGTCACGTAGTCCGACTTGACCTCGGAATCCGTGCCGCCCGGGCCGGTCACGGTCAGGGAGACCGTGTAGCTGCCAGGCGCGGCGTAGGCCTTGCTCGGATTCTGCGAGGTCGAGGTGCTGCCGTCGCCGAAGTTCCACAGCCAGCTCGTGCGCGGGCCGCCGGTCGACTGGTCGGTGAAGGTGACCGAGTGCGGCGCTAGGCCGGAGAGCGGCGTGCCACTGAAACCGGCCACGGGCGGCGCCTCGCCGACCGTGACGTAGGCGGTCTTGGTCTCCACGTCCGTGCCGCCCGGTCCGGTGACCGTGAAGCTGACCGTGTAGGTGCCGGGCGAGTTGTAGGTCTTGCTCGGGTTCTGCAGGGTCGAGGTTCCGCCGTCACCGAAGTTCCACGTGCCGCTCGTGATCGTGCCCGAGGCGAGGCTCGTGAAGTACACCGTCAGGGGCGGCGGCCCGCTGAGCGGCGTGCCGACGAACTCCGCGACCGGCGCCGGGTGGTTCACGACCACGTAGCCGACCTTCGTCTCGGTGTCCGTTCCGCCGGCACCGTTGACCGTCAGGTTGACGGTGTACGTGCCCGGCACGGTGTAGGTCTTGCTCGGGTTGTTGACGGCCGAGGTCGTGCCGTCGCCGAAATCCCACAGGCGCGAGGTGAACGAGCCCGTCGAGGTGTTCGTGAAGCTCACCGTCAGCGGCGCGGCGCCGGAGAGCGGCGTGCCGCTGAAGTTCGCGACCGGCGCGGGCGGCGTGACCGTGATGTAGCTGACCTTGGACTCGACGTCGGAGCCGCCGGGGCCGGTGACCGTCAGGGAGACGGTGTAGCTACCGGCCGCGCCGTAGACCTTGGTCGGATCTTCGAGCGCGGAGGTCGTGCCGTCACCGAAGTCCCAGGCCCAGCTCGTGATCGAACCGGTCGAGAGGTCGGTGAAGAAGACCGTGTGGGGCGCGACACCGGTGGTCGGCGCGCCGGTGAACTGGGCCGTCGGAGCCTGCGCGGCTGCCGTCGACGCCAGGGCGAGGGAGCAGAGGAGGGAGAGGAGTCGGGAGCTCATGGGACCGCGAGTGGGACTTGCAGGGAGGAGCGAGCTCGAAAGGCCGGGGGGAAGCCGACTTCAGAGTAATGGGACCCGGAAGAAAATGGGGTGAAGAAGCCCGCAATACTGGCGGAATTTCCGGGCGATGCGGGGCCTCTCGATCCACGTTGCATTCGCCTGCGTGCAGCTCGAGCTTTTCCCGGACGCAGCCCTTCCCGGATCCGCGATCGTCTGTTGTGATCGAGTCGCCGGTCTTCACCCCCCCCTCAGACCTCCCCACGCCGCGGTGTCCCTACTCCTCGCTCTCCCGCTCCTCCTCCCGGGACTGCAGGCGCCTCCGGTCGCGCAGTTCTTCGGCTCGCCGATCGTGGGCCAGACGCCGCTCGCGGTGACGTTCACCAACCTCACCACGGGTGCCACGAGCTACCTGTGGGACTTCGGTGACGGCAACCAGTCGACCGACACGAGTCCGGGGCACGTCTACACGACGCACGGCAGCTACACCGTCAGCCTGACGGCCACCGGGCCGGGCGGCGTCGATGTCGAGACGAAGAACGCGTACATCACCGTCAACGCGTTGCCGCCCGTGGCGGACTTCACGCTCACGCCGGACGAAGGCTTCCTGCCGCTCGACGTGCAGTTCACGGATCTCTCGAGCGGCGGCCCGACGACGGGCTGGCTGTGGAACTTCGGCGACGGACAGACCTCGACGCTGCAGCACCCGAGCCACACCTACGCGACGCGTGGCAACTTCACGGTCAGCCTGCAGGCCAGCGGCCCCGGCGGCACGCACACGAAGACCGTGGCCGGCGCCGTCACCGTGCGCGGCCAGAAGATCCGCGCGCGCACGCTGCCGCGCCGCAACGTCGTGCTCGTGATCCTGGACGACGTCGGCGTCGATCGCGTGGCGGCCTACAACGAAGGTCCGCCGGGAGTCCTGCCGCCCTGCACGCCGAACCTCGACGCCCTGGCCGCCGAAGGCGTGCTCTTCCGCAACGCCTACGCGAGCCCGCTGTGCTCGCCGACACGCGCGCAGATCCTGACGGGTCGCCACGGCTTCCGCACGGGCATCGGCGACCTGATCACCTTCTCGGGCTCGACGCACGGGCTCTCCGCCCGCCACGAGACACCGCTGCCGCGCATCCTGGCGGGCTACTCGACGGCGGCCGTCGGCAAGTGGCACCTCGCGAACCCGACCGAGAACGGGCTCGCGCACGCGCTCGACATGGACTTCGGCTTCTTCGCCGGATCGATGTACAACCTCGGCACGGTTGGCGTGACCTGCGGCGACGGCTGCACGCCGCCCGATTGCAGCTCGTTCGGAACCTCCGGTTACTACAACTGGATCAAGACCACGAGCCCCTTCGCGAACGGGCTGTTCGAGCAGGCCTGCGAGTCCACCTACGCGACGACCGACACCGCGGACGATGCGATCGAGCGCGCGCAGTCGATGAGCGGGCCCTGGTTCCTGCAGGTCTCCTTCAACGCTCCGCACCTGCCCTACGACCTGCCGCCGTCGCACCTGTGCCCGCCGGGCGGGACCTGCGGCTTCCAGTTCTGCCTGGGCGGCAACGCCAGCCCGGCCGAGATGTCGAACTCCATCCTGGAGGCGCTCGACCTGGAGTTCGGGCGCATGGTGCAGGCCATCCGCGCGGTCGATCCCGAGGTCGTCTTCGTCGTCATCAGCGACAACGGCACGACCGAGGCTGCCGCGACGGGCGCGGCCAACGACTGCTTCGATCCGGCGCGCTCGAAGGGCACGGTCTACGAGGGCGGCATCCGCGTGCCGCTGATCGTGGCCGGCGGCGACGTCGAGCCGGGCGAGTGCACCGCGCTCGTCGGCGCGACCGACCTGTACGCCACGATCGCCGAGCTGGCCGGAGTGAGCGGGTATGCCGAGGACTCGATCTCGCTCGTGCCGTACCTGCGCGGCGACATGACACCGCGGCGCACGACGGTCTACGCCGAGGAGTTCTCGCCGAACTTCATCTCGCCCGACCAGCCCGGCCAGCCGGCCTTCGCGCCGACCGTGCACACGCGCGCGATCCGCAACGAGCGCTACAAGCTGATCCGCTTCACGTCCTCGACCGGGGCCGAGGAAGAGCTCTTCTACGACCTCCAGACCGATCCGTGCGAGTCGCTCAACCTGTGCCCGGGTTTCGGCAACTGCACCGGCGTCGGCCTCGATCCGAGCGCGCTCGCCAACCTGCAGGCGCTGCGTGACGAGCTCAGCGCGCTGGGCGTTTACTAGCCCGGATTAGCGCCGCCGCGCCGCACGGCGGCGGCCTTGCGGGCGCGCTTCCGCGCCGGCTTCCCGGCTGGCGCGCGCTTGCGAGCCGCCGGCGCCGGGCCGACACGCGCGGCCTCGAGCTCCTTCAGCAGCGTCTTCGGCGCCACCGCGCGGTAGCTCTCCTCGACCAGCACGAGGAGCTCGCGCTCGGGCAGCACGTTGCCGGTGTCGAAGGTGAAGGTCACCCAGCCATGGGGCCCCATGCCGTAGGCGCTCGGCTCGGCGTACTCCTGGTCGAGCCAGCGCGCGCCGCTCGTCGGGAGCTTGACCGAGAAGCGCAGCACCGGCTCGGCGCGGCGCCCGAAGAACACGAAGACCTTGCCCTTCACCTTGGCCACGACCTCGCCCCAGGGATGGTCCTCGTGCGTGCCCGGCAGGGTGAGCGCGTGGCGCAGGATCGCCTCGGCCGCCGCGTGCGGCCTCATGCGCCGGCGCCGAGCTTCTCGACGCGCACCGCGGCCGCCTTGAACTCGGCCGTGCCCGACTTCGGGTCGGTGGCGTCGATCGTGAGCGTGTTCGTGTCGACCTGCTCGGGGAAGTGGAAGGTCATGAAGACCAGGCCCGGCTTCAGCTTCGGATCGATGCGCACGGGCGCGGTGACGCTGCCGCGGCGCGAGGAGATGCGCGCCAGCTCGCCGTCGGCGAGCCCGAGGCGCGCGGCATCGGCGTGCGCGAGGTCGATCGTCTCGCCGCGCCGCAGGGGCGAGGCGTAGCTCTGCGACTGCACGCCGGTGTTGTAGGAGTCGAGCCGGCGGCCGGTGGTCAGGCGCAGCGGGAACTCGTGGTCGAGGGCCTCGAAGGGCGGCACGTTCTCGAGCACGTGGAACGGCGCGGGCGGACCGCCGCGCGGCTCGGCCCACAGGCGTCCGTGCAGAAACGGCGTGCCGGGGCTCGACTCGTCCGGGCACGGCCACTGCAGCCCGCCCTCGGCCTCGAGGCGCGCGTAGCTCATGCCCGCGTGCATCGGCGAGACCGTGCGCAGCTCGTTCCACAGCTCCTCGGCCCGCGGCTGGCCGAGGTCGTGCCCGGCGCGCCGCGCGAGCTCGGCCAGGATCTCGAGGTCGTCCTTCACGCCCTCGGGCGGCGCCACCGCACGACGCACGCGCTGCACGCGCCGCTCGGAGTTCGTGACCGTGCCCTCGGACTCGGCGAAGCCGGCCGTGGCCGGCAGGACGACGTCGGCGAGCTCGGCCGTCTGCGTCAGGAACAGGTCCTGCACGACCAGGTGGTCGAGCCCGCGCAGGAGCTCGACCGCGTGCCCCGAATCGGCCTCGGAACGGGCCGGATTCTCGCCGATCACGTGTAGCGCGCGCAGCTCGCCGCGCTCCATGGCCGCGAACATCTCGGTCAGGTGCCAGCCCTTCCTGGGCGGGATCGTGCAGCCCCACAGGCGCTCGAACTTCGCGCGCACGGCCGGATCCTCGACGTCCTGGAAGCCCGTCAGACGGTGCGGCAGCGCGCCCATGTCGCCGCCGCCCTGGACGTTGTTCTGCCCGCGCAGCGGGTTCAGGCCCGAGCCCGGACGCCCGACGTGACCGGTCAGGAGCGCCAGGTTGATCAGCGCGAGCACGTTGTCGACCGCGTTGTGGTGCTCGGTGATGCCGAGCGTCCAGCAGATCATCGCCTTCGGCGCCGTCGCGTAGGCGCGCGCGACCTTCTCGATCGCCGCCACGGAGAGGCCCGTGTCGCGCGCGACGCGCGCGGGCGGGTAGTGCGCCAGGACGTGCGCGCGGAAGGCCTCGAAGCCGCTCGTGGCGCGCGCGATGAAATCGCGCTGCTCGAGCCCCTCGCGCAGGATCACGTGCGCGATCCCGTTGGCGAGCGCGATGTCGCTGCCCACCTCGAGCCCGAGCCACTCCTCGGCCCACTCGGCCGTGCTCGTGCGCCGTGGATCGACGGCGAAGAGCCGCGTCCCGCGCCTGAGCCCTTTCAAGACGTGGTGGAAGAAGATCGGGTGCGTCTCGCGGGCGTTCGAGCCCCACAGGAAGAGCACGTCGGTCTCCTCGACCTCGCGATACGAACTCGTGCCGCCACCCGCTCCGAAGACCGTCGCCAGACCGACGACGCTGGGCGCGTGTCAGGTTCGATTGCAGGAGTCGATGTGGTTGCTGCCGAAGGCGACGCGCAGGACCTTCTGCGCCAGGTAGTTGACCTCGTTGGTCGCCTTCGAGCAGGAGAAGACGCCGAGCGCGCCGCCACCGTGGGTGTCGCGCACGCGCACCAGGCCGGCCGCGGCGCGCGTCAGGGCCTCGTCCCAGCTCGCGGCGCGCAGCGCAGTGCGCGAACCATCGGGGCGGCGATCACGGACGAGCGGCCGGGTCAGGCGCGGGAGAGGCGGCATGGCGCCGATCCTAACCCGCCCCGGAGGCCCTTCCCGAGCCCTCGGGGGAGGCCGAACCGGGCGCAAGGGCGCAGGCGAGGGGGGGCAAGGAGACCATGGCGGCACAATTGCGACCCTGTAACTCTAGACATTGCAATTTCTTCCAAGACTGCGAGGACGGCCTGAAATGGCCGCTCAGAAACCCCCTTTCGAGAAAAGCAACATGTCCCAACTCCATCCCTCCCCCGCCCGAGGAGCCCGCCCGATGGCGGCCCTCCTGGCCGCCCTGGTCCTCGGGACCGCGGCCCTCCCCTCGGCCCAGACCGGTCTCGTCCGCGTCGGCCCGCTCGATCCCGCGACCGGCTTCCCGCGCTGGTACGAGGACGCGAACGGCCTGAAGCTCGGCATGTGCGATGACCCGAACCTGTGCTTCTTCTTGCCGCCGAACCCGGCCCTGCCGGTGAAGTTCCCGGCCTTCGATGGCGACCCCACCGCCAACTTCCCCGACGAGTTCTTCTACTGGGCGGGCGAGACGAGCATGGACGGCAACGGCGGCGCGCAGGCGCTGCTCGTGATGGCGCTCGAGGGCGCCTTCGCCGGCGGCCCGGTGAAGATCGGCGACCAGATCGTCTTCGCGCGCATCCGCCTGCGGGTCGACGGGCTCGTGCCGGGCGCGACGTACACGATCACGCACCCCTACGGCGTCGAGTCGATCGTGGCCGACGGCGGCCTGATCAACATGACGCGCGACATCGGCATCGGCTCGCTCGGTGACTTCACCGGCGCGCTGGCCGGCGACATCGGCCCGTTCCTGACGCCGGTCGGCTTCGCCGGCGGCCCGCAGGGCACGTTCATCTCGGACGGCGCGACGCCCGTTCCCGTGCAGGGCAGTCCGCTCACCGTCGGTGGCGTTCCGGCCAACTTCTTCCGCATCGAGGGTCCGAACGCGGGCCTCGTGTTCGCGGCCAACGTGCACCCGAACCCGGCTCTCGGTCCGGATCCGACCACGACCTCGGACGCAGCCGAGATCGCGCAGTTCACGCTGCAGGGTCAGATCGCGCGCCAGTTCGGGGTCGCTTCCGACCGCCACCACTACCTGAAGTCCCCCACGCAGACCTCGGTCAACGCCTGGGCCAGCTCGACCAGCGGACAGGCCCTGCGCATCTCGGTCGATGGCAGCGCCACGGTCGGCATGCGCGAGAACGGCACGACGGGCGAGTACTTCGCGCGCATCGAGCTCGGGGCGAACGCTCCGCGCCCGACGCAGCTCACCGTCGTCAACACGAGCGACAACCCGCCGACCGAGGTGGTCGTGCCGCTCGCTGACCTCGTGACCGGCGTCAGCGCGGTGTACGTGATGGGCGGCGACCTGACCGTCGAGGCCGAGACGAGCGACCTCACGGCCCTGCCGACCCTGCGCGCGAGCGTCCCGGGTCGTCCCTCGGTGTCGCTGATCCCGGCCGGCAACGGCGTTTCCGTCGGCGGCCTCGGGCTGCCGGTGAACGCGGTCCCGCCCAAGACGGTCACGGTCACCTCCGACGGCGGCGGCACGCTGACGATTCCGGTCAAGGTCGTCGGCGTGGGCTCGACGCCCGGCGGCGTGACCCTGGTCGCGAACGCCGGAGTGGACCGCACGGTCGCCGGCAACACGCTCGTGACCCTCGACGGCACGGGCTCGCTCGGCCCGGTCGCGAGCTACCAGTGGACGCATGACGCAGGCGCGGCCATCACGCTGAATGGTGCCGGCACGGCCACGCCGAGCTTCACGACGCCGAACGTCGCGGCTGCGCTCGACATCACCTTCACGCTCACGGTGCGCAACGCCGAGAACACGCTCACGGCGAGCGACACGGTGATCGTGCATGTCCAGCCGCCGCCGCCGGCCGAGACGCTGAACCTGAACGTCGTGCGCTTCCTGCGCAACCGCCAGGCCTGGCGCATCGACGGCACGTCGACCCTGACCACGCCGCACACGGTCAGCGTCTACCTCGGCCCGGTCGGCAACACCTCGCGCAAGGTGGCCGACATCCAGGTCGTCAACGGCGTGTTCCGCCTCGTCCAGCCGGACAACGGCGCGCTGCCGGGCTCGATCCCGGGCGCCGGCGACACCCTGGTGTGGGTCAGCTCGTCCGCCAGCACGGCCACGGCCTCGCTGGCGATCGACCTGCGCTGAGGCACTGCCCGAGCCTCGCTGCTCCGCTTCGCGGGGCAGCGAGCGCCTCCTTCCGGCGGCCGCGGCTCTCCTCGGGGAGTCGCGGCCGCTCGCTTTCAGCGGCCCGTCGGGTTCAGAACTGCAGCTCGACCTTCAGGCCGTTCGACTGCACGAACTCGCGCAGCAGGAAGGCTTGCAGGTAGGCGACGCGGCCGACGAGGGCCGTGCTGGACGGCAGGGCGAACGGGAAGTCCGTCGCGCTGCCCGTGGTCGTGCGGACCACGCCGAAGAGGCGCGTCGAGGTGGGGTCGTAGAGCAACACGGAGCCGAAGGGGGACACGATCCCGTCCGAGGGGCGCGTGTAGGCCGAGAGCATCAGGTCCGTCTCGCCCGGATACGCAGCGGTCGAGACGCGCGCGCTCCAGGTGGTGCCGAGGCGCGGCGGATTCAGCGACTCGAGCAGCTCGGGGTTCGAGCTCGTGCCGAGGTAGCTCACCGTGTAGGGCTCGATGCCGTCGAAGCCGTCGATGCCGAGCACGTTCCAGCCCGCCGGGTTCAGCCACTGCGCGAGGTTCTTCGTGGCGTAGAACTGGTGGAACTGCCCGTACTGGCCGTTGACCGAGCACGAGCCGGCGCCGGTCGAGAGCGCACCGACCACGCGCTTCCGCTGGTCGAAGAGCGGCGAGCCCGAGCTGCCCGGCTGGATCGCGCCCTGGTTCCACTGCACGCTCCAGCGCGTGCCGACCAGGAGCGGCGCCTGGTTGTCGATCGAGATCTTCTTGGGCAGGCCGCTCGGATGGCTGATGCCGACGCCGCGCGTGACGTCGGTGGCGGTGCTCCAGCCCGCGTAGAACGGCTCGTAGCTGGCCGGGATGCTCTGGTTCAGGCGGTAGAGCTGGCCGTCGTAGAGCGCCGAGACGGCGAGCTGCGTCGCGCCCGAGAGCGTCTTCGCCTGCGACGACGAGCCCGAGCCGCAACCCGTGCGCTCGTAGTCGAACACGAAGACCGCGTTCGTCTGGCTGCCGCAGTGCTCGGCCGTGTAGAGGTAGGGCGTGCCGTCCTCGGCCGTGTTGTTCAGGATCGAGGCCGAGCAGCCGCCGCCGCCGCCGAACATCCACACCACCGCGCGCTTCACGTCCTGGTGGTTCGCGCCCTGCGGGCAGTTCACGTCGACCAGGCAGCCGGCCTCGAACATCCCGCCGTCGGCGAGGTGCGCCAGCACGTCGATGCGATCGTGGATGACGGTGCCGATGTGCAGCGCGGGCCGCGTCGCGGCGCCCGGCGGCTCGACGTACTCGAGCACGACCCGGTCGCCGCGCAGGGGCTGGATCGCGAGCATCCCGTCGGGGTTCTCGGCCGACTCGCCGTAGGCGCCCAGCAGATCCCGCCCGCTCGGGTCCGACAGGAAGAGCTGCGCGCCGGCCGGCACGTCGAAGCGGCTGAACACGACCCCGAGCGAGCGCGCGCCGGGCGCCGCGAGCTCCACGCGCCAGACCGTCTCGCCGGTCTCCGGCACGACGTCCCAGCGCCCGATCTCGTCGCAGCTCCGGTCGAGGTCGAGCTCGATCCCGTAGCGGAAGCGCCCGGCCGCACGCTCCTCCTCGAAGTGCTTCAGCTCGAGCACGTTCGGCTGGCGCAGCACGAGCGTGGGCACGTCCGGCGGAAGCGCCGCGCGGCGCGAGGCCGGCTGGCCGTCCTCGCGGAGCTGGGCGGAAGCGGCGGAGGCGGTGACGGCCAGGACGAGCGCGGTGGGTCGCAACATGAAAGGGCGGTTCGCGGGGGGGAAACCCCATGCTAACCGCCCTCTCCGGATCCCGCCGGGAGGACCGTCCGGCTCAGCGACCGCCCTTCGGGCCCTTCTTGTCGTCGCCCTTGAACTTGTCGTGGCCCTCGGACTTCAGGCCGCCGAGCTTGTTCTTGATCACGCTCTCCGCCTCCTTGTAGTCGCCGTTCACGACGGCGATCTCCGCGTCGCAGGCGAACTTCAGGGCCTCGAGCAAGGTCGTGCGGTACTCGGCCACGAACTCGGCGCGCTTCTTCTCGTCGACCGCCGCGGCCGTGTCGGGCGTCTCGCCCTTGGCCGCGATCAGGGCCTGCTGGATCTTGACCAGCTCGCCCAGGGTCGCGTCTGCGTTCTCGGCGTTGACGCCCTTGCCGAGCGCCTTCATCGACTGCATCAGCTGGCCCATCGAGGCCTCGATCGTGTCATTGGGACGGGCCGCGGTGAGCCACGCGGCGGCGCCGGCGGCGAGCAGGAGGGCAGAAGCAGAGCGCAGGAGGATCGAGCGGGAGAGCATGGTTCGTGACGGGGGTTGAGGAAGCGCAGGAGTTGCGTTCGAACGCACCAGTGTAGCGTCAGGGGCCGTGCCCACTCGCGCCCCAGGATCCTCGATGCCGCGCGCGAGGCGCATCGATCGTCACGTGCGCGGCACGGTCAGCACGCGGCATGAACTCGCCTTGAACACGAGGAACACGCGCTGGCCGGCCGCCAGCGCGAGCTCGCGCACGGCTCCGGGCGTCAGCGTGACCGCGAGGCGCGCGCCCTGCCCGTCCGCGAGGCGCGCCTCGAGCCGCACCTCGCCGCCCGCGCGCTCCGCGAGCGCCTCGACGCGCGCGGCCAGCACGTTGCGCGCCGAGATGCGCGCCGGAGCCTCCGTTGCCACCAGGATCTCGTCCGCGCCGAGCGCGACGACCGCACGCTCGCCCGGCGCCAGCCCCGCGGCGGGCACGCAGAGCTCTCCGCCGTCCTCGAGCGCGAGTCGCGCCGCGCCCTCGCCGCTCGCCAGCACGCGCCCGACGAGCACGTTCTCGAAGCCGCCGGCACCGCTGCCGAAGCCGCGCAGCACCTCCCCCGGACACCCCTGCGCGCGCACGCGTCCGTCCGCGAGCACCACCACCTCGTCGCACAGCGCCTGGACCTCGGTCGGATCGTGCGAGACGAACAGCGTCGCCAGCGCGAAGCGCTCGCGCACGCGCACGAGGTACGGCAGGATGCGCCGACGCAGCGGCAGATCGAGCGCGCCGAGCGGCTCGTCGAGCAGCAGGAACTGCGGGCGCGCCGCCAGCGCGCGCGCCAGGGCCACGCGCTGACGCTCGCCGCCCGACAACCCGGCCACGCCGCGGCCCTCGAGGTGCGTGAGCTCCAGCATCGTGAGCACCTCGCGCACGTGCTGCTCGTCCTCTGCGCCGGCGTGACGCGGCAGGCCCGCACGCACGTTGCGCGCGACGTCGAGGTGCGGGAAGAGCAGGGCATCCTGCGGGACGTAGCCCGCGCCGCGCCGCTCGGGCGCGAGCTCGAGCCCTGCGGCTTGATCGACCAGCGTCACGCCACCGATGCGCACGTGCCCGCGCTCGGGCCGGCGCCAGCCCGCGACGACCTCGAGCAGGCTCGTCTTGCCCGCGCCCGATGCGCCGAAGATCCCGAGCGCGCGCGCCGAGCTCACGAGCTCGAGCTCCAGCGCGAAGGACGCCAGTGGAAGACGCAGGGCGAGCTCGAACTGCGGCGCGCTCATCGCCCCCGCTCCGGCCGCACGCGCAGCAGACGTTCGACGCTCCACAGGAGACCGAAGGCCAGCGCGACCGTCAGGCCGACGAGCCGCAGGGCTGCGGCCGTGTTCCCGAGCTGGATCTCGCTGAAGATCGCCAGCGCGATCGTCTGCGTGCGGCCGGGGATGTTGCCGGCCACGATCACCGTGGCACCGAACTCACCCAGCGCGCGGCCGAAACCGAGCACGGTGGCCGCCAGCAGCCCGCGCCGCGCGAGCGGCAGCGTGACCGCGCACCAGGCGCGGAGGCGCGAGTAACCGAGCGTGCGCGCCATGAGCTCGAGGCGCGGATCGACGCCCTCGAAGGCCGCGCGCGCCGTGCGCGCGACGAGCGGCAGCGCCATCACGGCCGAGGCCAGCACCGCCGCGCGCGCCGTGAAGAGCACGCCCGGATCGAAGCCGAGCGTGGCGCTGCCGAGCGGACCGTGCCGCGCGAAGAGCGCCAGCAAGAGGTAGCCGAGCGCGGTCGGCGGCAAGACGAGCGGCAGGGCCACGAAGGTCTCGATCACGCTCTTCCCGGGAAAGCGTCCCCGGGCGAGGGCGTAGCCGAGCGCGATCCCGAGCGGAGCCGCCACGAGCGTGGCCGCGCCCGCCACCTGCAGCGTGAGGACGAGCACACCCCACGCGTCGCCGGAAGCCGCCGCCGCCATCTACTCGCCCGCCGCCGGCAGGAACGTGAAGCCGGCCTGCTCGAAGGCCGCGCGCGCCGCGGGAGAGCGCAGGAACTCGACGAAGGCGCGCGCCGCCTCGCTCTCGGCCTCCGGCCGGCCGGCGACGACCGCCAGCGG
>Ga0172376_10000635_pt1 | contig 44885 bp, 40 predicted proteins | sample Lak35m_FD_121114 | JGI IMG/M metagenome (GOLD analysis project Ga0172376, IMG submission 121114) | Freshwater microbial communities from Kabuno Bay, South-Kivu, Congo - kab_092012_35m | ecosystem: Environmental > Aquatic > Freshwater > Lake | place: Democratic Republic of the Congo: South-Kivu...
GAGTCGAAGCGCTGGGCAGACATCGTGGTTCATCGTGGTGTGGCGCATTGGGTCGAGGTCGCCGAGGACCTGTCGCTCGATGCCCGGGGGCAGATCGCTCAGGCGCTCGCCCAGATCGATGCGACGCTGAAGACGATCAGGAGCCACCGGACGCAGCTTCTGCAGGTGCTCATCTGGATCGCAGACGAGACAGACGGCGTGATCCTGAACGAACTCTGAGATGCGTGGGTTCCTGCCGGACACCCTCCTGTTCGGGCCGTGGTGCAGGTCGGCCTTGGAAAGGCCTGCAAGATCGAGATGGTCGTAACGGCGGCGATTCCGGATCCATGAGCCGGACGCCCTCGCGGCCCGCAAGTCGCCCACGGACGCCACCTCTCCCGAAGCCCCCGCGGCGTGCCCGACCCGTGTTCGCGGTGGGGGGCCGAGGGGGTCAACGGGCGAGGCCAGCGCGCACCGCGACGACACACCACACGATCGCGATGACCGTCAGCGCCGCGCACGTCAGGAAGACGGGGAAGCCCGAGATCGAGGCCGCAGTGGCGTGACGTTCCGCAAGCGTCGCGATGTCGACGTGCACGAGGCGGATCGATTCCCGGGCGGCGACGAGACCGCAGAGCGTCGCGAGCCACCCGACGGTCGTCACGACCCCAAGGCCATGCGGCATCCGGTTGCAGAACGCGGCTGCCACCCATGCGCCGCTCTGCACGACGAGACCCGTGATCGCGACGGTCAGCCATGGTCCTCCCAGCGGGCCGAACAGCGCCTCCCGATCGACTGCGGTCAGGGTTTGCCCATACAGACCACCGGCCGCCGTCATTCCCGCCGCACCCGACAAGGCCGCGAGCGCGAGCCTCCGCACCGGTGAGAGCCCGAGCACGACCTCGGCAGCGGCTGGCGGCCTCGTGACGTCGAGCCCCAGGAGCCGCCCCTGCCAGACCAGTTCGATCGCCAGCGTGGGAAACGCCGAAAAGAACCAGAGCGCGAGCCGCGGAAGCACGCCGGGGCTCGCGTAGCGGAGCGCACCGGACTCGTAGAGTGGTGCCCATGCGTCCCTGTCGAGCATGAGCAGGTGGTTCTCGGTCCAGCTCCACGCGATGAAGATGAAGCCCGAGCATGCGAGCGACGCCACCACCGTCCGCCACACCCAGCGACGTCGGGCGAGCCACGACGACTTCTGCAGGTAGAGCAGGTAGAAGCAGACGATGAGCACCGGAAGGATCGCCATCCAGCGGTGCGAGAGCAGGAGATTGGCCGTGGAGAACTCGCGGCCATGCAGGATCTGCACGAAGAGGAGTGGCGCGACACCGGCGGTGATCGCCAGCCCGGTGGCGAACGGCAGCCAGTCCACGAGGATGGACTGCCAGCCGCAGACGGCGCAGCGTCGCGGCCCCATCAGTCGCCCGAACGCCAGGTACGTCGAGCCGGCCAGCACGTAGTGCATGAACACGGCATGCACCACGAGCGTCACGGCAAACAGCGACAGGTAGAGTGCCGTGGGAGCCGTGAATCCAGTCGGAAAAATCGCATTCATGGCGGGCCGCCCGGCCGCACCCCGGCATCCTGCAGGCCGTCCCGTCGGTGCACGGCGAGCGTCGCCGCGGGATTCCCGGGACCGGTGCCCGCCTCATCCATCCGCCGGCGGATCTCGTCCAGCACATGGCCGTCGTGGGACAGGTCCCAGCTCGTGGGCCGCCCCGCCGCGATCCAGCCGATGAGCTGCACGAGCGCCTCGAGCTCCTCGGGCGTGCCGGCGAAGGGCGGCATGAAGGGCTTCGTGCGCTGCAGCTGCGCGATGTTGATCCGTCGCTGCTCGATCGTCCATCCGCCTGCGAGTTCGACGACGGCGTTGACGCCCTCGAGCGTGTGGCAGACGGAGCACTGGGCGCGAAAGACGCGTGCTCCCAGCACGAGCTGCTCGTTGGCGTAGGAGGCGGCGTCGCGCACCGGATACGGATCGTCCGTCGTGCTGCCCCGCGCCCGCAGCACGGCCACGCCATCGCGGGCGATCGAGTTGGAATAGAGGTACTGACGGACCGTGAACGGCTTCCGCACGCCCTCGCGCACGAACTCGCCGCCGGCCGTCGCCACGAATGCGAGCGCCAGCAGCAGGGACGCCGTCGCCCCGTTGACAAAGAGCCGCTGCCGCAGGATGGCGACGATCGCGTAGAGCCCGATGAGCGTGGAACTGCCCACCGCCATCGAGAGAAAGAGCGTCATCGGCACGTTGCCACCGGTGGCCCAGCCGCGGCTGTCCGCGGGCATGACGCCGAGATACCACGCACCGAGGAACGGCATCGCCAGCATGAAGACGAGCGGGCGGGCACACACCGCCACGAGGCTCACGCGATCCTCCCGCGAGAAACCGGGCACCGCGTTGATGAGCACGCACGCCGCCAGCGCGGCGATCGCGGCGGCGGAGATGGTGCGGAAGAGCAGCGAGGGGAGGAAGCCGGGATTGAAGAAGCCCGTCCAGACGTCGCGGCTCTCGAGCCACCCGCCCGGAGTGAGCTGCCAGGAAAGAATCCCGTTGATCCAGAAGAGGCTCATCCACGAGGCGAATGCATAGAGACCGAGCAGGCGGAGTCGCGTGGCATCGGGCAGTCGTGGGCCGTACCGGTAAAAGAGATAGCCGGACACCACCTCGAGGCAGAAGAAGGTCCACTCCGTCGCCCACACCCAGTGGAACTCGAGCACCATCACCCCGATGGTCCGCGGGCTCACCTGGATGCTCGTGAACCACATCGCCACACCGGTGACCGCTCCCAGCACGAAGCTCACCAGCACGAGCACCTTGAAGTAGCCGTCGATGAACCGACGGGCGAGCGGGCAGCCTCCCCGCATGTGGAGCCACTGCAGGGAGCAGAGCAGCAGCCCGCCGCCGATGGCGAACTGGGCGAGGAACACGTGGACGATGCCGAGGCCGCCGATCGCCAGCCCCTTCATGATCGGGCCGAGATCGACGACGGGATAGTGCTCGAGCGGCGTCATGCTGTCACACGCGACCGAGAGGCCATCGCTGACCATGGTACCCGCTGCAGCGATGCAGCGGCACCCGTGCGGCAGGCTGGCTGGCGGCCGGCCCCCGCACAGGTGCGCACATGCATCCCACGAACGAACCGCCCGGGCGTCGCGACCGGCTTTCCGCAGCGGCAGTCGCCGTCGATCGCACCTCAGTCGCGGCCCGACGCGATCATTTCTTGACGGCAGGCTTCTTGGCGTCCTGCTTCGGCTTCATGTTCTTCTTGTCCTTCCGCTGCGCATTGTTGCCCTTGCCCATGGCGTGCGTCCTTTCGAAATGGTGGTGGTGCGGCGATCACCGAGCGATGAACCGCCACACCACCCGGGACACTAGCGAAGGACCGCCCGCCTTGACCAGAGCGACGTGGGCGGACCATTCACCGTGGCATGCGGTCCAGACCGAGCCCGCCCGGCGGTGCGCCTCCGTGCCGACATCTCCTCACGCACCGAGAAACCGCTCGACGAGCCGGGTAAACGGCTGTGGCGCATCGGCGTGGACCCAGTGCCCGGCCTCCTCGACCACCTCCAGGGTCGCGGCAGGAAAGAGACGCTGGATCTCCGGCCAGTGACGGGGCCGCAGATACGCGGACCTGCCTCCGGCAATGAAGAGCGTCGGCTTCGCGAACGCGTTCCCCGCCGCCAGATCGGGAAACCCGAGGATGGTCTCGAATTCACGCTCGATCACGGCCAGATTCACGCTCCACGCGAGCCCCTCGGGGCGAACGATCACCGACTGCGCGAGGAACGACCGGATCGCCGGGACGGGAACCGTGGCCGCGAGTGCCGCTGCCACGTCCGCGCGGCTGGAGCACTCCACGAGAGGCACGGCCCGCATCGCTCGCACCCGGTCGATCGACGTGCCCCGCGACGCCGCGGGCGGGATATCGACCACAACGAGGCGGTCGATGCGTTCCGGGGCGGTGAGCGCGAGGGTCATCGCGACCTTTCCGCCCATGCTGTGGCCGCACACGCTCGCCATGCCACCCGCGACCGCGCCGATCAGGACCGCGACGTCCTCCGCCAGCGCCGGGTAGTCCATGCGCTCGTCCCACGGACTCTCACCATGATTCCGCAGATCGACCGTCACGACCCGATGGTGCCGCCCCAGCACACGGGCGATCGACGTCCAGTTGCGTCTCGACCCGAAGAGCCCGTGCAGGATGACGAGCGGCGGCCCCGCACCCATCTCGCTGACCACAAGATCGACCGCCATGCCACCTCCCTGCCCGGTGAGCACCCGCGTGCATGCACTGCCGCCCGGAGAGTATGGCGCACCCGCCGGGAGCCGCTCCCCCTCGTCAATCCGTCCCGCCGGCGCGACGTCAACCGTGGGCCGTCGGCGGGTCAGTGGGCCGCCACCGCGGCCCCGCGTTCCCATTTCGTCGCCGGGAGGCCGTAGTCGCGCAGCAGTTCCACGGCGCGCTCGTCCGAGACCTGGGCGAAGTCGCGGTAGAACTGGCCGATCGCCCAGAACCATGCCGGTTCCTGCAGGCAGACGATGCGATCGCACAACGGACGCAGGGCGTCGATTCGATCCGGTGCACCGACCGGGACGGCCACGATCACCTCCCTAACGCCGGCGGCCCGCACCACGTGGAGCGCGGCGATCATGGTCGCGCCGGTGGCGATGCCGTCATCGGTCACGATCACCGTGCGACCCGCGATCGTCGCCCGCGGACGGACGGCCCGATAGATCGCTCGTCGCCGCGCGATCTCCGAGAGCTGCCGCTCACGCTCACGCGCGATGAAGGCATCACCGACGTCGGTCATCGCCGATGCGAAGTGGTTGAGGTAGACCTCGCCCGTCTCCGACACCGCCCCGAGGGCCAGCTCCGGCTGGTGAGGGGCCCGCAGCTTTCGAGCGAGCACCACGTCGAGCTCCGCGCCAAGTCCCCTGGTAAGCACCGCACCGACCTCGAGGCCTCCGCGGGGGATCGCGAGGACGAGCGGTTTTTCCAGCCGTTCGTTCCGCAGTCGCTCGACGAGTTTCCAGCCCGCCTCCTCCCGATCGACGAAGATCCGGTCGTTCATGGTGGTTCGCTCCAGGGGGTCGGTGAACAAGGCTCGCTGGGTGCCGTGAGCGTCACTCATGCAGATGCCGGGCGAACCACTCGGCGGCCAGACGCGCCACCTCGTCGAGCGTTCCCGGTTCCTCGAAGAGGTGCGTGGCCTCCGGCACGACCTCGAGGCGTTTTTCGCACTCGAGCTCCCGCAACGCGGCCGCGTTGAGCGCCAGCACCTCGGCGTCGTGACCCCCGACGATGAGGAGCGTGGGGGCACGGACCGCCCGCAGCCGTCGGCCCGCGAGGTCGGGGCGGCCGCCCCGCGACACGACGGCACGCACGCGCGGCTCCAGGGCGGCGGCCACGAGGGCCGCAGCGGCACCCGTGCTCGCCCCGAACAGGCCGGCTGGCAGGTGCCGCGTCTGCTCCCAGGCGCCGACCTGCCTCAGTGCGGCCAGCAGACGCTCCGCGAGGAGCGCGATGTCGAAGACGTTGACCCGATCGGTCGCCTCCTGCTCGGTGAGCAGGTCGAAACGCAGCGTGGCCAGCCAGGACTCATGGAGCACCGCCGCCACGGAGGCGTTCCGCGGGCTGTGGCGGCTCGAGCCGCTGCCGTGCGCGAAGAGCACCAGCCCCGTCGGAGGTGCGGGCAGGCAGAGCCGCCCCTCGAGCGCGATCGCCGCGCCGGCCAGGGCGGTGGCGGGGATCGCGATGTCGAACGACTCCACCGTGTCGGTAAGTGTCATGGCGTCTCCTCCCCTGGAATCGCGCCCGCGGTGGGCGGCGGGTGGTGTGGGTACACCGGCCCTTGCTGCAAGAGGGTAGGGAGCCGCGTGATGCACGGGCCCGATGGTGCGCGACGCCCGGGTCTGCCGCGTCATGCCGCGGTCGGACAGTTCGCGTGGTGCGGGCCGCTCCGGCGCCGCAGCGGGTGTCAGCCGGCGTCCGAGCCGGCTGCGGCGAGAATCCGCAGCGGCAGATTTCCCTCGGCATTCGTCGAGCCGAGCGTGTCGGTGACCCGCAGCTGCAGACGGTATTCACCGGGCGAGGCGTCGGCGGGCAGACGCACCACGTAGCGGGCGAAGTAATCGTGGCGTCGGCCGGCACAGGTTTCGGCGATCGGCTCGAAATTCCACTCGTGGATCGTCCGTCCATCGGCATCGACCAGCTCGAGTGCCGTGTCGATGCAGGTCGTGTGGCCGGCCGGCGTGGCCTGCGCCGTGAGGTTGCCCAGTTCGAAGTAGACGATCACCTCCCGTCCCGCCCGGAAGCGGTCCTGCGGGAAGCGGTCCACCACCCCCCACGCCTGCACCCGGGAGGCGAAGCAGGCGTTGATGATCCGGAGGACGGCATCTCGACCCGCGCCGTCACCCGGCGGCTCCGACACGCCGGGGATGGGGTCCTCGGGAGTCGACGGGCTGCCGCTCTCATGGGCCTCCTCGTCGCGATCCGGCGCTGGCCCGGTCGCAGCGACGAGAAGGGGCGATGGCGGGTCGCTCGTGTTCGCCTCGGGAGCGGGAGCGTCGATCTGGATCGGGCCGGACGGGGCTTCCGGTGGCGTCAGATCGGCCTTGGCGACCACGTACGGCAGCGCCGAGACACCGACATCGGCGTCCTGTGCCTCGCTTCGCGCGGATCCACGTGCCGCCTCGCCGATGGATCGTGTCGTCTCTGCGTCGTCACGGGTGGCCTGGCTCGACGCCGCGGTGCCGAGCGCCGCGGCGAATTCGGCGATCACGACGGGCCAATCCTCCTGCTGTGTGCTCTGCAGCGTGGCGACCAGGGCCGCGGTGGCAGACTCGTCGAGGGCTCCCATCCGCGTCAGCCTGCTCACGGCTTCATCGATCGCCGCCGCCCGACGCTCGTCGTCCGCCTCGGCGGTCACACCGGGCTGATCAGCCTCGTTCTCGGCGGTGGACGAGTCACCTGGCGACGCCGCATCCGCGCTCTCCGCCGCATGTTCTGGACGTTCCCACGGCATGCCACGCAGATACGCCGACGTGAGCGCCGACGTGCAGCCCGTCGCCGATGTGGCGACGGCCAGCGCCATCACCAACCACGGGAATCGTTGCCGAAGTGCGACAGTCATGAGGACGCCGGGTGGCGGTACCGCGGCGGTCTTCGCGCGGCGGTGGGGGATATAGGGACCGCCCCTCGGCCGCGACAAGGTCAACCGCCCAGCCGGCCGTGGGACACCGGGGGTTCCGGCCGCAGCGGTCGGTTCGCCACGGTGGCGACCCACGTGCCCGCGCCGCAAAGTGACACCCGAAAAATGCCGCTGGGTGCAAGGAAGCCTCCGCCGGATACACTTCGCCCGGCTTCCCCAGACCGCCCGGCCCCGCACCGCACGCCCGATCCCATGACGTCCGATTCGTTCTACCGCGAGCCGGTGCCTGCGGAATGGGCACACCGTCACCTGCTCGACCTCGAGCGACTCACGCCGGACGAGATCCGTCTGCTGCTCGATACCGCGACGCTCTTCAAGGAGGCGACCGGCGGGTGTCGGAGGAAACTCGGCGTCCTCTCCGGGTTCACCGTCGTCAACCTGTTCTTCGAGAACTCGACACGCACCCGCGTCAGCTTCGCCCTCGCGGCGCGGCGGTTGGGGGCCGACACGGTCGATTTCACGACCTCGTCGAGCAGTCTCTCGAAGGGAGAGTCGTTCATCGACACCGCCCGCAACCTCGAGGCGATGGGGATCGATGCCGTGGTGGTCCGCCACTCCACGCCCGGCACCCCCCACCTTCTCGCGCAGCATCTGCAGGTGGGCGTCATCAACGCAGGCGACGGTCCGCACGAGCACCCGACCCAGGGCCTCCTCGACATCTTCTCCATTCGCGAACGCCTCGGACGCATCGAGGGCACGACCGTCGCCCTGGTGGGAGACATCGCCCACAGCCGCACCGCCCGCTCGAACATCTGGGGGCTCACGAAGCTCGGCGCGCGCGTCATCCTCTGCGGACCACCGACGCTCGTCTCGGACCGTTGGAGGGAATGCGGCGTGGAGGTGTCGCATGACCTCGACGCGATCCTGCCTCGCTGCGATGTGGTCAACCTCCTGCGCATCCAGTTCGAACGCCAATCGACCCGCCCCTTCCCGTCGGTCCAGGAGTATGCCCACCTCTACGCGATGACCGGCGAGCGGCTCCGTCAGGCACGCGACGACCTGCTAATCCTCGCGCCGGGACCGATCAATCGCGGTGTCGAGGTCACCGCCGAGGTCGCCGACTGCTCGCGGTCGCTCATCCTCGACCAGGTCACCAATGGACTGGCGGTGCGCATGGCCGTGCTCTGGCTGATCTGCGGACCCCGGGCGGCCCCGACCGCCACCCCGCTTGGCAGCCATGGCGGGAGGCTCGTCTGATGGCCACGCTCCTGATTCGTGGCGGCCGCGTGGTCGATCCCTCCCAGGGCGTCGACCGGATCGATGACGTGCTCGTGCGCGACGGGCTGATCGTCTCGATCGGGCACGGCGGCGGCCAGTCGATCGGCCGTGCCGACGAGACGGTCGAGGCAGCGGGGCTGGTGGTCTGCCCGGGCCTGGTCGACATGCACGTGCACCTCCGCGAGCCGGGACGCGAGGAGGACGAGACGATCGAGACCGGCACGCGGGCGGCTCTCGCCGGCGGGTTCACGAGCGTGGCCTGCATTCCCAACACCGAGCCGCCGATCGACACGCAGGCGGCGGTCGAGTTCATTCGTCAGAAGGCCTCCCGGGCCGACACGTGCAACGTCTTCGTCGTGGCCTGCGTCAGCCGGGGTCGCGAGGGGAAGGAACTCGCCGAGATCGGCCGGCTCGTCGAGGCCGGTGCCGTCGCCTTCAGCGACGACGGCAGCCCCGTCTACGACGCCGAACTCATGCGCAGGGCGCTCGAGTACTGCCGCATGTTCGACAAGCCGGTGCTCGCCCACGAGGAGGTGCTGGAGCTGTCCCGGGGCGGCATCATGCACGAGGGCCTCGTGTCGCTCGTGCTGGGCCTGCCGGGGATGCCGGCCGCAGCGGAGGACGTGATGATCGGCCGCGACATCACGCTCGCCGAGACGACCGGAGGCCGCGTGCACGTGATGCACGTGTCGACGGCGGGCGGCGTCGCCCTCATCCGCGACGCCAAGCGACGCGGCGTGAGGATCACCGCCGAAGCCTGCCCCCATCATTTCACGCTCACCGACGAGAGCCTCCGTGGCTTCGACGCCAACTGCAAGATGAGCCCGCCGCTGCGGACGGCCGCCGACGTCGAGGCGATCATCACCGGGCTGGCCGACGGCACGATCGACTGCATCGCCACCGATCACGCGCCGCACGCCCGCGAAAAGAAGCTGCTCGAGATCGACCGTGCTCCGTTCGGCATCCTCGGCCTCGAGACGGCCGTCGGCCTCACGGTGACGAGGCTCGTCGCCACCGGAAGGATCGGCTGGCCGCGGCTCGTGGAGGCGATGAGCCTCCTGCCGTCCCGCATCCTCGGCATCGCCCGGGGCACGCTCCAGCCCGGGGCCGTGGCCGATATCACGCTCATCGATCCGGCACGCTCCTGGCGGGTCGACCGGTCGAGGCTCTGTTCGAAGAGCATCAACACCCCGTTCGACGGCTGGACGCTGCAGGGAAGGGCGGTCGCGACCATCGTGGCCGGACGCATCAAGTACCGTCTCCGGGAGCCGGCCGCGCCCTGACGCCGGGTCGCTCGACACGATCGGACGGCCGCATGAAGATCCTGATCGACGGCTACAACCTCCTGCACGCATCGGGCGTGTTCGGCGCGGTGCGTGGGCCGGGCGGGTTCGAGGCGTCACGACGCGCACTGCTCGACGCGGTCGCAGGACTGCTCGGCGACCTGCGGCACCACGCCACCGTCGTGTTCGACGCCGCCGAGGCCCCGCCGGGACTCCCCGCCCGGTACGCGCACGACGGGATCGACGTCCGCTTCGCCCGCGACCACGCGAGCGCCGATGCCTTGATCGAGGAGCTGATCGAGGACCACGATGCGCCAGGAGCGCTGACCGTGGTGTCGGCCGACAACCGGATCATCACGGCGGCGCGGCGACGCCGTGCCAAGGCCGTCTCGAGCCACGAGTGGTTCACGGAACTCCGCGCCGCGCGTCGTTCCTCCAGCGCGACCGAAGCGAAGCCCGCTCCGCCGGAGGATGACCGGGAGGTCGCCCGCTGGTTGCGGGAGTTCGGCTACTGAGGCCTCCTGCCAGCTCAGGCCTGCGCCCACTTGGCGAGCTTCCGCTCGAGTGTCGATCGCTCGATGCCGAGGATCGCCGCCGCCTTCGTCTTGTTGCCACCGACGGCCTGAAGCGTGGCGAGCACGTGCTTCCGCTCGACCTCCGCGATCGTCGTCGGCACGAAGGGTGACGGGGCGACGGCGGCCCGGCCGGAGTCGCCCGAGGATGCGAGCTGGCTGAGCGTGAGGTCCGACACGTCGATCCAGTCGCCGGGGGCGAGCACGACGGCACGCTCCACGCAGTTGCGCAGTTCGCGGACGTTGCCCGGCCAGTGGTACGCCGTCATCGCCTCGCGTGCCGCGGGCGTGAACCCGCGCAGGCGCCGACCCGTCTCGGCGACGAATCGTTCCAGGAAGTGATCGGCGATCGCGGCGACGTCCTCGCGGCGGTGTCGCAGCGGCGGCACGACGATCTCGACGACCTTGAGGCGGAAGTACAGGTCCCGCCGGAACGAACCGGCTGCGACGGCCTCCTCGAGATTGCGATTGGTCGCGGCGACCACCCGCACGTCCACCTGGATCCGGCCGCTGCCACCGACCCGCTCGAAGGGATGCCCTTCGAGCACCCGCAGGAACTTGGACTGGATGGCCGGGCTCATCTCGCCGATCTCGTCGAGCACGAGCGTGCCGCCGTGCGCCGCCTCGAATTTGCCGATGGTGCGTTCGGTCGCGCCGGTGAAGGCGCCCTTCTCGTGACCGAAGAGCTCGCTTTCGAGGAGCGTCTCGGAGAGCGCCGCACAGTTCATGCAGAGGCAGGGGCCGTCGCGGCGGTCGCTTGCGTCGTGGATGAGCCTGGCGACGAGCTCCTTCCCGGTGCCGCTTTCGCCCCGCACCAGCACCGTCGCGCGGGTGGCCGCGACCCGCCGCACCTGCTCGAGGATGCCGGCCAGCGCGGTGCTCGTGCCCACGAGTCGGCCATCCTGGCCCAGCCGGAGCCGCAGCCCCTCGTTCTCGTGCGTCGTGCGGGCGAGCTTCTTCGAGAGCGCCTCCCGCGTGGAGAGGTTGTCGATGGCGAGCCCGAGCGCGTCGCAGATCGCCATCAGAAATTCGAGATCCTCTGGCGTCGCCTCGCGGCCCCCGGCGGCGCACTCGAGGTGGAGCAGGCCGATCGCCCGGCCGCGGGAACGCACCGGTGCGGACAGGGTGGCGCTCCGTCCGGTGGCGACGTCGACCGGCGCCGCCACCAGCAGCGCCTCGTCGCCCCCGAGCACCGCCGCCCTGAGTCCCGACGGCACGACGACGGCCTGCGGGCCCTCGGGACGGCTCGCCACCGCCGTGAGTGACGCGTCGTCGATCGACCGCGTCGCCGGCCCGTCGGCCCGCACGGTGGGCAGGAGCACGACGCCACGCTCCGCGGCGGTGCCTTCGATCGCCGTTTCCAGGGCGATGCGCGCGGCCTCCGCGAGATCGGCGGCGCGGCCGAGCGCGAAGGCGAGCCGGCACAACTCGGCCGCCGCCCGGCCCACGCGGGGTGCGCTCGCGGCGGTTTCGCGGATGGTGTCGAGCAGTCCGCTGCGCGAGCGACGATGGGCGATCGAGGCATGCCATGCCTCCAGATCGCTCGGCATCCGGCCGGTCTCGCCCGCGGTGGCGCGACCGGGCAAGGGCGTCTCGCCGCCCGATTCCGTCGCCTGATCGCCGCCGCAGAAGACGATCTCGGTGCGACCGATCGCGATCACATCCCCGGGAGCGAGCAGGTGGTCTGTCTCGAGCGGCTGCCCGCCCAGCTGGGTGCCGTTGCGGCTCTGCAGGTCACGGATCGCCCAGCCGCGCTCCGTCGGGAAGATCTCCGCGTGGAACCGGCTGGCGCGCTCGTCATGGATCACGACCCGGTTCGTGGGCGCCCTGCCGATCGCCACACGGACGTCACCGGCGAGGGGACACGTCGACTGACCGGCAGTCGGGTCGCGCACGAGCAGGTAGGGGGTGTGGCGAACGGCCTCCGTTGTTCCCATGCGACGGCTCCGGGCGACGACGAGCCGCCCCCTTTCGACCGGTCACGAACGTCGTACCCGGACCACTGCATCATGCCTTCGGCCAGCCGCCTTGGCGAGAGGATGGGCCGTCTGGCAACCGACCATGCCCCGCATTCGAGGCCCGGCCGATACCGGCTTGGCACGGCAAAAACCGGGTTTGCCGCGTTTTCCTGTCGCGACTAGCATGGCGCATCATCTCGGGTCCAGCCACGTCGTCCGCAGGGGAGCATCCGATGCCTGGGAACACGACTCGTCCGGTCCACCGCGCGGCGCTCCTCTCCTGCGCCTCGTGCATCGCGCCCATCATGCTCTCGATCCTGACCGGCTGGGCAGGCCCGATCATGGCACAGGGGTTCGGCGGCTTCGGTCAGGCCGTCGGCGGCATCTCGATCGACACCTCCGGGATCGTCGCGACGCTCGATGGCCGCGCCCTCGAATCCCTCGCAGAAGAGCGGCGTCGGGTGCTCGCCTCGGGCGGGGCTCCGGTCGGCCGCAACGACTTCCGCAAGGTGTCGCTCGCGGCGATCATCAGCGCCATCGACGAGGCGCGGACGGGCAAACGCGCCGCGTCGCCGGACGTGCTGCTGCTCGGCGGCCTTGAACAGGTCACGCACGTCTTCGTCGATCCCGACGGGCACGACATCGTCCTCGCCGGCCCCGCGGACGTCCCCGCGGTGGACGCCGGGGGAACCGTCGTCGGCGCGGCCAGTGGCCGTCCGCTGCTCCTGCTCGAGGATCTCATCGTCGCGCTGCGGTCGATCGACGGCGCCCGCGCGGGCGGCGTGCGGTGCTCGATCGACCCGACACCGGAGGGCCTCGGCCGACTCCAGGAGTTTCTGAGCGCCCAACGACAGATGGGCCCCGATCCGCAGGCCATCTTTCGCGGCATGGAGGAGGCCGTCGGCCCCCAGATGGTGTCGGTCGGCGGTGTGCCGGCGGACAGCCGCTTTGCACACGTCCTCGTGGCCGCCGATTACCGGCTCAAGCGGATCGGCATGGGCTTCGAACCATCGGGGGTGCGTGAGCTTCCCAGTTATCTCGCGATGGTTCCCCCCGGTGGAAAGGCCTCCACGCTGCCCCGTTTCTGGCTCGAGGCTGACTACGATCCGATCGCCCGCGATCCGGACGAGCTTGCCTGGCGACTCTCGGGCCGGCGCATGAAGTGCCTCACCGAGAGCGACGCCCTCGCCGGCGGCGCCGTCGAGCGGGGTCGGGGCGCGGTGGACCGCGTCGCGCAGCGGTGGTGCGATGCCATGACGGCGCAGTACGACGCGGTCGCGACGCGGCAGCCGATCTTCGCCGAACTCGTCAACTGCGTCGATCTCGCGGTCGTCGCGGCACTCATTCGCGGCCGGCAGCTCGACGCACGTGCCGGCCTCGATCTCGGCCCGCTTCTCGATCCGGATCGGCTCCCGTTGCCGTCGTACGAGCCGGCCAGCACCGTTCCGACCGTCGCCAACGGCCTCAAGAAGGGCAACGTCTGGGTGCTGACGGCGTCGGGCGGCGTGCAGTTCCAGCCGTGGCAGTTCGCCACCAACGTGGGCGATGCCGCGGACATGGCGGTCACCAGACGCGACGCGCTGGCGGCACGACCGGATATCGGCGGCCGCTACTGGGACTGAATCGCCTCAGTGCGATGGCGGCTCGGCCACAGGTCCGGCCGGCACAGCCCATTCGATCCACTCGACACCGGCCGCCGCCTCGGGAAAGTACGGGTCCACCCAGCCGGCGGTCGCGGCGGCCCGGACGCCACCGTCGCCAGGTGGGGGCACCCGCTTCACGAGGACGAGCGGGCAGCAGAGGCTCGTCGCCACCATCGCGGCGATCGAGTCGCTCGTCACATGCCACCCCACCGGCAGCGCTGCAAACCGGCCCGCCGCGTCCAGCCACGCCGGGGTGTCGAGGACCGTCCCATCCTTCTCGCTCTCGGGGTACGCGCTCAGGGCGAGGCCCGTCGAGACCGCCACGGATGTCGCGGTGATCCGCAGGGCATCGATCGCGAGGCGATGGGCGATGACCGGCTCGAGCCGCGCCGCCTCGTCGAGCGACCTCACGCCGTCGACCACGGCGCCGCCGCCGACCACGATGACGGCGGGACGCCCGAGCGACGCGACCAGCGACGTGACCGCCGCCGGCCAGCCGGAAACCGTGAGCAGACTGCCGCCGAGTTTCACCACGACCTGCCCCGACGGCCGTGCCGGGTGGCAGGGCCCGGCGAACGCGCCTGCCACGATCCCCGTCGGTCGCCGCAGGATGCCCTGCCGCCACGCCCAGGTCATGGCAGGAAGCCCCGCGCGATGCATGCGAGCGCATGCGCCGGAGCGCTGCGTGACACGTCGGCGCCGAGCACATTCGGCAGCGACACGACGGCGGGCAGCCACCCCGTGCGTCGTATCACGCGGCGCGCGAGGGCCGTGCCATGCCCCGACAGCACGACCCCGGTCGGCCGCCAGCCGACCCGGTCCATGACCGCGACCAGCGCCCGCGTGATGCGTCGTGCCTGCAGCGCGGCGCAGCGTCTGGCCGCGACCACGGCATCGGACGGCGTGAATGATTCCGGATCGAGCAGCATGCTCCGGGCGAGCCGCACCCGTGCGGCGTCCACGGTCGCCGGTCCACCATCGGCGGTCTCGCGGCAGTCGGCGTCGGCGGGCAGGTCGCCCAGCAGCAGCCAGACATCACGCGATTCCGCGAACCGCTCCGCCGCGATCGGCCGTGCGACTCCCCGGTGCGGCAGCGACCGGCTGAGTGCCGGCAGCGGCGTGCGCTCGACGCCCAGATACACGAGCTCCCCCGACAGCATGCGATCGGCGTCATGACGAGCCACGGGAGCGGGCATACGATCGACGAGCGGCACGATGTCGGTCGTGGTCGACCCGATGTCGATGAGGACGCTTCGCTCGGTGGGCGCATGCTGCGCGGCCAGGCGGGCCAAGGCGTGCCAGTTGGAGGCTGCCGCATCGAGCGGTCGCCGCAGCGCCTCCTCCGCAGGCACCAGCCCGGCCCGGTGGTGGCCATCCACCACGTAGATCGCGAGCTCGCTCGGCGGACTCGCCGCCGCTCGGGCGAGGGCCGCGACGATGTGGGCCACACCGGCGGCGCGGCAGGAGAAACAGTCGGCGATCTCTCCGGTCATCGTCGCCACGACCCGTGCGGGGAGCCGGTCGGCCACGAGGGCACGCAGCGCTCCCGTGAGGTCCTCGGGCCGTTGCCAGAGGGGAAACGAGGTGCTCCGCGACCAGCCCCGGCCGTCGGCGGCCTTCAGATTGGCCCCGCCCACGTCGAGTGCGACGACTCGATCAGACGGGGACGACGGGAGCCGCACGTTCCACCTCGAAGGCCGTCGGGGCATGATGGGGAGGCCGGACACCGGGCGGCGCCGTACCCCGCGCCATCGTAATGACCCATTCGATCAGACTGTGGTCCCGGCCGTGCGCATGGCCGACGAACGACGTCGTCAGACGCGGGTTGACCTCCAGCACGCGGTCGTCACGGCCGTCCTCCCGCGTGCCGAGCACGAGATCGACGCCGATCCAGCCCCGCGCGATGCATCCGGCGGCACGCTCGAGCGCCGCGACCGCACGACAGGCGAGCCCCGCCGCGCGCGACTCGAGCGCCGGATCGTCGATCACCGAACCACCGCGATAGGCCGGTTCCGGGCCGGTCGTGAAGCGTTGTTCGAGCGGGGGCAGGGGAACGACGCGACCCGCTCCGCAGAGGCAGGCCACACCCGCCGACCTGCCCGCCACCGCCGCCTCGATGCGCGCCGCATGCTCCGCCGCGTGAGGAGGGGGATCATGCGGTCCCACGACGGTGAAGCCATCGCAGCCACAGCCGTCGAGCCGCTTCCGCACGGCGGGGCGGACGAACCCCCGAGGCCAGGCCGCGCCGACGTCGAGGGCACGCCCGGGGGGCACCGGCACGCCGGCTGCCGCAAGCGCGAGCACCGTCGCCTGCTTGTCGGCGGCGAGCGCGAGCCATGCGGCATCCGGTGCGATCACCTCGGCCCCGACGGCGCGGGCCGCGGCGACGCGTCCGGCGAGAATTCCGGCGGTCTCCGGCGCGATGATGATCGCCACGTCGCACGACGCGGCTGCCTGCCGGAGGGTTCCGATCTCCTCGCCCGATGGCACGGCCGCCCGAGAACCGTGCACCGGGAGATCGAACGGCACGCCGTCATCGATGAGCGCCGTGACCTCGAGCGTTCGTGACCGGGCCGCATCGGCGAGCACGGCCAGCAGCATCGCGCGACCCTCGCGGGCGAGCGCCGCGGCATGGTCGGCAACGGCATCGTCGCCCAGAAACACCCCGCGATCGGGCCCGTGCAGTCCGCCGGAGCAGCACCATTCGTACAGGAGCACTCGCATGCGCGGCAGTCTGCCAGATGAACGGCGGCCTGAGCCAGTCGCAAAGAACCGATCCGCCGCCGGCCCACCGGGGCGCCCCGTCGAGCGGCCCGGCGCGCCGCCTCAGAAGATCCCGAGCTGATCCCTCGCGGCATCGGTCATGCGGTCGGGCGTCCAGGGCGGATCCATCACGATCCGCACCTCCACCTGCGACACGTCCGGCCGGGCCGCGAGCGCCCGCTTCGTGTCGGCGATGAGCTGCGGTCCCGCCGGGCAGGCGGGGCTCGTCATCGTCATGTCGATCGACACATGCTGCCTGGTCGGGACGTCAGGTGACGGCGCGAGCGTGACGCCGTAGATCAGGCCCAGGTCGACGATGTTGACGAAGAGCTCCGGATCCTTGACCTCCTTGAGGATCTCGCGGACCACATCCTCGCAGAGCGGGCCGGCAGGGACGGAGGTGCCCGCGCCGGCGGCGACGGGACCGTCCGTCACCAGCGGGGCGGCCGCGGGCGTGGGCGTCGCAGCCCCGGCGGACCGACCCGTGGCCGATCCCGCGGCATGGGCCGCCGGACCATCCGCGAAGCTCGAGGATCGCAGACGCACCCAGACGGCGGCATCCTCGACCTTCACGTCGTGTGCGCGGGTGGCCCGCACGGCAGGCATCGTGAGCGCGGCGCCGGTCCGGATGTCGAACCTCGCGCCGTGCCGCGGGCATGCGATGCGAAAGTCCCGCAGCTCGCCATCGGCGAGCGGACCCCCGTCGTGCGTGCAGACGTCGTCGATGGCATACCAGGCCCCCTCGACGTGGAAGAGCGCGACCATCTCGCCGTCCACCTCCACGAGCGTCTTCCCCGGGTCGGGCACCTCGTTCACATCGAGCACTCGCCGAAACTCATGCATCGTCCCGATCCTCATGTGGCCTGTCGACACACCGCCCGCGGCGCGGCCCGCAGCCTCGACGTCGATGATGCGGCACCATCCGGCCGTCGTGCAGGCACGCGATCCGCCTCCGGACCGTCACGAAATCCGCCGGATGCGGCGGCCGATCGCACGGGCGAGGGCCTCGCGTACCGGCGCGATCGTGATGCGGTCGAACACCTGCTGGAAGAAGCCCGCGACCACGAGTCGCGCGGCCTCGTCGGCGGTGAGTCCGCGGGCCTGTGCGTAAAACACCTGCTGGCCGTCCACGCGACCGCTCGTCGCGCCGTGCGTGCATCGGACGTCGTCCGCCTCGATCTCGAGCCCCGGGATCGAGTCGGCTCGCGCGGTCTTGGACAGCATGAGGTTGTCGTTCCGCTGGTAGCCGTCGGTCTTCTGGGCAGCCTTGTCCACCTTGATCATGCCGCGCCACACGAGCCGCGAGCGATCCTGCAGGGCGCCCTTGTAGAGGAGGTCGCTCCGGCACGCCGCGGCCTCGTGGTGCTGGGAGGTGTTGAAGACGAGCTGCTGGCGGCCTTCGGTGAACATGACGCCGTTGACCTGGGCATCGGCGCCGCGGCCCACGAGGGCCACATCCTGTGCGACCTGTGAGAGCCGGCTTCCGAGGGCACCAAGCGTCCACTGAAGCCGGCCGTTCGCCCGCACCACCGCCCGCTGTCGGGCGACATGCCAGACGCCGGTGTTCCAGTTCTGCAGGTTGACCATCCGCAGGAACGCGTTTTCGCCGACGACGATCTCGGTGCCGCCGCAGTGGAACCCGCCGGTCGAGCCGGCGGCTCCGCCTCCCGCGGTCTCCGTGAGAACGGTCGCCTCCGCCCCCTCGCCGAGCACGACGAGGACGTGCGACGTGTCCACACCCCCGTCGGTCAGGCCGGCCACGACGTGCAGCGGATCCGCGATCCGGACACGCGGCGGCACATACAGCACGACGCTGGCCGCGTGGAACGCGGCATGGAGCGCGGCGAACCAGTCGGTGGACGAATCGATCAGCGAGAACCATTGGGCCTTGAGCACGTCGGCACGCTCCGCGAGCACCCGCTCCGCCGAGCCGAACACGACGCCCTGTGCCGCGAGTGACGCGTCGAGCTCCTCCCGCATGACGTGCCCGTCGAGCGACGCGAAGCGGCCCGCGAGCCGGCCCGCGACGCGGTGGCCGCTCCCGTCGGCCGTGTCGACGAGCTCGCCCGAGACGATCGCCTCGGCCAGGAGGCCCGCGTCGACGACCGCTCCGGCGTCCGGTGACCGGCTCGGACCCCAGGCTGCGGGCTTGAAGAGCCGCAGGTCGGTGCGCATCCAGTTCTCATCGCGGCGGTCGGGCAGGCCGAGGCCGGTGAGCCTCTCACACGCCGACCGTCGCAGATCGGAGACCCACGCCGGCGCCCGCGAGGCGGCAAGGACCGCGTGGAGCGCCTCTGCGCCGAAGGCCACGGACGGGGCAGGGGAGCGGTGGCGGAGCGTGGCTGCGGTCATGCCGATCACCCCACCGACCCTTCCATCTGCAACTGGATGAGCTTGTTCATCTCGACGGCGTATTCCATGGGCAGCTCCTTCACGAGCGGCTCGATGAACCCGCCGACGATCATCGTGCTCGCCTCCGCCTCGGTGAGGCCCCGGCTCATGAGATAGAAGAGCTGCTCCTCGCCGATCTTGGAGACACTCGCCTCGTGTCCGATCGACACGTCCTGCTCTTCGATTTCGATGTAGGGGTAGGTGTCGCTGCGACTGTGCTCGTCGAGGATCAGCGCGTCACACACCACGCTCGAGCGGCTGCCGGTCGCCCCGGGCTCCACCTTCACCAGGCCGCGGTAGCTCGCCCGGCCCCCGTTCTTCGAGATGCTCTTCGAGACGATCCGGCCGGAGGTGTTGGGGGCCGCGTGCACGAGCTTCGCGCCGGCATCCTGATGCTGGCCGGCCGAGGCGAAGGCGATCGAGAGGATCTCGCCGCGGGCGCCCGGCTCCATCATGTAGACCGCGGGATACTTCATCGTGAGCTGGCTGCCGAGATTCCCGTCGATCCACTCCATCGTGGCGTCCGCGTAGGCCATGGCCCGCTTCGTCACGAGGTTGTAGATGTTGTTGGCCCAATTCTGGATGGTCGTGTACCGACAGCGACCGCCCCGCTTCACGAGGATCTCGACGACGGCGGAGTGGAGGCTCTCGGACGAGTACATCGGGGCCGTGCAGCCCTCGACGTAGTGCACGTGGGCCCCCTCGTCCACAATGATCAGCGTGCGCTCGAACTGCCCCATGTTCTCCGCGTTGATCCGGAAGTAGGCCTGCAGGGGAAACTCGATCGACACGCCCTTGGGCACGTAGATGAACGAGCCACCCGACCAGACCGCCGAGTTGAGCGCGGCGAACTTGTTGTCGCTCGGCGGAATGACCGTGCCGAAATACTCGCGGAGGAGGTCGGCGTGCTCCCGCACCGCCGTGTCGGTGTCGGTGAAGATGACGCCCTTCTTCGCGAGATCCTCCTGCAGCGAGCCATACACCACCTCGCTCTCGAACTGGGCCTTGACCCCCGCCAGGAATTGCCGCTCCGCCTGCGGGATGCCGAGACGGTCGAACGTCTCCTTGATCGCATCAGGAACGTCGTCCCACGTCTTGCCCTGATGCTCGGTGGGCTTCAGGTAGTAGTAGATGTCCTGAAAATCGATCCCGAGCCGGCCGCCCCATCGGGGCATGGGCTTCGACTCGAAGATCCGGAAGGCGTCGAGTCGGAACTCACGCATCCACGCCGGCTCCCCCTTCATCTCGGAGATCTGCGCGACGATCTCCGCGTCGATCCCCTTGCGGGCCTTGAAGACGGCCGGGGAATCGGTGCGGAAGTCGTACTTGTTGATCTCCACGCTCTTGAGCGTCGCCGTCTCGTCGGACGGGCCCCCGTTCGCCGGAGTCGTTTCGAGTGCCGTCGCCATGGATCCTCTCCCGTCGCTGCTCGTGGTCTCGCTTCAGGCCCCGGCGGGCACCGCCCGGCCGGCCACCCCCGCGGCATCCTCCATCGCCCGCTCCGCCGCCGCCGCGTCCGGATACGCCGCCCGAATCCGCTCGTACCCCCTCTTGTGGAGCTCCGCCGCGAGCTCCGGTCCGCCCGACTCGACGATTCGTCCACCGAGCATGACGTGGGTCCGCAGGGGGACGTTGTGCTCGAGGAGCTGTTCGTGGTGGGTGATGATGAGGATGCCCATCTCCGCGCCACCGATCTTCGCGATGCTCTCGCTGGCAAGTCGCACGGCGTCGGCGTCGAGTCCGCTGTCGGTCTCGTCGAGGATCGCGAACCCCGGCCGCAGCATCGCGAGCTGCAGGATCTCGGCCCGCTTCATCTCACCCCCCGAAAACCCGTCGTTGACGTACCGCCGCGCGAAATCGGGGTCCATCGACAGCTCGGCCATCTTCGCCTTGAGCTCCGCGCGAAACTCCCGCATCGGCATGAGCTCTTCCCCCTCCTTGCGGTCGGGGTTGCGCACGTTGGTGACCGAGTGCCGCAGAAAATCGGCGAGCCGCACGCCCGGGATCGCCATCGGCCGCTGGAACGCCAGGAAGATTCCCGTCCGTGCCCGCTCGTCGGGCTCCATGGCGAGCACGTCCCGCCGCGTCCCGTCGGCCGCGACGAGCTCGATCGTGCCGGAGGTCACCTCATACGCGGGGTGGCCCATGATCGCGTAGCCGAGCGTGCTCTTGCCGGACCCGTTCGGGCCCATCAGCGCGTGCACCTCTCCGCGACCGATCTCGAGGTCCACACCCTTGAGGATCTCCTGCCCCTCGACGGCGACGTGGAGTCCGCGAATGACGAGCCGTTCCACCGTTGCACCTCCTCCGACTTCCACCCGCCACACCCTCAACCGGTGAGCTTCTGATGATCGAACACGAGATCTCCGTCTCCCACCGGCGACGTCACGTAGCCCGAGTGGTGGGGAACGGGCAGCTCGTCGTCGACCTTGCCCGGACCGTCCTTCCGCTTCGCGATCCGTTGCCCGAGGATCTTGTCCTGGATCCGCATGAGCCCCTCGAGCAGGCTTTCGGGACGGGGCGGACAGCCCGGCACGTAGACGTCCACCGGCACGACGAGATCCACGCCCTTGACGACGTGATAGCCCCACTTGAAGTACGGGCCGCCACCGGTCGTGCAGGCGCCCATGGCGATGACGTACTTCGGATCGGGCATGAGGTTGTAGAGTCGTCGCACGCGACTGGCCATCTTGTAGGTGACCGTGCCCGCCACGATCATCAGGTCGGCCTGCCGCGGCGTGGCGCGAAAGGCCCCCGCTCCAAAGCGGTCGAGGTCGTAGCGGCTCGCCCCCGCCGCCATCATCTCGATGGCGCAGCACGCGAGGCCGAACGTCATCGGCCAGATGCTCGACTGTCGGGCCCAGTTGATCGCCTGCTCGACCGTCGTGAGCACGAGGTTCTCCTCGAAGCGGCCCTCGATCCAGGGCGCGGCGGCGGCGGGGCTCGCGGGGGCGGTGACGGTCATGACACGGACTCCGGGTTGGGATTGGACGACGAACGGGACGGACGGCCGCGCCGAGGATCGCGACCGGGAGGACGTTCGGACGGCATTCGACGCGGTGTCGCCTCGGCCCGCAAGGTGCCGACGCCGCCACCCCCGGCCACGCCCTCCGGACCGGCTTCCGCCATCGAAAAGCGGCAGCACGACCCGCCGTCGAGGCGGCATTCCGCCAGCCGCACCGGGCGGCCGACGAGTTCCTCGATCATGACGCGCTCGGCGGCACAGATCCCCCGATCCTGCTCTGCGAGATCCGGATAGGGGCAGGCGTAACTCGTAAGCACGGGCAAGCCGCCGCGCGGAACCTCGCCCGACGGCGTCCGGGCCACCTCGTCCGGCCCGACGGGCTCTTCCACGACACATGCGATCTGGTTGCGTCGCATGAGCGCCGCGACGTCGCGCAGGCGATCCCGCGGCGTCGCTCCGCGCACCTCGTCGCGATGCAGGCCGGCGAGCGAGGTGCCGATGCGACCGATGAGCCCCCGCCTGACCTCTGCGTCGCTGACGGAGCGGATCTCCCGCCAGAGGACGATGGCCAGATCGTGAAAATTGTCGCCGCCGATGCGACGGCCCGACTCCGTGAGACGGTAGGTGTGGGAGGGCCGCCCACGGCGTCCGCTGGTCGTCGAACGCTCCACGAGGCCCTGTCGCATGAGCCGGTCGAGGCGTTGCCGGACGGCGGTGGCCGTCACCCCCAGCGACGAGGCAAGGCCACCGATCCCCAGGCCGTCGTCCACCCGGAGGAGGTCGATCACGGCATGGTCCACCGCACGAGGCGGGGCGGCCTGAGCGCCTGACGGGACCTCGGGAAGCGGCATGGGAGACTCGGGCACGGGATTGCGACGAATCATGCGTTACCGCTGGTACTTTACGCCTGCCACGAATTCTGACAAGCGAACATGCGAAAAATCGCCGCTTTTGTCGCGGGACGCGCGCGACCTACGCTCCAGACATGACCACGACGCCCGACACGATCCCGCCGCCCGCTCACCACGTCGCTCCGCCGGCGGCAGGGCGCCGGCTCACGGACAGTCCCTGGTTCTGGGGACTGATGTTCTCCCTGATGGCCCTCGTCGGCCTCCTGCTCATCGGCCCGAAGTTTGCCAAACGACAGGGGCAACTCGAGCGCCGCTACCTCGGCCGCGAGCGCGCGGCCGTCGAGCGGTCGCGACGTGCGGCGGGACTGGATCCCGAGGACCTCGCCGCCACGGCCCATGAACCGCCACCGCTGACGAGCCCGATGTCCCCCGAGCGGATCATCCCGCTCTGGACCCTCGGGTTGGCGGCGGGTGGAGCCGCCGTGACGTCCGCGGCCATGCTCTGGCGCGAGCGGGCCCGCCCCCGGCGAGACTCCCCGTGAGGGTCTGCACGCTCACCCGATGATCGAGCGGCGACGGGCGACGTAGTCCCACACGACGAAGCGATCGAGGTCGCCCCCGCTCGCGAAGAACACGCGGCCCCGCGCCGCCTCGGCCAGCCGGTACGCGAACTGGATGTCCTCCCGCGACTGCGACCAGCCCGAGAGCAGGAAGACGTTGACCGTGATGCCGTCGCGTCGGCAGGCCCGCGCCTCGCGCAGCGTCGCCTCCTCGGTGCGGCGGTGGGGCGGGTAGAGGAGGAAGAGCTGGCTGCCCTCGAAGTGGGCCGTCGGCAGGCCGTCGGTGATCAGAATCACCTGCCGGTTCGGCGTGTCCTGCCGCGCGAGGTGCTGCCGCGAGAGCTGCAGCGCGTGCTGGATGTTGGTGAAGTGCGGCGGGATGTCGCCCTCGCTCATGGCCGGGTCGGCCATGTCGGCCCGCAGCCTCACGACCGAGTCGAAGATCGTGACCGGCTTCGGCATGAGCCTCACGATCTCGCCCGCCGGCCGCGGCTTGGCGAAGGAATACATCTCGATGAACTGCAGGAAGTCGCCCGGATACTCGCGCTGCACGAGGCCCTGGAGCGCGAGCGCCATCCGCTTGACGCTCACGTGCAACCCGCCGTACCGCATCGACCCGCTCATGTCGAGCACCACGGTCGTCGCGCACTTCGGGGTGTTCCGCGTGCGATGGATCTCGATGTCGCGCTGATCGAGACGGAGCGGGCCCGCGGGGGTGCGCCCCGCGACCTGCTCGCTCGCCCGCCGCAGGAGGGCGTTGGTCAGCGTCCCCGGGATATCCATGTGGGCGACCGAGTCGCCGAACTCGTACGGTCGCGTGGGCACCATCTCCACCGCGCCGTCCCCGGTGACGTTGACCTGATGGCGCCCCGTGCGGGAGGGGTCAAGCGCCGAGAAGATCCGCTCGAGCAGCCGCCCCTGGAAGATCCGCAGCGCCTTGGGGGTGAGCGCGTAGCCCTGCTTCGTGCGCTCGAGCCCCTGCTGTGCGGCGAGCTGCTCGACAAGATCCTGCACCTGCCGACGCAGATGCTCGAGCTCGTCGAGATCGCCCCGCTCGACCCAGCGCGAGAGGGCCTCCATGTTGATGATGAAGAGCTTCGCGTTCGCCCGCGCCTCGTCCACCTGCCGCAGCAGCTCGTCGATCTCCTCGAGCTGCCGCTTCACCTCGAGAGCCTGCTCCACCGTCAGCCGCTCCCGACCCGTGAACGTCCACTTCGCGGCGAGTTCGTCCACCTGGTAGAGATCGCCGAGCCGCTCGATGAGCGACACGAGCTGCGTGGCGAACCGCCCCTGCTCGTCGTCCTGCGCGTACCAGAGCCGCTCCAGCCGCCGCATCTGCTCCCCCTGGACCGCGCGGTCGAACTCCGCGCGATGCCGCGACGGCGGCTCCATCCGCGCGGCCGACTCCCGAAAGTCGCGACGCGCCCGCTTCCGCACGGAGTCGGTCTCGTAGCGCTCGAGGATGCGGCGACGGTGCTCCTCGAGCTTCCGCTTCAGGCTCTCGAGGGACGGGCCGAGATGACGAAGCTGCGAAGGATCGATCTCGATCGCCTGGGCGAGCTGCTCCTCCGTGATCTCGGCCTCACCGCCGTCGCCGAATTCCAGCAGCTGCTCGAACGCCGCGGAGACGAGATCGGCGGCCTGGCCCCGCGGCGGCGGAATCCTGGCCGGGTCGTACCGCTGGTACGAGTGAACGATGCCGCCGAGCGTCTGGCGTGTGGGCATGGCCGCTACCGGAAGCCCTCCGTGTCGTAGACCGTGCGGCCGTGGGACTGCACGCGGGAAATCCGGTCGGTGGCGTAGAGGCCCGCGAGCACGAATTCGATGCAGCTCGCGCGGACGGCCGGGTCGCGGGCGACGTTGACCTCGAGCGCCCGCTCCCAGAGCGCCGGCACCTCCGCCACGATCCCCTCGTAGGCGGCGCTGGGCACCATGTCACCCACCTCCACCTTCACGCCCGTCCCGAAGACCCGTGCGATCGAATCGAGCCCGTGGCTCTCCACGTACTCCTCGAACACGGACGCGATCGCCTCGGCGATCACCGCATCGAGCACCTGCCGCTCCGTCATCTGATGGCTGCCCATCAGGTCGAGCTCCAGCTTGCCGAGGCTCGACGTGTAGAGGTGCCCGAGATCGCTGATCCGCGGTACGGCCGGCTTCTCGCCGAGCCGCACCGCCCGCTGGCGGGCGCTCGCCACCATCGTCTCGTAGTTCGCGATCGAGAACCGGGCCGACACGCCCGACTGCTGGTCGATGAACTTGCTCTTCCGGGCGGCGATGGTGACCTGCTCGACGATCTGCTTCATGAAGGGCGGGACGACGACGGGCCAGTCGCCGCCGAGGTCGATGCCCGCCTCCTGCTCGACCATGCGGATGCCGAGGTCGCGCTCGCGGGGATAATGGGTGTGGATCACGGCGCCGATCCGGTCCTTCAGCTGCGGAATCACCTTGCCCGACCGGTTGTACGTGGATGGATTCGCCGAGAAGAGCAGCATCACGTCGATGTCGAACTTCACCGGGTAGCCGCGGATCTGCACGTCCCGCTCCTCGAGGATGTTGAACATCCCCACCTGGACGAGCTCGTCGAGTTCGGGGAGTTCGTTCATGGCGAAGATGCCGCGGTGGAGCCTCGGGATGAGGCCGAGGTGCAGGGCCTCCTCGCTCGACATGCTCGTGCCGCCCGCCAGCCTGGCCGGGTCGATCTCGCCGATGATGTCGGCGAACTTCGTGCCCGGGGCGAGCCGTTCCGCATAGCGCTCGGCCCTGGGCCACCAGGCGATCGGCACGTCCTGCGGGTCACGCGACGCCACGAGCCGCCTGCCGGCCGACGTGATCGGCTTTTCGGGGTCGTCGTGGAGCGGGATCGCCGGGTCGTCGAGGTAGGGCAGGGACTCGTCGAGAAACCGCACGAGCAGCCGCATGAGCCGGCTCTTGGCCTGCCCCTTCTCGCCGAGGAAGAGCATGTCGTGCCCGGCGAGGAGGGCGATGTTGATCTCGGGAATCACCGTGTCGTCGTAGCCGACGATCCCGGGAAAAAGCTCCGCTCCGTCCCGCAGCATCCGCAGGAAGTTTTCCCGCACCTCATCCTTGACGGATCGGCTCGTCCACCCCGACGCCCGCAGGTCGGCAAGCGTCGCGGGCCGTGTCGTGCGTTCCATGGGGCCGTGTCCTCCTTCGCGGACCTAGGCGACTCGCTGATTGTAGGCGCTCGCTCACCACTCCACCGTGAAAGCAACCAGGGCGATGCCTATGAGCGTGGGCGCACCTCCGGCGAAACGCCCACGCAAATTTTGGCCGACTCCCCATGACACGCTCATCGGAATCCAACATCGGCCGGCCTGCTTGACGTCCCTCGTTCGGCGGATACACTCCGGTCGCTCTGGGCGGGGAGTATTGAAACGGCATTCGCGCACTCGTCGCAGCGAATCGCACGATCGATCGAGCGACGTCACGATTTTTCTGAGGAGACATGGCCATGTCGCGTGAAATCCGGCAACCACGAACGAACCTGTTGCGTGCGAAGCGGGAAAAAAGCCTCCGTCGTGCCCGCGTCCTCCGGCTCGAACATCTCGAGCGTCGGGCATGCCCGGCGGTCGTGGCCGTGCCTCAGTCGGTGTCGATTCTCGAAGGCAAATCTCGTGATGTCGCGTTTCGCCTCGACCAGGCGCCCACCGCCCCCGTCACGTTCACGGTCGAAAGCTCGAATCCGACGCAGTTTGCGATTGAGCCATCCGCACTGACGTTCACACCGGAAAACTGGCGCGTTCGCCAGGTGGTGCGTGTCGCCGGAGTTCAGGACTTCATCAAGGACGGGCGGACTGTCGGATCGCTCATCACCGGACGCATATCGAGCGACGACGAGCGCTACGCCCGGGAAGAGGTGCGCGATGTGGCGATTACGGTTCAGGACTCGCGGGTCGATCTGCTCCAGTTTCAGGGAGCCTACACCGGGTCCGTGACCGGTCGCGGTGACGTGTCGGGGACGGTTCGCTTCGTCGTCACGGGCCGTAATGTCACAGCCGACATGGTGGTGACGGCGCCGGCAATCGACCTCGACGAACGATCGCTCATGGGCTCGGGCACCATCGATCCCAGCGGCCGTGTGAATGTCGTGTCGAACGATCTCGACGCACCGGTGCGATTCTCCGGAAGGGTGGTCGTCGGCAAGACCGGCATCCGAGTCGTCAACACCGGATCCTGGCAGTACGGCGGCAACACATCCGGGAAATGGCGGGCCGACAGCCCTCCCCAACAGGTCCCCGATGATCCGTTTCTCTACACCCCGCTCTTCGCGATGGGTGTGCCAGAAACGAGCGGATCTCCAGGAGTGGCCGGCGCCGTGTACCTGAAGAAGGGGGACCGGCAGGAGATTTTCGCCGCTGGCCAGCGTGGCGTGAACCCCGCCACAAACAAGAACGCAGGTCCCGTTTCAGCAAACGACGTCTGGCACCTGGGGTCAAACACCAAAGCCATGACCTGCACGCTCTTGGCGTTGATGATCCAAGAGGGGCGACCCTTGCCGAAAGCAAGCAATCCGTTCAACGAGTGGGACCCCGTCAAGAAACTGGACTGGGACACGCCGGTCACGGACATTTTCCCAGAATTTGAATCCGCCATGAAATCTGCGCAGGTCTTCTCGCGTTTCCAGGCCACGACGCTTCGGCAGCTTGCTGGCCATCGGTCAGGGCTGCGAATGACCAGTGCCGAGGACGCCGAGACTCGGTTGAATGACGGCGCGATCCCTATCGCCGGCACGCTGAATGAATATCCACGTGAAGGCAGACAAAAGCTCACCGAGACACTACTGACACGGCAACACTTCGGGTACGGCACAGCGAATGGCGACGAGTTTGCGGTAAACGTGCCGACCGTTCCCGGGACAGCGTATTTTTACGACCGTGGTGGTTACATCGTCATCGGCTCGATCATCGAGCGATTGCTCAACATGAATTACGAAACGGCGATGATGACAAAGTTATTCTTGCCGCTCGGAATATCGACGGCACGATTCGGAATGCCGACTGACGGCAAAGGAGCGAATACGCAACCACAAGGCCACAGGACGAGCGATCAATCTCCTTTCGGCATCAGCGCGGATAATTTTGCGCTCGAACCCGTTTGGAATGCCGCCGGCGGCGTTGCAATGTCGCTTCCCGACTACTTGAAGTTTCTCAGACTGCATCTGAATGGGACTGAAAATCAGGTCACGTTGGCAGCTTCTTCTCTCGCCCAACTGCACGCGCCCGTCATGCGAGTATCGGGAACGGACATGACCCCCCGCCCCTATGCATGGGGCTGGCGAGTCGACTGGTCCGATGGCTCGATTCTTGGCCACGACGGAACGTATTTCCGTTTCTACGCGACCGCGCAGATTTACAAGAACAAAGGTTTCATCGCGACTGCGTGCGCCAACTCGGGAAACCACGACGGAGATCCGGGGCTTTCCGAGCCGATTCCTGCGGGAGCGCAACGCGGGTCGACCGCGGCACTTTCGCTTCACGGCGAATTGGTCAACAAGTCTCTGATCGCGTCAAGTTGAGCGTGTCGGGTTGGGCCGGATGCGGCGGTCAGTAGTCGCCGGTGGTCGGGCGGCCGGCGAGGATGGATTCGGCGTCGCCGACGCCGAGGCGGGTGCATCCCATGTCGAGGTAGGCCACCGCCTCGTCCCACGAGCGAATGCCGCCCGAGGCCTTCACCTGGAGGCGGCCACCCACGGCATCGAGCATGATTCGCACGGCTTCGGGCGTGGCTCCCGTCGGTCCCGACGCCCGCACGCCGAAGCCCGTCGACGTCTTCACGAAGTCGGCCCCCGCCTGCTCGGCGAGCCGGCATGCCCTGCGGATCTCCGGTTCCGTGAGGTGGCACGTCTCGAGGATCACCTTGACGAACACGCCGAGCGGCCGCGCCACCGCGACGACGCCGGCGATGTCGTCGAGCACGACCGTGTCGGTGTTCGACCGCAGGGCGCCGATGTTGATCACCATGTCGAGCTCGCGTGCGCCGGCGGTGACCGCGAGCCGGGCCTCGAGGGCCTTCACCTCCGCGGGCGCCGCGCCATGCGGAAACCCGATGACCGATGCGACGACGACCGGGCTGCCGGCCACGAGCCGCACGGCCGCCGCCACATCCACCGACCGCACGCAGAGGCAGCCGACGCCCTGCGCGACGCACATCGCGGCCTGCCGCGCGAGGTCGGCGGCGGTGAACTCGGGCTTGAGGACGGCATGGTCGAGGGCGCGGGCGACGTCGGCGACGGAACGCATGGCGGACACCAGTGACACGAGGGCAGGGCGGGGGAGGGGGGGACGACGGGTCCGGCACGCGAGGTGGCCAGGGCGGCGAAGAGACGATCCTCGGGTGTGCGGTTCAGCCGCGGGCCAGGCGCACGAGCGCGTCGATGCCCCGATCGAGCGTGCGATCGTCGACGGTGTAGGCGATGCGGAAGTGCGAGTCAGCCGCACCGAAGACGTTGCCGGGCACGACGATGAGTTTCTCCTGCGCGGCCGCCCGTTCGACGAACGCCTGACCCGATCCCGCCGGAGCGCGCGGATACAGATAGAACGCGCCTCCGGGAACCTCGAACTCGTAATGCCCTCGCAGGCCGTCGACGAGCCGGTCGCGTTTGCGGCGGCAGGCCGCGAGGGGTGCGTCCATCGGCGCGTCGAGCGCCGCCAGCGCCGCCCACTGCCCGACCTGCGGGGCGCAGACGAAGGTGTACTGCTGGAGCATCGTGCAGGCATCGACGATCGGCCGCGGGCCGTGCACCCAGCCCACCCGCCAGCCGGTCATGGCGTGCGACTTCGAGAAGCCGTCGATGACGACGACGTGTTCGGAGTAGGCGGCCGGCGACACGAAGGGCGCGTCGTAGCAGTAGGATCGATAGAGCTCGTCGCTGATGAGCGTGACGCCGTGGTCGTCCGCGAGTCGCGCGAGGGCCCGCACCGTCGCCTCGTCGGCCACCGCGCCGGTCGGATTGGCGGGCGTATTGAGCAGGATCGCGCGGGTGGCCGGGCGGATCGCCGCGGCCACGCGTGCCACGTCGATGCGAAAGGAGGGCGCCGTGTCGATCGCGACGGCCCGTCCTCCGAGAAACTCGACGAGCGGCCGGTACATCACGAACGCCGGCTCGAAGATGATCACCTCGTCGCCCGGGTCGAGGAGCGCCATCAGCGCGAGCGCCAGGGCACCGCTCGATCCGCTCGTGACGCAGAGCCGCCGCTCCGGCTGGCCGAGATCGGCACGCACGGTCGCCTCGAGCCGGTCGCGGAGCTGCGGAATGCCCTGCGTCGGCGTGTAGCCGTTGCGTCCCGCGTCGATCGCCGCCTTCGCCGCGTCCCGGGCCGCGACCGGCATCGCGAAATCGGGCTGGCCGATCGCGAGGTTGATCGGGTCGGCGATCGTCGCCGCGCGGTCGAACGCCTTGCGGATCCCCGAGGAATCGAAGGCGGCTGCCCGCCGTGAGATCAGGCCGCGCACCACGGGAGCGCCTCCGGGGTCCATGTCGCTTCGACGAGGCAGGCAGAAAAGACGAGGCGAAGGGGGTCGGCGAACGCTCGACGAGCATCGGGCCACCGCGGCCCACGCGACGAGCCAATCCGCCGTCGGAGTGGCGTACGCGATCTCCTCGTCCCCCCGAGCCAGCGACACACCGATCGTGGATGCGCTTTAGCCAGCGTCCTTGAACAACTCCTCGAGCTTCTCCTCGAGCGCCCGACCGCGGGCGTTGAGCGTGATCACGTTCCCGTCCCGCCCGATGAGGATCATCTGGGGAATGCCGGTGATGCCGTAGAACGTCGCAAGCGGATGCTGCCAGCCGGCACCCTCGGCCCGCTCGTGCAGGATGGGCCACGGAATCATCTTGTCCTTCACGAACTGCACGACCGCGTCACGGTCCTCGTCGAGGCTCACCCCCACGACCTCGAAGCCCCGGTCGTGGTACTTGTCGTAGGCCTCGAGCATGTTCGGCACCTCCGCCACGCACGGGCCGCACCACGTCGCCCAGAAATCGACGAGCACCACCTTGCCGGCAAGCGCCGCCTGGTCGAAGGGCTTGCCGTCGAGCAGCGTGCCTGAAATCTGCATCGGATTGCCCGGCAGGGAGAGCCGGCGGAGCGTCCCGGCGAAGCTCGCCGCCATCTCCTTGATCTGCGGGTTCTCGCTCTTGGCGAGCAGCGGCGCGAACGTGCGGAGGCTCTCGGTCGCAAGCGCCTCGCCATCGGGCACCTGCTCGAAGGCGCTCGCCAGCTGCATCGCCAGCCCAGCGGCCTCGCCGTCATCGGGGTTGGCCTCGAGGATCGCGGCCGTGCGCGCGATCACGGCGGCCCCGTTCTCGAGGTTGCCCGACGAGAACATCTCCTGCGCATCGGCGACGAGCAGGAGCCGCTCCGCCTCGCGGGCGAGTTCCGGCGACGGTCCCTTCACGAGCGTGGCGGCGAACGCCTTCATCGCGGCGCCGGACTGCTCGTCGCCGAGCCGGCCGAGCATCATGAGGCTCTCGAGCTTGAGCTTCGCGGCCCGCACGGCGATCTCGCCCTGCGGCTTGCCCGCGAGGATCCGCTCGGCCGCCTCCACGGAGACGCGACCGACGTCCTGCATGTACTGCATCATCTCCTCGCGCGAACGCGGACGCGTGGCGGGGCGCTGGAGGCCTTCGACGAACTCGAGGAGCTGCTCCGGCGTGCCTTCCGGGAGTGGGGGAACCTGCGGACCGCCTCGCGCGGCCGGAGCATTGCCGGCCGCCGGGGCCTTCGCGGCCGGCTGGGCCTGGACCGTCGTCGCGAGGCCGCAGGCCACCGCGAGGAGGCTCACGGCGCGCAGGGCGGCCGCCGGTGAGCGGGGCAGGGCGGGGCAGGACGACATCGACAGGGCCATGGGAGCCTCGCAGAGAGTGGCGGCAGAGCACGCGTCGGCACGCTGATTGCCGGGATCGTACCCGCCGCATCGAGCGCGACGCAACCGGACCGACGCGGTCGTCTTCCGGCGGGCCGGGCGGTGACCGGCCCGCGAGGCGGCCGGGCCTTTCCACGGCGTCAGCGCACGAGCGCTCGGAACCTGACGAAGCCGCTCTCACCGGGCCGCAGCGTCTCGGAGAGCCTCCACGTGACCACGACCGAACCGTCGTCGCCCGTCTCGGTCGCGATGTCGGCGGGAACACTGCACACGGCGGAATCGGGCACGAGTTCGAGCCTCGCCGGCAGCGCGTCGGCGAGCACGATGTCGGTCAGCGGTCGATCGCCCGAGTTGAGGAAGTAGATCATGAAGTCGAGTTCCTCACCCGGCCGCGCCGTGTCGGTGCCGGCCCGCTTGCAGAGCGTGAGTTCGGCGCGGCCCGGGCACTCGAACCGGAGCGTGGCGGTGCCTCGGTCGTTGGCGACGACCTGGGCCTGCTGCCCGCCGACGAGCACGTTGGCCGCCTTCACGCAGGTCCATGCGACGGGCACGACGAAACCGACCTTCATCCGCGGCGCCTGGGCGAGCCGAGTGCCTTCGGGCTGGAGGAGCGCGACGTCGGCCGCCGCGCGCTCGCGGCCGTCATCCTCGGCGAGTTCCTCGGCCTGATCGACCGCGAGCGGCCCGAGCCGCTCCTCGAGGGCGACGCCGGGCAGCGCGCGACGTGCACCCACGGGCGCGATCGGCTGCGTCTTGTCGCAGACGGGCAGCAGGTCGACCTGCTGGCTCACGAGTCGGTCGATCGAGAGACCGTTGGGACCCTGGTCCGCGGCATCCTCGGCAAGCCGGATCACCTCGCGCACGGCGGCGAAGCGCGGCGCGTAGACGCACGCACAATTTGTCGTGGAGAGATGCACGCACTCGTGATCAGGACCCTGGTCCGCCGCCCGGTAGCGGGCCACGGTGTCACCCGCCGTGAGGTTCGCCAGCCCCGCGTCACCGACCGGCCGGGCCGGCACGCCCGCGTCGCCGCCGTCACAGACGTACCACGGCCCGACGACGGGTGGCCGCGGCGCACAGGGCATCAGCGCGCGCGGCGGGCAGCCCGCAGGCCCGCAGCCCGCAGGCCCACACCCCGCAGGTCCGCATGGTGGGGAGGCCGCGACGTGACCGGCGACGACCACCTGCGGGTCGCGCACGACCTCCGACTGCGGCGGGCCCGCGAGCGACGCCTGCTGCGTCCGCTCCGGCAGTGCGCGACACGACGCGAGAATGAGCGTGCCGAGGGCGATCGCCACCAGCCGCAGCCACGAGATCGTCGTGGCGGAAGATGACGGCGTCATGGTGCCCCATCCCGCGCGGGCACGCGATTGCCGATCACGACCTCCGCGACCGGATCGCCGAGCGTGCGCGCCACCTCGAGCGCGTCGTCACCGGGCCGGACGTCGAACCAGGCACCAGGCACGATGTCGGGACGCTCCGGCTCGCACGACGCGTAGACCACACGCCGGACCAGGCCGCCGCCGAGCGCGGTGCGCAGATCGTCCTCATCGACGACGACCTCCACGGGAAACCGCCAGGCCATGCCGGGAGGCGCGGCGAGCTTGGCCAGCACACGCACCGACGGGAAGAGCTCCTCCCCCTCGCGGCCCACCACACCGCCGATCCGCAGCCGGTAGGGCTCGCCCACCATCAGGCCCATCCGCAGGGGCGCCGGCTGCATCGGCGACCAGCCCGCCGCGGTCTCGATCGAGATCAGCATCCCCTCGGGACCGCTGATCTCCACCGGCTGCATGTGGTCTGGCAGGAAGGATTCCGGACGGGGACCGGGCTGCGTCCGTCGCCGAACGCCAATCGCTCCCGGTTCTGCCTGATCGGCGACATGTTCCGCAGCCATCGTCCGGGCCGCCTCGCGGGATGCACCCGCGACCAGGGCCAGGATGACAGCGGCGGTCGCCGGCAGCCGACGTGCGGGCCGCAGCACGGTCCCCGTCCGAAAAACTCCTGCGTGATCCTGAGTGGAAGCCGAGGCGAGGGTCACCGTCTCCCGAGGCCGCTGTTCATCGCTTTCGTGTCGCATGGCGGCCATGGAGGGATGCCCGATCGTGAATGAATCGAACCTGCCGACGGCGTGCGGTCACGGTCACTGGACCGGCTCGGGCGGACAGGGAGCACCGCCGAGCGAATCCCATCCACCGGGGCCGATCATGCCGGCCCGAGCGGCGTCGGCATCGGGATCGGACCCGCCGTTGCCGACGAAGCGGAGACGGTCCTCGGGCGGCTGCCGGAGCTTGATGTGCGGCACGTCCTGCCGTTCGGCCACGTAGGCGTGACGCGCGGGCTTCGGATAGCTCAGGCCGGGTGCCTGCTGCACGTGGAGGCCGATGCTCGCCGACGGTGGCGGGATGTGCATCTTCGTGTGATTGGTGATCGTGTGCCGCTGCAGTCCGGCCGGGATGCCGAGCGGCACGTGGGCCGGCCCGGGCAGTCCGATCGGCGTGCCCACGTACGGCATGCCGTATTCCGGCGCGGTCATGCCGGCGATGAACGCGGGAGGCATCTGCGACGGATCGCCGCCACACGGCATCCCGAGCGGAGCGCCGACCCCGCAGGCACCCCCGGCACCAGGCATCCCGCCGGCCCCGGCGACCCCTCCGGCTGCCAGCGGCACGCTCATGCCGTTGCCGGCATCGACGAGGCGCGACTGCAGATCCTTGTTGCCGATGCGAATGATCGCGAGGATCGAACCGCGACGGTCGGCTTCCACGACCGGGTCACAGCCGGGATCGAGCCTCGTGCTGACGAGCGTCTCCACGCCCGCGACCGCGAGCTCCTGGTACTCGGCATCGGGCAGGTAGACCACCTTCGTGACGAAGTTGCCCGTCGCCACCTGATCGAGATCTTCCTCGGTGAGCTGGAACGGGACCGAGTTGTGGGCCAGGTACGCCGCCGTCCGCGGCGTCACGGGTGCGACCTCGAGGGAGGGATAGAGTTCGAGACCCTCGCGACCCGGAATGTCGGTGAGCTTGAGGCGGTAGATCGCGCCCTGCGGGAAGTCGTACCGACCGGGGGTGACGAGCGGCTCGGAATCGAATCCGCCGGGCATCGACACGTCCCACCGCACCTGCATGCCGTCGGGCCCGATGAAGCCCACCTGCGAGGCCGGCGCCGTGGCCGCGGCGAATCCGCCGCCACCAGCCGCCCCGGCCGCCTCCAGCGACGCCTCGTAGGACGCGGGCATGATGATGCCCGGGCCAGGGCCCTCGACACCCGGTCCGGGATGCTGAAGCATCGCCGCCGGGGGAAGGACGTTGGTGTGGGGTGTGGCGACCGGCCGGATCTGCGCCAGCCCCTTGAACGGGGAATTCGCCGGGATGTGGCATCCCGTCAGCGTCGCGGCCAAGGACATGCCGACGAGGCCCTGCAGCCTTCGCTTCACCATCGCGTCACCCTCCGATCGTCGTTGTCTGGCCGGACCGTCCGGGCCGGCCGCGGATGCGGCCGGACGCGAGTTTCCGGCGTGGGCCGGCCAGCCGCGATTCCGTACACTCGCGACCCCACCCAGCAGCCGGGCGATCGGTCGCGACGCTCATTCTTCGACCCGATCCAGGGTGTTTCTTTGGCAAAATCCTCAAACTCGACGCAGGCGTGATGACCGGCCCCTTCGCCACCTTCGCAGGCTGCCCCGGTCGTCCATGCGGCGGCAGCCTGCGCTGCGGCATGGCGACGCGCGTCGTCGTCGGGTTCGCCGGCCTCGTCGGCCTCGGCCGGCTCACCATGGAACCACCGGCGGGTCTCGGCCACACGGCGACGTGCTACGCGGACGGTCCCGCCCCGGCCCCGGCGGCCAGCGTGTATGACCGCCGCCCGAGGCCCGACCGCATTCCGCCCGCCGCCCGCCCGGGTGCCGGCACCGCCACGGAGGTGGCGAGCCTGATCGGCGGGGACGTGAACCACGAGACCGCCGCACAGGCGGAGCGGATCGTCGCCGGCGCCCTCGCCACGTTCGGCCGTGCCGCGTCGTTCTCGACGAGGCTCCGTCAGAAGGCGCGGATCGGCAGCCGCGTGCTCGTGGGATCGGGCCGCTACGTCCAATCGGGGCATGCGGACGAGCAGCGATTCCGGTTCGAGTCGACACTCGAGTGCGACACCGAGTCGTTCGAGACGCTGGACGTGTGCGACGGGCTCTTCTGCTGGAGCTATCAGCGCGACGGCGGCGAGGTGGAGACGCTGCGACGCGTCGACGTGCGGCGCGTGCGGGAGCGTCTCGAGCATGTCGATCCCGCCGCGGCCGCGAACCCCGCGCCCCACCTGGGCGGACTGCAGCGGTCGCTGTGGATGCTGCGGCAATGGTTCCGCTTCACCGCGGTCGACGCCGCGGAGGTGGATGGCGCGTCGGTGTGGATCGTGGAGGGTCGCTGGGATCCCGAGCGGCTCACGGCAACGCTGCCGCGGGTCGTCGAGGCGGCCGGAGGTGCGAACGCCGTGACCCCGCGGCTCCTGCCCGACGGCGTGCCGTGGAGCGTGCGGATCGTGGTCGGGAAGTCGGACCTTCTCGTCCGACGCGTCGAGTGGCTGGCGATCCCGGGGACGCGTCCCGTGGGTGATCGACCGGTGGAGCCGATCGCCGTGCTCGACCTCTTCGACATCCAGGTCGACGGACCGATCGACGCCGCGGCCTTCTTCTACCAGCCCGCCACGACGGGGCTCATCGACCTCACCGAGGAGCACCTGAAGCGGCTCGCGCCGATGCGGCCGTGAGGGATCCCTTCGCGGTCACGAGCCGCAGCGCCGCAGCGATCGCCGCGAGCATGCTCGCCGGATCGGCGAGGCCGCGGCCCACGATGTCGAACGCGGTGCCGTGCGCGACGCTCGTCCGCACGATGGGCAGGCCCAGCGTGACGTTCACGGCGCGGTGCATGCCGAGCAGCTTGATCGGAATGTGTCCCTGATCGTGGTAGAGCGCCACGATTCCGTCGAAGGCTCCCTGCGACGCCCGCACGAACAGCGTGTCGGCGGGCAGTGGGCCGCACGCGTCAACACCCTCCGCCACGAGCGCGGCGACGGCCGGCGCGACCAGGCGTGCCTCGTCGTCACCGAAGAGTCCGCCTTCGCCGGCGTGAGGATTGAGCGCCGCAACGGCGATCCGGGGGTGGCGGCCGAGCAGCGCGCCAAGCCCGCCGTCGAGCCGACGGCCTGCCGCGGTGATCAGGGCAGGGGAGAGCCGCGCGAGCGCCGCACGCAGCGGCTCGTGCAGGGTCGCGTGGACCACGCCCAGACCGTCGGCATCGCCTCCGCCGTCGGTCGCGGGCAGCCAGAGCATCATCGAGACCGCCTCGTCCGGGAGGCCGCAGTCACGCGCGAGCAGTTCGGTATGCCCCGGCACGTCGAAGCCCGCTGCGTGCAGCGCCTCCTTGTGCAGCGGACCCGTGACGAGCGCCGCGGCGCGACCCTCGCGCACGAGTGCCGATGCGGTGAGCACGGATGCCGCTGCCATCGCGCCTCCCAGCGCGGAGGCCGCGCCGATCGGTGGCGGCGCCGCGCCGACGGACGCCGGCCCGGACCGCTGTGCCGGTGATGGGATGACGAGGAGTTCACCGCGCTGGGAAGGCCGCGGATCGTCGGCCGAGATCCGCCGGACGGTGAGCGCGGGAAGTCCCGGTCGGCTCGCCAGCACGTCGGCGAGCATGCCGGCGTCGGCCACGACGCGCAGTCGTGCGGTGCCGTGGGCGGCCGTCCGATGCCAGGCGAGGCAGACCACCTCCGGGCCGATGCCGGCGGGATCGCCGCATGTGACGAGCAGGATCGGCGGCAGGGAGGTCACGCGGAACGCTCGTGGGCGAGGCTGGACGCAGGCGGATTTCGCCGGTTCGGCGGTACGATCCGAGGGGACCGCACACCGCTTCCAGACCAGCAGCCTATAACGCCCCGGGCGAGGCTGCATCGCCCGCGGCCCACCCACTCAGGATGCGATCACGAGCATGGTGACGGTGTTTTCGAGGATGGCGTGGTTCGCCGTGGCGCTGCTCGTCGCGACGGCCGGTCTCGGACTCTGGATCGGCGACCTGCACGGCGAGACCGACCCACGGCTGCTGCGGTGGGCGACCGTCCATCGGTTGTCGGGGGTTCTGACGGCGCTGGTGGTGGTCCTCGTCAACAGCATGGCCGTGACCTACTTCATCGGCACGGGACGGTGGTGCCGCGAGGTGGTCGAGACGTACGGACTCGATGCGGGCTTCGTGGGGCGGAGCCGGCTCCTCAAGCGCCGTGCATTCCCGCTGTCGCTGGTGGGCATGCTGGCGGTCGTCGGCATCGTCGCGCTCGGGGGGGCCGCCGACCCGGCGACGGGGCGCTCCGGCAGCGCGGACTGGGTCATCCCACACCTCGTCGGGGGCATCGGCCTCGCAGGATTGATCGCGTGGTGTTTCCAGGCCCAGCTGCCGGGCATTCGCCGCCAGCAGGATCTCATCACGGACGTCATGCAGGCGGTGCATCACGAGCGCAGCGCCCGGGGACTCGACGGCTGAAGCCGCCGCGGCGTTCGGTCCTCAAGGGCCGTGATCGTGTGCCCGATGCCCCGTGGCACCGGCATGCGCCTCGTGGGCGTGCGACGAACGCTCCACGACCGTGATGCCCCACGCCAGCGCCAGCCCGATCGCCAGCGCGGACGTCAGCAGCGCCCGGTCGTGGCTGTGAAACTGCACCTCGGGAAGGAGATCGGCCGCCGCAATGCAGATGAACGCGCCGGCGGCGATCGCCATGGCGATCCCGATCACGGCGCCCTCGTCCACGCCGAGCATCCGCAGGAGTCCCACGAAACCGAGGGCCCCCGCGGGAACGACGAGGGCGTAGGCGACGTTGACGAGCCGTCGCACGCGGGTGGATACGCCGGCGGCGATCATGAGCGTGGCGATCAGTGCCGAGTCGATCGGCTTGTGCAGCACGATGGCCAGGAACGTGGCGAGCCCGGACAGGGTGCCGCCGCCGTGCGCGGCATCGGCCCGCACCGACGCCGCCAGGGCGGCGCCGTCGGAGAGGCTGTGCAGCGCGAGTCCGACGAACGCGCCGCACCACGCCCACCGACCCGCGCCACTCGGTGCGGCGGCATGACCGCAGGTCTCGCCGTGGGCGTGGGGCCGCGACTCGTGTCCGCACCCCGCACCGTGGTGCTCGTCCCCGTCATGGGCCCCTTCGACCACCTGATGGGAATGGCCGTGAAACGCCCGCTCGAGCAGGAACATCGCGAAGAATCCGACGACCGCCCAGCCGGTGGCTGATTCGACGTTGTTTCCCAGCGCCAGGCAGGCGTGCGGCAGCAGGTGCAGCATGCCCACCCCGAGCAGCACGCCGCCGGTGAGGGAGAGCAGGACCTGCATCGGCCGATGGCCGAGCGAAACGAGCACGACCGACGAGCCGCCGAGCAGCGCCGCTGCCGCGATGAGCACGAGGTAGACCGTCAGCCCGACGGCGACCGACGTGTCGGCGGCCGCGGCCGCGAGGATGGGCATGCGCCGCGATTCCTTGGGAAAAGCAGCATGATCGTGCGGCGGTCGGACCCCGGCAAGGGCCGCGCGAATCGGGCGAGGACGGGCATCACGGGCCCGATCCCGGGCCGCGGCCCCGCGTGCACGGCGCCGTCAGCGGCGGTACTGCCACGGCATCGGCTGCGGCTGCTGGTACACCCGCGTGGCCTGCTGCTGCATCTGTTTCTGCATCGCAGCCGTGTGCTGCTTCACGAGGGCCATGCGTTCCGTCCACGCCGCGTCCCCGGCCGCCATCGCCCCGAGCACGAGCGCGATCGCGTACGCCAGCAGGTTGGGCCAGAGGTCGGGACCGACGAACTTCATCGCCGTCCCGAACGACTTCTTCACCTTCGGGCCGAACCAGCCCATCTTCACGCTCCAGATCTCGTCGAGCACGAGATGCGTCATGAAGCCGAGCACCACGGCACTCGACACGAAGTAGCGGTGCAGCGGCTCTTCAGCCGCGAAGGCCAGGAACGCGACCTGGCCCGCGATGGCCGCCGCGGGCAGGCTGTGGAACATGCCTCGATGATGCGAATAGTTCTTGAGGAGCCACGACACGCCGAAGCGGATCGCGAGATAGATCGCCGCGCCCGCGAGGATCGTGGCCTCGAGGGGGAGGCCGGCCGCGTGCATCCGGTGAATCAGCATGATCGGGACGACCGCCGCCGCGAAGGCGACGCTTTCGCGAAGCGGAATCCCCGGCCCGCTGTCGAGGTCGGGCAGCATGCCCGCCACCGCACAGAGCCCTCCGCCAAGCGCGCAGGTCAGCGGCGGCATGCCACCGACGAGCCAGGCCGCCGCCCCGTAGCCGGCGCCCACGATCGACGAACCGGTGATGTGGACGCGAAACCCAGGCACGACGCGATCTTCTCCCCCACGCTGTCCGCCGGTCACGAACGGACCGGTGGCGCAGCGGCAACGCCGCGACAGGACGGATCCTCGGCGCGGTTTCCCGCCTGTCTATCGACAATCGCGTGCCGGACCGTCAGTGGAGGTGACCGCATCCCCTGCACTTCCCCGAAACCCCCTGCAAAAGGCACATCTGAAAAGATTGCGTGCCATGGCGATTTCGCGTGGCTTGCGTAATTCCGGCAACATGGCGGGATTGGCGAATCTGCCTTGGGGTGTCGCGGCCGTGGCCGCATCAGACTCCGCGACCCACACCGCCTCGGGCCACGGGGTTGCATGACCGCCGCCGCAGGCCACCCATGCGGCCGCAAAACGGGCATGGACTGCGTTTTCCCCTCGTCGCTAGACTCCCGCCCCGTTTTGGCTCGTCGGCCCTCAGGCCACCCGCGCGGAGGCAGCATGGCGATCGAAGGGTATGACCTCGTGATGCTGGGCATCCTCGCGGCTGCCGCCGTCCTGGGATATCTCAAGGGAATGGTCTGGCAGGTGGCGTGGATCGCGGGCATCGCCGCGAGCACGTTCGTGGCGCTTCGATTCGGCTCCGAGGTGGCCCCGTATGTCGGGCAACAGCCACCCTGGAACCGGCTGATCGCGATGCTCGCGCTCTACGTGGCGACGTCGCTGGTCGTCTGGCTGGTGTTCCGCGTGATCTCCGGCGCGATCAACGCCGTGCACCTGTCCGCCTTCGACCGGCAGCTCGGACTCGTGCTGGGGCTGGCGAAAGGCGCGCTGCTGTGCGTCGTGATCACCTTCTTCTCGGTGACGCTCGCACCGGCGTACCGCCACCAGATCGTGGGCAGTCGCAGCGGCCGGCTGGTCGCGGAACTGATCGTGCGAGCAGACGAGTTCCTGCCACGCGAGATCGGTGAAGCCGTGGACCCATTCGTGCGGCAGTTCGAGGACCAGTTCCGCGACGGACAGGCCGCCGGACCGCAGGCGACGACCGCAGCCACCCCGTCCCCATCGGCCGGGTCGGTGTGGAACGTCGTCACGTCGGCAGCTGCCTGGATCGGTCCGGGAGCCAAGACACCTGCCGCCTCGACGCTCGGCGTCAGCGGGCAGGGGGGGCCACCGGGATTCGCACCGAGTCCGGGCCAGGCTCCCGGGGCAACCGTCACCCCGAGCGTTCCCTGGGGCATGCCGGCAGGTTCGTTCCCAGCCGTCGCGGCCGTCCCGCCGCCGACGCAGCCTTCAGCACAACAGCCGGGCCAGCCGTTCGCCGGGCCCATGCGCGGCCAGCCAGCTCCCGGCGTGCCGGTGTATCAACAGCAGGTGCCTCAGCCACAGGCTCCGAACGGATATCCTCTCGGCGCGCAGACCCGGCTGCCGCCGCGCTCGTCCATCAGTCGTCCGTGACGTCGCACCGGTGATCGCGGGCCGCGTCACCGTGCGCGGGGGTGAGAGCAGGGCCATTCGGGAGAACACGGCCCAAAACCCGCAAAAACACGTACCACGAACCGGACATAAGAGACATTATCGGACGTTGGGGAGAGGGGGCGGTTTCGCGGCTGCGGCTATCCTGTTGCTCGTTTCGCGGTTCCCTGCTGCTGCCGTAGTCGGGGTTGCCCGTGCCATCTCGCCCGGACGTTTGCTGCGGGCATCCATGCCCTCCGCTCACTCGGAGGTGGCTGCGCTTCGCCCTCCGGGCTGCGCTGGCCACCTACGCCGGCTCGATGGCACGGACAACCCCTCCCGGACTCACCACTCCATGAAGAAGCCCGCGAGCCGTTCTCGATCGAAGCCGCCGGCCCCGGTCACGCTGAGTGAGATCGTGGCGGCCGTCCGCCGGTTTCGCGACGACCGCGACTGGGCGCAGTTTCACACGCCGAAGAACCTGGCAGCCGCGACCGCGATCGAGGCGGCCGAACTCCAGGAGCGGTTGCTCTGGAAGACCGACGCCGAGGTCGACGAGGATCTCGCCGACGCGGCCAAGCGGGCCGGCGTGGCCGACGAGATCGCCGACGTCGTGATGTTCGCCATGCTCCTCGCCGACCGGCTGGGCATCGATCTGGCCGAGGCGATCACCGCCAAGCTCGCGGCCAACGAGGCGAAATACCCCGTGAAGCTCGCCCGCGGCAACGCCCGCAAATACACGGACTTGCAGGGCGGCTGAACCGCAAGCCGTCGGCGGCAGGCGCCGCGACGCGGGATGAACGCCCCAGGCCGGTCGTGGAATCCGCATGCCCCGTTGAGCGGGCGGTCGGTTGCCCGCCGGACGGCAGTTCGCCATTATGTTCAGTCGTACAGTATGGAGTCGTTCCTGCGAGGTCTGCCATGAACGCCGACACCATCCGCGACTATCTTCGCCGCGAGCCCTTCGAGCCGTTTGTGATCCGGATGTCGAACGGCGAGGTCCACGAGATCCACCATCCCGAATGCGCCCTGGTTATGAAGACGAAGATCATCGTCGGCTATCCCGACGATGACCGCAGCGTGACGTGCGCCCTCGTTCACGTGAACAGCATTGAAACGCTGCCGGCCAGCTGACGTCGGGCACGTTCACGGTGGCCATGCTCCCATGCTGCCCACGGGCATCGCGGCAGGCCATGCCGGCCGCATGGCCTGAGCTGCGAGGCATTGGCATCCGAGCACGCGGCCAGAGATAATGGGGCTAAGGAGCCAACCATGCCTGCATCGCACATCGTTTCCGACCCAAACATCATGATGGGCAAGCCCGTGGTCGCGGGAACGCGCATCACTGTGGAACTCATTCTGGAAGAACTCGCTGCTGGAACATCGGCTGAGGAACTGATCGTAGGCCATCCGGCACTGACACGAGACGCAATTTCGGCTGCACTCCAGTTTGCCGCAGGTGCTTTACGGGCCGACACCGTCTATCCAACACCACGGCAGTCGGCATGAGGATCATCGCCGACGAGAGTGTCGATGGTCGCATCGTCGATCGCTTGCGCCTTGCTGGTCACGACATCCTCTCGATCGCTGAGTCTGCCCCGGGCACACCTGACGACCTCGTGCTGACCAAGTCCGATGCTGCGGGCGTCTTGCTGATGACGGCAGACAAGGACTTTGGCGAACTCGTGTACCGGCGACGGATGGCGCACTGCGGGGTCGTGCTATTACGGCAGGCCGGACTGTCGATCGACGTGCGGGCAGACGTGGTTCTCACCATCCTCGCATCGCACGGTTCGGAGCTGACCGCCGCATTTACGGTGATCGCCCGGGAGTCCGTCCGGATTCGCAGGGCGCCTCACGCCGACGCGTAGCCCGACTCGGTGCGGCGGGCGTGGCCGAGGGCCACGAGGGTGTCGAGGATTTCTTCCACCCGCGGAGCCTTGGCGTTTTTGAACTGCCGGGCCAGGTCGGCGGCGGTCACGACCTCGCCGGCGGCGGCGAGCGACGCCCGCACGGCCCGGGTCTGCTCGGCCAAATCCTTGGGCCAGGCCTGCTTGGTCGCCTTGGCGGCTTTCGCCCGGGCGGGCTTTGCGGGCAGGCCTGCGGCCTCCTTGGCCGTTGCCTTCTTCGCGGCCCGCTTGCCGCGCTTGGGTCTCTGCGCGACGGGCTCGTCGTCGCCGTCGTCATCATCGGCGACGTCGATTTCCTGCTGCACGTCGCCGGCGCCCTCCTTGGCCTGAAACTCGGGCCGCAGCCAGCGGACGAGGCCGCGATTCTCCTCGGCGGCCCGCTCGTGATTGAGCGCCACAAGCCGCTCCAGGATCTCGTCGTCGGAAAGCGTGACCGCCCAGCCGTAGGCGTCGAACACGGCCGCATCGAGATCGTCGTGGATCTTTCTGAGCACGCTCACGAGGCCGTCGTCGTGGATTTTTCTTTCCTTGTCGGTGAGGACTTCGCCCGAGCGGAGTTTTTCCAGGACGTTGTACATCCCCGTGATCGTCAGCCCCGGATGCGCCGCCTGCTGCTTCTTGCGGTGGGCGTCGAGGGCCTCGCCGAGTTCGCGGATTTTGTGTTGTTGAGCGTCGGTCGCCGTGGGGAACGGGAACGGGTCGAAGCACGCCGTCTTGTTGTAGCGAGGGTCGTTGCCGACACCGAGGCGGCCGCCAGCCGCCAACGCCCATACGACGTGAATCCGGCTCGACATGACGCCCAGGAAATAGGGGTCGTCAAGTCCGAATGAGATCGTGCCATGCTCGCACAGCGTGCCCTCACGCTGGATAAAAAAAGTTCGGTATTTTGCCGTTTCGACCGTAACC
>Ga0172376_10000640_pt1 | contig 44808 bp, 36 predicted proteins | sample Lak35m_FD_121114 | JGI IMG/M metagenome (GOLD analysis project Ga0172376, IMG submission 121114) | Freshwater microbial communities from Kabuno Bay, South-Kivu, Congo - kab_092012_35m | ecosystem: Environmental > Aquatic > Freshwater > Lake | place: Democratic Republic of the Congo: South-Kivu...
AGGTTGCCAATAAGGAGTATGAAGAAACAGATATGGGCTGTAATTTGGTATTCATTTCTTTCCTTTTCCAGGTCAATTATAATTTGAAATATGCTGGATGAGGTTCCAAAGTGACAGTAAACTTTTTTAAAACGAATGGCAAGAATATTTAACAATTTTTTGAATAATTTTTATCAAATTTTTTTCTCTATTTTATAGGTTTGAAAAAACAGCGTTATTTATTGATTCTGGGGTCTATACTTGTGGTTTTCGTCTTCCTGGTAGTTCGTTAATTCCCTTAAAGGAATCTTGTTATGATTTAGAAAAATTCTTTGGAGAAAAAGATTCCCTAAGGAGGGCATTTGGGTTAGACAGTTGTTGCTCAAATCAAGAAAAGTAAGCTTGCCCAATTCTAGAAGGAACCTTATCCCCATATCGGATACAATTTTATTCTGAGCTAAAATAAGGACATTTAATTCAGGGAATTTGGTTTCCTGCGCTTCTGTATGGAGGCCTAATAGTGTTGTAATATTGTTGTTTCCAAGATGGAGAATTTTTAATTGGGGTAACTTGGGTAAATCATTGAGGTTTGTGAGTTGCACTTTGTTCAAGCGAAGCTCAAATAGATTTTCAAATTGACTAAGAGACTGTAAAAATTTTTGATTAATGCAAGCATTTGAGACATCCAGACGGCGTAAACAATCGGTTTGCATGGAAGGTATATCATCAACAAAGGAAAGTGTGTCGCGGTTTGTGCCGTGGGGTAGGCGGTATTTAATGGCAAACAGAAGCCTACCAAGCACAACCCTTGGATCAAAATCCTTGCATAAGTTAAATAGCTCGTCACAGGGTAAGCTGATCATCTCCTCGCTGAGAACAAGTGTATGGAGCCACCAAACTTCTCCAAGCTGCTCCAGGATGGAAATCATTGCATCTATGTCTTGAAAAGGCAGACGATCAGGATGCTTCATGTAAGTTCTTATACGTTTAATAAGAGTTACCTCACTCTCTCCCAACTCACTTTGTTGTTTTTTTGAAGGCCCACTCTGAAAAGAGCGCATTGCTTCAAATAATTTTATTGTTTCAATTTTTACTCTCTTTTCTCGGGCGATTAATTCCTTGAGGCCTTGTGGAGATACATCAGGAATGCCTGTGTATTCAATATTAAGGTCAGTGAGTTCAGGAAATTCCGCAAGGGGGGCGGGGTTGTGAATTGGGTTGTTGCTCACGTTTAAATTCGTAAGATGAGAAAGGCTTTTCAAGCTTGATACAAGCGGTTTTAAAGATCTTAATTGGTTGTGGGAAAGATTAAGGCTTGTTACCTCTGGAAAAAGACAGATGAGTTCGGAAATCAGCGGGAGGTTTCCCTTAAGGCCTGAAATTTGGTAATGAGTTGGTTTTTTTATAAGGGAGACTTCTTTAAAAGAAAGTCCTGCCCGCAAAGCGGTGGCAAGTTGTAGGCAGTGAATGGGTGCGTTTATGCGCACAAGTTCCGTTAAGATCTTGGGGTTTGCCCACAAATCCGGCCTAATTTTTGAGGGGTCAATAGTGAAGCGGGTGGCCAGGTCTAACATTCGTGCTAGAATCTCTGGTCCATAGTTCTCTGGAATGATGTGAGCAAGCCACTCCGTTGCAGCATCATCGAGGGAAAGAGAAGAAGCTGAGATGCACCGCAAGTGTTCTTCATCCCATTCCTTTAGAAGAGAGAACATGTTTTTACCCTGCTCAGGATAATCGAGGTTGATTCCTTTATGCTCAATAGGTGTTAATTGATTTATTCCTCTTGTATTTTCTGCTTTTAAAGTAAGGTCAATATCATTGTTGTGGCTCTTAAGTTTTTGCTGAATGGCAAAATGAAATTCAGGCCATACAGCAGATATAATGTCGTTAAATGTAAAGGACAGGCCCGTTTGCAGAAGGTCGTGTAGAAGCTTCATTTTGCTGATGATAGTTTTGGGGTACCAAGGATGAGACAAAATATCAGGATACAATTGCTTGAGGCTATCAAGGTACTGGATATACCACAAAGGGTTGCTTAAAATGTCCAAGCGTATCTGGGTAGGAAGAATGTGGGATGATTGAAATAATTTAATCCAATCTGTCGTGTCGATGAGAAGGTAATGGTCACCAACTTTGTAACGAAGATCAAAGATCCCCCCTTTACTTTCTGGGTTGATAGCAAATCCTGCGGAAGTTTGAGTACCGTGCAAAGGCAAGGAGAAGAGCTTGATCAATCCATCAAGAAAAAGCTGATTGTCGGGGGATAGTTCTAAAGATCCTTGCCACAGTTGGTGGAAAAAGGCATAGGCAAATTGCTCTGGGGTTGAAAACTTTTTGAGGCTGGAGGCTGCGTTTCTGATTTGTTGTCCACATATTTCGTATCTCTTCAGTTGTGCGGCTTCTAAAATCCTTAATTCAACTTCCTCCTTTAATCCAAGGATGCGAAGAAACGAGCGGACACGGGGGGGCATCCCCAAAAATTCTTTGCGGGCTATTTCCACCATTTGCACCCAACTTTTATGATATGTTTCTGGTTGGGGTTTTAAGGCCAGGAGGCGATCGAGAAGCTCCAAAGCCGCATAGGGAGACAAAGAAGATATATCAGCGTGGTCAATGAGGTCTTGTACCATACTTTCAATAGGATGGTCTGACTCTACCAATTGGGCGTACACAGTCGTTAGTCGATTTTGAGTGAGTACTGGAACTTGGGCCCAATCTGGTGAAGAGGCGGATTTGATGAGTTTTTCATAGATAACCGGTTTTTCGGCATCAAACAGGCTTTCCCAGGCTTTCAACACGATATTCGCGTGAAAAATATGATTCTTTTCTGCCCATTTATATTTCTCTTTTAAAAAGGTGTGCGCATACTGGGAGACTTGGTCGAGAGGTTCCTTGAGGAGGACTTCCGGTGAAAGTTGCGTGTAAAGCTCTTTTAAGGATTGATCAATCTTTTCTAATTCCTCTAGGAGAGAATGTAATTTTAGTTTATTTTCTTCCTCCTTCTTGATTTCCTTTTCAAGGCGTTTAAGTAGTTCTTCACGCTGGGGTGCCTCAGTGCTACTTGGGTTGCTTAGTAGCCCTGCTTCCGGTATGGGCGTAACGTCAACATTTTCCCCTAGGAGTTCGGCGCGTTTAATAGTTTCTACCTGTTCAATATCTGTTCTTTTCGTATCATCAAGAGAAAGCAGCTTTTCACGTAAAATGGAAATTTCACGTTCATTGTTGAGTTGTATTATTTCAATATTTTCTTTTTGGGAACTTGCCGACATTTTTAGATCATTCAATGTGTCGATCTCTTTAAGGCGTGCCATTATTTTTTGGCGATATAAAATTGCAGCCTTCTCAAATAAATCTAATTCTTCCATAGTGTAGGGAGGGGCCTCGCCAACCATGTTTTCATGGGCGCGACGAAGTCGCTCAATAAGGGAAAATATAACCTTTGTAAAGAATATAGGGGTTGTCTGGGTTTTCTTTCGTGCATTTTCAAAAACTTGCTCGTAGCAATCCAATTCTACAGGACGAAGGGCGCGCCAGATTTGGCGATAAGTGATCTCAGAACTAGATAATTGTTTCTCAATAATCATGGAATTTTGGATAAACTCTTGAATGGTTTCTGTACGAGCAGTAAGCGTTAATCCTAAAACATCTGCTTTACTTAATTTTGCCTCAGTTTCGAGCATATCCTTCAGCTCATCTTCCTCGGTTAGTTTATATTTTAGAATAAACTCATTAAAATTTTTTTGGAGTTCTGTAAGGTGTGTGAGGACGGTACCTAAAGACAAAAATAAAGATGGAAATATCTCATCTATAAAAATTTTTTTGACTCCTTCAGGGATTTTTTCATCTATGTAAGGAAGGAAATAGAAGATATTGTGCCCTATGAAATGGTGGTTTTTGTCTTCTCGTACCATGAATAAAGGCTGTAAAAATGAGTTAGAGCTAACTCTTTTTACGCCAAATTTTCGCTTATTTTTTACAAGCCCAAAATTTTCTGGGGATGCGCACTCTTTTGTTGAAAAACCGAAAAGAATCCGTACACCAATGGCGATTTCATCAAGCTGTTCTTTGAAGGAACTCTCACCAGCTGCAATTTGGTTGAGCAAGGTGTTAAGGAGGCCACCTTTATGCTTTCTGTGGATGGTCACAAAATCTAAATTTTGTTGAATCTCCCAAGCATCCGGATTTGTTACATAAATTTCGGAATAAAAATTTAGATTTGGTTTTTGATTACCCTTAGGAGTATAAAAAGAAACATCACCACAAGCGCCTATGCGGATTGGGTCTGATGGTAGGGCAAACAACTTTTCAAACCAAAATTGGAGGATTTGTTCTCTGGTTGAGGCAGGGTATAGCTCTCTTCTTTTTTTAAATACTAAATCGTCAATGCAGTTATTAAATGTAAGAACGGTTTCTTCGTCACATTCAGGTAGGTTAAAACATAAATGCCCATTAGATTTAAGGCCACATACCTTTCTCGCTCTTGTTTGGGGAATCTTGATAAGGGGGTGCCCAGGTATGTCTAGAAATGCTTTGGGAGAAAGGATATCAAAAGCTTCAGTATGGTTGCGCAAGTAGGAAAGTCTGAAATTATCATAGGAGTTAAGGAGCTGACCTAGAGGATCCACGATGAAATTAGCATGAATCAATAATAAAATTTTTTCTTTTATATCGATAACATATTCTTTCCATTGGCTTGGTTGGGTAAAGACCTTTTGGAGCTTTTCTTCGATGCTTAGCTCTGGCATTTTTTCCTTTGCTCGCGGGAAAATAGGCAAGCTTGAGTCTGATCGTGAGTGTCGGATAAGAGAAGAGGATTTATGTACTCTGGAAAGAGAAGGGAGTTGGGGGGACATCGGAAGAGAATGAGGAGAGCGGCTCTTTAAAGAGGCAGGGTCTTGTCGACTAGATCCTAAATTTATAGTAGTTACTTTGGAAGAGGGGTCTGTTTCTGATAAGATTTTTTTAATGAAATTGGCATTATTTAAAAAGAAATCATTCGGCAAGTCATCATAATTCCCAGGTAAATTTCGTACCTCTTCAGTGGTTATTATAAGATTCGAATATCTTATAATGTCCCATAGAGCGCTCCCTCTCACGTGAAGGAAACTTGTTAATTCGTTGAACAAACTGTCCAGGTAGACCAAGTCCTTGGGTAGAAGGGATGTCATTTTTTGGAGGATGGATTTCAAATCTCTATATGAAGTTGCTAAATGAGTTCCTTCCGCATGGAAATAGCTTGTATATCTATATATTTTTAAAAGGTCCTCACAGCATAGTGTTTTTTGCGTTAGCTTACCCCCCATTTCTTGGGCAAGCATTGTCCACTCATGCTCATACCAAATGGTTTGATTGGCTGCTAATTGAAGAACTTCAGCGTATGCTGTTAATGACTGCCATTTTTCGATAAAATCCCTAAGGTGTTCAATAACATTGAGAACGGGTTGAAAGTGCTCTAAAGTGGGAAATCCGATTAAGGCCCGTCGTTGCTCTATGGTTAATAAATCTTCTGGATGAGGTAATAGCTTTAAGAGATTATCGAGTTCTTCAAGAAAGGTTTCAGGAGCGCGAAGCCTTTGGCGCTTTTTGTCAATTCTGTTCTTTACGAGTGTAACACTATCTTTTCTTCCAAGAAGGGTTTTCAAGCTTTCTTCTTGTAATTCCGTGACTTGCTTTTTTCCCTCCTTAATGCAGTCGTAGTGCAGTTGAGTAAAAGAATTTTCCATCGCCAAGACAGGGCTGAGTAATAGGAGGCAAATAAGGGCGACAACTTTCATTATTTTTCTCCTTGAGAAAGTAGGCATCCATATGATTCGCCTTAAGCATAAAATATTTAATTAAAATAACAAATATATTTTTTTAAAATTAAATGAATTTTGGATGGATTTTATTTTTAAGTTTAGATGGAGTTGAATAATATGGGTTTTTTATCTAATGACCAATGATGTTTGGCTTATTTTTTAAGTTGCTCATCTTTACCATAGACATACCTTTCTTTTTTTACTCTCTCTTGAAGGTGCTTTAAGGTATAAACACGCAATGCGCTGGAAAGGTTTCGGCGGCTGGGAGCCATAAGGTCTCCATCAATTTGACGGATCAAAGCAGCTACAGATAGGCCGTCTGCTGCGGCAATCTTTTTTAAAGCCTCCCAAAATTCTGGCTCTAAAGAAACACTCGTGGCATGTCCTGCGATAACGATAGATCGTTTGATGATGAAAGGTTCGGACAAATTTAAGAAAAAACCTCGACTTGATTTAAAACGGCCTTAACTTTAAAAGTTCCGTAATCTAAGGTCATATCTCGAATAATACCGCGGTCGAGAACATTTTGCATAATTTCATAGTCAGCCTCTGGGCCTGTGCTATCAACCGCATAAATAGCCATACGCATAGGCCAAACTTTTTTCGTATGCAGCAAATCCTTGTTACTCAAGGCCAATTTGGGATCCTGAGCTGTTCCAAAGACAGTATTAACTTGAACAGGTTCGTGGGTTTCACTACTACCATCAAACACAATATTTGAGACAACCATTTTTCCTTTCATAGCAGCGGTCAGCATATAGATTAAATGTTGGGTTGGAAAAATTGTTCCAACAGGGAGTTGAACTGTTGACTCATCCGGTTGTTGGTATGTTACGATTCCGGCCCCTCCTTTGCTTGCAAGAATGGCTTCGCCACTAATAGATTCTTCTTCTTCTCCCCGTGCCGTTCGTGCGTTAAAGCTATACTTTAGCCCATCCAACGACTCATAAGTGGCAAGATTGGTGATAACTTGCTCCGCAGAGCCATCTCGATAATAAATATGCAGAGTAGATTTTTGCTCAATAGCCCACCCATCTCCTACTTTGGCGAGCTGGATCATCATCTGGCCTTTCGCTTCAACCACATCTTCATCTTGATAATTTTTGTCAAGAGTAATGCTGTACATAGCCCGGTGGGGCAACAGCTCAACAACTATTTCTTGCGCAGAAGGAGCCGCTCCTACTTGTCCTTGGGTTTGACTTGTTGGACTCTGAGGCGCTAATTTTGTAGTTTCCGGAGGCGTGGTCTCTGCTTTTACAATTTTAGGGTCTGCTACAATTTCCGGCTTCTGAGGTGGGGTTATGTCTTGAGTCTGAGGGGCGGCCTCGGGGCCTGGTGGTTCATTTAAAGGAGCCGAATGTCCTACACCCATAAGGAAAAGCATAACAAGAACAAACAAGCCCTGCAAAAACATGGATGATTTAAACCTTTAAATAATTCTTTGAAACATCTTTGCTATCTATATCACCTAAAATTCCGGAAATTGAAAGGTTTTTTTATATGAACAACGCGAAATTTATGACACCTGTTATCACAATAACACGATTATTTGTTGGGAACCATCTTGCCCAAAGAGCGAGAATCAGATAGGTCTATATGTATAAGCATCCTAATGATGAGGACATAAAATGAAAATTGACTTTCTTGATCGTGGCCCTGTTACCGAAGGCACACTTGTTATTGGTGTTTTTGAAGGAAAGAAACTACAAGGAATAGCTGCTGATGTTGATAAAAAAACTGGCGGTTCTTTGGGGCGTGCCCTTACGGCAAAGGGATTTAAAGGTAAAAAAGACGAAGCCATTCGGTTGGTTGCTCCCAATGGTCTTAAGGTCAATGAAGTCATTTTATTTGGTCTTGGAAAAGAGAGCGACGTTACTTTACTCTCTTTGGAAGAGCTAGGCGCTAAGGTAACAGCTGCCTTAGAAACGTGTAAAGATAAATCTGCCTTTGTTCACTTTCCGGCCTTTAGCACCAAAACCCGTGATGAAAATATCGCTATGGCCCATGTTGCCTATGGTGCTTTGTTACGAACGTGGAAGTTTGATAAATACCAAACGAAGAAAAAAGAAGCGAATACCCCGACATTTAAAACCCTTGGGTTCATGACGGGCTCTCCTAAATCTGCTAATAAAGCCTTTGAGCCCTTACAGCAAGTTGCTGAAGGCGTGTTCTTAACCCGTCATGTCGTTTCCGAACCGCCCAACATTATTTATCCCGAAAGCCTTGCTAAAATAGCAAAGGATTTAAAGAGCTTAGGTGTTGGCGTGGAAGTATTAGATGAAGCTCAAATGAAAAAATTGGGTATGAATGCCCTTCTTGGAGTAGGCCAGGGAAGTATCCGTGATTCACAATTGGTTGTTTTAACTTGGAAAGGGGGCGCTAAAAACCAAGCTCCTTTAGCCATTGTGGGTAAAGGAGTTACTTTTGATACAGGTGGTATATCCCTTAAGCCTGCTCAGGATATGGATGATATGAAATATGACATGGCTGGGTCCGGCGTGGTTTTGGGGCTTATGCGCGCCCTTGCTGGACGTAAAGCCAAGGTCAATGTCGTAGGTGTGATGGGGCTAACAGAAAACATGCCATCCGGTTCTGCCCAACGCCCTGGAGATATTGTCACCTCAATGTCAGGGCAAACCATTGAGGTTTTGAATACGGACGCGGAAGGTCGATTGGTCCTTGCTGATGCTTTGTGGTATACACAAAACCGCTTTAAACCCCAAGCCATGGTTGATCTAGCGACTTTAACGGGTGCTATTGTGGTCAGCTTGGGCCATGAATATGCAGGATTATTTTCTAACAACGACGCTTTAGCTAGCCGCTTGAAAGAAGCTGGAGGCGCCACTGGTGAAAAGTTATGGCGCCTCCCTTTGGCTGAAGCGTATGACAAGGATATTGACTCTGGTGTAGCAGATGTGAAAAATATCGGGTCGGGCCGTGGCGCTGGCAGTATTACAGCAGCCCAATTTTTACAGCGTTTTGTTAATGACGTTCCTTGGGCTCACCTCGATATTGCTGGAACCGCTTGGGACAAAAAAGGCCGTCCTTTAAGCGTCAAAGGGGCAACGGCTTTTGGCGTTAGGCTTTTGAACCACTGGATTCAAACCCACTATGAGTAAAAATCAGGCAGAAGTGTCACTCTATCAATTAACGACACATCCTATAGAAAAAGTTCTGCCAAAAATTTTAGAAAAAGTTTATGGTGGAGGTTTGCGGGCCCTCATTGTAACAGATTCCCTTGAGCATATGCAAGTTTTGAATGCGTCTCTTTGGACTTATTCTCCTGGTGCCTTTTTGCCCCATGGAATGGAGGGAGATAAAATGCTTGATCCCCAAGACAACCCCATTTGGCTCACCCTAGAACCTGACAACAGAAACAACGCGACCGTTTTGGTGTTGACGGGAGGGCGGTCGGTTGATGATTTATCTACCTATACTCGGTGTGTTGATATTTTTGATGGGAACGATCTTGTTTCCCTGGCCGCAGCACAGCAACGACAGGATGCTTATCAACAAAATGGCCATTCCGTCACTTATTGGAAGCAATCTGTTGATGGAACGTGGGATCAAGTTTCCCTATCGTGATGTCTTGCAATCTTAGGAAAATATTCCCAAAATGTTTATATATCGTTTGACTCGAGATTTGTCTATGAAATCATTTTGGATCCTTTTTCTCACCATACTTTGTTTTATGAACCACACATCTTTTGCAGAGCCTGCTGACCCTAAGGCTTATCTGCAAATGCTTTATGAAAATATGGGAGGATATATTATCCCTGATGAAGAGCAAAACTTCATTACTAGTGCGGGCGGCCACCCCCAGTATGGGGAAATTCCTTATGACAGTGCAGCCCATATTTTGAGTGATTTGAATTTGTCAAAACAAGATGTTTTTTATGATTTAGGATCTGGTGTTGGCAAATTGGTTCACCAAGTTTACTTGACAACTCCTGTGAAGCGCAGTGTTGGCATTGAGCTTTCAAAAACGCGCTTCAACATTGCCGAATCTTGCCGCAAACAAACAACCCTTGATGATCATACAACAACAGGGCGCGATTTAATTTTTCTCAACCAGAATATTAATGCCACAAATTTTGCAGATGCTACGGTTTGCTTTATCTCTGGCCTTACTTTTCCGCCGCAATTGATTCAATCCATTATGGATCGTTTAAGTACCATAGAGCATAATGTAAGGGTCATCAGCGTCCTTCCTTTGCCGGAACATAAACAGTTTAAGCTTCTTAAAACTTATCAGGTGCCCATGTCTTGGGCTTCAGAAGGTGTTGATGTGTGTTTGTACAATGTTGTCCCTGCCTCGGCTGTGGAAGCTTCCGATAAAACGAAGAAAAAGCGTAAAAGAGGGAAGAGAAGGCAGATTCAAGAGGAAGAAAGTTAGGAAAAACAAGGTCATAAATACCCATATACGCTATAGCGTATACGGGTTCTTTATACGCTATAGCGTATATGACAACCTTCCAAGACAATAGATTTTCCTCTTTATTCTTGTCGCCAAAAGCCGCTATGATCCTTGATAATAGAAGGATGGCCAGTTATGTCTGAAAAAAATATTCAACCGGTGCGGGGTACCCATGATCTCTTAGGAGAGGAATACCGCAAGCACCAATGGATTCAAGATGTTTCATATTCCATTGCGGAAAAGTACGGATATGAACCCATTGCGACACCCCTTGTTGAACCAACGGCTATTTTTAAGCGCACCATTGGCGAAACCTCAGACATTGTTGGTAAGGAGATGTATACGTTTGATGACCGAGGGGGCGATAGCATTACCATACGCCCTGAAGGAACTGCAGGGGTAGCGCGCGCTGTTATTTCCAACGGTCTTACTCAATCCATGCCTTTAAAACTTATGTACCGTGGTCCCATGATGCGTTATGAACGACCTCAAAAGGGCCGCACCCGGCAGTTCCACCAAATTGGTGTTGAGTGTTTAGGTATTTCTGATCCGCTGGTAGACGTAGAGACGATGGCCTTAGGCGCCCAGATTTTAGAACAGCTCGGGGTATTGAATCGTGCCATCTTGGAAATTAACACGATCGGAGATATGGCAAGCCGGCACGCTTATCGCCAAGCTCTAGTTGATTATTTTACCCCATTAAGCGGCCAACTTTCTGAAGATAGCCAGATGCGCCTTTCTAAAAATCCTTTGCGAATCCTTGATTCTAAGCATCCTCAAGATCAGGCATTCATTGCGAAGGCTCCAAGATTCGACCATTACCTTAATGATCTTTCCCAGGATATTTTTGGCCAAGTCTGCCAAGGTCTTGATACCCTTGGAATTTCGTATAAACGTAATCCCCTTTTGGTGCGGGGGCTGGATTATTACTGCCATACGGCTTTTGAGTTCACCACAACTGACTTAGGTTCACAAGGCGCCCTTTTGGCTGGTGGGCGGTATGATGGTTTGATTGGGCAACTGGGTGGACCCGAAACGCCGGGCGTGGGATGGGCCATGGGCATTGACCGGATTGCGCTCATGCTGGCTCAAGCACCGCTAAGCTCTCGCCCTATTGCTGTTGTGGCTATTGGGGATGAAACGAAGGAGGCGGCTTTTCAACTTACCATGGGACTGCGCAAAGAGGGGATAAAGGTTGAATTTTCTTATTCTGGCAATGTCGGAAAACGGATGAAACGGGCTGACAAAGCCAACGCATGCGCTGCTATTATGCTGGGTGCCGATGAGATTGCCGCCCAACAAGCAACGGTTCGAAATTTAGATACTGGAGAGCAGAATATGATAGCATTTACTGCTTTGAAGGACTATCTTGTGGGTACTTTTAAACAACGATAATTTTCAGGGTATTTTCGTGTCATTTTCCGTCAAACTCGAACGTCTTTTGCAACATTACCATGATTTACGGGATGCTTTGGCTACAAGTACAGTGAGCGATCCGCAAGAATATGCAAAACTCTCTAAAGAATATGCGGATCTTACGCCCATTGCAGACGCAATTTCTCTCCTTAAAAATACTGAACAGGAAATGGCTAGCCTTGAAGAATTACTAGCAGATCCTGTAATAGATAAGGATATGCGTGACTTGGCTTCCCTTGAGCTTCAAGAGCTCAAAGCCAAACTTCCTGATCTCGAGCTTTCTATTAAAATCCGTTTACTCCCGAAAGATGCTGATGATGAGCGGAACGTAATTTTAGAAGTGCGAGCTGGAACAGGTGGGGAGGAAGCAGCCTTATTTGCCAATGCTTTATTGCGTATGTACCAACGTTATGCGGCCAATAAAGGTTGGAAATTTGAAATGCTCGACATGAACGAAACTGGTATTGGGGGTATTCGGGAAGCGAGTGCATCGATTACGGGAAAGGGGGTATATGCCCGCCTTAAATATGAATCCGGTGTCCATCGTGTTCAGCGTGTTCCTGAAACAGAAGCTAGCGGTCGCATTCATACCTCTGCGGCAACGGTTGCTGTTTTGCCGGAAGTCGAAGATGTGGATATCCATATTGAGGATAAAGATTTGGTAATTGATGTTTACCGGGCTTCTGGTGCTGGCGGCCAGCATGTGAATACCACGGATAGTGCGGTGCGGATTACCCACGTTCCCTCAGGTATTGTGGTGACCCAGCAAGATGAGCGCTCCCAACACAAAAACCGCGCCAAAGCCATGAAGATTTTACGCGCTCGCCTTTATGAAGCAGAGCGTGTCCGCAAGGATGCAGAAAGGGCTGCTAACCGAAAAAGCCAGGTGGGCTCGGGAGATCGCTCTGAACGTATCCGGACTTATAACTTCCCCCAAGGGCGTGTTAGTGACCATCGCATCAATTTAACCCTTTATAAGATTCAGCAAATTATGGAAGGGGAGGCACTTGATGAAATGATCAATGCCTTAATAGCAGAAGATCAAGCTGCTAAGCTTGCTGAAGCTGCTGAAGTATGAAACAGGTTAGTCCGCTTTCCTTTGCAAATCCGCAGGCCAAAAGTTTGTTGTAACCTGATGGATATCGTGTAAAAAGGAAGGCTCAGTGGGTTGATTCTGCTTCACATAGGCAGGCAACCTTTTCTTAGCATTCTCTCCTGTAGTTTGTGTTTCATCTTTAATGCTGCGGGCTCCCTGTGTTGCTGGTAAAGGAACCAAAGCAAGGTCCTTACGTGGCGCGACCGCGAAATGGCGCTTGGGAGCAACAGCAACCTCAACAACCTCATTTGGATCTGTTGTGCCTGCATCCTCAAGGTTCTGGTTTCTCTCGTCAATAAAAGGTCTAGGCGCTCCGTCTTCAAAACTGCCTTCATCTCCTTCCCACTCATGAATGGGAACAGCGATTGCTGATATTAGCAGCCCAGCTGCAAAAAATAACATTACTTCGTGTAGAGCTGTTTTCAAAATCATGGCTAATCTCCCAAATGGTGGCTTTGAGGTTAGAATAGCGCCATTAAGTTAACGAAAAGTTGATAAGGGGAAAGGAGGGGGCATTTTTGACTATATGACAAAAAGGAGACCTTATGTGGGTCTCCTTTTTATCCTTTGTAGAATGGGCAGTTGCCCCCAATTGTTAGAACTTGTAGCTTAAACCAAGAGAAATAACAGGGTATGTTTTAAGCCAGCGCGATTTATTGGCTGTATTGACAAGATTGTCTTTCGCATCGTTAATAGCCTGCGCTCTATTAACAGCTAGACCAGAGATACTATCGACTTTTCCACGGACTTTACCCTGAAAAAGAATACCTGCATCGGCTGTAAAACTGAAGCCTGCTTTCTTTTCATGGCCACTATCATAACCAATTCCAAGATAAGGCGCAATTTTTCGAAAATCTAGTGTACCTTTAGCTTCACCGATTTCTGCAGGTGTATAGGTTCTGCCGTTAATAGTCAAATTTTTGGTAAGTTTTCCTGTACCGTTTAAGCGATTACCATTATATACCAAACCACCGGTTATGCGAAAACCATTTTGCATCACGTGCCAATCACCTAAAGCACCAATCGTCAAAAGGCGTAACTTGGTGTCAAGTTTCGTCGTACTATCGCTAAATTTTCGGCTTAGTTTAAAATAGTTAACAACGCCGCGTATCTTAAAAGACTCATTGAATTTATACGCAACGTTTGCACCAATACCAAGAGTGCTTACCCCTATACCAGCGGACCAGTTTCCACTACCATAAGCGGTAGAATCAGCTTGAGAAGGGCTAACCACTAATGCGCCAAAAATGACCGTACCTAATAATATCTTTTTCATAAAATCATCCTATTAATATTTCTAATTTTAAATTTTCCATAAATGAGCTCATTGGGAGCCATCGAAAACTAGAGTTAATCTATTAAAAATACAATGATATTAATGGGAATTTTGATCATTTTTTAAAAATTTGTTTCTGGTAAAGCACACCAAGTTTAGATAATTTTAATATAAAGTTAAAAAATACCAAAAAGAAAAAAGAGGTACTTTTTATGTACCTCTTTTTTAAGTAATTAATTTGTTGAGTGAATTATTTTTCGCTAGAATAAATAAGGTAATGGGTGAAGGCCCCGAGAATTGCCCCAGTGATGTTTGTAAGGGCAAATAAGCCAAGCTGCTGTACAGCCCATGCGTCTGCAAATGCAGCGACTCCAAGACTACGGGCGAAATTGGCGGAACCGTTAGTTACGGGGATAGAAATAAGATAAATAATTACAAACGTTACCCCAATAGCAAGGCCACCAAACCCTTTTGCGAAGCCAGAGCTTATTGTGCTTAAGGTCACAAAAACAAGTAAGGCTGTAATTGTTGCTTCTGTAACAGCGCAAGCTAAGAGGCTATAATGATTGGGGGAGTGTTCACCCCAACCGTTTGCAGCAAACCCGTCAGCAATGAAGCCCGAATGTCCCGATGCAATGATATAGAGAAGATAGCCCCCGATAATACCACCAACCAACTGGAAAAACACATAGGGGATAATGAGTTTGGTGTCAAAGCGTTTGCGCAAGGCTAACCCGATCGTAACAGCCGGATTTACATGGCAACCTGAGACAGGTCCAAGGGCATAAGTTAAGGCCATAAGGGTTAATCCAAAAGCAAGGGCAGTACCCAAGGGGCCAATTTCATTGCCAGCGAGAACAGCACTACCAGCCCCTACCAAAACTAACATCAACGTACCAACCATTTCTGCGAAATATTTTGAAAAAGAACTGTACACAGTAACCTCCCTAAACGTTATTGATGCTTACTCCTCTTAAAGCTTAAACGTATTTTTAAAATAAATCTTCTAAAATTTTAAGTAAACTTTCTTTAATGGGTTTTTTCTTGGGAAAGTTGACTCTATAGTCCAAAAAATAAGGAATAATTAAGTATAAGAAGGCTTTCTCTTTCTTATAGGAAAGTCAATTTTTGGCTTTTACAGAAGCTTAGTAGTAGAAAGATTGTGTCATTAATAACACAGTTCAGAAAAATGTGACATTACTCGTCTCGTTGTAAGCGTTCGCGGCGCTCATGGCGTTCTTGTGCTTCTAAGCTTAAAGTTGCTATGGGGCGCGCTTCCAGGCGCCGTATGCCTATGGGTTCACCTGTTTCATCACAATATCCATAAGAACCCTCTTCGATGCGTCGAAGGGCGTCCTCAATTTTATTGATAAGCTTTCGTTCTCGATCTCTGGCGCGGAGTTCAATAGTTCGGTCTGTCTCATTGGCTGCACAATCAACAAGGTCAGCCTCGACCTGAGGTTCTTCTTGAAGATGAGTAATTGTTTCATTTGATTCTTGAAGTAATTGGTCTCGCCAAGTTAACAGACGGCGACGAAAATATTCAATTTGTTGTGAGCTCATAAAGGGCTCTTCATCAGAAGGGCGGTAGGTTTCAGGTATTTCTAAGGACATACATACTCCTCATCAGCATATCATTCGAGTCACAATATTGACCCAGGTTTTCGACTAATATTGCTTACTATAGGGTGCGACAAAATGACAATCAAGTCTCTAAAATTTAATTCTTAATTTATTTTTTACAGGTGTGTCCTTTGAGCAAGAGTAGGTCGAATTCATTGAAAAACCTAGCATCTCAGAGGTTTGAAATTTACCATATTTTGTTTTGTGTACATATTATATATAGTAAAGCAGATAAAATTTAAGGAGTTCTTCATGGAAAAAGATAGTTCTATGCCTCATGATGCAGAAGTACCTTCTGATGCAGATTCAGAGAATATTGTTGAAATATTAGAGAAGCAGGCAGAATCCGAAGCCAAAGAACTTTCAGCCCTCGAGGGGGAAGTTGCTGCATTAAAAGATCAATGGTTGCGGGCTATGGCAGAAACGGAAAACTTACGGCGCCGCGCAACACGGGATCGGGAAGAAGCCTTTAAATATGCAAATACAAATTTTGCGCGAGATATACTTTCTATCGCCGATAACTTGCGTCGAGCGCTTGAAAATTGTCCGTCCACGGAAGAATTGCCAGAGTCAGTCAAAGCCCTTATCCAGGGTATTGAATTGACAGAAAGTGCATTGATATCTACGTTTGAGCGCCATGGAATCAAGAAAGTTGAGCCGATGGGAGAGAAGTTTGACGCAAATTTACACCAGGCAATGTTTGAGGTTGAAGATGAAAGCGTTTCTGCAGGTACGGTAGTTCAAGTATTACAAGTGGGATACACTATGCATGATCGTTTATTACGGCCAGCAATGGTAGGTGTTTCTAAGGGCAGCCTTAAGTAAGATCGCTTTTTTCTGCATGTCGCTTAAAGTTATTGTCGTAAAATATTGATTTTTTTGTGCGCTTGTTTTATATTATTAGCAGACAAATAGGAATGCTGCTAATTTTGTAGACCACATTTTTTAAGGAGTAAATCAAATGGCAAGAGTAATTGGGATTGACCTCGGGACCACCAACTCATGTGTGGCTGTTATGGAGGGCAAAAATGCGCGTGTGATTGAGAATGCAGAAGGCACACGTACGACCCCTTCAATGGTTTCTTTTGGGGAAGGTGGTGAGCGCTTAGTAGGTCAGGCGGCGAAACGTCAAGCGGTGACCAATCCAGAGAATACATTGTTTGCTATTAAGCGGCTCATTGGTCGGCGTTTTGATGATCCGGTGACGAAAAAAGACATGGATCTTGTACCTTATAAAATTATTAAAGGTGAGAACGGAGATGCGTGGATTGAATGTCGGGGTGAGAAATTTAGCCCTAGTCAGATTAGTGCCTTTATTCTTCAAAAGATGAAAGAGACAGCAGAAGCTCATCTAGGTGAAACCGTTACGCAAGCTGTGATTACTGTTCCTGCTTATTTCAATGACTCTCAGCGCCAAGCGACAAAGGATGCAGGGCGTATCGCTGGTTTGGAAGTTCTGCGCATTATTAATGAACCAACAGCAGCTGCTTTGGCCTATGGCCTTGAGAAAAAGGGCAGTGGGCTTGTTGCTGTGTATGACTTGGGTGGTGGCACGTTTGATGTCTCTATTCTTGAGATTGGTGACGGTGTGTTTGAGGTTAAAGCAACAAACGGCGACACTTTCTTAGGGGGTGAAGACTTTGATGCGCGTGTTATGGATTATGTAGCGGAGGAGTTTAAAAAAGAACAAGGTATTGATTTGCGCCAAGATAAATTAGCATTGCAACGCCTGAAAGAAGCTGCTGAAAAGGCAAAGATTGAGCTTTCTTCTTCTATGCAAACAGAAATCAATTTGCCCTTCATTTCAGCGGACGCGGCTGGTCCAAAGCATTTAAATGTGAAACTAACGCGTGCAAAATTGGAGGCATTAGTAGCTGATTTGATTGAGCGTACGGTTGCACCTTGTAAGGCGGCCTTAAAAGATGCAGGTTTGTCAGCGGACAAAATTGAAGAAGTCATCTTGGTTGGTGGAATGACGCGGATGCCAAAGGTTATGGAGACCGTGAAATCTATTTTTGGTCGTGAACCGCATCGGGGGGTTAACCCAGATGAAGTCGTTGCTATTGGAGCTGCTATTCAAGGGGCTGTTTTGCAAGGTGACGTGAAAGATGTTTTATTATTAGATGTTACCCCATTATCTCTTGGAATTGAAACTTTAGGGGGGGTATTCACGCGATTGATTGAGCGCAATACGACCATTCCGACTCGTAAAAGCCAGACTTTCTCTACAGCTGATGATAACCAAACAGCAGTGACAATTCGGGTATTTCAAGGTGAGCGAGAAATGGCAGCAGATAATAAGATATTAGGCCAATTTGATTTAGTGGGCATTCCCTCTGCACCACGAGGGGTACCTCAAATTGAGGTAACGTTTGATATTGATGCCAACGGTATTGTTCAAGTTTCTGCTAAGGATAAGGCTACAGGTAAGGAACAACAAATCCGCATTCAAGCTTCTGGTGGATTATCAGAAGCCGATATTCAAAAGATGGTCCAAGAAGCTGAGGCTAATGCTGAAGCAGATAAAAAACGGCGTGAAATGGTGGAAGCGAAAAACCATGCCGAGGCCCTTGCCCACTCAACAGAAAAATCTCTAGCAGAACATGGGGATAAGATTTCAGCTGAGGAAAAAACGACCATCGAAGCTGATCTTGCTGCCCTGAAAACAGCATTAGAAGGCGAAGATTTGGCTGATATTCAAGCCAAAGCACAAAGTTTGTCAACATCAGCAATGAAATTGGGTGAAGCCATGTATAAAGACATGCAAAGTAAAGATCCGGCTCAAGGAGCTGAAGCAACACCAGAAGGAACTGAAGGTCCAGTTGTTGATGCAGAGTTTGAGGATATTGACCAAAACCCAAAAAAGAGTGCTAAGTAAAGGATAGGGTGTGTCATTGTTAGGATATGATGAGAAGCAACTGTATAATTTTTGGATATAAGTAAAGTATTTCATGGCAAAAACAAAAGAAGATTACTACGAGTTGCTGGGGGTTAGTCGATCTGCTACAGCGGAAGAAATGAAGAAAGCTTACCGCAAGCTCGCTATGAAGTATCATCCTGATCGTAATCCAAACGACAAGTCAGCTGAGGCTAAGTTTAAGGAAATTTCCGAAGCTTATGATGTTTTACGTGATGATCAGAAGCGTGCTGCTTATGATCGTTTTGGTCACCAAGCTTTTGAAGGTGGTGGGGGGCACCCTGGCGCAAATCCTGGTGGCGGATTTAGTTTTGATTTTTCCGACATTATCGACGAAATGTTTGCTGGCATGGGGGGAGGCCGTCAATCGGCGCAAGCAAGTTTACGCGGCTCGGATATCCGTTATAATGCTGAAATTACCTTAGAAGAAGCGTTTCAGGGAACAAGCCCTCACATTAAATATATGACACCTGTCTCTTGTGATTCCTGTAAGGGATCTGGCGGAGAAGGGGGGGCGCCCCCGAAAACCTGTACAACCTGCCAAGGGCGAGGAAAAGTTCGTACCCAGCAAGGTTTTTTTACCATTGAACGAGCTTGTTATTCTTGCCAAGGGATGGGTCAAACCATTGAGAAGCCATGCAAAAGCTGTCAGGGAACAGGACGTATGCGACGAGAGAAATCGCTCGATGTTCAAATTCCGGCTGGTGTTGAGGATGGCACCCGGATTCGCGTAGCGGCGGCTGGTGAAGCGGGAGTTCGGGGTGCAGAACCTGGGGACTTATATGTTTTTGTCAGCATACGTCCACATCGATTTTTTCAGCGAAATGGAGCAGATATCCATTGCCGTATTCCGATTGCAATGACAACAGCAGCTTTGGGGGGAGAACTCGAAGTCCCAACCATTGATGGCACGCGTACGAAATTGAAAATTCCCATCGGAACGCAAGGGGGGCACCAGTTCCGTCTGCGGGGTAAGGGGATGACTGTTTTCCGTAGGTCAGGTGCCAGGGGGGATATGTATGTTGAAGTCCTTGTGGAAACGCCAATGAATTTGACAAAGCGTCAACAAGAGCTTCTTAAGGAATTTGAATCAGACAGTAAGCAAGAATCCACAAGTCCCCAATCTGCGGGTTTTTTTGCCAAAATGCGCGACTTTTGGGGAGGGTCATAAGAGCGTTGCATCTCCATATGAAAATGACTCAAAGCCGCCCGTAGGGCTTTCGAGGAGTAAGTGGCCATAGGCATTAATTCCTCTTGCAATCCCTGATCGAGTTCCTTTTGCTGTATTTATAGAAATTTTCTGATTTTCTAAGAAATCGTATCGCTTCCATTCTGGCGCAAAAGGTATTATCCCTTTTTCGTGAAAAAGGTCTATTCCTTTTAAAATAGATGGGAGAAGGTGTGCAACCACGACATTCCGGTCCAGCTTTTCATTCAAAACATGCTCCAGGGATGTCCAAGGTTGATTTACTTCATTCAAATTGACGTCCTTCATGTTGATATCCAGCCCGATGCTAATAATGGCCGTACAATTTCCGTGGGCTTCTGCTGTTAACTCTATTAAAATCCCCCCCATTTTTTGATTGTTTATATAGATGTCATTTGGCCATTTTAAGGATGGCTTTAGAATTGGGTTGAGGTCTTCGAGGGCTTGTGCTGTGAGAATACCAACAACAAGGCTTAGGCCACCCATTTCACTCATATCTTTATTAAAAACATAGCTGAAACTGCAATAAATATTGCGCCCAAATGGTGAAACCCAGGTTCTTCCCAAACGGCCTTTTCCTTTGGATTGATATTCTGCAAGGCAACAATGGATTTTTTTTAAAGGGCCTTTATTTTTTAAGTGGTCACTTGTTGAGGAAATGCTTTCAAATATCTCCAGTGTTACTTTGGGGTATTTCATTAACCCCTCTATTCTCTTTTTATCCAAAAGGATAAGGGGTGTTTTGAGTTGATACCCGTGATGCTGGGTATGTATATCAACGTTATATTTTTTAAGGCGCTGGATGATCTTCCAAACGGCTGTACGGGAAATATTTAAAGTATTAGCCATATCACTGCCTGCATGAACCGCACCGTCGTTCAAGATTTCAAGGACCTGGGATGTTGTTGAAGAAAGTGGATGGGGCATGGATTTAGATGTTTAGTTCTAGGTTATGTTATGATGGTTTGGATGAATATTAAATCTTTCTCCCCCAGCTTGCCAGGCTTAAATAATAAATTCCTCACCACCTGACAGTTTTTTCAAGCTCGTATGATTTACCCCTCACCCGCCCTCAGCTAACGCTTCGGTCGACCTCTCCCACAAGGGGAGAGGTCAAAACAGCCAGTACTTGTATTTTACCTCTCCCCTTGTGGGAGAGGTCGTCTGTGAACAACGTGAACAGGCGGGTGAGGGGTACATGGCATATTGTTCCAAAAAATTTGTCAGGTGGTAAGAATAAATTCATAAGAGATTTCATATCTACCTTAATGTAGCAGGTGGAGACATATTAGGAGGAGCGGGGAGCGAGTTATCCGCAAAAATTGGTGACGGAAGGTAAGAGGTAGTGTATCGAGTGGGGTGACAAACTTGCCATAACCTTCAATGAAGAAAGTAAATATGGCGCCAAATACCATAATTTTATTATGGTACTCAAACTGATCAAGACGGCCGAGAAAACCTGGCGTCGTTTGGATGGCAAAAATCAATTGCCAAAAGTTATCACAGGTGTCAAGTTTCGTGATGGATTGGAATGGCATGATGAAATAGAAAAAGAGGCTGCTTAATTATCCTTTGTGATAACACTCTTCTGCTAGAGTCAAAATAATCATTGTCATAAAAGATCATTGACAATAGGCTTGACCGTTTCTTATAAACAATAGATTACACATTCATGGTCAGGCAGCCCTGGGTCGAGAAAAACCAATACTGATTATCCAGAACAAACGCGTTATACTTAAACGTTGGAAAATATATAATTAGGCTGATTCCATCCATATGTTAACTTAAAATAGAGGAAAATATGATTAAAATTACACCATTAATAATCACTATTGTCATGATTTGCACTAATATTGAACCAACGATTTCAGCAGAGGATCAATTCGTCAGAGTCGCGGAGTTACCGGAAGATAAAGCAAGGAATAAATTAACGCAAGAAATTTTAAATAACGGTGCGACGAATATCGAAAGTTTGCTGACTACCGCTCATCACCTGGGTATAATTTATCTTGAAAAGGGGGATCTTGAGGAAGCCAAGGAATATTTCAGCTTTCCAGCTGACTTGGGATATGAGCCTTCAGAAAGTATGCTAAACCAAATGAAAGAAAAAGGATTCTGCGAGAAAAGTTGGACATGCCGTTCTTAATTGTACCAAATGAATTTCGCATAGGGGAAGTGTTTGAAGTATACCCGGATGACAGTGCTGATCAGCTCTACAGTATATCAACTGGATATCGCAAGGTAAAAGAAGGCGAAGAATTCAACTAAGGTCGAGATATGGCTTACTCCAAGGTTTTTGGTGGAAAAGGAACTCAACACGATTGCCGGTCACTTAAAAAGAGATATTCCCGGGCAAGTGGGTAGATTCGACATCAGTTGGTATCTTTTGGAATTGGGGAGGATGGGATAAGTTAGGATCTTATAATTACCTCACGTCAGAAAGTATCTATGATTTATGTAGAATTAATGTGCTTGAAAATTGGAAAAAGTCGGTGTCCCTGGACTGGTTCGATGTAAGATTTTCTTGGTTGATGCGTAGTTTCATGTTTCGTTTTTGAACTAAAATAAAGTTTACCCAACAACGGCCACACCCTTGGTGGGTGCATCTGGTCCCTGCATGCAACGCGAAAATATGCAAGGAAGGAAATTTTGCACAGACGTTGCAAAATCCTCGATTGTGGACAGGCCAAACTTCAGCCAGCTTTTCCGTGAGGTCGAAGCGCCTCCGCATCACCGCAAGGGTATTTGGTAATCGTGCAGCTATGTCCAAGAGATCCTGGAGTACACCTTCCACAAAGGTATTGGTGGGAGCTGCCTCGCTTCGTTCGAAGTCCTTGCAATGACGTAATGTATTGAATTGTTTAGTATATATTTTTAAAACACGAGGCTCTGTATACCGAACTTAAGTTAATCATGAAGTGCTGATTTTTAAAATACACTTTTCAAAACCTCATAAGCTTCATTGATGCGCTTAATTTTTTCTTCTGCTTCAGGGCTGCCGCCATTGGCATCTGGATGATATTTTTTAACAAGATTCCGGTAACAACGGCGTAAATCGTCTTGCGAAAACGGATAAGACAACCCTAAAACAGCGAGTGCCTTGCTTTCAGGTGAGGTTGGTACTTGAGGGGAGGGAGATGTATAAGGGGCTTTGTTGAAAAAATAAATTCCATTATTTTCAAAGGCTTAAGAGAGGATATAGAGCGCAAAATTTGTAATTCTAGCTCTTTTTGGCCTATTTTCGGGCTTTTTATGCAATATAATCGTTTGAAAAATAATAACATTATTTTTTCAACAAAGCCCACTGGGAGAGGTCAACGCAACCCGTCAGGGCTGCCGATGGGTGGAGGATATAGTAATACGGTCAGGCGTCGAATTTGCATCCGTAGGATCACCTGAACTTTTACTCTCCGCGATTTCGGACGGCTTTGCTCATCGTCCCAGAACTTAAGTTTATTTGTGCACGTTTCTCAAATTGGTGAGTCCCCTAATCCCGTCGTTCGTGATCTGTTCGTTATTGCTCAGATCCAAGTTGGTCAAATTGGTGAGTGCCCTAACCCCGTCGTTCGTGATATTGTTGTTACCTCTCAGATCCAAGTTGGTCAAATTGATGAGTTCCCTAATCCCCTCGTTCGTGATCTTGTTGTTCCATGGCAAGCCCAAGCTGATCAAGTTGGTGAGCCCCCTAACGCCGTCGTTCGTGATCTGGTTGTTATCGCTCAGATACACGCTGATCAAATGGGTGAGCTCCCTAATCCCCTCGTTCGTGATCTTTCTGTTACAGTTCAGATTCAAGCTGGTCAAATGGGTGAGTTCCCTAATCCCCTCGTTCGTGATCTTGCTGTTCCATAGCAAGTCCAAGCTGGTCAAGTTGGTGAGCCCCCTAATCCCGTCGTTTGTGATATTTTTATTATTGCTCAGATCCATACTGGTCAAATTGATGAGCCCCCTAATCCCGTCGTTCGTGATCTGGTAGTTACAGCTTAGACCCAAGCTGGTCAAATTGATGAGTTCCCTAATCTCGTCGTTCGTGATCTGGTAGTTATAGCCCAGATCCAAGCTGGTCAAATTGGTGAGTCCCCTAATCCCGTCGTTCGTGATCTTTCTGTTACTGTGCAGACGCAAGCTGGTCAAATTGGTGAGTGCCCTAATCCCGTCGTTCGTGATCTGTTCGTTACAGCTCAGATCCATGCTGGTCAAAAAGCCCGGGAATTTTAAATTACAAAGGTATGTATCTTTACAGTCTAGATCTCTTAGATCTAAGTGATAAACCGGAGAAGAGAAGGCTATGGCAATAATATTATAAAAGATATCAGTTGGCACATCAAGGTTAAGCTGAAATGAGAATGATTTATAACAGAGCCAAAAAGCCATCAGGCGTGATATGTTCTCTTCTTGTTCAACTATTTGATTCAACTTAGGTGACTCTAGAGCAACATGCATATTTGATTTGTGTTGTTGCAATTGTGCGCCAATCGAATTGCGATTAGAGTTGTCTTCTTCCATTCCTAACAGGGATTGCGAGCAAAGAAGCAACACACCGGTAAGGGAAATACGTTTCAATAGCGTGTTAATCATAAAATGTTTTTCCTTTTCTGAAGTCTCAATAAGTATTTTCGTGATTAGATAATGTATATATTGGGAATTTTATTTGGAAATACAAGTACTATTTTCATCACCCATCTATTTAACGCACATACTTTTAATATTTTGATCCAAACAGTAGATCATCCGGTGAAATGCACTATTATTATCCCTCTCACCCGCCGCAATCCTCATGGGTCGCGTCGACCTCCCACTGGGAGAGGTGCAACAGCCAGTACTGGCTGTTTAGGTTCTGGGAACAAAATTTAAAATTTTAAAAGAAAATGGTAGTTTCTCTGCGAAACAACAAAGGAAACTACCGAGATGAAGTATTGCATAGAAGAGAAAAATTGGGAACAAATTCGTCAATTTTTAAAATCGGAGAAGGGGGTACGCCCAAGGCAAGAACCGCCTTTAAAGAGATTTATTGAGGGGATTTGGTATATCGCTCGTGGTGGGTGAGGGGTAGATCATAAGATGCTGGGTTTTAAAACACACTTTTCAAAACCTCATAAGCTTCATTGATGCGTTTAATTTTTTCTTCTGCTTCAGGGCTGCCGCCATTGGCATCTGGATGATATTTTTTAACAAGATTCCGGTAACAACGGCGTAAGTCATCTTGCGAAAATGGATAAGACAACCCCAAAACAGCGAGCGCCTTGCTTTCAGGTGAAGTTAGTGCTTGAGGGGAGGGGGATGTATAAGGAGGTGTTTCATTGAAAAGGTCAAAAGGATCTTGAAAAGGAGAACTGGGATGGATACGGGCCGCGGAATTGGTCGAAGCGCCAAGGGGCCAGGAAGGGCGCTGCCATGTCACATCAGCGCGACGTTCATGTTCAATTTCTGCTTCCGTCATATTTGCGTAATAATTCCATCGGGCATTGTACTCACGGATGTGGGCTAAGCAAAACCAGTGCCAGTCATCCACGCCAGATTCTAGGTGATAGCGCGATTTAGGTGCCCGGTAAATTCCCTCATCCATACATCCTCCATGTCCGCAAGGTTGCCCCCTAGCATGGGATGTCTTATCAGCAGGCGGTGAATCAAACCACTGTGAGAATTTACGGAACATGATGCCCCGTTTTATAAGACAAGCCCTTGCGCATCACGCAAAATTCCTTCAGCTGTTGTTGTGAACTGACCATCTGGCCCATGAAGAAGCATTCCGGGCGCCAACCGTAAAGGGCCATCGGTATTTTTAGATCCCCGGATCAATACGCGCTTGGCTGGCTTTTCCTTTCCAGGCCAAAGAGGGTAAACCACAATATCCCCAACCTTACCAGCAAAATAACTCAAAAGCATATCCAAACGATCTGCTCGATGAATAAATGTTACGGTTCCCTTAGGGCGGACCATTAGTAAAGCAAAGCGGACCCAATGCTCTAGTGTTGCTTCTCCTTCCCCGTGAGATTGAGCTTTCTGTACCGTTGAAGAGGCTGTGTGAGCAGAAGCTTCTAGATAGGGTGGGTTTGCCATGACATGGGCAAAAGTTCCCGCAGCAAGGCGTGGTGGAGGTCGTAACAAATCACCTGACAAAATTTCAATGCGCTCCCGCATGGTGTTTAGTACAATGTTCTCATTGGCTAATCGGACCATTTCTCGCTGGGTTTCTAAACCTGTAATACGGCAATGAGGTACGCGCGCTGCTAAGCACAAGGAGGCGGCTCCCACACCTGATCCAATATCTAAAATCGTACTTCCAGCCTCTGGGTGAAGAGAGGCTGCCAAAAAAATAGGGTCAATGGCGACGCGGTACCCTTCTGCTGGTTGGCGAATCTGGACACGCCCTCCCAGTAAATAATCTTGTGTAACGGCATTCTGCACAGCTTTTATGGGTCTCCTTCAAATATTTTTTCAATATGTAGGAATATAACGTCATTTTTCTCTATATCCTATCTCTTTTACAAGCTAGATTGAAGGAGAGATTAACAAATAGATGGATTTTTTTGCTTAATGCCCCAAGCTGTTCACGAAAAAAAAGACCACGACCCCCTATCATCTCTTCGCATCCTGTTAGCCCAAGATTTAAAAAGGGTTGATCAAATTATTGACCACAATTTAGACAGCTCAGCTCCTTTAATACCAACAGTGGGGCGGCATCTCATTTATGCAGGTGGCAAGCGGTTGCGCCCTTTACTGACTGTTGCCAGCTATCGCTTATTTAATCAAGGAGGGGACGGTGCTGTTGGATTAGCCGCAGCTGTTGAGTTTATCCATACGGCTACCCTTCTTCACGATGATGTGGTTGATGAGTCTAAATTACGTCGTGGGCTTCTCACAGCCAATGATATTTGGGGAAACCAACCCAGTGTTCTTGTGGGTGACTTCTTATTTGCCAGGTCTTTTCAGCTGATGGTTGAATCTAATAATGCGGATGTTTTGAAAATTCTTGCCAATGCGGCTGCCTGCATTTCTGAGGGTGAAATTCTTCAGCTTTCCCTTTGCCATAACCTAGATGTCAACGTTGAAGATTGTTTACGTGTTATCGAAGCTAAAACCGCGACTTTATTTGCTGCAGCTTGTCAGGTCGGTGCCCTTATGGCGCATCAAACCAGCTATGCTTCTGCTTTGCGGGACTATGGCCAAAACTTAGGCATGGCCTTTCAAATTGTGGATGATATCCTTGATTATTGCGCCCATGCAAACCACTTAGGCAAAGACGTGGGGGATGATTTTAAAGAAGGAAAAATCACGCTGCCTGTTATTCTGGCTTATCCTCACTGCCAACAGGAGGAAAAAGAGTTTTTCGAAAGAACTCTGATTGATCATCACCAAACCCCCAGTGATTTTTCACGAGCCCTCGAAATTCTTCACAAACGCCAAGGCTTCACGAAGGCTTATGACCGGGCAGCGGCCTATAGTGAAAAGGCACGCCAAGCTTTGGAATCACTTCCGGGTCATCCGATCAAAGATTTACTGGATGGTTTAATTGATTATTCTCTTCACAGAGGGTGCTAACTGAGAAAGTTGTGTTTTGTCTCTTCTCATAAAAGAAACCATCATCTCGGGGTCTTCCTATCAACCCCTTCTTAATATTTTCCAATGATTGTGTTATAGAGAGAGATCCCCAAATCCGAAGGAGCAGATAATGAACAACCTTTTCCAGGCGATTTTTATTCTTTCAATCAGCATTATTTTGTCTTTATCCCTCACACTAAGAATAGATGCTTTAGATCAAGGGGAAGAAAAGGACCTGGAGAGTTTATTAGTGAGGCAGAGCCAAGACGTCATAAGTCTCAACCCAAGAGAATTGTTCACGCTTGAATATCTTCCCCCTGAAGTATTAACCATGATTTGGCAAAAGCTTCCAGTTATTGATAAAGCCTCTTTTAGTGGTGCATGCAAGTTGTTCTATAATATTGCCCACGCAGATACAAGCTATTTAGCCATGGTTTATGAATTTGCCGAAAAGGTAGCTAAAGAGATAGAAGAGATATTAGTAAATTCAGGTGACATATTGATTGGATACAGTCTTTGTGGTTTTTCTCCTTCACTCATCGAAACAGCAATGTTTTTGAGATATGGAGTTGGCTACACACCATTGCCTTATGAACCTACTCTACCCCCTACTATAGCCATTTTTCCAACACTAATCTTTGGAATGGCCCGCCTGCCCATCCATATGAGTCGTTGTGGCTCATTTTTTTTAGAACGCAAAGAATTAATTTCTTTATCCCCAAACAAAGAAATCGTTGCAGCCCGGTTTGTTCACGCCTTTATCAATCATGCCTACCCAATGGTGTCAATAGGATTGTCGGTTAGCAAAAAGAATCTTTTTACCTCTTTCTTTTTAATCCCTTCCCTAACCCTTAGTAATATTTGTAAAAGCATCGAGGGTGATGAATCTTTAGTCGAGAGAATCACCCATGATCAACGCCCTCTCCCTGCTTCTTCTGTTTCTGCGGCAGGAGCCTATGCTCTAGCGGCATTCGCTGCACTTTCAAAAGGCATGGTCATCAAAAACATAACAGACTATCACTTGGAAAAGGCAGGTGTTGATGAGAGTACTCGTTTTTGGGGTTCTTGGGGAGTGTATGGGTTATCCGCGACGCTTACTTTCGGCTTTGAAAGCGATAAATTGTTAGAGTGGGGAAGGCGGTTGATCAATAATCCCACAAGTACCTTGTGTGCGTCAGCACAAGCCGCCACGCTCATGTCCATTTATTGGGGTGCTATAACAGTGGATCCATGGATGGCCGCTGGCATTTTAAGCCTTGAAATCGCAACCGAAACTCTGTCTATTCAGCACCATATGAGGAATTATATTATTCCAGCTACTTTTCGTATTTTTGGTTTCACATAGATTGATCATTCCTCTCGGTGGATTATGTCCACTCCCCCATGTCTGTATAAATGGTATTCCTACTTCCCCCATGCTTCTTGGAAAGCAATGGGCGGCGTAATTTTTAAAGCATCCATATGGGTTTTCAGCCGGCGGTTAAATTCGCGCGCGAAGTAATTATTGGGATCAGGCAGAATCTTAATGCTTGCCATGACGTGCACAGCATTGTCTGCAAACCGATCAACGCCGGAAACAGAAAGCGGCTCTAAAATCATTTTACCAAAAACAGGGTCGTTCGCCATATCTTCCGCAGCCCTCGTGAGGGCTTCATGGACACTTCCTATTTTTGTTTTATAAGATGTTGCTACATCAATGGGGACGACATTATAGTTTCTGGATTTATTGATGATGCTGCCAACTTCAGAAAAGGGGATTGTTTGTAAGAAACCTGTGTTATGGCGCAGTGTAATGGCCCGCAATGACAACGACTCGACGATACCTGTATAAGCCCCCACAGTTACAACGTCTCCAACGGCAAAGCTGCCATCAATAAGGGCGAAGAAACCATTGATAATGTCTTTCACCAAGCTTTGGGAACCCAAGCTGATGGCAAAGGCGAAGGCACTCATGATGTACACCAGAATTTTTAAATCAAATCCGAAAGATTCCAGCGTAACAAATATGGTCACCAATACCATGATCCAGCGGCCCACGCTATGAAGCATGGGGCCAAAAGTTTTTGCAAATACGGTTGGATCTTTTCTTTTTCCCTTTATGTTTTGAGGTTTGGTGTGAAATTGGACAAGGAAATCCAAGCCAAGCCATAGAAGATAGATAATGACCCATATCATCGCGACGGTCGAGAAGGTCTTTGTCAGGGGATGAGAAAAAATATCAATAAAAAAGTCTGAAAAACAGTAATTCCAGAGCGCCATAAGGACAGCAAAAAATAAGAAATGCCAAGCCCACTGCAGGGCTTTTAGAAAAGAAATTTGCAAAGGCGCAACATAAGATGTGAAGGCTTGGGCTTTGATGGCTTGAACTTTTGGTATTTTATAGTGGGCCAACCGTTCAATGTGGCAACGGCCTGCCAGAAAAACTGCTAGCACAACCAAACTTCCGATGCTTTCCAAGCCATAGCTTTTCCACAAATTTCCTCCCATAAAGACTTTGTCGATGATCACAGGGGCACCCATAAATAAGAACAACCATGGTAAATACCGGATAATCAAATTTAAAAGGGAGGCAATTCTATGGGGGACGGTGGAGAGAGTTTTAGAATCTTCTAAATAACCGGGCATTTTCTTGATTCTCCATTCCCGGAAATACAACACAAAAAGAGGAAAAGACATCAAGAGAATCAGATTAAAAATAAAGTCTTCCCCATAGCTTTTAATATCAAGGGAAATTTTCATGCCCATAGCAAAAAGTGCCCAAAGACCAACGCCCCCTAGAACAATCAGGAACGGCTTCCTTCTTAAAGTCGCTTCTTCTGCGGATATTGGTACAACAGGAAGGTGCTTCCTTTCCAAAAGGAAAACCCGAATTGCGAATAAAAACAACCAAAGCCCCATAATCCAATTGCCTTCTGCTCGGTTTGGAACAACAAGGGGCAGAGCTAAAAGAGGGCATAAGAAAGGAAGGAAAAGGGTCATAAACGCGTATGCGCTTTTGTTGTTAGCAAGCTCCTGTACTTGAGAGGGCTGTTTGAGCTCTTCCAAACGTCGCTTAAAACACCATATGAAAACAGCTTCCAAAAGACCCCCAATCATAAGCAGCAGCGGAAACCACATCAGGGCGATCCAAAAGCCATCCCTATTTTTCTCAACCTTGAAATAATCAATAAGGTTACCTGCAATAAGAGGTATTTTTTTGAGATTCGCCAAAAATGTGGCTGTGCTGTCCATGACAAATTGAATAACGGGCGTAAAGTAAGAGACTAACGAGCCTCCTTTTTTTTTCTCTTCTGCTTCTTGGGCTGCTGCTAGGACTTTTAAGCTTTTGACAAGCTTTTCTCGCTCCATAGGATTTTCTAAAAGTTTTGCGATTTTTTTTATTTCTTTAGATTGAGGTGATGATTCCATAGGAGGAGGAGTAGGCAAAGAGAGATGGTCAGATGCAAAGCTACCTGTTGCCAGAAAAAAAAATAGGGATAAGAAGAAAACTCGAACCATGGTTTTTTCCCAAGTGTGCTTAGGTTCCATCCACATTTAATCCTCTCTCCGGTTGTCACTGGGGCTCCCGGCTACGCCTAACGGCTGCCGGGAGCCCCGGGATGACACTTTCGAATATATAATCACAAGGCAAAATTAATAAAACGGCCCCCTATTTTTCTTGCTTCAGGATTGTTCCTTAGCTTTAAGCTTCGGATCTCCACCTTTGCCTTTCATCGTATCTTTTAAATCTTCATTTTCTAATTTTAAAGGAGCAAAACGAGGTTCACCATCACGGGAAACCAGCAACAAAATGTTCTTTCGGTTGTCTTTCTTTGCATCTGCAACGGCTTTTGCAAATTCTTCTGGTTTTGTCAGTTCCTTGTGGTTAACTTTCTCAATAATATCGCCCGCTTTATCGCGTTCGACGCCTCTTAAGCCGATTTCAACGGCTGTGCTGTTAATGTCAACTTTCATGACCATGATCCCTTTTGTCTCTTTGGGAAGTTTATAGCGATCCCGAATCTCTGGTGTTAAAGCGGATAGCTTGATTCCCAATACTTCTAAGGTTTCTTGGCCAATAGCCGATTTTTTGTCTGCTGGGGCATTGGCGGGGCCGCGTTCTGGGGCGGTTTCAAATTCTCCTAGAATGACATCAACGATTATTTCTTTGCCTTTACGCAAAAGTTTAACTTTTATGGTCTTGTTGACGGGTGTTTCACCAACAAGGCGCGCAAGCCGTGATTTTTCGTTAACTTCCTTACCATCTAATTCCAAGATAATATCTTCAGGTTCAATCTTGGCTTTAGCGGCAGGGCCATCTGGCGTCACACTCCCAACAATGGCTCCCCTGGCGCTTCCTAAACCTAGACTTTCTGCAATATCGGGTGTTACAGGTTGAATGCGCACACCCAGCCATCCTCGTTTTGTTCTGCCAAACTTAAGCAATTGGTTCACAGTATCTTGGGAAACGGCTGCAGGAATAGCAAAGCCAATACCAATGTTACCACCACTTGGTGAAAAAATAGCTGTATTAATACCAACAACTTTACCTTCGAGGTTTAGCAAGGGGCCTCCAGAGTTCCCCATATTAATGGCAGCATCATGCTGCATAAAATCATCAACGTAATCATTGACGCGGTTACGTCCCCCGCTGCGTAGCATAATATCTCGTGCACGGTTTGAGATAATGCCGCTCGTTACTGTGCTGCCTAACCCAAAAGGATTTCCAATAGCCAAAATCCAATCCCCTACTTTAACGGCGTTTGAATCTCCCCATTCTAGGGTTGGCAGTTTGCGCTTGGCTGTTGGCAAGCTATCTGTCTTAACCTTTAAAAGAGCAATGTCTGTACGCTCGTCAGAGGCTAGAATCGTTGCATCCAATTCCGTTGTATCATTTAAAAAAACGGAAATTTTCTTTGAATCCGCGATAACATGGTAGTTCGTTACAATGATGGCAGAAGTTTCATCTGACTGAATGATAAACCCTGAGCCCAGAGATTGGACCTTTCGAGGACGCTCCATTTGATCGAAGAATTCTTTAAAAAAATCTTCCAGGGGAGAACCTGGAGGAAATTGAGGGAAGCCCTCTTTTCCGCCTCGAGCACCTTCCAGGACTTGGGTTGTCGAAACGTTCACAACAGCCATAATCGCTTTTTCAGCAATAGATGAAAATCCCTTGCTAATATCAAATTTGGCGGGTGTCTCCGTTTTTGTATCTGGCTTTATGTCTGCTTTTAAATTATTAGCAGCGTTGTCTGAAGACGGCAGTGGTGGTGCTGTTACAGGTTCGCTGCTGACGGCAATCCCTTGCCAAGACACCGTGCTTACAAAGCTCACACCTAATACCAAAGCCATCATATGACGTTTTAATTTGCTAATATTTTTCATTCTCAACCTCAATTTACTTGGTTAATTACACTGTTATTCTTTCACTTGTTATTATGGGGCACTTAAGAGCCGCAATAAATCATTATCTGTTGCCAATACAAGGGAGGTTCCCTCTCCCAATGTTTCTCGAAAAGTTTGCATGGTTTGATAAAACTCATAAAATTCAGGGTCTTCCCCGAGGGAATTCCCCAAGATCTGCATCGCCTCTGCCTCCCCTTGACCCCGAATATCTTGGGCCTTCTGTTGGGCCGTTGCCAAAATAATACTTTGGTCTCGGTCCGCAGCTGAACGAATTTCTTGACCTATTTTTTCACCATTTGCGCGGTTTCCTTTGGCAATCTGGTTTAAAGCTGAGATCATACGGCTAAATACAGCATTCCTATTTTCCATTGGCAATTCGGTGCGGATAATGCGCACATCAACAATGGCGATGCCCAAGGGTCTGGCGAGTGCGTCTACTTCTCTTTCAATTGACTTCATAATCTTAGGGCGCTCTTCAGATAATAAATTCCGCAAAGGAACTTTACCCAATACATTACGGACCGTACTTGTCACAAAGGCTTCTAGGCGCATAGCGGCGCCCTGCTCGCTGGCCGGCTTAACCGTTTGAAAAAATAGGATAGGGTCAATGATGCGATAACGTGTATAGGTGTCCACCAACAACCTTTTCTGATCGCCTGTTGTAATGCGAACCTCTGGAAAATCAAAGCTCAGGACCCGTTTTTCATAAAACAACACATCTTGAATAAAAGGAACTTTGACTTTTAGCCCAGGAGTTGTATGAACTTTGCGCAACTCACCAAATTGCAAAACAATGGCTTGCTTGGTTTGATCAACGGTAAAAAATACACCGCCCCCAATGACGATGAGAGCTAAGGCAATAGTACCAAATATAAGGGACGTAGACTTATTCATTTTTAACCTCCCTTCTTATGGGTCGACGGCTGAGTAGATGCCTTGGCTAACGTGTGATTCAATTCATTTACAGGAAGATATGGAAGGATACCATTTTTTCCAGCAACCTTTGCATCTAAAATTATTTTTGACGTTTTTGATAGAACATCCCGCATGGTTTCGAGGTAATATCGCTTTCGGGTAATTTTCGGATATACTTTATAGGCTTGCAAGACCTGGGTGAAACGCGTTGCTTGGCCTTTAGCCTCTGCAACCTTACGCTGGCTATAGGCTGTGGCTTCGTTAGCAATTTGTGCTGCTTGACCTTCTGCTCGCGGAATAATTTCATTGCGGTAAGCTTCTGCCTCATTTCGAGACTGGTCCGCATTGACCAAAGAGGCTTGTAAGTCATTGAAAGCATCTACAACCTGATGAGGAGGCGCCACATTTTGAAGTTGGATGCTCACAACTTGTATGCCCATTTTATATTGGTCAAGAAGCTTTTGAAGAATTTCTTGGGCACGCGTCTCAATTTTTCCCCGTCCTTCTGTGAGGGCCAAGCGAGCTGTTGTCTGCCCAATCACTTCCCGTACAACGCTCTCTGCTGCTGCCCGGATTGTTTCTTCGGGATCACGCGTTGTAAAGAGATATTCGCTCACGTCCTTAATTTTCCACAAAATTGTATAATTTGTGTGGACCATATTTTCATCGCCGGTGAGAATCAACGTGGCTTCGGCAGGATCACTGCCATTCTTATCAACCTTCATTCCGCCATCGATGGTATTCAGCGCAGCTACTTTTTGAACGATAACTGATTCAAAGGGAGCAGGAAGATGATACTGCAATCCTGGCAATGACGTTCGAACCATCTCACCGAAACGCAAAACAACACCGACTTCTCCCTCTTGTACCCGGTACAGACCTGTTCCTAACCAAAGGACAATAGCTCCGACACCAAGGAGAGCTAAGGTTCCCCACCCTCCTTTGTGTGAGCCGCCCTTGAAGTTTCCACTGCTGGATCCTCCGCCTGACATCACTTTCCGGATGCGGTCTTGAATATTGTCGATGATATCATCCACGTTATTGCCATTGCTAGAGGAAGAAGGGTCTTCCCGACGTGTCCACGGATTTGAGGGTATACCATCCTTTTTTCCCTGACTATCTTTAGAGGATCCAGCTTGAGGCCGCTGATCCTTCCCCGTGCTGCCACCCCACGGTCCTTTAAATGGACCATCTTTTTTGCCACCGTCCCCATCGTCATTATTCCAAGGCATATCTCATTTTCTTTCAGTTGATAAAAGAACCTCAAAAACACTATATATCAAAGAAAAGAAACCGACAATCGGGAGAACGACAATGTCCTCAACAATTTTACAAAAAGACCAGATTCATCTCCTTTTAAAGGAACTGACGACAGAAAAGGGGGAACCTCTTCTGAATTGGTTGACCTCTTTAAAAGTAGAAGATGGCAGCGTCATGATGATTTTTGAGTCTACTCCAGAGCAGGCCAAAGAGATTGAAGTTTTACGGCAAAAAGCAGAATTCCTTATAAAAGATCTGCCATCTATTACTCAAGTGCGCAGCGTTTTGACAACCGAGCGCACACCGTCCAAAATGCCTCATAAACTTAAGGGGCCAGAGACCCTTCCAACAGTACATTATATTATTGCGATAGCTTCCGGCAAAGGTGGCGTTGGAAAATCGACGACAGCTGCCAACCTTGCCATTGCCTTGTCTCAATTGGGGCAAAAAGTGGGATTGCTCGATGCAGATGTTTATGGTCCTTCGGTGCCTCGGCTCTTTTCTATTGAGAGTAAGCCAGAGGTAACTCCTGAAAAGAAACTTGTCCCCATCTTTCGCCATGGTATTTATTGTATGTCCATTGGATTGATGGTTGCTGAGGAAACGGCGATGATTTGGCGAGGTCCCATGGTTCATAGCGCCCTTCAGCAAATGCTAAAGGACGTAGCGTGGCCTGATCTCGACATTTTGATTGTGGACATGCCGCCAGGAACAGGGGATGCTCATTTAACCTTATGCCAGCAAATCAAGCTCAATGGCGCTGTGATCGTTTCAACCCCTCAAGATATTGCGCTTATTGATGCGAGGAGGGGGCTTAGCATGTTTCGTCGGGTTGATGTACCTGTCCTTGGCATTATTGAAAACATGAGTCAATTCCATTGCCCGAGTTGTGGCCATATCTCAGAAATCTTTAGTCATGGGGGCGCTCGAAAAGAAGCGGAAAAGCTGGGTGTTCCTTTTTTAGGGGAGCTTCCTCTTGATCTATCCATTCGCCAGCACAGTGACCAAGGAATTCCTGTAACAGCAGCAGAACCGGCCTCAGTCATTTCAGGTATCTATCGGGATATTGGGCAAAAAATCATGGATTCTCTAAAAGTTATTTGAATTTTTATTCACAACCTACCCGTTTCTTAACCCCCTCAACGAAGGCTCCTTCACAAAGCCCTTGTTTTTGGCTATTTTTTAAAAAAATTGTTTAAAAACAAAGAGCTATGAGTAAGCCTATTTTCTGGGCAAGGGGAAGCGGGCCCAACAATTTCGGGGGGTCCCACACCCCCCCAACATCTTTCCCCCAAAGTTATCCACAGATATCGTGGAAAACTATTAACCATTTGTTAAGGAATAGGTGGGTGAGGGGTAAAGACCTCCCCATCCTTTGATGGCGACTTGGTATTATTTTTTATTGGGTATGAGCTTCTTTTGATTGGTTTGGTGTTGAAGGATTGTCTGCGGGTGTTCGAGCTTCTTCAGAGTCAGTTTCTGATTCGGTTTCAAAACCGTCGGGCAGTTTAATTTCCAATTCTTGGGGCAAGGATGAGTAGGCATTTTTAGGGTTGGTGTGGATTTTTCTTAGTTGCTCTGGCGTTAAAACATTATACCAGTATCCAATCCTTCTCTGAGAAGGTCCAATATTATATTCTTGAACTTTTTCACCGGCCAATTCAGCTGAAAAAGACGGTGAATTGATGTTTTCCTTGTTAAAAGAGCTTGCAGAGTGATTTTTTTCTTCTTTTTCAATGCTTGTTTCCTTATCATTCCCAACGCAAGGGAGATAAGTTATTAAAGAACTAAAGAGTACAGCAGATATTTTTTTATATAGAGTCATTGTTTTATCCTTATAATTTCGTATTTTTTCATCAAAACCCAATAAAGTAGGGTTAGAAAAGAGTTATTAAACTGTTAATTAAGATTATTCTTTATTGTTTTCTCCTCATAGTTTAATTTTTTGCCTTATCAACATGTGATAAAATTGAAGAGGATCATATGGGCAATATCTGCGACATGCAATCCCCTTTTTAAGGGATTTTAAATTATCCTAGAAAAAATATCTCATAGAGCTTATTTATAAGGCATAAGAGATTATTCCCTGGTATAATTGGCTTTAGAATTAGAAATGGCCCTCACGTGATTACCCCTATGACATTGTGGCTACAGCAGATCCGCATATACACCCAACCTCAGTTGCTGATTATTCTTCTCCTGGGTATGATCAGCGGCCTGCCCTTTCTATTGACGCTATCGACCTTGAGTTTTTGGATGGTCGAATCTGGGGTTAGCAAAACGACAATTGGTTTGTTTATGCTCGTCAGCTTGCCCTACAGTTTAAAGTTCTTGTGGGCACCTTTTACGGACTATTTTTCTCTACCTTATTTAACAAAGCGTTTTGGCCAACGGCGCAGTTGGGCGTTGCTGAGCCAGTTCGGGCTTCTCATATCTCTTATTTCCCTTGCTCATTGTGATCCATCGCATGCTATTGCTTTAACAGCTTTGTCATCTTTCTTTGTTGCTTTTTTCTCTGCTTCCCAAGACATCATTATTGACGCTTATCGCATTGAAATTTTAAAGGCGGATCTGCGTGGTGCTGGTGCAGCTATGGAGGCTATAGGATTTCGCTTTGGTATGTTAGCATCCGGCGCTGGCGCCTTATACCTGGCCCATACATTCACATGGCGTATTGCGTACCTGACCATGGCCGTTGGCATTATCTTTGGGATGGTTATCTTTTGTTGTATTGCCGAACCCAAGCACAAGAAAATTACTCGTCTTGCCCATCATAAAAAAAAACCAATCTCTTTACGTCAGTGGTTCCACGCTCTATTCATTATGCCTTGGGCAGAACTTCCAAGAAAGCGGGAGTTAAGTTATCTTTTACTCTTCATTTTTTGCTTCAAGATGGGGGATACCGTTTTAAATGCGATGGGTGCTCCTTTTTTATATGATCTTGGTTTTAGTAAAATTGAATACGCTAATGTCACTAAAATTTTTGGAATTACCTTAATGGTATTTGGGGGGCTGGTTGGAGGTGTTATAATCCAACAATTGGGTATCCTTCAATCAACCGTTATGTGCGTAGGTTTGCAAGGAATCTCCTGTTTGATGTTTGTTATCCAATCCCTTGTTGGTCATCACTTAAGTGTTCTGATGATTACGGTTGGTGTTGAAAGTTTTTGCTCAGGCATGGTCGCTGCTGTCTTTATTGCCTATATCTCTACTTTTTGCCGCCAACCTTATACCGCAAGCCATTTTACCCTTCTTTATTCTTTTGGTTCTTTGTGCCGCGTTATGATCTCTGTCCTAGCTGGCTGGTTAGCAGACCATATCGGCTGGACACCTCTTTTTCTCGTTACCGGCGCTTTCACCCTTCCTGCTGTTTATATTCTTATCAAGCTGGTTCAGCTTGAGAAAAATAGAGCTGAAGGTGTTGGCCTTGCGGCAGCAACCGTTTCTAAGTTTTCCTCTTGAGTGTTGGTACTTGGATAACTTCTTCTTCTATGTTTTCTGAGGAAGGGGGTTTTTTTAGCGTCCGTTTTGGAAGTGTTGGTAGTTGAGTAACTTCTTCTACTTCTACGCTCTCAGGCAGAGGAAGATTTTTTAATTTCTGTTTTTGAATTGATGGTAGTGAGACAATATTATCCTCTATCTTCAAATTATATTTTTGTAAAACAATAGGGTCAATATTCAGTTCCTTAAGTATGGTATTAATTTTACCAACTGTTTGAATTAAGGACTCGTTTTGATAATTGATTTTGTGCCCTGACTTTATTGGAATGGGAACTTCTTCTTTTTGTAAGTTAATATAATCCTTCAATATAATATCTCTAGCGCTTTGGATGTTTTTCAAGGCGTCCAGATATCCTTGGTAAATACTCCGTAAAGCAAGAAGACGATATTTAATAAATTTAACTATTTCTGAAATTTTTTTTCGCTTTTTCTCGGAAGCTATATTGGCGTCACTGGCTAATGACTGTATTGTTATATAATGGGCTTCACCTTCTAATTCCCTATGGCCATCTTTTCTGGGCTTTATAGCTAAATCCCTTAGTTTTTTAACGAGGTCGCCATAATTTTCTGATAATTCAAAATTCTTTTGTGGGGTTAGTGATGATGCTTCTAGTCCTTCTTTATAAAGTTGAAGTGGTTTATCATCTTCCTCCATTTCTATTTTTTCTTTGGAAATATCATTAAATAATTTTTCCAATAATTCCTTAAATATATCTTTATCATGATCCTTTTCTTCTTTCATTTGATTAATTTCTGATAGGGTCTTATCAATAATGTGTTTTATAGATTGCATTTTATAAAATGATTTCTCTTTATAATAATCTAAAATATCCTCACATATTTTTTGTCGGTTTTTAAAGTGGTGTGCAGAAATAGGCCGCTCGTACATATCATCATTGTCGATCCAGTAAAGCTGATTTGCGTCTTCATCATAAAAGAAATTTCCCATGTTGGGGTCGGCATGGATAAGTTGGGTCTTTCTTTCTTCATAAAATATGAAATCCAGGGCACCCATTTGAAGGCCGATATTTTGGAAAATACCCTTTATTTTCTCATCAGGATATTGGTTCTTTTCTATAGATTTTTCAATATCTTCTAGGCTATTTCCGTTCACTGCTCCATAGACAGCTTCGTATTCTATCGTGTTACTCAGGGGGATTTCAGCATGGCCATAATAGGGCATTGTATTTGGTAATTTTTTCTGCTGATGTTGGTGTAATTTTTTATTAATAAAATCAACGATATCTTTATATTCAGGGCTGTTGAAGTTCTTCTTTTCCTTATTGTATTGGGCCTCCTCTCGATAAGACTTTACAACTCTTATTCCACCATCTTTTTGGGCCACTATTCTAACCCTACTTGCATGCGTACTCGTTGGGCTTTTTATATCTTTGTCCATTCTTTTAATAGGCCCAATAAGTCCAGCCATTTCAAGCTGTGTAACGACTGTTTGATTAGATTGGGAGAGAGGATCATAAGATTTCATAAGAGAAGGAGAGGAGGACAGAGATTCGGCTAAGTTCCCAACAATTTTCTGTGATACTTTGATATCAGATTCTGAGATATTCTCCTTATTTGAAATATGGGATAAGTGCTCTATTGCATTGGAAAATTCTTTTTTTTGGTTATTGTTTAAGGCATCCCCATTTTCTAAATTCATTAAAAGGGCTGTCGCTGTAAGTATTTTAGCCTCTGCCACATAGGAGTTCTTTTGACTAGTGGCGTTCAAAAGGTTGTTTTCTATTGCTTTTACTTGGGCATCTACTCTTTTTGTGGGGTGATTTGAGCTCGCTAAACCTTTTGAGGTAGATAAGCTTAAGGCGTGAGTTTCTTTAAAGCGCTCCAATTCCTGAGCTAAAATCTGTTCTGCTTGCTTAGATGCGTTGAGACTGCTTTTTTCCATGCTGAGTCCACTTTGAGCCAAAGCAACGCTTATTATAGTTGTAATGTAGAGACGTATCATTATTTCCACTCCCTAGGCTCAGATTGACACTGCTTAGTATCATCACATTTGTTTAACATTATGAATTAAGGCGGATTAAAATTTTATTAATCTCTACAATTATAAGGGAAATGGGGAGCGAGCAAATGTCTAAGCCCGCTGATAGGCCTTGCTTCTTCTTGGTAGCGAGGGAGGGATTCGAACCCCCGACACGCGGATTATGATTCCGCTGCTCTAACCAGCTGAGCTACCCCGCCAAAGTAAAGCCAATATAGCGCTCTTGCTGAAAAGTGTCAAAGAAGTTTTGATAGTGCTTTAGCAGAGACCTGTCCAAACATCTTCTTTAAATAAAAAGGTTTATAAAATATATGTTGTTTTCTTAAAATAATTAATTATATAAATATCATTAACAAAAAAATTATAAAATATATTTTTATATTATCATATGGAGGAATTCCATGAAAATGAATTTATTAAAAAAAACTATTAAGTTTGCCATCTTTTTTTCTTACAGCGCTTTTCTGTCAGCTGGTTTTGCAATGCAAGAAGCTGAGATAGAAGGGAAGGATAAGCAGCCTGTTCGCTCCTATTTTCAGGAGGACGCTTTGGTTATTCAAGATGCCCTCAAATCCGTAAGGTATGCTGAACTCCATTTCTTTTGGACAACAGGCCGTGAGCTTGATGCTTTAAAAGCAGACTATGGGGCGAATTTCAAGGTGGATATTGGTGGTAAAAACTATGGTGAAATATTTCCTCTTTATGTTGGATTTTTGTTAGAAACTTCTCCCGCGCATCTTACAGTTAAGTTTGTTTGTGACGAGATGACAAGAAATTCTAATAACGGATGGATTAGCACTCTTCAGGATCAATATATGGAAAGGTTCCAAATTTTAGATATTGCTACCGTTGTTGAAAATCTCCTAAAAGCCTTGCCCGGGCAAGAGGATTCCCTTCTCACTCTTTTTCAAAATGCAACAAAAGGCAATCCAGTCCTTGGTAGTGATCCCTACCGGTTGATTGGACTGGTGTATGGAGGCAATCCTATGCCAGAAAATGTGCAAGATACCCAGTACACATATTGTGATATAGATACGTTTTGCTTTGGGATGAGCCAACCAAATCAGGAATTTAAAAAATATTATGATTACGAGGAGTGGCAATTCAAGGAAGGAATAGTGGAAGTAAATGGACACACCAACCTTATAAAGGCTCTCTTTTGTCCGATGCGAATGAAAAAGGCGCCCGTGAAAGAATCCTTCTTTACTGAGCCTTGTCTCACAATTGATACGCCTGTTTATATTGGTCGGAAAGATGATGGGAACAGAAGCAACAATTTGATTAAGCTGAGGATTCGAGATTTAGAAAAATATAAAGGCTTTTGCTATAATGTTTTGGAAAAAATATTTGCGAGTAAAGAACTAAAAGCAACCTCAGGTGAAGGGTTAAATTTACTCAATTACTTTTCAACTCTTCATGACTGCGTGAGCAAAGGAGCACAAGATCCCGAAACAGCGTTTGCGACTTACGTAGAGAAATTCTCATCGTCTACCATGGATACAAAAGATATTATGTATGTAACCGGGCCTGGCCTGCTGGATCGTCTTCCATGGATTTGTTTTCCTTTAGAGCAAGAGTATCCAGATATTAATGCGATGGAGTGGCATTGTACGCATCATCTGGAAAGCCATGAAGCTTCGAGCCCTTTAACAGGGTACGCTGTGGAAGATTCTCATTTAAAGGATGCTGCTCTTGAGCCATTCATTCAATATGCTCGTAAACTCTCAGATGCTTTCTACACATTTCGATTTGGGGAAAATCATCCTTTTAACATCAAGATGAAAGATCATCTAATACACCATTTCCCTTACGCAAGTGCGAATTTCAAAGCTTTTATGGAAGGGATCTATAAAGATGAGGTGAAAGTATTGGCAGAATTCGGAAGGACAGAACTTGATGTAGAAAATTGGTTAGATAAAAAAGTTTCTGGTTTGACAGAAATTTTGAGAAAAACGACAATAACAGGAGATCTAGACCTCATCAATGCTCCTTATTATGCAAGGCTTCATCACGTTCTTAAACAATTGGGAATTGATCGTCCTTTAACGCGGGATGATATTGATTTTAGGATTGGGCAATAGGGGGGTAGGACTCTTTTATTTCACGTCCTTCCAGATTTTGCGCTTTGAGAGATAAAGCACAAGGGTCATGATGAGGAGGTAAAAGATAACCTTGACGCCCATTTGTTTGCGCTGTTCCATTTCGGGTTCCGCGGCCCATGACAAGAAGGTCACGACATCTTTGGCCATCTGATTTATGGTGGCTTTGGTGCCGTCTGCATACTTCACTTGTCCATCAAAAAGGGGTGGCGCCATGGCAATTTGCCGGCCGGAAAAATAAGGGTTGTAGTGCATACCCTCCGTTATCGGCATATCAGCGGGGGCGGCGCAAAAGCCAGTAATCAGGGCATAAATATAGTTTGGTCCTCCAGCACGGGCTTTCGTGATGAGAGAAAGATCGGGTGGCAAAGCACCATTATTTGAGGCGCGTGCGGCTTTATCATTGGGGTATGGTGAATGGATTTTGTCGGAAATAATTCCTTTGCGTTGAATGGGCTGGCCTTCATCGTTCAAGTCTGGTTGGTCATGTTCTGCGGCAAGGGCTTTGACGGCGTTTTTAGACAGGCCAATGCCCATTAGTTTTTCATAAGAAATTCGATTTAATCCATGACAAGCGGAACAGACTTCTTTAAAGACCTGATACCCCCGCTGCAAAGCATCTTGCTTAAACGTTCCCGTCGGCCCCTCAAAAGACCACTTTTGCTTAGGGATGGGTAAGGTGTCTCCTTCTGCTAAAGTTGCTGTTAAAGTTACGGCGAACGCTACTACATATGCAACAAAGTTGTGGCTCATTTTGGTGTTCCCTCAAGAATAGGCCGGCTGATGCTTAAAGGGAGCGGCATAATCGGTTCTAGCCGGCTGAGCGCTGGTAAGAAGAGGAAAAAGTGGGCAAAGTAGTAGAGGGTTGCTCCCCGTCCAATGAGGATGAACATCCCCTCTGGCGGATTGGCGCCAACCCAACCAAGGACGAAACAATCAATCACAAAAAGCCAAAAAAGCCAGCGATGGTAGGGGCGAAAGCGAGAGCTGCGCACCGGATGCGTATCGAGCCATGGCACGATGAAAAGAACCATAACAGCACCAAACATAGCGAGTACCCCTAACAGTTTGTTAGGAATGGAACGCAAGATGGCATAAAATGGTAAGAAATACCATTCCGGTACGATGTGAGGAGGGGTGACAAGCGGATTCGCAGGAACATAGTTGTCTGGCTCGCCAAAGAAATTGGGGGCAAAAAATATAAACCCACAATAGATGAGCAAGAAAACGCTCAAGCCAAAGACATCTTTAATTGTGTAGTAAGGGTGAAAGGGAATGCTGTCTTCTGGCCCTTTCCGTTCAATACCAAGTGGGTTATTGGAACCAAATTGATGTAAGGCCACCAGGTGGAGCATGCTGACGCCAAGAATGAGAAAAGGGAGGAGGTAGTGCAGGGCAAAGAACCGGTTGAGGGTGGGGTTATCAACGGCAAATCCACCCCATAGCCAGTGGACGATACTGTCCCCAAAAGGAAAAGCAGAAAAAAGATTGGTGATGACCGTTGCGCCCCAGAAGCTCATTTGTCCCCAAGGGAGGACATATCCCATAAAGGCTGTTGCCATCATCAGAAGAAGGATGATGACACCGAGGATCCAAAGCAGCTCACGTGGTGATTTGAAAGAACCATAGTAAAGTCCCCGGAATATGTGAATGTAAACCACGACAAAAAACATGGTGGCGCCGTTCATGTGAATATAACGAAGAAGCCAGCCCCCATTCACGTCACGCATGATATGCTCAACGCTGTCAAAGGCATGGTCCACATGAGGAACATAGTGCATGGCCAGGAAAACACCTGACCCAATCATGATCATAAGGACAATCCCAGCAAGGGACCCAAAATTCCACATATAGGAAAGGTTTTTTGGGGTTGGATAGTCTCGTAGCTCATGGTTAATCAAGCTGATGAAAGGAAGGCGGCGGTCAATCCATTTTAAGATGCTCATATGAAACTACTCATGGTTTTTTTCCTAAATAACATCTAATTGTGTCACAGATAAATAATAAATCGTATTTACGAAAGTACCACCGAAAAATACTCTACAAAACCAAAAGCGTTCTGTTATTGCAAGGAATGTCAGTGCCGTAGCAATCCATAAAAGGCAAAAATGTTATCCCTTTTTATATATGAATACAGGGATCAACTCTGTTGCAAGAGTTTTTTGCTCCCAAGGTTTTAAGAAAAAAGTAGCGATATCCTTAAAAAGCATTTTTCTTGGGGTAATCAACCTTCTATAATAGTATCGGTTTCTAACTATATTAAGAGATTAAGATGTATATTATTCATAGGCTTAAGTACTTGTTATTCATTTGTCTTTTCCTAACCAACTGCGGACCCAAGGTCATTTTTCAGGATAAATGCAAAGAAGAGTATG
>Ga0172376_10000642_pt1 | contig 44675 bp, 40 predicted proteins | sample Lak35m_FD_121114 | JGI IMG/M metagenome (GOLD analysis project Ga0172376, IMG submission 121114) | Freshwater microbial communities from Kabuno Bay, South-Kivu, Congo - kab_092012_35m | ecosystem: Environmental > Aquatic > Freshwater > Lake | place: Democratic Republic of the Congo: South-Kivu...
CACTCCGCTGTGCCGTCAGCCAGGGGTCGATGTGGTAACTGATTGAATCTTCAGAACGGCACATGGAATGTGCCTAATACCTTGGGCAGATGTGTTCGTTGTCAGGCTTGCAAGGTAGCAGGCACACTCCGCTGTGCCGTCAGCCAGGGCTCGATGGTAACTGATTGGATCATCGGAACGGCACATGGAATGTGCCTAACACCTTGGGCCGCCGCACGAGACTACGGAACTGTTGCTAGCGATAACGTTTCCGAGGGAGTCCGAAGCGCACCGTAGCGGTTCAGCCCTATGGTCACTTGATACAGCGGATTTGCCTCGCCAGATGATTCCCATTAAAATCAGTTTGGAGGAAGACCAAATGACGCTAGAGCAAGTACTGCATGAGATCACATCGTTTACGCCGAACGAACAACTGAAAATCGCACAATTGATTTGGGATGGGCTTCCAGATGATTTTGGAACTGATCTCTCTGCGGCACAACAAGCCGAGCTTGATCGGCGTTGGACGGAGTATAAAAAGATCCCACTAGCGCTTTAACCCTGGAAGCATTTAAGGAAAGCATGCCGGGTTACGAGAGGGAAATGATCCCAAAACTTACCGAGGATTTACAACGGGATCTCCTTCGCGGCATCGATTGGTTTGAGAGAATATCGCCGACGGAGACAGGATCGTCATCGTGGGATAATTTACCAGTGGCGAAGATGAAACAGATTTGATGGTCCGACGATAAGACCGGATCCTGTATTGCTTGGGAGTTCTGTAGCGAGGTTCACCAGATAGGAATTTTTTCTATCAACACAGCAAAAGTCGTCCCTCTCGCGTAAAATAGGAAGAGTATTTTTATTGCAAATAGCCCCATGGACTACTTCAGGAGAAATCTTGCCATGCAACGCTCGCTTTTGTTTTTTTCTGTCGTATTTGTTCTTTTTCATCTGCTTTCGCTGTTTCATTCGGCCAAAGCGCAAACGATTAAAGAGATCACAAACAGCATCGGGATGAAACTGGTGCTGATCCCCAAGGGTACATTCATGATGGGCTCACCCGAGAGCGAGAAGGGCCGTTATGAGAACGAAACCCGGCACGAGGTGACGATCAGCAAGGACTACTATCTTGGTGTGTACGAAGTAACGCAGGCACAGTACGAAAAGGTGATGGGTAAGAATCCGAGTTACTTCCAAGGTGAAGTGATTGAAGGAAGCAGTTCCAATTACCCGGTCGAACGTGTTTCATGGTGGGATGCTGTCGAGTTCTGTAAGAAGCTTTCGGACTTGCCCGAGGAGAAGGCTGCAGGTCGCGTGTATCGTCTGCCGACCGAGGCACAGTGGGAATACGCCTTTCGGGCAGGGAGTAAAACCGCGTACAGTTTTGGAGAGAGTTCAAAATCACTAGGCGACTATGCTTGGTTTTATGAAAACAGTAACGATCAAGCGCATCCGGTCGGCCAGAAGAAGGCAAATGCTTGGGGCCTATACGATATGCACGGGAACGTCTGGGAATGGTGCAGCGACTGGTACGGTGAGTATCCCAAACGTGCCCTCAGCGATCCGACTGGCCCACGTGAGGGCTCGCTCCGCGTGATCCGTGGCGGCGGTTGGTTCAACGGGGCCGCTAGTTGCAGGTCCGGCGATCGTTACGGGGACGACCCGTCGGGCCGTAACTTCGGCGACGGCTTCCGCCTTGCCCTGAGTCCATCTGGAATCCCCCAGTCGCCGGAGGCGGACAAGTAGAGCGGAGCGAGCGGTCGTAGGCACGAAGCGAGCCAGGGCGGATGCCCGCGAGCGTAGATGCCGGAGACCGCAGGCGAAGCGGTATTAGACAAGTTCAAACTGGTTTTGTTCTAGCAGAAAAGCTTTCTTCTCAGGTGGCGATACCATGGCTGTTCCATTACTAGGTGCAGCTTCAAGGTAATCTGCGGTCGAATCACCTTTTTCACAAAATCTCGCAATTCGCTAAGACATACTCCGGGGTGGGAGGATGTTCCAGGAACGCGAGTTCCAGGAGTGTTGCGAAGTGTGTATTGACCAAATTGCAAATCAGATCCAGCCACGCCGACGATCTCGGGAGATAGGGCTTTTTTGATTCCCAAGCTCTTGGAGCTTATCGATGCTTGTTTGCCTTAAAGCCCTGAAATCCGTTAAATCCAGGGCGACTCGATCCTATTTGGCCTATCACATCCGGTATGCTTGGCCCACCGGGCCTGAATGCAATTGGTGGCCTCAGGTGTTCACCCACAATAATTCCTGAAGAACCACAAGAGACAAGGCATTGCCACCTTTGAGAACTAGTTTATCAAGAAGGTAGTCGTTCGAGAAAAGCCCCAGAACAATGGCTGTTTTTATGTCGTCGAAGCTAGGGATTGCTGCGGTGGCTTTCTTTTTTGCCATTACATGAACAAGTGGTGGTGTGTTTTGGCGATGGAGGCACTTAGTTCTACATGATTGCTGAGCGGGCGTACACACGCCACCGGGGCCTTACGGACTAATGGCAGAGGTTGTGTCGGCCTTCCAGGCCTGAAAACCACTCGGAAAGAAGAACAATGCGCGCTGGAGGCTGTTTCATGGTTAAACGGTTGTCCTCAACCGTTTGCCACGACCGTAGATCGCTGTCATGGCTGTTGCCTGACACCTGGTTTTGTAAGACCATAGACTAGCGCAGCGATGTTCGGAGTCTCACGTTGCTACTCTCCCCAATAGCGAGGTCGACGGGGCTCGAACCCGCAACCTCCGGATCGACAGTCCGGTGCTCTAACCAATTGAGCTACGACCCCGGCAGATTACCTAGACACTTGCTAAAAAAGGATTAAGCAAGCGGATCTTGCCAAGAGCAGTCTCGCTTTGGGACGCGATAGTATAGCGTTCCCGATGGGTGAATCAAGCGACAGATGAGCAAAAGCCAACGCTAAAAACGGATGGCAAATTGGTTGTAGACGATCCAGCCGGAATTGTCGCTTAAAACCGCAAAATCAGTCTCTCGATAGTCGACTTGCACCCCATACTGGAACGTCGGGCTGATGTCCCAAAATAAACAGCCGTAATAGGCGGAATTTCGGGCGATCGCACCTGGGCTGGCCGGCAAATCTCTTCGCAGAGCCGCATCGATGCCATAACCGGCATGCAAATGCAATCGATTGGTCAGGTAAACAAAGGCCTCCAGAAATCCACCTTGTCCGCGGATTGCTTGGAACGTCTGAGAATTGAAGGTTTGGAAGATGGTTCCTGCGTAATTTCCAAGACCCTGACCAAAATAACCTTCGCCGATAAGCCCAATGCGATCGGTCAGGTTGATCTTGCTGTCGACGGACATGCCGCCGATATCGATGATCGAGCGGATGGGAATATTTGGGTCAATGTCATCCAGATTGTAGATGATTTGTGAGTTTCTAATGCGGCCCACCAGACCGGCAACGGCCAGCTCCATCGGGCGTTCCTTACGTCCACCTGCGAGCGGCTCGGCCTCTCCAAAACCCAAGACCCCTCGTACTTCAAAATTTGGGATCCCATCGGATTCGGTGCTTCGGCGACTTGAATCGATCAAAACCGTTGAGATCGGATCGCTAAGGGCGGTCTGCAAGGTGGCTTGGAAGCCATCATTGGGTTTCCAAAAAGCTTCTGCTCGAAGTTGTCCTCGGAAGGTTCCTGCGTTTCCGGCACCTCCCATGAGGGTCATGGGGATAACGATCGGATCGCGGGGTGCAAAAAGGTCTGGCTGAAGTCCGGCGGCGAATCGGAAATGCTCGTTGCGAGCTTCGCCAAAGGCGACCACGGGCATGAATCCGTAGATGTCCGAGGTGAGTGCCGAGTTGGTAAAATAGAATTTTCCGAAAGCGCCCGTTTGCCAACCTGCGACCTCGGGTCCGCTGTAAAGAAACTGCAAATTCGATTGCAGTGCATGGGCTTCGAACGTCGGAGTATCTCCTCCAAAAAGGGGTGGAGGCAGCATAAATAACGGACTCCAAGGAACGAAAGCTCGGTCCGAACCGTAAACCCCAAGCAGCGACATAGCCCCCGAGACTCTCAATTGCCCCATACCGCTTTGGAGCAGCACACCGCCTTGGGTTGGAAGCTCTTTGGAGTGAATGGATCCTGGGGAGGGTGCTTGCAGGTACACCACTTTAGGGGCGGCGATTTGTGCAAGGGTCTCTGGTGCTAGCTCCTGGGTTGAGAGCTCTTGTGTTGTTTGCGCCGAATCGATCGGCTTGGGCGGAAGATTAAGCTCTCTGGCCGGCTCGATCGAGCTTGCCGTGACGACTTGTCCGTCGAGGGTCGCTTGATTGATTTTGCGTTGTACGGCGTCGGTTTCGTTTTGGCACAACGCAGGGCAAGCTGTGGCAAGCATCCAAGCAGCGAAGCAAAGGAGGGTCAACAGATTGCGAATCATCTGCATCTCAATGGGCAAGTGTCGTTACGAAACTTCGTGAACCTACAAGCCCGTGCAGATAGCAAAAAAGAAAGAGCTAAATCAATGGCAAAAAGTGGCTTGCTCGCCTAGATCGGCAGCCCTTTCCATCGCACGAAAGCTTCGATCGCAAAGTATTCGGGCAATCCGAGTTTGTTGTAGCTATCGGCGGTGCCTCGATTGCGGTCTTCTGCCCTTTGCCAAAACTCGCGTGGGTCGCTGCCAGGGAACAAGGCTTTATCCTTTTGGCTTTCATGCATGAATATGGCGTTGCGTTTCAGAGCAAGATCGCTTGGGCTAAGCGGCACAGCAATCTCGATTTCATGGAGGGGGTATTCTTGCCAAGCCCCCCGATACATGAGTACTTCCGGGATCGGTTCGCCGCGAGACTTCCAGTCCAGCAGAACCGCAAAGATCGCTTCGGCGCACACGCGGTGGGTTCCGTGTGGGTCGGCAAGATCTCCTGCGACGTAAATTTGATCGGGTCGAAGACGTCGAAGGAGTTCATCAATGATCGCGATGTCTTCCGAGCCAACCGGTTTTTTAGCGATGGTACCGGTGCGGTAAAAAGGCAAATCCAAGAAATGCAAATTCGCCTCTGGGCAACCGATCGACAAGGCACCCGCTCGAGCTTCGTTCTTTCGAATGAGCCCTTTGATGTTGAGAATGGACTCCGAATCGGGTTGACCTGGGGTTTTTCGATCCAAATCGGCTCGCACCGCATGAGCCATCTGAGTCGATTTGTCGTCGTCGATGCCGAATAGCTTGTTGTACTCGCAGACCAAGTCAGCAACCATTCGCGCGTCATGATCAAAGACGGCGATGTTTCCTGAAGTCATGTAAGCGATGTGCACCTGGTGGCTGTCTTGAATGAGCCGAATCAGTGTGCCTCCCATGCTGATGACATCATCGTCTGGGTGAGGGCTAAAACACAAAGTGGTCTTGCGGTCGAGTCCTGCCGGGTGAGGTTCGATCGTCTTCATCATCCAGCCGAAGACTCGATGAGAGATCTTCTCAGCGCTTCCTTGTTTCCACAAAAGCTCATGCAGGTCGTTGTTGCGAAAATCTTCATCGGTCAGTTTCAAAAGTGGCTTGCCTGTCTTTTGGCAAAGCCACAACGTAGCGCGTTTGGTCAGTTCGTCGGTCCATGGCACGTGATGCAAGAGCCATGGTGTTGCAACGCCTTTGAGGTTGGCTGCCGCAGGTGTGTCGATCAGTGCGCGAACATCCTGGTGATCCTGAAGCAATGAAGCAGGTAATCGTTCCGTCGAGGGACCTTCAAGAGTCTCGGCAACGATCTTCGCCTTGTGCTCCCCGAGCGCCAAGAGCAGAACTCTGCGGGCCGCGAGGATGCTGCTTAGACCAACCGTAAGGGCTTCGCTTGGAACATTGCCCTCACCAAAGAAATCACTCGCGACCCCTCGGCGAGTCACTGAGTCCAAAGTGCACAATCGAGTCTTGCTGCGCTTGGATGAGAATGGTTCATTGAATCCGATGTGACCATTCATTCCAAGGCCCAGAAGGACCAGATCGAAACCACCGCACAATTCGATCGCCTCCTCGAATCGCAAACAATGAGCCTCGATTTGCTCCTCGGAAATGTTGCCGTCTAAACAGTGCATTTGGTCCGCAGGAATGTTGACATGCTGAGTCAGATGCTCCCTGAGCCAGGCTTGGTGAGACTGAGGGTTTTGCGGGGCGAGTCGGTAGTACTCATCCAGCAGGAATAATTCGACACTGCTGAAATCCAACGATTCTTCGCGATGCAGTCGGATCAGTTCCCGGAAGGTCGTCAAAGGGGTTGATCCAGCCGGCAAGCCAATGACCGTTTTCTGTCCCAATGCGGCGCGTTCTCGGATCAGCCCCGCGACGATGTGAGTAGCGTAGTGGGATAACTCCTGGATAGTGTCAAAGCAAAAAGCAGGTAAATTGGTTCCCGGGACCGGATGTGCCTTGGAATTTTTCGAAGGAATCGCCATGGACTGCTTTTTCGATTTCGATAGAGTCAATTCATCTGTAAAACGCAAAGGGGCTCTTCGATGACCAATTCCCAAAATCGGTTGGACACCTTGGAGGACTTAATTTACTCGAAAGTCCTCGAAGTGATTAGACTACTTCGGGAGTCAAACCGCAGGATCGTGTTGGCAGAAAGCTGCACCGGGGGGATGGTCTCAAGCTGGTTTGTAAGCGTTCCAGGGGTTTCGGATGTTTTTTGTGGTTCGATGGTCGTCTATCGAAACGACACGAAGTCCAAATGGTTGGGGCTTGCACCATCGGAGTTAGCAGACCCACAAATTGGTTCCGTCAGCGCATCGACAAGCGAGAATCTTGCTCGCCGTGTGGTTTTACTCACCCCGGAAGCGGATTTTGGTTTAGGTATCACAGGACATCTCGGGCCGGCTACCCCGGAGCCTTTGAGCCATCGGGTTTTTTTAGTTTGGGCTCGTCGCCAAATGGATTTCTTGAGCCCGATTTGCACGCATCGTGAACTGCACTTGGAAACTCCTTACGAAGAAAATCGATCCGCGATCAGGAGTGCTCATCAAACCGATTCCTATAGCATCTCCATGTCGTGCCGGCGTCGATTGCAATTGACGGCGACTTTAGGGGCCCTGGAGTTCGCAGCGCAAATGCTTTGCCAAACCGATTGACGCAATCCAACTTCAAACAGTTTTGTTAGGCAAAGCCGAGAGATCTTCTCGGGCCGGTAGCGTGACAAGAAAGGTCGCACCGGGATGTTTGATGCGTTCAGAAACGGTGATCGAACCCTTGAGCCTCTCGACGATCGAGCGTACCAAGAACAGTCCCAGGCCGACGCCGGGCTTGCGCCGCTCGAGTTCGTCTCCAGCTCGGTAAAACCTGGAAAAAATCTTGCGGCGGAGGTGCCTGGGGATCCCCGGTCCGTTGTCCGAAATCGCAATCAACGCAGATTGGTTCTGGAACGTAATGCGAACTTCAACATAAGGTTCTGCCGACGAGTATTTGATCGCGTTGTCTAGCAAGTTTCCAAGCATAACATCGATGTCGATCCTATGGGCCAGGACTTGGCAATCTTGAATCGAAACCTCGAAGACCTCCAGGCTCAGTGAGTGCTGCTTGGCCAACCGCTCGATGCACTCCTGGGTAACACTTCGTAGCGATACCCATTCCTTGGAAGCTGGATCTTGTTGGTCGCGCTGGAGTCTAGCCACGTCCAAAAGCTGATTGATTAACCGATCAAGCCGTTCGACATCCTCCATCATGGTCGAATAGAACTGTTGACGCTGGGGGCCTTGGACATCCCGCCGATGAAGGGTCTGAAGATACAACTTCAAGGAAGCGATGGGCGTTTTTAGCTCATGAGTCACCGCGTCGATGAAATTGCTTTGCCTGCGGTTGAGATTGATATTCTGAATGATCCAAATCAAATAGAGGATCACCCCCGCAAGCAAGAACGCAAACAGCACGGCTCCGACGCCAAGAAGCACCCAGTAGATGGAGGATCGGCTGGCCTTTTCAGCATCCAGAGCACTAAAAACATTCAGCAGAACCCAACCAACGGTCAGTCCCACCAACATGACGATCATTAAAATCGCGACCAAGATCGGCCATTTTAGGCTTTTTCGCTCAAACACGCCGTTTTGCCTCCAAATCGCTTTCGAGTTTCCCGGTTTCTGAGTCCAAGTTCCCTTTGGAAATTGACTGCGCATCTATTATATTACGACTCCGACGGCGAATCGGTCCAGGTGCCCCTACTTGCCCGCACTTTTGGCTGTCGGTTCGACTAAGCTACAGGCATTGAAGCTATGGCATCGAAGCTACCGGCAATCAGAGCGTTGGAATCCAGGAATCTCCGCGAAGGAATCTAGTTGTGAGACCTCAAGTCGAAAACATTCAATTCTCAAAAAAGACTTGGCAAACAGTCACTGAGCATGCGCTCAAAGAACTAGCTTTCCGCGATTCCCACGATACCACCTCCCGCATCGAGAATCTCCGTCCCTGCTATTTCGAAGAAGAAACCGAATACAAGTACGGGCGGCAAGTCTGGTGTTTCGAGACAATGTCGCGTCATAACTCCAGCGACCGAAGATCCGAATGCTCTGCGATGGAATTCTCCATCGAATACGGCCTAATCGAACTGATCCAATGCAGATGGTTCCCTGACGACAAACTAAGAGAACTTTGGATTTCCGAGCGTCTTGATCCACCTGCCGACGCACCCTCTTGCTGCTCGATGACCAAACTCTGGATCTACCTTGCCGTTTTGGGCGTTTTGTTTCTTGCTTTAGGATGGACTGTGTCGCTGCTGCGATTTCTGAATGTCTCGATTTAAATCCCAGCCCTCTGAAGATCAACAGACCCGCCGAGCGATCGAACTTCGCGGAGCCGCCGAACACAACCTTAAGCATGTCGATATCGACATCCCACTGCACCAACTGACGGTCATCTGCGGAGTCAGCGGTTCGGGCAAAACATCGCTGGCTCTAGACACACTCTACGCAGAAGGCCAACGAAGGTACATCGAAAGCTTTTCCGCCTATGCTCGTCAGTTCCTTGCGCGTTTGGATAAACCCAAATTCGATCGCCTTGATCATCTACCTCCCACTTTAGCCGTCACGCGCTCAGACCGCTCCAGAAACAACCGCAGCACCGTAGGCACCGCAAGTGATCTGCTCGAGCCACTGCGCATTGTCTTTTCTCTGATCGCAAAACCCTACTGCATCAAGTGCAGTAAACCCATTGAATCCTATACGGTGGACCGAGTCGCGATGCGCATCGAAGAGCTACCAAGCCGTCGAGCCATGCTGGTCTTTCCCATCGCTTGGACGAGCAAATCCCAGCTGTCCGAGCTGCTGTTTGAACTTCAAGCCACCGGTTGGATTCGATTGATTGTTCAAGGAACGACCCTTGAATTGTCTGATGAGAAGAAGAGACTTGCTTCCGTATTTCCAAAATTAGGCGAAGCATTCGTCGTGATCGATCGTTTTCGAACGTCCAGCTCGGTCGATGCCGCCTTGCGTCAATCCATCGAACAAGCTTTCGATCGTAGCCCTGAGCAAATCGCGATCCTGGTTCAGTGCGATCCATCGGACCAGGAATCTAGCGATCTATGGACGGTCGATGGAAACAAGTACCAGCTTCACAGCTTCTCTTCGGATTTGCGTTGCTCGGAGTGCTCGCTAGTGGTTCCTCCTGCCGAACCAAGGCTTTTTAGTTTCAATAGCCCGATCGGTGCCTGCCCCGATTGCACCGGCTTTGGAGAAACCGCAACGCTAGACATGGATAAAATAGTGCCGGACAGATCGCTGAGTCTTCGGCAAGGTGCTATCGCCCCATGGAGAACCCCGGCCTACAGCCATGAGCTCGATGAACTCATCGCAATAGCCCCGCATTTCGAACTCCCATTGGATGCTCCGGTTGATAAACTCAAGAAAAAAGACTGGGATCTGATCGAACATGGTTCTACCAAACACCGTTTTGGGGGGTTGAAAGGCTTCTTTGCCTGGCTCGAGCGCAAAAAGTACAAGATGCACGTTCGGGTTTTTTTAACACGATGGAAGTCGTATCGTTCTTGCCCAACGTGTTCGGGTCAGCGGTTATCCCAAGCCGCATTGGCTTACAGACATCAGTCCCAATCGTTTTTCGATTGGACTGAAGAATCGATCGATGGCTTGGTGGAGAAAATGCACTCGATCCAGACGGGCCTCCATGGTTTTGCTACCGACCGACACGAAGCCATTTCCAGAGGGCTCGGTGAAGTCCTCTCGCGATTGCGATACTTGCAAGAGGTTGGGCTTGGCTACGTCACGTTGTCTCGCACAATGCACACGCTCAGCGGCGGAGAAGCCCAACGGGTCAACCTGACGAATCTCCTTGGGTCCGACCTTGTCGATATGCTTTATGTGCTGGATGAACCCACGGTAGGACTGCATCCCAGCGACACGCAAAAGGTGGCTGCGTCGGTCAAGCGACTGATCGATCGAGGAAACACCGTCGTGCTGATCGAACACGAACCATTTTTGCTCCACCAAGCTGATCGAGTCATCGAAATCGGACCAGGTGCAGGGTCCCATGGTGGGCAAGTCTGTTTCCAAGGCGCACCTGATGAGCTTAAGCAATCGGATTGTTTGACCGCCAAGTATCTCTATGCACCGATGGCCCCAACACCCAAGCGATCACTCCAGCACGGTTGGCTAACTCTCTGTGGTGCAACGGGTAGAAACCTAAAGAATATCGATCTGAAAATCCCTTTACAATCTTTTGTCAGTGTGGTTGGCGTCAGCGGTTGCGGCAAGAGTTCCTTGGTCCTGGACACACTGGTACCAGCGGTTTTAAATCACAAAGGCCAGGACCCAACGCTCGGCTTGCCTTATAAATCGCTCCATGGGGCTGATTCGATCAAACAGGTGATCTCCATCGACCAGACCCCAATCGCTAAATCGATCCGTTCCTGTCCAGCGACTTTTTTGAAAATCCTGGATGAAATCCGACGTATCTTTGGGGCGACGCCGGCGGCCAAGGTCCGAGGTCTTAGCGACGGTCATTTCAGCTTTAATTCCGGTCAAGGCCGATGCCAAGTGTGCGAAGGTTTGGGATTTACGCTTGTCGATATGCAGTTTATGGCCGATGTGCAGTTGCAGTGCACGGAATGCCGAGGCCAGCGTTTTTGTCCTGAAGTCCTCACGGTTACGTATCGCGATCGCAACATCGCACAGGTCCTTGAGATGAGCGGTGATCAAGCCTCTGAATTTTTCCGAGGCGAAAAGAAACTGAATCAGAAACTCAGTCCACTGCGACAAATCGGATTGGGATACTTGCCGTTGGGACAAAGTTTATCGAGCCTCTCGGCAGGGGAGTCGATGCGTCTGAAGTTGGCTTCGTTTCTAGACAATCCATCGGAATCCCTCATCGTGATGGATGAACCAACCACAGGTTTGCATTTTCAAGATGTAGAGCGACTGATCCAATGCATCGGGCTTCTTATCGATCGAGGCAACAGCGTCTTGGCGATTGAGCACAATGAAATGTTCAATGCTGCCTCCGATTACACAATCGAACTTGGACCAGGTGCCGGCCCCTTGGGAGGCCAAGTCATGTTCGAAGGTGTGACCGTTACCCTAGGACCGATGCAATAAAAAAAGCACTGCGGTGTACCACAGTGCTTGGATTGATGCTCATGCGATCTTAAAGATTGCAAAGGCTGAGTTTATTCAGGCATCGAAGCGACGTAGCCTTCGGAGATTCCTCCAATGGCTCGGTAGACTGTCAGATCAACCGTGTTGGAGATGAAACGTACGCTGCCATCGGCAGCGGCAAAATTCGCACCGACAGAGTGGTCGCTGGTAAACCCGTAGTTGTTCGCCCAGTCTTGAAAGCAATTTTCCAGGCCCTTGCGAAGAGGAACTCCCGCCGCCTGTGCACAGCTCGGGGATGCATTCAGAGGAATAGCAACCGTTGCAACGCTACCGTTGAACCAATACCACCAGTTGTGATCGGTATACGCTCCAACGGATTCACCGATCATCACGGTGTTGCTAAGTCCATCTTTGATCTGTGCGACCAGCGTATTGCAAGGAACACCAAACGCATTGGTCAAACCAGGGGCATTGCCAAGATACCCTGCGAAAAACACACCATTTCCATTGCCAATCCCGTTGGCATTGTTCTTAAAGTATGGATCGCTGCCAAAAAAGGAATCGCCCGTGGTGTTGAAATTACCCCAAGCCCAATTGGATCCAGCTACACCCTTGTAACTGGTTGGAGCATACTGCTGATTTGTCGGCCGCTGCGACCTCAAGGGCATCGTGTTGGGGGTGGTATCGCTAGGGCATCGGTACAAAGTTATTTTCTGTTGCGCAATCCAGGGATTGGAGTTCACTGTTGGGACTGTCGGCCCACCAATATTCTCCGGGTCGTTGACCACATCAAACAAAGGGTTGATGTTTCTAAACAACGTGTCTTGCTCAATATATGGAAGCAAATTGCTCATCCACGATGACTGAGCCACCGCGGGTTGGCCCGGCTGGGCGACCCAAGGCGTCGACGGTTGAGATTCCGGAGCGATATCCCGGGCTCCAGTAAAACCACCCACATTGGTTGGAAACTGCTTGCGAGCCGACTCGTGATTGATGCAACCCATCGCAATTTGACGGATGTTGTTCCCACAGGACATGCGCCTCGCGGCTTCTCTGGCGGCCTGTACGGCCGGCAAGAGCAATCCTACCAAAACACCGATAATGGCGATCACCACCAGTAGTTCCACCAGGGTAAAGCCCCTGCGCTGCTTGGACAATTTTAGGACCATCTGGTGTCTCTCCGGGAGTAAAAAGGTGAAAAGAAAAGGGTGGGGAACTCCATCCCCTGCTAGATCGTACGAAACCTGGTCCCAATGTCAAGAAAATCGTTGGGATCTCTGACCCCCAAAGCCAACCGCTCGACACCGCCGGACTCATTTAGATCGGAAACACACTTGACAGTTCCGTTGACTATCTTAGAATCAATCATTCAATCGGTCGGTTGATTGATTGGTTGTTTGATTGTTGCTTCGAAAACCTGTTTTTCCTGGAGCTCGGGCATGTCGGATGAGCAAACCAAAGACCTACAAGAAAATCAGATGGAGGTTTGTTCATCGGATTCTCACGCCAGCTCATTGGATTTGATACCCCTGATCGACTCGGAGATCTGCAGACGAACCGCTTCGATCTTTCGAGCTTTGGGTGATTCGAGCCGTTTACAACTATTGGCGCTACTGGCTCATGGTGAAATGTGTGTCTCGGAAATTACCCAGCGTCTGGGTGATAACTTGCCGGCAGTCTCCCAGCGGCTCAAGCTGCTCAGGGCCGAGCGGCTCGTAAGCACTCGGCGTCAGGGAAAACACATCTACTACTGGCTAGCCGACAACCATATCTCTTCCTTGATCGAAAATGGTCTGGCTCATGGGAGCGAGACCGATTGCACTTCCTGTGTCCCTGATAAAGAAATCGGAGAAACTTAGTATGTCCCATCACCACGAAAATCACGACCACGTTCACGGCAAGAACTGTGGCCATACAGCCCTTGAGCACAATGGCCATGTCGATTACCTGCACGATGGACACTTGCACCATCAGACCGCCGATGGCAAGGTCCAGGAGCATGTTTTGGAGGTTTCCTCACAGAATCCTTCCACATGCACCGGTGGCCACACTTGCTCGGCCCATAGTGCGGATCATATCCATGGTCCTGACTGCGGCCACCCGGCGGTTCCCCACGGTGATCATATCGACTATTTGGTCGATGGCCATCTGCACCATCAGCACAACGGCCACTGCGATAACCACGGCGCAGTCCAAATTGTAAATAGCTAGTGCAGAATCTGTTTTTTCGGGGGGCTTTGGTCATATCCAAGGCCTCCAATCCGCCTACGCCCCCTACTTTTTGGAACCTCCCATCTTTCGGAAACTGTTTTATCTGCTTGTCTTGAATCCATCTTGACCCGTCTTCCAAAACTTCGCTATCCTCGCCCCAGACCAGAGCAAGTCTGGGTAGTTCAGGCGAGCTTGGTCGGCGTTACAGGATAGGCCTGCCAAGCGGATTTAGGGTGAATATTCAACAAGGATGGTTGAGTTCCATGTCCAGTACAAAAACAGTCTTTACCACTGGCGAAGCTGCCAAGATTTGCAAAGTCAGCCAGCAAACGATCATCCGTTGTTTTGACAACGGAACACTCAAAGGATTCCGAGTTCCCGGAAGTCGTTTCCGTCGGATCCCGCGAGACCATTTGTTTGTCTTCATGAAAGACAACGGTATCCCAACGGATGCCTTGGAAAGCGGTCGCAAGAAATTGCTGATCGTCGATGACGATCAAGATCTTGTAGATTTGATGCGAGATGGTTTCGAACGAGACGGTCGATTCGAAATCCGCACGGCGAACAATGGTTTTGATGCCGGGATGCAAGTCAAGGAGTTTCGTCCTGACTTGGTCGTCCTAGATGTGATGCTACCTGACATCAATGGTCGCGAGGTTTGCCAGCGAGTTCGCTCGGACCGCACAATGGACACCGTCAAGATCCTTTGCATCTCCGGTATGGTGGAAGCAGACAAGATCGCGGATCTTCGTTCCTCGGGTGCCAACGATTTCATGCAAAAACCATTTACGATCGATCAGCTGATCGAGCGCGTGTGCGACCAACTCGAAATCGATCGTCCGGTCGCGTTGGTGTAATTCCAACAGCCCTTGTCAACCGACTCCATCTCGATGGGGTCGGTTCCTACTGGACATCCTGTGCGTCCTTCAAGTAAATATCACAACTTGCTGGTCTAACCCAGCGAGTGTACTCTCGCGTCGCATCGATGCACCCACCATCGCCGTAGATGCCCGGCCCGTCTTGGATCTTCCGCATCTGCTCCAAGATCCGTTGGTGCTCCAGTGGGTCTTGCTCGGTGTGTCGCATCTTTTCTTGGACCTTCTTCTCGTCCATTCTCCAGATGCCTTCGGAGTCCTGGTAAGCCGCATGACGCCAATGGTAGATCTCTAAACACTTCAGATCCAATGTAAAGGTCTTGTTGCGCTTCCAGAAATCCGAGAACACTCCGGAGCCGATGTAAAACAACCACGATCCCTCAAAGCCAAGCGCTTCGGCAGAAGCCGGGTCAGGATTTTTGAACCAGATGCGATCCCCCGGAACATAATAGGCAGCAGGAAGTGGATTCTCTCGGGTGCCATACTCCTTCATGAACACATCATGAAACTCCCGTGAACGAATCGCACGCCGCTGAGCTTGGGCCTCAAGCTGCCGAAACAACCTCGGATTGACCCTCTGCGCCTCCTGGGCCACCCCCAAAGCAACGACGTACTCGGTGGCTCGATAGCAAGAAAAGGAATAGACAACCCCGTGATCCCCAGGCTGCGTCGCAAGCCTTAACGCTTCGATCAAGGATCGATTGGGTTTGATCAGAAAGCCTCGATCCTCATCGTACTGCCAGTAGTCCTCAGGTCTTTCGGCTCCATAAGCATCAAAGGACAAAAAAGTTTTGCTGGCCGCTCGAGCGATGTTCACTCGAATCCTGGCCGATGATTCGAATTCTTCTATGCTTGGGTAAGCAAAACACAGTGGCGAAGCTAGCATCGCAAGCAACGTTTCTTGATCGAGGACCTCCGCCTGAGGTCTCTGGAAAAAGTCGGCAAGCCGATGGGCCAACATGAGTGTGTCGTGATGAGGTGTCCAGGTTAAAAAGGCTTCGGAGGTCAATCGAAACTGGAAACCTGTTTGACCCTGGTACTCCATGGGTTGGATATCCACCCAAGCTGCGATCCCAAGCTCCTGGAACCACTGGCGGGCTTGAGCTGCTGCCTGAGCATCGCAGGCTACGAAAACACCTTGGTGATGGTAAATCCCGTCGGTTGGAATGGACATGACGTTTTACAGCAAAGTCCGGCAAACGGGCGTGCTCACGAAATTGACTTGCTGCCGGTAAGTGATTTGGAGAGGTAGGGAGGGAGGAGGAAAGGAAGCAATCACCCAGGGGGAGGGAATGCCAAGGAGTGCAGCGCTTGAGCACTACACTCCTTGGTTGTTCAATAAAGCTGGTTGTTCAATAAAGCTAGTTTTTCAACCAAACAGATTTCTCAATGGAACTGCTTTGAGTTCGAATCGACTGGAATTCGAACCCTTTTGTTATAGGTGACCGGTTGACCCGTTACAACCTAATAGGGCTTAGGAATCGGCTTCCACCGCTTCGGCTGCTTCCTCGGGTGAACTGGGGCCTTCGGGTCCAGTGTATCCGCCAGCGGCGACGATCGCTTGGCGAATCTCTTTGGCTACCTCTTTGTTTTCCATGAGGTAATTTCTGGCCTTCTCTTTTCCTTGGCCAATGTAGGTTTCGCCGTATTTGAACCACGCACCGCTCTTGCTGAGAATCTTGTGGGCAATCCCCAGGTCGATGATGTCCCCTTCGAAGCTGATCCCATTGGTGTGCATCATGTCGAATTCAGCAATGCGAAACGGTGGAGCCACTTTGTTTTTGACAATCTTTGTCTTGACCCGTTGGCCGACGACTTCCTCGCCGTCCTTGAGTTGTCCAATTCGGCGAACATCGACACGCACCGAAGCGTAGAACTTCAAAGCTCGCCCCCCAGGGGTTGTCTCAGGACTGCCGTAGCTCATGCCGCCAATTTTCTCGCGGATCTGGTTGATAAATATCACAGCCGTTTTGCTTCGAGCGATCGCACCTGTGAGCTTACGCATCGATTGGCTCATCAAACGAGCTTGGAGTCCGACGTGCGAATCCCCGATCTCACCTTCGAGTTCCTGTCGCGGCACCAAAGCAGCGACCGAGTCGATCACGACGACGTCGACAGCGTTGCTCTTGACGAGCATCTCTGTAATTTGCATCGCTTCTTCTCCACTGCTTGGCTGACTTACCAGCAACGTATCGAGTTCGACACCGAGCTTCTTGCCCCAGCTTGGATCAAAAGCGTGTTCGGCATCGATGATCGCAGCGATGCCACCGGCCTTTTGAGCTTCGGCGCACACGTGCAACGCAATGGTCGTCTTACCACTGGACTCCGGTCCAAAGACTTCGATGATCCGTCCACGGGGCAGTCCGATTCCGCCCAAGGCAAGGTCCAGCGATAGCGATCCGGTGCTGATCCCTTCAATCTTCAGCTGGGTCTCACCCCCCAGAGGCATAATCGAACCTTCTCCAAATTGCTTTTCAATTTGTTGCAAGGTCGTCTTCAGAGCCGGTTCCTTTTTAAGGATACTCTCGAGCCCCGTTACCGGCTCGGCTGGTGCCTTGTCTTGTTTCTTCTTAGCTCCGGTCCCTTTTCCTGATGATGCAGCCACGGCGAATCTCCTTTTTTCCTAGCGGATTTCTCACCGCTTTTTCCTTGTTGCCAAACACCTCACCCATGCTAACGCCAACTTGCGACGTCAACAACTACCTATAAGATCGCTTCGGGGTGTGACACGTCTGGTCACAGCCAAGAAATTGTTTTCCAGAAAAAGGGAAATTTTTCTGCGCACAAGAAATCGAGCACCGTTTCACCGAGCAACAGTCCACCTTGGGGTGTAAGCCGCCCGATAACGAACCGTTGAGGGCGATGGAAAGAAGCCTGGAAGGCATTCTGCCCCCCAGGCTCACTGTTTTTGTAGCAAAGATCAAGCTTGAGTGCTTAGAGATACTTGGCCAAACGGGCACACAGGTCGGCTGTCCGGCAGCTATAGCCCCACTCGTTGTCGTACCAGGAAACCACTTTCACCATCTTGCCCTTGTCCCCGAGGACTTGGGTAAAGTCGGCGGCAAAGATGCTGCTGTGCGGATCGTCAATGATATCGCTCGATACGATCGGATCCTCGGTGTAGCAGAGAATTCCCTTCAGCGCTCCCTCCGCAGCAGCCTTCATCGCTGCATTGATATCCTTGACCGTCGCTTCGACTTTCAAGTTCGCTGTCAAGTCGACGACCGAACCGGTCGCAACCGGAACCCGCATGGCAATGCCAGTCAACTTGCCCTTTAGCTCAGGGATCACCAAACCGACTGCCGAAGCGGCTCCGGTCGAAGTCGGGATGATGTTCAAGGCTGCTGCTCGGGCTCGATAAGCATCCGAGTGCGGAAGGTCTTGAACGCGTTGATCGTTGGTGTAAGCATGCACGGTGGTCATCAGTCCGCTTTCGATGCCAAAAGTCTCATGCAAGACTTTGGCGATCGGTGCCAAGCAATTGGTCGTGCAAGAAGCGTTCGATACACAGAGCATATCCTTCGAGAGTTTGTTGTCGTTAACGCCCAAAACACAGGTCAAATCCGCACCATCTTTGGCCGGTGCACTCAAGACCACTCGTTTGCAACCAGCAGCAAGGTGCGAATCATAACCTGGCTTGCCGTCCTTGGTGCGACCGGTGAAAAAGCCGGTGCTCTCGATGACAATGTCGACGTTGTTGTCCTTCCATGGCAATTTCGATGGATCCTTTTCGGCCAACGCCAAAATCTTCGTGCCATTGACAATCAAGTGCTTGTCATCGTAACCAACCGTTCCGTCATAGCGACCGTGCACACTGTCATACTTGAGCAACGTCGCCAACATTTGGTTGTCGGTCAAGTCGTTGATCGCGACGACTTCGAACTCATTGGAACGTGCCATCAAATTTCGGAAGGTCAATCGACCGATACGTCCAAAGCCATTGATCGCGATTCGAGTCACCACGGAATGATTCTCCAACAGTAAAAAACAAGAGGAATAAACTTGGACGCAGGCAAGCCCCTGACCAAGAGTCTGAGAATATACCGATACGCTCAGGTCGCTTCAATCACAACTGACACCGCACCTAGCGGCACGGACAGAGTCGGTTGGTAGTCCATGGCGATCGCTGCTTATAAGCGTTGTGAATACTGCCCCAAAACCCCTTTACGGGGCCTCAATACGGCGTTGATCGGAACTTAGCAAGACTTTGGAAAGTCCTCCGAGGCCCTGGATGTCTAACGCAAATCCAGAACTCGCCGAGATTTCCCCTCGACCCTGGGCAAACTGCCTTGAGCAACCCGCTGGACCCGGACCCGCAGTTGCAGTCGACTCAGAAGCTCCTTCGAAAGCGATTCCTGCGAATGATCGCTGTCTTCGATCTCCAGAAGCAATTCATCCAAAGCAGCCGGTTTGCTCAAAACCAAACGGTATTCTCCGATGCTCGGATACTCTCTGACGATCGCTTCGATGCTGGTCGGAAAGATGTTCACCCCTCGCACGACGATCATTCCGTCGAGCCGCCCAAGGATGCCTTGTTCGAGCCGAACAAACGGTCCTCCCCACAACTGCTGCTGCTTGGAATCCCCTGCCCAGCTAGGTTTGACCAAATCTCCTGTTCGGTAGCGGATCACGGGGGCTCCGATACGTCCAAGACTCGTTAATACCAATTCCTTGATATCCTCATCGATCGAGGGCGATGTGCTCTTATCGATGGGAATGAATTCCGCGATGAACTCGGTTTCGATCACATGCAACGCACGACCATCGATGCTGCCATAACCCCAAGGACCAATCTCTGTGGCCCCTGCATGGTCCATCACTTTGGCTCCGTAGAGTTCTTCGATCGCCTCGCGAACGCTGGCCACACTACCCCCGGGCTCACCGGCCACAAAAACACATCGAACCGAACCCTTGGAAAGACTCTTGCCCATCGCCTTGGCTAATTGGCCCAAATGGATCGCATAGCTGGGTGTGCTAAAGAGCACCGTGGGCTTGGAAGCATGGATCAAATCGATTCTGGCTTCACTGGACATGCCTCCCGATGGAATGACCATGCAGTTGCGATGCAAGCACGCATCATGCGCACTCCAAAAACCGATGAAAGGACCGAAGGAAAAAGCCATCAGCACCCGATCCTCTGAAGTGATTTGGCAAGCATCTAAAACGTACTGCCAAACATCGATCCACCATTGCCAATCGGTTTGGGTATCTAGGATGACCATAGGGCGACCTCGCGTTCCGCTGGTGCGATGGTAACGTCGGTATCGGTCAAACTCGTAACTGTGATGCTTGGCAACCCCTGCAGCATCGTCGCTAATCCAATCGGATTTGTTCATCAGGGGTAATTGCTGCAACCCATCGAGCCCCCGTAGTTCGATACGATCGGTGCGGTAACGCTCACGATAAAAAGCGTTCTGGGCAAGTACCCCACTCAGCAGCGCATTGAGCCGCCCGAGTTGCCATGCTTCTAGCTCAGATCTACTGGCTGTCTTCCACCGCGCTCGGTCTTGCTGCTGCGCATGGATTTTCGCTTGATCGTTGTCCATGAAATCCTATTGCTTACGGATCCGTTTCGAAAACTCTGGGTCGTCGGCGTAAAGTCCAGCCAGCTGGTTGACATGATAATTGCTTCGAGCATACTCGAAAGGTCCTTGGATTTCGAGCAGCCCAAGCTCATAAGCCAATCGGTCCGAATGTCCAGGGAGTAAAACACGCCAATCGCGAGGGATCCTCCCAGGTCGCAGTTTATTGACATGGTCGACCAAGTTCGTCGTGCAATTGTTCGTCAGCGAATCGTAATACTCAGGCTGCCGATGCAATTGATTGACCCTAGCAAGCATATCCACAAGCAAATCCTGAATCTGCTGTGGCTGAGCTCTCCCCGGATACAAATAAACCTCGACGTCGCGCACCAATGTCCGCAACAAAATCACATCTTTCTCGTCGGCAACGACATAGGTAAGCGGAAATCGCCGGCCAGCAGCTGCCACCGCCGAATAGTCTTGGTCTTGCTCAAGCCTAGCTTCGACCGAAACGACAAAGTGCCTTCCGTCAGCCAAACCAAAGCTGAGCATCGTGTGGGCTAGCAACGCGGTTTCTTTGAACGGAACTATGATGAAATCAATCGTTCGTACATCCGTCAACCGAAATCTCATATCGTAATGACGAACATCGTAATCCGACTCACTGCGATATCGGCAGTTGCGAACGTTGCGAATCGTGATCGTCTCCCCCTCAAACTCCACATGGGGTAGTACCATCAAGTCGGCTCGCCATGGTTTGAGCCTGATCGATTCGGAAGTCAGTTCGCTGCGACCGTTCTTCAGATACCCAATGAAGCTGTTCTCATTGAGGCCTTTGGCAAGCGGTGTCGAGCAACCACAGCTGATGATGCCCAGGAGCATCATCCCAAACGACATGCTCCATCGCACGACCCTATGCGTCCTACTATCGGACTTGATTCTGTCCCGAGAAGTCATAGCTGGTGCTCCGACCAACACTGCCTGGACGATAAGCACCTGCGGGTGCCGACGAAGCACCCGGCACACTCGAAGGGACCGAAGTTGCAGGAGGTGCGACACTACCAGGAGGCAACCATGCACCTGCAGGCATCGAAGCACTCGGCGGTAGCGTTGCGTTTGGCGGTAAAGAATAGGCCGGGCTTTGCGATGGCTGGTTCAGTCCATTGGTAGGTAGACCACCGGGGCCGATCGGCTGCGGACCGTAAGAAGGCCCGTAGGAAGTTGGCCCGTATGCTTGGGGTGCCACGCCTCCTGGCGGTAATCCCATGCTGGGCAGTCCCGCGCTAGGTGGTAGACTCATGCTTGGTGGATTTCCACCGCTCTGAGGCAAGTTGCTCGAAGGTGGTAGGCTTTGACCACCGTAAGCTGCAGGTAGATTGGGAATGTTGTTTGGGTAACTCGCACCACTGGGTACGTTGGTGTACGACGCATTCACCGGATTGCCAGTCATCCCGGGAGTACCAGGCACTGCTGGAACGGTAGAACCGTAGGGGCTCATGCCTGCTGGAGCAGGGCCGCTTATGACCGGTCCACCGGGCATGGAGGCATACGGATTGGCTACCATCGACGCAGATCCATTTGGGGGCATTCGATTTTGAGGGAGGTTGTAGTTTCCAGGTGTGAACCCATTGTTGGCCGCCGCCGCACCTGGGCTAGGCGATTGCATGCCTGAGGGCTGAACAGCCCCAGCTTGTGGGTGTGCCATGGCCAAAGACCCAACGCTTCCGTTGGTTGGTGAGCCAGGAATGGGGCTTGGAGCATTACGGCTAGCTGGACTGGTAGGCCCCGAATTTCTCGAAGTGTCTTGGGCCAATGAGGTCGCTGAGGAGCTCGAAGGTGCAGTGGGAAGATTCGAAGGTGGCTTGGTTCCAACAATCTTGTCTGGCGAAGGTTTCTTGGACCAAGGAAACATGCTGAAGCTTGGCGTTTTCCAAGACTGGCAGCCAGCTTGGGAGCCAGTCACAAACGCGAGCAACAAACCGAAGCGGACCCACTGAGGAAAACGACTGAGCATGGCGAAACTATCCTCGCAAATCGAATCGAGCAATACCGCTCCACGGGGGAGCTATCCCATAACGCGACTGGCCAACGGTTGGTACAATCGTCACAACCCCCTCTCGGTGGGTATTAACAGAAACGCGAACCCTGCGTCAACGCCGGTTTATCTGGTCGGACTATCCATTTTCGAGCCAATTTTATGATCCAACAGCATGAGATCCCGGTCCGAGTCCACTATCACGAAGTCGACGGTCAAGGTCGAGTTCACCACGCTCAGTACTTGAATTACTTTGAGCGTGGACGCGTCGAAATGCTCAGAGCTTCTGGCATCTCCTACCGCGATATCGAAGAAAGTGGCACTTTGCTGGTCGTCCACAGCATGAATGTGCAATTTCACCTTCCAGCCCTTTTTGATGACTCGCTGGTTCTTCGTACCCGTATCAACTACTGCCACGGGGCTCGCATCGAGCACCATTATCATTTGGTACGTAAGCATCCGGATCGCGACGCCGAAGACACGCTCGTTACTGCCACCAGCCAGATCGCAAGCATCGATCGCTCAGGCCGCGTGCAACGCTTGCCAAAAATGCTTCAATTGAACATTCGTACCCCCAAAGGCTAGCTTCTATGAATCATGCCTCTGGCTTCAATCCGCCCAATTTGGACCCCATCAATACGTGGCTCGAGGACTTGGCGATCCCGCAAAACAAAAAAACCCCCGATGATTACACCGAGGGTTTTCATGTTTGGTTTTTCCGAGTGTAGAGATCTACACTAGTTCCTTCTTGGCACCGATGAGAGTCCTGAGTCTCTCTGCGAGCAAACGGGCGTCAAATGGCTTCTTGAACGTTTCATTGATGCTGGAACGGTCAAAGCTCATCGTATTTCCGTCGTCGGGAAGCAGAGCGATAAGGACGATTTCGGAGAAGTCGACATTCTTGCGGAGGTTCTGGCAGATTTGCAACGCTTCAAGCTTGCCGACCGAGAAGTCGACAATCATGCAATCTGGATGAAAACTCTCTGCTTGAATACCTGCCTCGAAACCGCTTGCAGCGACCTGAACTTTGAAGCTTTTTTCCAGAGGAAGTTCTCGCTTCAAGTTTTCGATCAACACCTGATCTTGTGCAACGATCAGGACTTTCGCCATGGCCTCATCTTCCAAATCCCCCAGGGGCATTCCATGCTCCTTAAGGAACTTGATCAGATACTCGCGGGGAATGCGGCGGTCTTGTGAACCGGGGATGCGGTACCCCTTGAGTCGGCCGGAGTCGAACCACTTGCTGACGGTTCTCGGGGCCACCTTGCAGATCTTCGCGACCTGGCCTGTGGTGAACACCTTCATATTTTTGGTCTCCGTTACCTTCCAATTATGAAATCGAGTCAGAGCCGCTGCCTTTGCAACAACGACCCACGACAGTGGCTGCCCTTGTTATCTTGGCCTCGCTAGAGACTGCAACAACTGGGTCAGGGCATTTACGTTGGCGGACGCTTCGAGCCATGCTTGCAACCCGATCCATCGTATTGCAAGCGACACAAAGGTTTTCCTGATGTGCTTCTTTGAAACTGACGCAAAATTCCACTTCGGTCGAACATCGCACCCCTACGACGCACTGCTCGATTGGAATCATCCGACAGGACCAAAGGCGTCCGAGAAAGACTTGCTCGGGTGGAAATCAGAGTTGCCTGTGAACATGGTCGTACGGAAAACCAATCACAGCCAATGCACCTCGCGCCCTTGCGGACACGAAGCGTTTCAGATTCCCCCCCTTAACACTTCCCCTCGGCTCGTCCGAACTGGACTTGACTCCTTCAAGCCGTCCAGCGCAGTACAGGCCGTCCGGAAGTTAATTTCGTTTCAAACCTGCTGATTACTTTAGAAAGAATCTTCGCTTGACTCAGTAACGCAGGAATTTCAAGCTCAAGAGCGAGGGCTTAAGATCCTAAACAGAAATTCATTTCAATTTCTCCAGTTCGGCTGTAGTTTCAACGCTCAAGGAGTCGAAACTCTCGCCCCAAATTCAGTCATTTACCCATCAAGTGTCGATCCCACCGTCAGGCTTGGCCGGCTTGGCTTTCTTCTCCTCGGTTTCTTTTTTCTCCCGCCAAGGCTTCTTGTCCTGGTAGCTCTTGAGCTCTTCCTTGAGCTGATCGAGCTGCTCGTTTTCCTCTTTAGCCCCAAGCTCCACAGCCTTGGTAGACCATTCGATGGCCTTATCGAACTGCCCAAGCTCGGCGTAGGCTGCCGCCAACGTACTGAGGATGTGGGATTTGTTGTACTGAGTCAACTCGCAGGCTCTAAGGCCTGCCTCCAACGCTCGATCGCCATTGCGTACCGAATCCTCCGGTGACGTTGATAACACCCACGAGAGATTATTCAGGATCCCCGATAGATCGTCGTCGTCCTCGGGAATATTTTTAACCGCTTGCTCGTAGTCGGCGATCGCATCGGTGTGCCTTCCCAATGCAAGCAGTACATCTCCTCTGAGTCGCAAAGCTTGCCAATCGGTTTGCTCGGCATTGATGAGTCGATCCACGATCCTCAGGGCCTTGCGAGGACGGTCGTCCATTTGATACATCGAAGCCAATTGCATGAGCAAAAGGCGATTCTCAGGGTTCAGCTGGACGAGTCTCTCGAGCTCGCCGATCGCATCCCCCATCCGTTTCTCCTGAATCGCGATGTCCATCTTCAAGAACGCTAAATCCGGAATCTCAGGCCGCTTTTCCTGAAGATAATCGATGTCCTTCTTGGCTTGCTCATAGTCCTTCAAGGCCAAACAAACCCGGGCTCGGTTGAGGTAGGCATCCAGGTTCTCAGGATCGAGTTGGATCGCTTTGTCGTTATCGGACTTGCCCGATTCGAGCCAAGCGTTTCTGTCCTCAGGGCTCGAATTGCCCGTTGCAGATTTCGCTAGCCACAGGTTTCCTCGAAGAGAGTATAGGACGCTAAGCTCGGGATATTTTTCGATTTTTTCGTTCAAAAACCCGATCGCTTCGTCTATCTTCTCGCCCTGGGCGAGCATCAATACCAAACGGCGCAGAGCGTACTCGTTTTCAGGATCGCTTTCGAGGAATTTGCGAATCGTCGATTCAGCTTCTTGGTTGCGACCGACCGAAATCAACGACTCAACGGTCAATTGAATCGCCCGCTCATTCTCCGGGTCTGCTTCGATCGCTTTGAGCAAATCATCGATCCGCTCATCGACATCCTGTCGCGATACCGATCGCATGATGATCACTTCGGATAACTTCTTCTTGACTTCAGGATCGCGCTCTCCAGCATCGACCAACGCTTGCAACTTGGTTCGGGCCAAGTCCAGGGCTTCGGCCCCTTTGTTGATCTCCTGACGCAGCAGATGGATACGAGCCTTCATCACATAGGCGTCGACAAGATCCGGATCGGCTTCGATGGCCGATTGCAAGTCTTGCATCGCCTCGCCGGTGACTTTGGTGACACGAGCCGCTGGCAAGCGCGCACCGGCAAGCTCCTCGAGTGTCCTTTGAGCCCGCTGAAACGTCGCCGCACCAAGCATCTTTTTGGCATCCGCCGTATCGAGTTCATCGAGCCCAAGTTCCAACGCTTTTTTGCACAGTTCGATCACTTTTCCAAGCGACTCTTTGGTCGATTCGGTCACTCGCAACTTGCTGGCTTCCTCAAAAGCCTCAGAGCCTTTGTAGTCGTCGGTGGCCGTCTGAGCCGGTTTCGAAGGGTCTTGACCCATGGCCAATTCCGCTGAAGACCCAAGACCTGAAGCAAAGCCCCCGCAGGCCAAAAACAACACTAAAAAACTCGCTCGACGATCGTTTTTTGATCGAACCGTGACAAAATCTGCTGGAAGACTCACAATTAACCTCACTTACGGAGAATGGACGCAAGAACCCAAGGGTTTCCCGACGACCTGAGAGTCCGATCCATTGACAAATCGGACCAATCGCCCTGTATTGTAGCGGTTCGCCCAGAGACAATGTAAGCCCAGCAACGACGCTACCGGCCCCGAGATGCTCCCAAAACTCAACAGATCCTCGATCCAATGAAGCCCCATCCAACCGACTCCTTCCAATTGATCCACCTGGACGAGTCCGACGACGGTTCGGTCCTCGAGCGGGTGATCAAAAAACGGCTCGCCGACTGGACCTGGGGGGACGTCCGCGATTCGATTCGTCGACGCAAAGTCCAAGTCAACGGAAATCTATGCTTGGACCCGGTCAGAAAAGTCACCCGCAAAGATGTCATCAAGCTCTGGAGAGAATCGCTCCCAAAACCCATCGAAGCAACCGATATTCGAATCACTTACGTCGACGAATTCCTGGTCGTTGTCGAGAAACCAGCCGGGATCACCAGCGTCCGACACTTCGAGGAACGAAACCTCCCAGAGAAACGTCGACAACTCCAACCGACCCTCGAAGAAATGGTGCCCCTGGCTCTGATGCACCACTTCCAACGCAACTTCAAACCCCGGGAAACCGAAGACCCAGCTCCCAAACGGACCAAACGTTTGCCAATCAGCCCACGCGAGTTCAAGGATATCCGGTTCGAAGATCGCCAAAACCTCGAACACAAACTCAAACGACTCCAAGTCATCGCCGTGCATCGCTTGGATCGCGATACCTCAGGATTGATGCTCTTTGCTCGCACACCCAGCATCGCTCAATCCCTCATCGAAGCCTTCAAGCATCACCGCGTGATTCGCAAGTACCATGCCGTCGTCCACGGGCATCCCCAACAACAAACGTTTGATTCGGTGCTAGTCCGCGACCGAGGAGATGGCCATCGAGGTTCCAAGCCCAAGGATGTTGAAACCACCGACCCGACCCAGCAACATGCGATCACTCACATTCGCCCAATCGAGAAAATCGGACCCTACAGCCTTATCGAGTGCCAATTAGAAACCGGACGTACCCATCAAATTCGAATCCACTTGTCCGAAGCTGGCCACGTCCTCTGCGGCGATCCCATCTACTGCAAACTCGCTGACGGCTCGGTGATTCCAGACACCAGCGCTGCGCCCCGACAAGCCCTCCACTCGGCCACCTTGGCCTTCGATCACCCGATCTCAGGCGAAAGACTCGAATTCAAAATGCCCTGGCCCGCCGACCTCCACCGCTGGCTCACCAAACTCCGGCAGAGCTAGCGTTCTGGTTCGCCTTGCGCTTGCCCTGATTAAGTGAAGCCTCCTACGGGCTAGATAAGCCCATGTTACGGCGGATGGTAAGGCAGAGCGAGTCGATCGCTAGGGTGGTTTGAGTCCTTTCTCACTCAGGACCTGATACGAAAGAAAACGATCAATCTCCAAGGGCTTTTTTCAATCGACTAAAAGCCTTCGATCCCTGGCGACCAAACTCCAATGCCTCTTGCCTATCGCGATCCTCCGTCGCATGCTCAAGCAGCTCAAGCTTCGTTTTGTACACCTGCAACTTGAGCTCCGTGTAACGATCCAACGGCCTGCCTCGCAAATAGGCACTGACCTTCATCTTGTGCGCCCAATCCTCCTGGATCGGGATCCAGTACTCGAGCTTGTCCCACTCTCCTGACTGATAAGCCGTAAACATCTCGGCCTCTATCATGTGCATCTCTTTGCGTATCTCGCTCACAGGCGGATAATACAGAAAACATGCCACAACACTCGCTGCGACCAACCCACCCAGTGATACCACGGCAATCACCCAGTCAGGCAATACGATGTCTGGCGTTTTGGCCGAACGGACCTCCGAAACACTCAGAAGCCAACGCATCAAGCGATCCTGCGGATCGATCAAACGCGATACTGACCCAAGCACCAACGTCAATCCAGCAAAACCCAATGCGAGGATCTCGGCAGGTGTTGCCGCTTCCTCGATAACACGCTTTGCCGAAGTCCAATAGTTCGAGTCGCCCGGGGTAAATGGATTGCAGTAAGTGTCAAACGCATGCGTGTGATCTGCTGGCTCGATCCCTTTTGGCCTAAGGGGTCGATCCAATCCGTAACTCATCGCCAAGACGATCACCACCAAAACCCCTAGCCATACCAGCGATTGACGCAGTCCATAATGTCGAATCATCCAAACCATCAAACCCAAATTCACACCCGTACCCAGGGTCAGAAGCGCGAAAGCGGCTGCCACCGAATTGCCATGTTGAAACATCGAAGCGACTTGAACGATCGCTGTCATCGGAGTGATATAGGCCAAAGTCGCAACAGCTGACATCGTCAATGGTGCAACCCAATCGTCCTTGCCCGCCGCACGTTGCAATATCCCAGCAGGCAATACACCCGCCAGCAATCCCACTCCCAGAATCGCCAAAAGCATGTACAGCGTCGATACGCTCCATGCTTGCTGAGCCATCGATAAAGCCACCGCGCCAATGCGCCGGACTCCATAAGGTGTCTTGTCCAACGCCTCAGCAGGCAACTGACTGTTTGGAAACAAACGGTCCCACAGGAGTCCCAACACCGTGATCAAAACCAACGAGCAAAGACAGAAAGCAAGAATCGCCCATGGGTCCGAAAGTGTCAGACCATACAGAACCGAAATCGGATTGAATAACGGGGCCGTCAAACCAAAGGCTAAAATCGTCCCACCCGATATCCCACTCTTGCGCATCTGATGCATCACCGGAATGACCCCCAGCGAACAAACAGGTAAGAGCATCCCCAACAACCATGCCTGCGGCAACTGCCGCCATGTGTTCCCCCCGAAGAGCTTGTAAGTCCCTTCGCGTCCCAATATTCGCTCAAAAACCGCTGCAACCAACCAGCCGATGACTATCGTCGGACTAGCCGCCACGAGCGACTGACACATCCGAGTCAACGCTCCCCACACCAGCACCTGTATGTCCATCGGAATACTCCTGGAATCGTCACTCCGAAAATCGCCGTACCAACTCGTCGATCCGAGCCTGCTCGGCCCTACAAATCGCATCCAAGTCCTTCGACATCTGCGTTAGCTGGTCCAGATTGCCAAGCCCTTCAAGGCCCTGGGCACCCTGGGCATGCTTGCGCAGAAGCGGACTCCAATCGCTCGACCAAGCGTCAATACGCGCAAAGTCCTCTCGCCCCAAATCGCTATCTGCAGCCAGCACAGGCAACCATCCCACCAAATCAGCAAGCTCCAATGACGTCGAAATCCCCTGAGTACTGCCTGCCGTGCCACCAAGCAATTCAGAAATCCTCTTGCTCGCTTGCATGATGTCCTCAGGCCAATGCTCGGGAAAATGCTCATGCTCTTGATGCTCGCCCTGCTTGCCGCTATCGGTCAGCTGTACGATTGGACCGCGATCCGCCGGACGGCATCCTGAACAAATAAGCACCATGCCAACCAGTAGTACGGCTCGAAAGAACATTCGCAAAGCAAATGGTCCGGTGTAGGATCCTAAATGTCTTGATGGATGGGGCATCGAATCAATCCTTGCCTTTTGCCTTAATTCACAAAAAAAGACTACAACCTGGGAACATCGACCGAAGCAATCACCGATTCGATCGCCTTCTCGGTCGACATCGAACTGCTCGTTAGCCGAACAGCAAGCACCGGACCCGAGACAGCTTGGATGTCCTCGGGGATCACAAAATCCCGATCGCATAGGATGGCATAAGCCTGGGCGACACGTTGCCATTGAAGCAATCCGCGTGGACTCAGTCCCAACGGAAAACTGCGATTGTTTCGAGTGCTTTGCGCCAAATCCAATAGATACTCTCGGACCGGTGCCTCAACAGCTACACCCGTGACGGCTTGCTGAAGACTCGCCAACTGCCCGGGCTCCAAAATCTGCTGGGCAGAGAACTCCGAAGTCGTCTTGCTGTTGCGAGCCAATAGCTCCAGTTCGCTAGATCGATCCGGATAGCCGATCTTAAGCTTCATCGTGAAGCGATCCAGTTGGGCTTCAGGGAGCGGATAAGCCCCGACGCTTTCAACTGGGTTCTGGGTTGCAAGGACTAGAAAGGTTTCGCTCAACGCATGGGGCTGGCCATCGATCGTCACTTGCCTCTCGGCCATCGCTTCGAACAGCGCGCTCTGTGTTCGGGGAGTGGCGCGATTGATTTCATCAGCAAGCAGCACATCTGAAAACACAGGACCCGGCCTAAACTCAAACTCGCGTGTTTTTTGATTCAAGACGCTAAAGCCAGTCACGTCACTTGGCAACAAATCCGGAGTGCATTGAACACGCATGAACTTGCCCCCCACGGCTTGTGCCAACCCCTTGGCCAACGTGGTTTTTCCCAAACCTGGTAAGTCATCGAACAAAACGTGACCTCGAGCAAGCAAGCTTGCTAGTAAATGCTCGACAACCTGGGGTTTGCCTAGCAGGACTCGATTGAGTTGGTTTCTTAAACCGCTGATCCATGCTTGAATCTCACCCGATGTTGGGCTCGCTGCATGCACAGTTGGAGTGTTCGCATTCATAAATGAACTTTCTTATCTTGATGGACTCGAAGGTGAAATTCTTCTTGGAGCCGCCGCACCCTTGAGTCCCGAAAAAAGGATCGATCGCAAGACTTGTCCGATCAGTTTCTGGTGTCCCACATCCAGCGACTTATGCTGGGCCGGTCCATAGGCTAGTCGCTGCGTGATTTGAATGAACTCTCGGGCGACACCCGGAGCGATTTGAGTGCATTGGGTCAGTTCGCCACCAAGCCACTGCTGAAGCGTTGAATGTTTGGGTATCGATTGATTCCATACCCACATCTTCCATCGCAGGAAACTCAAACAACCCAGCAACTGAAACTTCGTCGGCAGAATCAGCAACACCAACGAAAGACCACTGAGGAACGCTTGGGCCAACCGCTGCCTAAAGTACCCTGCAAACGCTATCGACAAAGCAACCGACAGCGATTGGGCAGGGTGATTGCGGAAATAATCCCGACAAGCCCAAGCCATCTCGACACCCCACTGTTGCCAAGTCATCCACTGGCGAGGGATCGGATAGGTCCCCGTCGGCTCGATGGCAACCCACATGCCATGCACATGGACTTCAGCCCAAGTGTGCAAGTCCTCGGGCATGATCGCCGTTTGCCTTGCAATCCGATCGAAGCGTTTCGGTGAAGCGAAAAATCCTGTGCACAAACGGCTTGGAATTCCCATTTGCCGAATCATGACCACCGCGGCCGTAGCCATTAAGTAATCGGGGCCACGCTTTTGCTCCAGCAGATAGTCCACAACATCGGAACAATCCTCGGGGGCAACCGAATCGATATCGCACCGTAAATTTCTGAGCCCTCCGACAATCGCTTCCACACGGTTCCAATCGGTCGCTTTGCTCGGTAAAGGGCTCAGCACTTGGTCGAGAAACGCTCGGACCCTCTTAGAGGGCTTCTGATGAACTTCTTCCAAGTCTGTATAAGCACCAATCCAGTCGCCAAGCCCGTGGGTGGCTTGTGGATTGCCCGAGTTTCTCTGGTGAGACAAACTTCGATAGGGAGAATTGGGGGTTCTCAAGGTGTGCAATTGAGGGATTTGGTATAGCTGATGCACGATGGTCAATTGAGGGACATAATCCCGATTCGGCATCATCAATTGCCCGTCATTGGTCCAGCTATAGAAGTCGACTTGATCGATGCGGTCGATATGCACATGGGTCGTCAGCGAAGGAGCAAGTAACCTTGGGGATTGAAAATTGATGATCTTGGTTGCCAAACGTTCTCGCACCGAGTACACCAAGTCAGGAGGTGGAAACAGGACTTGCATCCAAGGCTTGTTTTGAATCGAAAGCATCGATGGGTTCTTGTTGGCTTGGGCGTCGACCAACTCGTCGGAGTGCGTCCATACATTGCTTTCGAATCGATCGAACGATTCGATCCGAAACCACTGTGGAGTTTCGCCGATGACATACGCGATCGCCTTGGAGTCAGTCCCCTTAGGCTGGTACTTTTTATCGCTGGGTTTTGGTTGCCGTACCGCCGAAAATTCCTTGCTGTTTTTCTTGCTCTCGGAGGCTTCACGCTCGGTCTCTTGGATCTTGTTATCCAGCGAAATCGCACGTGCGTAGCGTCTCTTCTTGGGTGGTGTTTCTCCGTAAAGATCCGATACCAAGTCGTACATCGAAGGAGTTTCAGACTCTAGGAACAAGTCGCTGTCGACGGGACCAAACGTGAACGCCTCATCCTTGGCCGCGATGAGCATATCTCCATCGCCGACCCCCTGCCTTGCCCAACTCTCCCCTTGCTTGTTACCTCCCGATGTGGGCATGAACCCATCGAGTCGATTCGCTGCATCCTTCGAGAAACTAGTCCAAGCCAGAAAGCCAAGAGCACCTAGCCCCATGATCCCCAAAATCGATAGCCGCAGTGGCAAGACCGGGACTGTCTGTGAAACCAAAAAGCCCTCTTCGATCGAGTCCCAATAGCGAGCCATGAGCCACCAACTCGCAAGGATCGTAAACGGAGCCGCGATCTGGATCATGTCACCGCGGTCCGAAGATGCCAGACCAAACAAGACAAGAAAGCAACTGATCAAAAACGACAACCAATCTTCTCGGGACGTTCTTGCGATGGCCGCTTGCCAAAGTCCTGCCATCTGCAACATCGCAAGGGCCACCAGTTCGGTCGCCTCCCCCGAACTACCAAAAAGCCCCATCAGCACCCAGCGTGAAAACCATGGTGTGAGAATCAGGCAAGCACCGATCCCCCAAACCCATAGCTTTGATGAACTCGGATGCCCTGTGAAAAAACGAGCCCCAAATCTTGGCATCCAAACCAATCGAACCAAACAACAAAAGCCCGATAATAGCAACACTTCACCAACCAACCATATCGGATCGGCGCTGCCTGCAAAACGCAAAAGTGAAATGCACCAAGTTGCAAGCAACGCCAACAGCAGCGTGCCAACTGTCGGCCTGAGGTTACTGGTTCTGTTAGCAATGGCGCTCGATGGCATCTTAATCAACCCCTTGTACTCATCTGGCTGCGACAAAACCCTTGCCATCGATGCTCAAGTTGCTCATCCCAAACAGAACCCAACGACGCTTCAGGGACCACATCGAAACGGTATTCCAACCGATCTTCGCAATGGGCATCGATACTGCTTGGATCGGACCCTTGGGCCTGAAAATCCTTCCAACCAATCGTCAAAACCACATTGGGTTGGACCTTGCGTAGCGCCCGTCGAGTTCTCAATTCAGACTCCATCGATTCGACCGACGGCAAGCTCGGATTCCATGTTGCCAATCGATCCATCCATGCGATCCGCTGAGATTGCTGAAATCCCTGAGCCAGCCCAGAAGATCTGTAAAGTCCTTCCAAGTCCACATACACAGTCCAATGATGACGCTGAAATTGATGCACGATCGATGCAAAGAGCCTGAGCATCGCCGAAAGAGTCGTCTCAGATGCCTCGGCTGCACTGCTAGGATCGATCTGAACCACGACACTTTGGCTTGCACTTGCTTGACGTTCGAACACTACCAACGCATCGCGCCGGGCCGTCTGCGCCCAATGCACCTGACGAAGTGTATCGCCGGGCCGGTAAGGGCGAACTCCGGTCCAATCCCCATCGTCTCCAACCCGATCCGATAAACTACCTGTGCCATACTGCTGGCTTGCCAAATCGGTCGGTGCATCGATCAACCGTGTGATGCGAGGCCAAACGATCAGATTCTCAGAGACTTCGACGCGGCGACTACTGGTCCAAATCCCAAATGGAAATCCGCTGCTAAGGTGAACTTGTCCTCTAGGATACTGCCCCCTCGTTTGCGGAACGGTAGACCACTGAAATGTGCTCTTAGAAAAGCCTGCGATCCGCTGCAAACTCACACGCTGCTTGTCCCATCCCTCAGGCAGCAAACCCGCGTCCAGATCAAGTGTCAGTCCCACCACCGGCCATGGCCATCGATTGGTAATTACCAGCGTCGTTTGGATCGAATCAAGTTCCTGGCATCGCAGCGTGTCCCAATTCAATTCACCCCGCACCCCGATCATCGAGATCCAGGGCCAAACCGAACCTATGATCGCAACCATCGCAATCCCAGCCGTCGCCAAAAACGCTTGCGGAGAGACATAGATCCCCAGAACCATCGACGAAAGCAAAGCCAAAAGGACCCAACCAATCGGGCGCTTGAGCCAATACACATAGCGATTTGCCCAAGGGCAAAAATCGTGGTTCAATGCTCCTGATAAATGATTCAACATTCAAGTACTCATGCAATCGATGAAAGCTAGTTTGGCAGTCGGTCCAGAATGCTAACGACAGCAAGAACTTCGCTCAGATTGCCTGAACCGATCCTGAACCGATTCGGACGATCCATGGCGCCAGATACGTTGCGTCAAAGGGGTAAAGTTCCCTCGGGAGCGTACCTGTCTTGCTGCGGAAAAACGATCAGCCGATTACCGGCGGTCCGCGCGAGTGCCAAGCGACAAGAGAGTCGCCAAAAAGAAAAAGTGCTCGACATACTGCGAGCTCACCTGCTCGATCCTCTGAGATCCTCTGGGCAATAACCCATGCTTGTGAGGCTTGAGAGATCGAACTCCAATGCTCGCAACCTTCGCACAAAGAAGCTCCGGAACCTATCGACTCTAAGGTTCGAGCAGACGATTTCGAAACCGACCGTTCTGGCTCTTGGGAGGACCCATGAGCATGACAACAGTGATCGTGCCCATTACCCTGGGTTGCATCGACGTGATGCTCTTGTGAACATGACGTGCCGTGGGCATGCCGGTGAGAGCCGCTCCAATGGTGAAATCCCAAGCCGAAAAAGGCAAAGAAAGCGTAAGTCGCAAGGACTGACACTCGAAGCCAATTGGTCGAGTTTGCTCGGGAAAGGGCTGATGTCATGAAGATGGGTGGATTGAAACAGACTTTGCGGGACCATCCCATAATACGGTACGGACCAGGAAATGTTCAGCGGTTTCTAGGAAAACACTCAAGCTTCCACCGAGAGTTTCCAGGAAAGGACCTTGAAAACAGCGGCGTTTTGACCCAAAAAAAGCTGATTTCCGACGAATTGAGCCTCCTTTGAGCTCTTATAAACCGCATTTCACGAATTGGAATTTGCTTGGAATTCGACTCCCACCGATACTATAGATACCGATACTTTAAACACGAAGTGGGGTTATCAACCTGTCCTACTTGTTCGATCCAACGTGAAAACTAGGCCTCGGTTCCCAGACCCAGGAGATGCCATGTTCAGAAAAATCACTCACACTGCCGTCGTACCCTTTGGTCGCACACGAATGGGTTTTACGCTCGTTGAACTTCTGGTGGTCATCGCGATCATCGGAGTCCTGGTGGGGCTGCTCTTGCCGGCAGTCCAAGCTGCCCGGGAAGCGGCTCGTATGATGGCCTGTAAAAACAACCTGCACCAAATCCATCTAGCCAGCGACAATTTTCACGCTGCCTTCAAATGCTACCCGCCCGCAAGGTACCAGCCACGGCCCGGAGATTCTGCCTCTAGGTCTTGCGGTGGCAACGAGACCACTTGGCTTGTTCGGATCCTGCCATACCTGGAAGCCAACAACCTTGAACAACGATGGGATTATTCGATCCCATACGCCTCGCACGATGATTCGGTCCGGACCTCCTCTCCTGCCGTGTACAGTTGCCCATCGCGCCGTGGATCCGATGACACCAAAGGGATCGGAAATGTCGTAAGCGGCGCGACGCGTTGGGTGACGCTCCCTTGCGGTTGCAGGTATCCCATTTTCAGCGGCTCTGCTACTGTGGCCGGAGCTTTAGGTGACTACGGCGCCAACCACGGCGACTTGTCACCAGGCTCCTCAGGTTTACCTACCGATTACAACTACGGCGGAAATGGCACAGGCATCATCATCTCGAGCCGACCCAACTGTGCCGGCGGAAAACCAGTCAGTTGGGAAGATCGCATCTCTGCCAAGAACGTTTACGACGGTTTAAGCAACACCTTTTTAGTCGGTGAGATGCACGTACCTATGGGGAAACTGAAACAGTCTCCCGAAGATGCTTTCATCTTCAACGGCGATAATCTTTACAACTTTGCACGTATCGGCGGCCCGGCAGTCCCTATATCCAAAGATCCACGAGCTTTGGGTAACGACCTTGTCAGTTGGGGTAGCTGGCACGTTGGATCCTGCCAATTTGTACTGGCAGACGGAAGCGTACGAGCGATCAGCTCGAGCATCGATACAGACACACTGGGTCGACTCTGCAACCGAAACGATGGTCAGGCCATCTCCGATATCGAATAACAATGAACCTTATGGATCGCCCCAGAGTTTGCTTTTACTTCGCTTGCCATTGGCCTTGCTTCGGGATAGTAATTCTCACTGCCCTATGCTTAGCAGGTTGCAACTCCAACAAACTCAAGACTTATCCGGTCCAGGGCCAAGTCGTTTTCCAGGATGGAACGCCAGTCAAGGTCGGAACGGTTGAAACCAAAGCGGTAGGGAAAACCGTCCAGGCCACCGGCTCGATCGCAACCGACGGAACCTTTACCCTCACGACCTATCGGCCAAACGATGGAGCAATTGCCGGGGAACACAAAGTCGTGATCGTTCAGTTCATCCCTATCGAAGATATTCCCAATTACCGGCCCAGCACCATGGGTGTTGTCAATCGTAAACATGCTTCCTACCACACCAGCGGATTGACCATGCAGGTGATCCCAGAGGGTGAAAACAAGATTAAATTGGTGGTCGCTGGAGCCGACCCGGTCAGCCCAAATGCCAAAGACCACGGCCACGACGAAATCCCCAAAGAAACCACCTCCGCTGATTCCCCTGCAAAATAATTGACCGCTGTCAATTCAGCCCCCGGTCGCTCGTTAGCGGGTGACCAACTGAGGATTGTTCGCTACAGTAATCCTCAGGTGTTTTGATCCACGGTGATTTTTGAGCCTGATGGTCTACCCGGCTCGTTCCCCCTTCATTTTTTCCTGAGAGGTCCTCCGATGTCTCTTTCGAAACTCAAGCGTTTTACCATCGCACTTGCGATCGCTTCCAACCTTCTGCCAATGGCTCCCTCAAATCGTACTCTGGCCGATGAAGGTATGTGGCTATTTAATGCGCTACCTAAAAAGCAATTGGCTTCCAAGTACCAATTCGAACCCAGCCAATCCTGGGTCGATCATGTGATGCTATCTAGTGTTCGATTCAACTCCGGTGGATCGGCTTCCTTCGTGTCTTCCAATGGATTGGTTCTTACCAACCATCACGTCGCTGCAGACACCCTTTTTAAACTCTCAACGGCCGAGCACAATTACAACGAAGACGGGTTCCTCGCCAAAACGTTCGAAGAAGAAATCCCCGCGACCGATCTTGAACTCAACCAACTCATCAGCATCGAAGATGTGACGGCGAAAGTCAACGAAGCGGTCAAGCCCGATATGCCTCCTGCCGATGCATTCAAAGCTCGCCAAGCAGCCATGGCCCAAATCGAAAAAGATTCGCTCGACAAGACCGGGTTACGAAGCGATGTCGTGACTCTCTACGGGGGCGGCCGTTACCATCTGTATCGATACAAAAAGTACACCGATGTGCGACTGGTCTGGGCACCCGAAGCCGCCTCGGCCTTCTTCGGAGGCGATGCAGACAACTTCGAATACCCCCGCTATTGCCTCGACGTGACCTTGTTCCGAGTCTACGAAGATGGCAAACCAGCCAAGATCGATCACTATCTGAAAATGGATCCCAACGGAGCCAAAGACGGTGATCTGGTTTTCGTATCCGGGAACCCTGGACGCACCCGACGCATCCTGACTTCCGACGCCGTGGAATTCCAAAGGGATACTGCACTACCTCGAACTTTGAATCTACTGCGACGAAAAGAAATCGCACTTCAGCAATACGGCCTCGAAGGCCCCGAGCAAACCCGACGCGGTCGAGACGACTTGTTCGGTGTGCAAAATTCTCGCAAAGCTTACACCGGAATGCTCGCCGGCATCCAAGACCCCTTGTTCATCGAATCCAAACGCAAAAACGAACAAGATATCTTCAACACCCTCAAGGCAGACCCCAAACTTGCTAACCTCGTAGGAGCCTGGGATACCATCCGCGACTTGCAAAACAAACGTCGTGAGATGCTCCTCAAGCCCGCCTCGCTTCGCACTCAATTGGCCGGCTTTGCCGAGAAAATCGTTTTGATGGCCAGCGAAGACGCAAAGCCAAGCGCTCAACGCTTGCGAGAATTCCGAGACAGTGCAAGGCAATCCCTGGAACAAGAACTCTTCTCCGAAGTCCCCGTGTACGAGGATCTCGAACGAACACTCCTTGCAGACGAACTCTCACGACTTGCCGAAGACCGAGGTGGAAACGATCCGTTGGTCAAAACAGCACTTGCAGGAAAAAGCCCCAGAAATAGGGCTGCTGAAATCATCGCAGGTACCAAGCTAGCCAGCGCCCAAGCCCGCAAGGAACTCGCCCAAAAAGGCCTTGATGGAATCAAAAATTCCAACGATCCACTGGTCATGCTGATCCGCGATATCGAACCCGAATACCGCAAAATCCGTGAAGCCACCGAAGCGATCGACGAACAGGAACGTCAAGCATACGCCAAAGTTACCGAGGCCAAGTTTGCTGTCGGGGGAGACTCGGTCTATCCCGATGCAACCTTCACCCTGCGACTCTCCTACGGTGCTGTTTCAGGTTACGAGAGCAAAGGCAATCAAATCCCAGCCCATACCAAACTCGGTGGCGCATTCGAACACGAGAAAGTGCACCTGCAAAAAGACCCATGGGTCTTGCCCAAGAGTTGGCATGCCGCCAAAGAAAAACTCAATCCCGATATCCCCTTCAACTTCGTTTCCACCTGTGACATCATCGGCGGCAACTCGGGATCCCCTGTGGTATCCCGAGACGGTGCCATGGTTGGGATTATCTTCGATGGAAACATCGAAAGCTTGCCCGGCGACTTTTATTATTCAGACAAGCAAGCGAGATCGGTGTCGGTCCACATCGCAGGTGTCTTAGAAGCCATGCGAAAGATCTACAACGCAGGACATCTTGCAGATCAGATGGGGAAATAGCTTGTACTATTTTCAAGCCCTAGTAGCATTTGTCCTCTGGGGTATTTTCCCTCTGTACTGGAGGTTGCTCAAACATGTCACGGATCCGGTGGAGATTATCGGCCACCGGATCATCTGGTCTGTGTTGACCCTTGTGCTATGCATTAGCTTGCTTTCACAATGGAGTGAAATCCGCCAAGCGTTATCGGATCGCAAGAGACTAATGCTCGCGGGAGTTGCCGCGGTGCTAATTAGTATCAACTGGTTGGTATTTATTTGGGCGGTTCTCAACCAAGCTGTGATCGATGCGAGCCTGGGATATTTCATGAACCCGCTCTTTAGTGTCGTCTTGGGCGTGCTGGTCTTTCGGGAGAAACTCAGCCAACTCCAGTGGCTAGCCGTTGCGATCGCTGCGGTCGGATTGCTTTTAAGCACATTCGAGAGTCGACGGATCTGGGTCTCTGTCGCTCTGGCCGCCTCGTTTGCCTTGTACGGTTTGGTCAAGAAGCAAACCAAGCTCTCGGCAGTCGCCGGCCTGGGGCTCGAAACTGCGATCTTGGCCCCGGTGGCACTTCTATATCTTGCGAATGCTTGGGCGAATCAGACACAAAGCTACACAGCCGGAACCCTGGGACTCCTGGCCTTAGGAGGACCGATCACAACGATCCCACTGTTGCTGTTTGCTTCGGCATCCAAGAAAGTTCCGCTGGTAGCTATGGGGATGTTGCAGTACATCGGGCCGACGATTCAGTTCGGAATCGGTGCATTACTTGATCAAGAGCCGATCGATCGTCGGCGATTGCTAGGCTTTCTGTGCGTCTGGCTCGCCTTAGCCATCTTCAGCGCGACGGCTTGGATCCAATCGCAAAGAACCAAACATCCAACGCCAACAGACGAAAGGACCGTCTCAAAGGACTAATCCTTCGTCGGCATCGCTTCATGAAAACCTTAAGGAGAGAGACCGTGCTGACCATGATGGAACGCATGACAAAGAAGGGTCTTTTGACTCGCAAAAAAATCGAGAACGTTCTTCACTACGGTCCCAAACAATCGCTCTCTGAAGTCCTAAAGAATCTTGTGGGTGACTTTGTCAACGGTGTGCTCGGTGGTTCGGTCGTCACCCTGGCGATCGTCTTTGTGATGCTAACAAGTTGGCTTCGAGCCGCAGAGCCAACGCGGGTTTTTATCTTCGCAGGTCAGTCCAATATGCTAGGGGCTGATGCCAAAGCAGACCAGATCCATGAATTCCCCGCATACCGGCTTGGAAATGGTGACCAGGCATCCAATGGCTGGGTGCCCCTGCGGGCACTTGAAGCCTTTGGGCCAGAAATATCCTTTGCTGACGAAGTAACCAAGCATGTGGAATTCCCGATCGCCATCATTAAATCAGCCGTCGGGGGGACCACCATCGCGTACGATTGGAATCCCGAAGCACCTCAGCGAGGCCAGCAGCTTTATCCCAAGACCCTCGCGTTGATCCGCGATGCGCTTCAAGAGCTAACCGATCGAGGTATCGACTACCGCCTCGAAGGAGAGGATGCGTTTGTCGAAGAACTCGCCAACAATTCTCAATTCCAAGGACTTACTCCTGATCTAATCTCCAGACGTTCTGAATCGAGCGAACCGGAATTGCCATTTGGACCGGAATATCCAAATCTCGATTCGTTAGCGACTGGGAAGTGGTGGACCAAAAAATCCAAAGGGCAAAATCCACCCCCGAGTTTGGATGTTCCTCGGGATCAGACGATCGCATTTGCGCTTTACACGATCGACCAAGACATCCTTTCGGTTTCGGCGCAATTGTTTCCGCTGATGCCCGAGGAAACGCGAGAGGTTCGATTGGAAATTCTGCGGGGAAATAAGTGGGTGCAATTGTCTCGCAAACCTGTGAACTATCCCGGTTGGGATGTTCAGTTTCGGATTCAACCCTGGGACGCATCACAGCAAGTCCGTTATCGTATCCTGCATGGGGCACACGCAAGCTTTGAAGGAACCTTTCGTCGCAATCCAATCGACCAAGAGTCGATTGTTGTAGCCAGTATGTCTTGCAATTCCAGTCGCACTACTGGTATGCGACCAGAGATCCTCGAGCAGCTGCTAAAACAGAATCCAGACTTGCTTTTTTTTGCAGGTGACCAAACCTATCGACACACCGAGCACACGGCAGGATGGATCGAGTTCGGATTGCAGTTTCGCGAGTTGATCAAGGACCGGCCAACGGTTACGATTCCTGATGACCATGATGTGGGTCACCCCAATCTGTGGGGGGAAGCATTTGGCAGTCGTAGTCAAGCACGGAATCGACAGTCCTGGTGACGGACCCTTTGGATTCACCAGCCCAGCTTTGATCAATACGATCTATGGCAGGTGGTGGCATCCATTGGACGAGAAGGCAGGTCAGAACGCTCGAGCAGATAGTCCTCTCCCGTGGACCGGCGACTATCGCGATGGACTTGGAAACCCTATTCGCATGCTGGCTTACGCAAACCCAAAGAACATTGCCGACCAGAAGCAACGTGGTGATGGGTACGGGATTGTCCGATTCAGCAAATCAACACAGAAAATCACTTTCGAGTGCTGGCCTCGGTTTAGCGATCAAGAAGCCGGTCAAATTCAGCAGTATCCCGGATGGCCGCTGACGATATCCTCAAGCGACAATGATGGGCGCAAGGTGTCTGCTTGGCTACCTAAGCTTGTAATTGATTCACAGGAATATCCCGTGGTTTCGGTACGCGAGGACTCAACGGGGGAACTATTGTTTGCAACAAGGCTTGGTACTCGAGAGTTTCAACCTGGCGTTTTTGGACCAGGCAAATACACCATCGGATTAGGACGCGATCGACCCGATGAGCTATCGATATTAGGAGTAGAGGCCCAAGCTGAAATTGAGAAGGCTGGGGTTCTGAAAATCCAGTTGCCCTGATGAGCTTGCTGGACTATTTTGCGTTGGCAGTGTGACGTTCGATGAATTCGACGATAGGACTGGGGTCATCGAGTCCGTGGGGATGATGACCGACCGTCGGTTTGTGGATGACTTCGAAGACGCCACCGAGTTCTTTGTAGATTTTTTCCGCTAGGGTAGTGTTTTCTTCGGCTGGAACAACGTCATCGACATCGCCAACCACTGCAACGATCGCAATTTTGTGTTTGGCTAACGCATCGAGTGTTTTCAATGGAGTGAGTGGATAGTCTGCAGCTTGCAGGTCCGATTCGAAGCCATACCAGTGTTTAAGCTCTTGCCAATCACCTGGACTTCCTTTGCCCTTGCCTTTACCACCAGGCCAACTGTGATAGTCAAGAACGGCGGCATCGTCGTAGATAACGCTGACACGATTTGGATGGGTTGCAGCGTATCGGTGAGCATAAAGCCCGCCTCGGCTGATCCCGATCAGCACCGCTTGTCGATGAAATCCCCTTTCGATGAGCATCGTGTGAAAAGCATCGAGTTTCTCGATTGCTTTGGGGGCACCGAAGCTGTTGCCAACTGAAAGGAATACGTGGTAGTAGCCCCGGCCAAGGAGCATTGGAACTGCGCATCGATCGGTGAATGCATCAGGGAACATCATGCACCAACTGAAGCGACCATCACCTCGAGGGTTGGAGGGTTCGACTACCCAAGCTTCTGCGCCAACGAACGTGAATTTATGGCGTTTGAAACCGTGCCAAGTATCAATCGATTCAGAGGCGAAATGCAAGTTGATCGTCGAAGCTACCGAGGGTGTGATTTTTGGATCTTGCCCCGGCCCAGGGGAGAAAACCAAGCATGCCAGGAGAGTTGAACTTAGCAGCGTTTGGCATACGAAAGACAGGCTTTTAGCAGATGGTATTGCCATGCAACTTAGGACGGGGGTGGTCATTAAAGCACCAATGGAATAGGTAGTAAGGGGAACAGGAAATGTAAGCTACGATCCCTTCCACGCATCGATTGACGACTCTAGCTCCATTATTGTTGGTCAAAACGTAAGCTGCTAGAGTTTGTCGAGCCAATTCAAGCACTTGCATTCTACGAAGAGCAGCTAGACCTCTGGGAGCATATTGGCATTTTGAGAAAAAAGGTGGCGTCTTGCGATGCCACCTTTTGGGAACGAAAAGCCCGGGGACAGTCCCTGGGTACAAGGTCCCGAGCGAACGGAAAATGTTGGCGACGGCCAATGTAAAGGTGTACAATCCCGTCAGCAGGTTTGGATGCGTTCTTTGCGGATCGCGCATGCAAGTCGGCAACCAACTCTTCTCGGTCTCTCTTTTCTGCATCTCTTCAATTGAGAAACGCTCATGACTAGATCTTTTTTCTCAATGGTCGGTATCGCTGGGGGTATCGCACTGGTGACCGCACTGAAAATCAGCGGGTTGGGGTTTGTAAACCAAACCCCTGAAATTCTCGTTCAAAGAGAAACATCCAGCGACCAACCTGATGTGCTTGCCCAGATGGGCGGTATGGGGGGAATGGGCGGGGGCGGTATGATTTATTTAGCCACGTCTGCGAACTGGCCTGCGCCAAAACTGCTGGTCCCTTACGAATGGTCCAAAGCGAATGCCGAGGTTCCAGGTTGGCTCGATGGTGCCGCGGATGCCGAGGCCAATGCGCGAGAAGCTGATATTCGCCGCAGGCTGGACAAACGTATCGACCTAAGCCTCGGGAAAACACCCCTGCGCAGTTTCTTTCAAACTTTGAGCGACAAATTGGGGATCGCTATCTTGATCGATGAGAAAGGATTGGAAGATGAGACCATCACACCAGAGGACCCCGTAATGGCAGTTCGCACGGACACGCGAGCACGCGACATCATCCGACAAGTACTCGAACCATTGAATTTGACGACGGTAGTGAAAGGAGAAGCACTCGTTGTCACCAACAAAAAGAATTCGGCCAATATCATCCGCTACTATGACCTTAGCTTTATCTTGCCCAACAATACGGTAACGAACGATCTCATTCACGCTATCGAAACGTTGATAACTCCGGAGACTTGGGTCAACTCTGGGGGGACTTCCATGATGTCGATGGTCGGCTCGGTCTTGGTGGTCCACGCCAACGAAGAGACACAGGAAGAGCTTGCCACCTTCCTGCGCGAGATCTCTAAGCAGGATCCAACGAATCTCAGGCCACGGCGATTCGAAGAGTAGAGCAATGCGAAAAACGCTGAGAGCCAGAAGCTAGGCAAACACTGGTGCTGGCTGGCACTCTCCGGGCACTCTCCGGGGACAGTCCCCACGGCTGGTGCACCGGGGACAGTCCCTGGGTATAAGGTCACAGGAATGCTTGCATTTGTTTTCTTGGGGCCGAAGTGAAAATTCGCTCAGGATCCCACCCTCTAGAGGGGGCTCATAGGCAATCGGTCGCGTCTTTTCACCCGTCAGGCGCGCACCTTGTGCGCTCAGGCTACTGAAGCCTTCAAAAGATTTTTATCGGCACTTGGCAACTTCAATCGCTTGGCCCATCGAGACGACGCGCCTGAGCCATTAGAAGGTCCTATCCTGCAGAACAACTCCGCTCTGAGTCTCCTAGGACCCAGAGTCCTCTTTGGCGCACTGCTGCTGATGATCCGTCTTAGGTGTTTCGCTAGTCCGATACCGATACATCCGACCAAACTCACGGGCTTGGCGTACCACCATTTCCGGACCTAATGGATGCTTGGATAAACAGGCCGGAACCTCTGCAGGCATCTGAGCCTCTGGCTC
>Ga0172376_10000644_pt1 | contig 44653 bp, 32 predicted proteins | sample Lak35m_FD_121114 | JGI IMG/M metagenome (GOLD analysis project Ga0172376, IMG submission 121114) | Freshwater microbial communities from Kabuno Bay, South-Kivu, Congo - kab_092012_35m | ecosystem: Environmental > Aquatic > Freshwater > Lake | place: Democratic Republic of the Congo: South-Kivu...
ACTGTGAGCGCGTCCGAGCCGGCGGACGCCAAATTCTTTATGGTTATGGGGGTGACGAATTTTTGTGCCACTTGCGACCTCAATCGCTATTGCTTCTCGTTCGCTGGCCCCTCAGGGCCAACTATGTTTTAGACCGCGGTTACGACAATCCTGAACGCATTTGCCGCGTGGCTGCCCAACAGCACGACGGTGACCGTATCCGGGTTGGTTCGGTTAACGTCGCCGACGACGGTTTCGCCCGTCGCCACCTCGTACACCTGAACGATTACGTCGGTCGTGTTGAAATTGTGGACAACGGCTGTCGTCGAGGTTCCAGATGAATGCGCAGTGTTGCCCTGGGCGGCGACGCGAGCAAGGGTTGCGGTGGTTGTGGTGGCCGCGCCGGCACTCGTCTTGATACCAAGGTTCGTTCGCGCAGTGGTCGCATCCGAGGCGCCGGTACCGCCATCCGCAACGGCGACGTCCGTGCCGTTCCAGACACCCGTGGTGATCGTGCCGAGTGTCGTGATGCTTGCCTGACCGGCATAGGTGGAGGCAATATCGACCGCGTCCCCAACGATTTCTGTTCTATTGGCGACGACGTTTACATTGATTGTGTTGCCGGTTTGAGAAAGACCGTCACCAGGAGTAAACGAACCAGCACCCGAGAACTGCGTCCAGGCGATCGCCGTGGCGCCGACGGTAATCGTGCCGTTCGTCGAGATGACGAAACCCTTGTCGGAGTTGACAGTGCCTTCTTCTACGAACGTGAATGTTCCAGGCGAGAGTTCGCCAGTGTCTGCGGTTCCGTTTGAGTCGGATGCGCGAACTGGTGCACCCGAAGCCTGAACAACGTAAATACCGTTGTCTACATGTGCGACACCTGGACCACCTTGGTCTTTAACGAGGACACGGTTGCCGGCGGCAAGGGTGACTCCATCAAGTGTGTCGCCAGCCTCAAGGTCGGTTGCAAGGTTGACCGACGCAACTGTTGCGGCCCTGACCGATTGTTTGACATCAAGACCTTGGCGGGCGGCGTCAACATAACCCTTGGTGGCAATATGGGCAGCGTCTGTTGGGGTTGCAACCTTTGCGTTGCCCTGGGCATCGCGTCTTACGAGCTTGCTGGCCGTTGCATCCGACGTAGCATCGTTGAGCATTTGCCAGAACGATGCGGGCAGTAGACCGGCGCTATCCGTGTCGGCAACATTGAGAGTGAGGGTGATCGTGCCGTTTGATTCAGAAACCGTGAGGGCTTCGGCGATGCCAGCGCCGCCGCCGGAGACAATGGTGTGCGGGATTGATTTCCATGCCGAACCCGTGTAGGCGAAAATGGTGTGGGTCGCGGTGTTGAAGTACATCCGACCTTCGAAGTTGCCATCGGCCGGGTTGGTGGCAAGTTTTTCAAAGGTGGCGTTAATCAGTTGGTTCTGATTAAGGTTTATGTTTGTCAGAAATTTTTGTGACATTTTACTTCCTTATGTGAGATAAGCCTTACCCGAAAACGCCGCTGTGAAATTGACCGTGATTTGAGTCGTGCTGTTATATATTACATCACCGACAACGTGCGTATCCGCAGAATCGACAATCGTTACTGAGGGTTTTCCGCCCAAGGTGTGGGTAATCACCCAGGTGGTGGAGGCCTGCCCCTGGGTGTGTTCGTGGCGACGAGTATTGGCTTGTCCGGAACTCGCCCTAACAGTTACGAGGTTTGGGGAATCCTGGTTGACAATTACTTGGTTGGGTGTGTCTTGGTTGATGTAAACCTGATTAGGCACGTTGCTCATCTGGTGACCTCAGGTATCAAAGTGACATCGCCGCGGATAACTTTTGACACTGCTCCGCCAGTGCTTATGATCTCTAGGTCATAAACACCGCTAGTGGTGATGGTTGCCGTATCGGCCGCGGTAATACTTAAAGAAATTTCGTTATTTTTGGTGGGCGTCCCAGCAATGTTTGGGTTAATCGCAATTCGACCGTTTTCGGTGGTCAGGGTAATCATCGATGCTGCTGTGTCAATAGTTCTGCGGATATGCATTCGAGCAGTAAAACCAGCCAAATTGAAATTTTCAAAAGTCTGACCCGTGGGGTCCGTGGCTAGGTCTGGTTGTTCGATAGAAATAAGGCGCCCGAATGTGGAGCCCTGCTCTATCGTTATGTTGTAGATGCCAGCGAGCATTCAGGGAACCTCCGACAGGAAAACTCCCTCCATTGTAAATCACGCCGACCGTTTCGGACGGCAAGAATCAGACGACGCTCGGGGAATCCTTGTCCGGTCCTACCTTCTTGAGGCCGAAGCTCATCGCCAGCGAGGCCACGACTGCGACCGCCCCGATCTTGAGGTTCTCTTGGTTGGTTATGGCGTCGAAGTCCGATCCCGCGACGACCCAGGCTGCTAGCCAGGCCTGCACGAAAGTCTTGACTGCTCTCTCTGCTGCTTGCTTTAGGTGGTTTGACATAGGGTTTATACCTCCCCTTCGCTTCCATTATCGCGGATTTGCCATTTCCCGCGGGTAATCATGTCGGCGGCGCTCCTGAGCATTCCGTCGGCCAGCCAGGGAGTCATCCCTTCGGAGAACGACATGGCCATGTCCGACGATTCGCCGTCGACGACCTCCGCGACCACGATGAAATTGGTTATTATCGCGTTTTTCCCGACTTTCGAGATCATCTCCGCGAACGATCTGCGAACGAAGTCGTCGAATTCGTCGTCCATCGATATCAGGTCAGTTGGTGGTCTATTCTCACGCCGATGGGCTTCGCGTAGGACAGGGCCTCGAGCACCACCTGCGAGGCGCCCCCGACGTCGTCCTCGGTCGCGCCGTAGGTCTGCTCCCACGGGGTCTCTACGAGCACGGTGAAGGGTCCCTCGTGCTGCTGCGTAATCGTGACTTGCTTCGCCCCCACCATCACCCGTTTCACCGATTCCCTCACCGCCGCGATGCTCCCGGCGCTCATGCCGTAGTAGCCGTACTCCGCCTGCCACGCGAGGAAGTCGCGGGTGACCTCGACCGTGGCCACCGGCGGGTCGTTGACGCCGGTCGTGGAGAACCTGAGGGTGTCGGACCCGTTCAGGACGGACGCGTTCGCGTCGGGGCCGAGTACGAAGGGGTCGGACGGGTCCAGCGTCGAGCTCAGTTTCGCCACGGGCGCGGTGCCGGAGAACTGCGCCAGCCACTTCACCTCGGCGAGGCCCGCGTCGCTCGGCCAGACCAGGTCGCTGAGGGTCTCGGGGCGCGCCTCGTCGCGCCCCTCGGCCGCGTCGAAGAACCTGTAGTCGCGCAGGACCTTCACCGCCGTGTCCAGCCCGACGAACGCGACGTCTACGAATCTGGTCACCGCCGACGCGGGGTTCTCCTCGCCGTTCGTTTCTATGAAGAAACTCGGGATGGCGGGCACCATCTGCCTCGCCGCCTCGGAGAAATTCCCGTGGTCGAGCGTCCCGGACAGGACGGGGTTGGCGAAGTAAACGTCGTCGGATGCGTCGGTCGGCGTCAGGGTGACCTCTAGGTCCACCCGCGGGACGGACAGGCCCAGCTTGTCGACTACGACCAGGTCCGACCTGAAGACGGCCCACGACAGGTCGCTCAGCGCGTCCGCGCTCGGCGACTCCGGCTGGGGATCCACGGTGAATGTCTTGGTGGACGAGCTCGCCGAGATTGCCGCCGAGTCCGTCACGACCACCGTGACGGTTCCCCCCGATTGCATCTTCGCGGCGAAGGCCAGTTCGATCGGCTGGAGATGGTCCTCGGCCGTCAGGTCCACCGAGTCGATGTTGACGACGACCGGCCCCGTGAACCTGGCCTGCTTGTAGGACTGGTCGTCCGGCCAGAACTCCGACTGCTCGATCTCGAAGCTCGCGTTGTTCGCGAACCAGGCGGAGGAACTGTTCAGGACGCTGATCTTTGCCGCCAGCTCGGGGAGCCGGTTCCTCACGGCCCTCTCGATCGTCACAGCGTCACCACCTCGACGCTGGCCCTAGGGAGCAGCCCTGCGTAGAGGGCCGCGTACCCCGTCACCTGCGGCCCGGCGACAATCTCCTCGACGAGCTTCTCGTTCCCCTTGCGGCTGGCCGGGTACTCGGGGACCTCGACCTCGAAGGACGAGACGTAGTCGACGCCATTCACGTTGGACGCCGCCGCCACGACCTCGAAGACCCTGACCACGCTCTCGAAATCCAGCCATTCGTCCGGGGACACGAGCTTCTCCACCGCGTCCTTGACGGACTGCCCGACCGTGAGGGCGCTGAAACCGGGCGAAATTCCGATGGTCATCTGGATGTTGATGTCGTAGGTCCACGCGTCGAGGACCTTGAACTTGAGGCCCGCGGGGATCCTCTCGGCCACGTCGTCCTCGATGGACTCCCTCGCGCTCCTGCCGATCGGCTCGCCGTCGTCCCCGCACACGAACATGACGAAGAATCCGGGTTCCTCCGTGTTCCCCATGTAGGACAACAGGAGCGGGTCCAGCAGGACCACGTCGACGAGCGGGCCGGTCGCGTCAGTGTCGGTGACGGCGTCGGTGTACGTGACGACCCCGGAGGCGCTCACGGCCAGCGAGTCGTCCGTGGTCGTGAAGGTCCCAGACGGGAAGTCCTCGGCGAACCCGCTCTCCCCGTAGAGGTCCGGCGTGATGATCCTGTAGATCGTTCCCGGGTAGTCGTCGGTCTCGTCCTCGAACGACGACGAAGTCCTCACCGTGGCGGCGGTCCCCGCGTGCGACGAGTTGCCAACTAGCGAAACGGTTCCGGCGACGGTCTGCGCGCCGCTGGTCGCGCTGGCGTAGCTGAGCTGCGTCGAGGACGGAACCGCCGTCACCGCGTGCGTGCCGTTGTAGCCCGCCGGCGTGATTCCCGCGACGGTCACGACGTGCCCGACCTGCAACCCGTGGGCCGATGTGGTCGTGATCGTCGCCGTCGTCCCGTTGCCTGTCGCCGCCGTCGTCGCCCCGCCGACCTGACCGGATTGGGCCCTGTGCTCGACGGCCTTCGTGAGGTCGTAGACCTTGACCCTCTTGACCTCGGTGTAGGTCCTGAGGACGTAGTTCTCGATCTGCTTCGCGGTGTTGAGGGTGGCGCTGAGCGACTGGAGGAACGTGGTGGCGCGGTTGAGGAACTCGGCCTCGGTCTCGGGGTTCTGCCCCTGCGTGACCTCGGCCGTCGTCGCGCACGAGAACACCACCGTGCTGGGGGTGTTCGAGACCAGCTGGGTTCCCACCGCGAAGCTCGGTATCTGTCCGAGGACGAGAGATTTCAGCGTCGCCGAAACGGTGAGCGAGTTGGCCGCGGCCGTCACGGGGTCTTCCAGCGCGAACGGGTACTCGATGGTCTCGACGCCGTTGTAGTAGCTGAAGGAGAATATCGTGTCCTCCGGCACGGTGTCGCCTTCGCTGAAAAGCGTGAGGAGCACCTGCACGGTCGGCTGCGTCGCCTCGTTTCTCTCGACCCCCATGACTCTCATGATCCCCTCCATGAGCTCGTCGGGGAGGCGGTTGACGGCGCCCATGGCGCTGGCCCCGATGAGGGCGCCCGCCTGCAGGATCGCGTCCTCGAGCGTGCCCGGTCTAGGGTTGAACTCGGGGAGCGCAGTCCTCGCGTACGTGACCGCCTGCTTGTAGAGATCCTGCGGCTGGACGTCGTACTCCGTGAGGTCTATGTACGCGCTGAAATCGGGGGACGCCATTACTCGACCTCGTAGTCGACGACGAGCTCGGCCAGGCCGGGCGACGAGGCGTCGCCGAGTTCAAATTTTTTCACGATGATTTCCGGCCAGTAGCCCGCGATCGTCGACCTGAAGCCCGACGGCTCGCCGCGGCTGAAACTGGGGTCCTTGGTTCCGAACGACGGGTCCAGCGGGAGCCCGCCGGGTTCGGTCTCGATGACGGCGGCGATGACCTGGTTGTAGTACTCGCGGGTTTCGTCGGCCAGCTTGAACGCCGAGCCGCCTTTCCTCGAGAAACTGAGGGGCACTCTGAAGGTGGACACGGCTCAATTATCTCACGATCAGGGCGACGGGGGGGCGTAGTCGAGGACGTACCCGGGCGCCTTCGATATCAGCTTCGAGAGCAGGTCTGCGACCTTGTCGTCGACGTACTTCTTGTTGGCCGCGTCCTCGTCGTCGACGGGGGTCTCGACGCCCACGAGCTTGAAGTTCCTGTTCTCGGCGCCGAGGACCACCATCTTCTGGCGCCTGCCCTCGGTGAAGCCCACGATGACCGACCTGCCGTTTTTCGGTTTCTGACCGAAGACCTGGCACGGTCCGAAGATTTGGTTGGGCGCGAGATTCGGCACCGACACGTAGACCCCGGTCGCGTCCGACCTGACGACGGTGCCGACGAAGACCGAGTTGGCGTTCACGGGAACCGCCGAGCCCTTCGTCTGGTTCGTCACCTCGAAATTCGGTCTCGTCTTGAACATTTCGCCTAATCCTTGTCGGGTTTGTCCTGGTTCTTCGGTTTCTGGACCATCACCAGCTGGATGCTCACGGGTTCGCTCGTGAATTCCGAGAAGTTCACGTCCTGCACGAGGTACCCCGCCACGAACCTGTCCGGCACGCTCGTCAGGTAGACCGTGTGGCCCGGCTTGACAATTCTACCAATCGGGGAAAGTAGCTCGCAGGAACCCGTCCCCTCCAGTCCGTCGTTCTCGCTCACCCTGACGCTCGGCCACGTCGCGAGCTCGAATATCCCGTTGTCGTCCCGCCAGGTGACCGAACCGTCGAAGATTATGCTCCCGTCGTCCGCGATGCCTATCGGCCTGCCGCCGAGGACGCGGACGGACTTGGCCCCGTTGTTCGGCTCGTCCGGTTTGTACCGGAGATCGAGGTAGCGCTGCTTCTTCCCCTTCTTGCTCGTCTTCTCCGCCAGCCCGAACTTCCACATCAGCCACTGCCCCGACCCGTAGACGAGCGTGTTGTCCACCTCGAACACGAAGAACTGCCCTTCCGACCCGGTCTGTGTCAGCACGGTCCAGACGGACTCGTCCGAGTTCTGGCCCCTTCCCTTGAACACCGACTGCTGCTTGTTGTTCTTCTCCCCCACGAAGTTCATCCCGCACCTCGCCGCCGCGCGCCTCGCGTACTCGAACCCGGTGGAGGCGGTGATTGACTCGGGCTTCTTGTCCCTCCTCAGCTCCTGCACGCACTTCGGGGCGAACTCCACGGTCGCCTGCGGGTAGCCGGCCGTGCCGGGCCCCGAGTCGCAGGACACGACCTCGAAGAGCAGGCCCCTGTACTTGTACTCCCTCCTCGGGTCGAAGTACCCGTTCCTCGTCAGGTCGTAGTTCCTGTCGTCGTAGGTGGCGGTCAGCTGCGTCGTGAGCGTCATGGAGTAGCTGACGTCCAGACTCAGGAGCCTGCCCGACAGGAAGTCCTGGTCCTCCCTCTTGATCCCGGCGATCGCGAACACGTTGGTGATGAACCCCGAGTCGGACGGCAAGACGAGGTTCGGCTCGTTGGAGTAGTTCTGCGTCGACCAGGGCTTCAGCGTCGGGTCTTCGGCCAGGAAACGCTCCAGCCTCTTCTCCTCGAGGAGGTGGAGCGCCTCCGCGTAGGCGTCGGCGAGGAACAGGCGTTTGGTCTTGCCGTTCTTTCGGCTCACCATCACCGACTCGTTCTTGAATATCCCGAGGTGCAGGCCGTCGAGGAGGAACTTGTCCGTCGCCTGCTTCTCGGTGAGCACGAGCTGCCTCTCTATGTCGAGGGACGGGAGGACGACCATGACCTTCTGGCCCGGGAACCTCTCGATCTGGAGCGGGCCGACGGTCAGGGAGAGAACGGTTCCGTACTCGAAGTCCACGCCCCGCTTCTTCGCGAGGGGCACTATGCGCCTCCCGTCGAGGCTCAGCTTCACGGGCCTCCTGCCCTCGAGGTTTATGGTTCCGTACTCGAGGGGCTCCGGGATGTTCACCTCGGCCCCGGAGTCCCGGTCCTTGACGACCTGCGGCGGGGTCGGGTATCCGACGAAAATAGGTGTGGGCATCTATGCCTTCTTTTCTATTCCTTTTTCTCGCCCGATTTGGCGTATGTCGTAAGCAGGTTAAAAAATGAGTCTGCGTCTCCAAAAATGAATCCAGACTTTGTTCTCAGAATTTCCACCAGGTTTGATTCCCCGTATTGCTCCGCCAACCGGTTCAACTCTTTCCTAAGTTCTGCATCTTTACCCTTTTCTTTAAGGTCTTCTTGCGCTTTAACCGAGAGTTTTAACCAAAATGCGTTGAAGAGCGTGCTGGCGTTGGTGCTGGGGGGCTCGTCGGTGCCGCCTTTGCCGGTGCCCCTCGGGTTCTTGTAAATGAATTTCGGCAGGTTCAGGAATCTCTCGAGTCCGTCGCTCGACTCGGAGCAGGACATGTTGACCTGCGCGGACACCGCCTGGCCGGTCTCGTTGACCCTCGACACCTGGACGGACATCGACTGTATCTTCCAGGAGACGACCGACGTGGCCATCATCTGGTGCACGTTGACGAAGATGACCGAGTCGTCCTCGGCGGCGAAGTTCTGCAGGGTCGCGAGCTCGTTGTCTATGGTCGCGCCCACGCCGTCCCCGCGCCGCGCGACGATGAAGTCGAACGACACCTTCTGGAGCGTCCCCGCCGTGGTCTGGAGCAGCGGCAACTGGAGCGGCCTGGCGAGCTCGTCGAACTGGACCGCCCCGACGTCGTGCGAGAAGTTGCTCAGGCCGAAGGGGAACTCGAACTCGAGGTCGCCCGGAGCGGCCTGGATCATCTTCGGCCGGAGCACCGCGGCGTCGATTGTTCCGGCCGCCGAGGAGAAGTCAGACCTCTTCGTCTCGACCTTCGTCGTCGCCGTGAAGCGGGCCGCTCGTCCTATCTTCGCCATCTAGGTCCTCTCCCTGTACGCGCGCTGCTGCGCCTCGAGGGCGGCGACCACCTGCTTGGCGATCGCCGTCTCGGACTGACCCGGGGCGGGGTACACGTTGAGCGTCACCGTCTGGTTCATGGTGCCGGCGGCCCCGGGGAGTGTCGCCGAGCGCGGGGAGTACGTGTTGCCGATCGGGGGCACGACGTGCAGGTGCCGGCTCGAGCCCCACCCGTGGAACTCGGCGAAGCCCCCTGCGCCGGCGACTAGCTTCTGGTACTGGCCGAGGTTCTGGCCGACGAGGTCGTAGGCCCGCCCCGCCGCGTGGTCGGAGCTCGGCGAGCCGAGGTTGTCGAAGCGCAGCGAGCTGGTGACGCTCCGCTTTCCCGTGAGCAGCGAGTTGAAGCGCGCGTGCGCGGACATCGTCCCCCTCAGCGCCCTCGAGGTCGCGGTGTCCCCGATCTGCCCCCTCCTTGGGGTCCTCGTGTCACCACCTTGCACGAGCTTGAGGGTGTTGCCCGACACCTCCCATCTGGCGTTCAGCATGGAATTCCACCACTGAGGGGCGTTCTCGTATCCCTCGGGTTTGTTGTCCGACCCCGTCGATATGGCGTTATAGATGTCTGTGAATTTATCCATCGCGGCTTTGTCAAGCGCGACGGTGCCCTCTACCTGAAAGGTCTTTGCCGTCTCGAGGGCGAAAACGCCTTCGCTTTGGCCCGGTCCTGCCTTCGTCTCGAGTGACTGGGCGAGAGCCTGGCCGGCCGCACCGAGGTTCCTCAGAGAATCCAATTGGAAGTTGCCATCCTTGTCGACGAGCTGCCCGGTTTCGAGGAAATTCAGCAATTTCGTCTTGTCTAGGCTGTCTATGTCCTGCCTGCCGAATATTGTCCTGAACGTCTCCTGGAGTTTGCCGGCCCGACTCGGGTCTTTCAGAACGAAATTTCTATCAAGAAGACCCCCGAGGGCTTGCTGGGTGGCGATATCCGAGATGCCGGAAAGCTGGGTTCGGTAAGCCTCTCCCGCCTGGGCTCGTCCGTTCTTTGCGAAGGCCCCGAGGAGGGCCGGGTCCATCTTGCCCAACAAGCCGAAATTCCCCTCGGAGAAATCCCTCATGGCGTCGAGCGCGGCGAACGGGTTGTTGGGGTTGTCGCGCTCGGTCGTGGAGACCAGCAGGCGGGCGTAGTCCCTGAAGTCCTCTATCGTGGCTGTGCCGCCGAGCCCCATGAGCCTGTTCTGGCTAGCCGTGAACGCCTGGGTCTCGGCCCGCTTCTTTATCTCCTCGTCGAAGACGTCCAGCGACGCCACGTTCAGGTCCCTGATCGCCGCTTTGACCTCCTCCGCCGTCCTCCTCGTCGCCTTGCCGAGCAGGCCCATGGTCTCCGTGAGCGACTTTGTCGGGTCGCCGAGGTCCACGTCCATCTTGTCCGCGAGCTGCTGGATCTGGTCCTCGGTCATGCCCGTGATCTTCGACAGATGCTTGACGACGAACAATCCCCGCTTCATCACTATGTCCTGGACCTCCAGGGTGCCGAGGCCCGTCTTCGGCAGGAACAATTCGCCCCTCACCGCCTTGCCTGCCTGGTCTCGGCCGAAGAAGTCCTCGGCAGTCCTGGCCGCCATGTTCGTCACCCCATTCACGGTGCCGAAGGCGTCCCCCCGGATCTTGTTTATGAACTCGGAGTGAGATTTCGCTGCATTTAAATCGCCTCCCTCTATCTGCTTGACGAAAGCCAGTTGGCTTTCGTACTCGACGTTGGTCATCAAGCCCATGTCTCGCAATCCCGCGAGCCGAGCGCGGTCGCCCCTCTTCATCACTTCTTGGAGTTTCTCGTTGACGCTCTTGACTCTGTTGGCTCCCCTGAGGTAGGAGACCCCCTGCGTCTTGACCAGCTGGCCACTCGTTGGATCGACGGTCATCCCGACCGTCGACGCGGCGACGAGGCCGCTCAGTCTCCTCGCCACGTTCTCCCCGGTTTTTCTGGATTGCTTCTCGCGGTTGCCCTGCGCCTTGAAGTAACCCACGGCGCCGCCGATGAGGGCGCCGCCGCCGATGATCAACGCCTTGGCGAGCGGGCCCGCGGGACCGAGCATCGGTGACAGCATGTCGGAGACGGTCTTGCCCACCGCCGCGCCCGCGAGGGCGCCTCCCGCCATCGCCTTGCCGGTGCTGGTCGATTTCAAAAGGGTGAGCCCAGCGGCCACGGCCATGCCCCTGCCGCCGAACATGGCGCCCACGCCGAGGGCGTTGTTCGCGGCGGCCCGCGTTTCCTGGTCCCCGATCCTGTTGGTAACCCCCGTGGACAGGAGCATGCCGCCCATCATGCCCATCATCGGGTTGAAGGTCTTGCGCAAGCTGGCCTGCGCGGCCTCGCCCGTCCCCCTGAACATGACCCCGGTGCGGCCCTTGAATTCCTCCCTCGCGAACGCCCTGTACGCGGCTCGTTCGCGCTTCGCGTCGAGCCTGCCACTAGAGTCGACGAATTTCCTCCCGCCCGCGGTTTTGTCCCTCTCGAGGAATTCCTTGAACGCTTTCTGCCTCGCTATCGCTAGTTCGCTGGGGGGAATCGTACCGCCGAAAAGCCCCATGCCGGGCATCATGCTCCTTGCGTGTCTGTCGGCTGTTTCTATCTGTTCCTGCATTGCCTTCCCGCTGAGGGTTCGGAAAAGTCCCTCCCTCTTGGAGCTCAACGTAACTCCCCCCTCCGTGGCCGTCACGTTCGATCTCCTGAACTGGTTGAGAATGCCTCTGAATCCGACCCCGCCGGTGCCGAGCCTGAGGTCCCTGCCCGCGGTCGCCTCTTGCATGGCCATTCGCCTCACCTCGTCTCGCCCCTGCTCAAGAAGCTTCAATTGTTTGTTTTGATTGAACCCGGCGAATCCGGGCATCGCCCTCACGCTCGCATCCGAGGCTTCCACCGCTTGACGTAATTTCTGACTTGCCACCGTTCCCGCCATGGGTCCGAACGGCGTTGGCGCAACGAGGCCAGATGGCGCCACCCCCATGAAGGTCGCGAATTCGGCCTGGTCTGCGAAACCTATCCGCTCGAAGCGGTTGCCCGCGAACAACTGGGCCTTTCGCCCGGTGCCCACCTTCTCGACGCCCCTCACGAGAGTTGGATCTCTGACCCCAAACGGGTCGTGGTATGACCTGCCCTGATCCATCAGCATCTGCTGTTGGGCGTAGTTGGCGGCGACCTCCCCGGGGGTCAGCCTCTGGTTGCCGCGCGCCGTGCTGTACCTCTTCCGACTCAGTATCGCGGGGATCCCGCCGAAAATCCCGCGCGGCGCCATGCTCGCCCCGTGGACCGAGGCTTGGTTCATCGAGTCCCCGACGGTCCCGCGCCCGGCCCTCCTCATCCTGTAGGCCGTCCTGCTTCCCCTGAACCCGCCGAATAGCAGGCCGAGGGTCACCAGCGAACCGATTCCGGGTCCGATCCCGCCCCCGATGGTTCCGCTCGGGCCGCCGCCGGTTCCGCCCATCCCGAGGAACCCCTCCCCGCCTCCGAGCTTGAACGTCCCTATCCCCCTGACCACGCCGGACATCGTGTCGATGAGCTTGGTCAGGATGTTGACGATCCCGGTCAGCACGGGCAGGGCCTCGGTGAACGCTACCTTGAGCGCGGCGAACCAGTCGCCGATTGCGAATATCAGGTTCTCCAGTGCGCTGCCCCAGGCGACGAACTGCTCCTCGTTGTCCTCGGCGAGGTAGCCGAGCTGCTCGGCGTTCCTGCCGAAGATCCTGAATATCGCGAGCAGCGGGCCCTTGAACGTCTCGTTGATTATCCGCGACCCCTCGCGGAACTTCTCGAGGGAGTTCTTGAACTGGTTGAACGACTTCATGAACGAGGCCGACGTCCTCTTGAACCACTGCGACGCCCCGAACAGCATCGGGAGGTACTTCCTCACGAGGCTGACGGAGAACCTCTCGAGCGCGTTGCCTATCGTCGTGATCGCCGGGAAGAGCTTGTTCTTCCCGAAAAACGAGAACTCGGGCGCCAGTCTCGCGAACACGTTGCGCACGTTCTTGAACAGCCCGTCCAGGACCCTTCGCGTGTCGTTGAGGAACTGCTCTCCGAAGTCGGCCATGTCCTGCGCGAGGGCGACGGTTATCTGCTTGAACTGCGCGACGAGGGTCCCCTTGATCGACCCGAACTCGCCGCTGACGCCCGCCTGCTGGGCGAGCTTGCCGCTCGCCATGGACGCCATGATGCTCTGCGCGTCCTTGCCCTTCGACTTCTTTATCGCATCCGCGAACTCCTTGCTGACCCCCGACGCGGCCGTGCTCGCCTTGCCCGTGACCTTGCCCTCCTTCTGGAGCACCGCGACGAAGTTGGCCATCGCCTGGAACGACTTGCTCTGGTCCTGCGACCTCGCGGTGAAGTCCATCGCGCCGGACAGCGCCTTGGTCTGCGCGCCCGTCACCCTGCCCTGCTGCGACATCGCCTTGTAGGCCTGCGTCAGGTTCACGACGCCCATGGTGGCGAGGTTCGTGTCCGAGTAGAGGCCCCTCATGGCCGCCGCCGCCGCGCCCGTGGCGGAGCCGTAGACGTTCGCCCCCTTGTACTGCCAGGCCGCCGCCGCGGCGTTGAACTCCCTGAAGGCGGCCACGGCGGTGGTCGCGGCCACGGCGACGGTCGCGAGGGCGGCTCCGACGGCGCCGAGGGTGAGGTTGTAGCCCTTGGCCACCACCTGCCCCGTCTTGAAGAGCAGGTTCACCGACGCCAGGGTCGCCGCCGTGATCACGAACTCGGCGGCCAGGGCGATCAGCTGGAAGAAGAGGAGGCGCGCGATTTTCCTGAACATCGTCATCAACTTGTTGTTCGAGACCATGCGTCTTCCGAGTTGCTTGCCGGATTTTTCGAGGGCGTCCGTCCTCCTTCTCATCGCGGCGAGCGGCTCGTCCACGTTCCTGACGGTGCGGTTCATTCTGTTCGTCGATTGCGAGAACCTGTTGGTGGAGTCGTTGGCGGCGTCGACGGCCTCGGTGAATCCCTGGATCTCGGCGAGCACCTGCGCCATGTCGCGGCGGTTGGCCTCGAAATCAATGCGTATAGTGACTATCTCGTCGGGCAAGATCGGCTCCCAGGAGTCGGGGTTATCGGACTAGCCAGAGTTTTCCGATTGGCTTCGTTCCCTCTCGCGGTCCGCCGATATAACTTTAGCACAGGCGTATCTAACGACCCACTCATCAAGGCTTGAATCAAGCAGTCTGACCGGGTCGGTTCCCCATAGCTCGCCTAATCGAGCGGCGGCCATTACGCGGTTGTCTTGCGACAACTCCTCGATTAGTTCTTCGTAGGGTTTTCTTGTGCCTCGGCTTGGATGGTGTCGCCGAATCCGCAGGCGTCGATGATCGCCAGCGCCGCCGCCTCCACGTGGGCGTCGATGCCGAAGAATTTCTGAACAGCGTCGGGGATCGCCTTGTCGGTGTGCGTCATTTCAAGCATCGGCTTCGAGGCGAAGTTGACCGGCCACTGGCCGTCCTGGAGCACTTCGTCGCCCTGCAGGTACACGCCCTTGGTGGCGTGACCCACGACGGTGCAGGCGAAGCGCGTGGAGTCAAGACCCTTTTGTGTCTCGCTTCCGCACTGCTTCTGCCAGCCGCGGATCTGCGCCTGGGTGAGGTTCGGGCTGACGAGCAGCTTCACTCCGGGCCTCTCGGGGACCTCGATGAAGACGTTCGGTCTCTCGACCTTCTTGGCGATTACGGCCTTGAGCTGGTCGAGGAGGGTTGGTTCGGGTGTGGTGGGTTGTGTTTTCACGGTGTTTTCTTCCATGTGCTGAACCTAGCGCGCAGTCACGCTCCGTTGTGCAACCCTCCCGTTAGGGAATCTGGGGTTTTTGGCTTACGGATTTGGTACTGGTGCGCCGTTTATTGAGAAGGTCATCGCGTAGGTGGCGGGTGCGCCCGAGGATGCGTCCCCGTCCGGCTCGGTGAGGCCGACCAGGAGGGCGTTGGTGTACTGCCTGTCGGGCACCGAATCGGCGAGGTCGCAGTTGGTTCGGTAGATCGTGATGTTGTAGAAGATCCTGCCTATGTGCTGGCGGGCCGTGTTGAGCGAAGCCTTGTCTTCGTCGGAGTAGTGCCTCGTGAGGGTGACGTCGCCGACCTCGGACGGGGCGCAGAGGAGTTCTGGGAACTTCGACCCGCCCGTGTAGATCTTCTCCACGGCAGCCGTAATCTCGCCGCCCGACACCTGCGCAAAGAAGTTCGTGAACGAAGGGGCGACTGTGCCGATCGGCTCGAGCTTTGCGAGAATTTGCCGTTGAGTGTATTTTGCCATGGTTTATTCCTCCGATTAGGCTAGAGATGCGGTGAGATTTGACTTGCTGATCTCTACTTCGATCGTTTCCCCGAGCGAAGAGACCCTGAGGCCGACACGCGCCTTAACCGTTCCCGTGGCCAGCTGCGTGACCGGGTTGAGCTGTTCGTTGACAGTGACCTTGTACCCGGCGTCGAGCAGCTTGCCGTTGTCGGCGAACAATGGGTACAGGGCTCCGGCCTGGGCCAGCGGGTCCAGAATTCCGGTCAGAACTGCCTTCACTTCGCCGAACAAGGTCCCCCTCCCGTCGATGACGCTGAAGACCAGGCGCTCGAGCCTGATTTCGGCCTGGGCGACGACGTAGTTGACCACTTCCTTGGCCGTGATGAACCTGTAGTTTTCCGTGTCGGACGAAGCCGACCTCGCGCCGTAGATCCTCGTGTCGCCGTTGATGACCCTGATCGGGTTGACGTATCCGTCGTTCAGGGTGTTGGCCTCCGCGTTCGTGATGGCCTTGAAGGTGCCCTTGATGAAATCCGAGTTGGTGGCGATGCCGGCGTACGCCGACCATGGACCGACGTCGTTGTGGAGCTTGGCCCTCTTGCCGGCGATGTAACCCTCGCACGGCGTGGAGACCACGAGGCCGTTCCTCTCCACCTTGACCCACGGGTAGTACCACGCGGAAAACTCGGCACCCTCGTGCTCCGCCAGGGTCGCCGCGCTGGCGATCACTTGCGCCACCGACTGTTCTTTGTCGAAACCGAGGATCGCTACCCTGTTGTTCTCCGCGGCGTGCTCCATGAGGGCTTCCCAGATCGTGCTTCCGAATTCGCCGGGAATGCACACAGCACCGGAACCGAGCGTCTTGATGAACGGGGTGAGGGCGGCGACCATCTGAGCGTCCGTCGGGACCGAGCCGTCGCTGCCGCCCGCGAAGTTGACGCCCGCGCTGACGGCCGGGATGCCGGCACCCGCGCCCACCTCGGCGATGACGTACAACGACGCCACCGCGCTGTTGTTAATCTCCTCAACCGCGTCCTCCTTGGACGTGAGGACGGGGGTTGAGTACACGACTTCGTCGTTGAGGATGATCCTGATCCTGAAGCTCACGCCTGCGGTCGGATGGGTGACCTCCGCCTTCATGTATCCCGCGGGCGTCTGAGGCCAGGCGCCCTCGCCCGAGGCCTTGAGTGTCAGGACTGTTACGGCTGGGTTAGCGCTGTTCGGGAGAGCGGCGGTTGCGAGTGCCGCGCCCGTGCCGATGGCGCGCGAGACGTAGGCCCTGGAGCCGCCTTCCTCGAAGAAGGCCTGAAGGGTTTGGTGGACGTATCCCGAGGACGTGTAGCCGCCGTAGATGTCCTCGAAATTCGCCAGGCTCGAAACCAAGAAAGCGTTTCCCTCAGGACCACGGGTCGTGACCCCGGCGACAAACAATGTTGAGGTTGGCGAAACGGTGACCGTTGAGGGACCAGTTACCACCGACGTCGTTAAGACTATTCCAGGCATTTACGATCCTCCGATGTCATGGATTTGTTCAGTAGGAATAATAGCATTCCGACTGCTTTGATAATTACACGTTTTGAAATTAGTCATTTTTCTCGCGGTCACCGGGGTCGTCTGTCGCACCGTCACCTCCGGCACTCGGTTTGCTCGCCTCGGCCGAGCCCGTTTCGGACTTCTTGACCGCCGGGGCTTCGGACTTACCGTCAGAAGCGACGGGGGCAGCAGTAGGCTCTGCCGAGGCCTGGGCTTTTGGGATCGGCTTTTTCTTGGGTTGCTTGTCGCCCTCCGCAGGCGTCCCGTCGCCCCCAAGCAGAATGACGCTTCGTCTCGCGAGGGCCTCCTCGAGGTTCTTGGAACCGGCCAGGACGTACGCCTGCTCGCCGGGCAAGAGTTTGTGCCCCTCGTCGGTCACCTTGGTCATTGTCGTCGAGACGTTCAGAACCTTCAGATGGGACGAGGCGAGGGACGATTCCTGGTCGTTGTTGACTTCGGATATTGGGATGAATTGTTGCATTTAGTCCTCCGGGTCGGGGATTCCGTCCGTCAATTTTACACCTTGGACCTCTAGGTCTATTTCATCGAAGTCGGCGAGCTTCTCTCTGACTATTGGTTCCTCTATCTTCAGCTCGTAGCCGACGTAGGCCCCCGCCAGATATCTGTCGCCCTTCAGGAGGGTCAGCTCGGAGTACTCCTCCGTAATGGAGGACTCCTCTATCCTCGCCTGTCTCTCGGGGTTCCTCCTCTTGAGGCACGGGTGATCCATCAGCGCCGACCTGACCACCACTATCAGCCTGTCTCGCATGGTCGTCACGGACTTCTCGCCTTCGGTCCTCGCCCAGACGTAGGTGCGCATGTTGTAGGAAACCTCGTACTCGGGGTCGCCGTAGCGCATGTGCCCGACCCTCGTAAATCCGCGGCCCGAGAGCGACACGGTGATCACGGTGGGCCAGACGTCCATCGTCGCGGGTTCGAAGTCGAGGTACTCCGCGGGATCCGGCATATCGTCGTTGGAAACCTGCCAGTAGTTCCTGTACTTGATCAGCCTCTTCGGCACCTCCAGCTGCAGGTAGTCGTTGACGAACTGCTTGGCGAATTGGGGCCCGTACATCGCCTCGAATTCGTGCGCGCCCGCGTTGCTCATCGCAGGTCCATCCCGCCCGCCGGACGGCCTACGGATATCTTCGCGAAGACTTTGCCCGCCGCCTTGGCGAAGCCCGGTCTCTCGAATACGAGCCTGCGCATCGGCATTCTCGTGGTGCCGTACTGGTGCCAGGTCGAGTATCTAACCTTGTTGCCGAACTCGACCGAGTCGTTCTTGATCTTGTCCGTGCTCAATCCGACGGTGAGGCTCGCGAACAACCTCCCCGTCGCCTGCATGGTCGGTTTACCCGGGTACCTGAGCGCCTTCCACGCCCCGTAGGCCGGGCTTAGCGGGGCCCAGCCGCCCGACGGGAGTCCGTTCGTGAGAAAGTTCTCGGCGAACATCATCTGCACCTGGGTCTTGATGATGGCCACGGCGGGCGGAACGCACACCTGGGATCGCCCGTAGATCTTCCCCCATAGTTCGTAGACGCCGGCGAAGTGCGTGAGACCCGGGGTCGCGCTGTTGTCTCGGTCGCCGATCCTCTGGATTGCCTTCTGGAACGTTTTTATTTGGGCCACCGACTTGGCGTAGCTCTTGTGGTTCACCTTCACGTCGATCGCGAGGCTCACGCCCTTGCCCCTGACGCCCGACGTCCTCACGAAGTCGCGGCCCGTGGTGTCGATCGGGGCGGCCGACCTGACCTTGTCCCCGGTGCTCTTGCGGCTCCGGTTCAGCTGCGTCCTCTTTCGCGGGAAGAGTTCGCCCTGCATTATCTTGCGATCCTTCTACGCTTGTAGGACTTCAGCGCCAGCAGCTCCTTTTCGAGAAATCCGGTCTCCATCACCGCCACGCCGCGGGTCGTCAGGTCCTTGACGCCGACCGTGTCGTCGTGCATGTTCTGCATCTCTCTCGTTGCCGCCCTGAGGATCATCAGCTTCATCACCTTGAGCTGCGTTCCGTCGAGACCCCCCGAGTAGTCTACGGTGATCACGTCGTTGGGCATCGCAGCGTAGAGCTCGAGACCCCAGGGCAAAACCCTGTAGTCGGAGCCCGTCGCCTCGGCCGTTCCTCCGCTCGCGTAGGCCGCGGCGCCGAGATCGTGCTTTACCGAGAACGTCGTCGCCGTGACCGCGACGATCTGTTTGTTCTGGAGGTTGAAATTGTCTGGGCTGACGCCTGATATTCGCACGTACTGACCGATGACGAACTCGTTGTTCGCCGTGAACACGACGTTGGCGCCCGACTGCACGGCACCGGTTATCGTCGCGTCTCGCCTCATTGCCTCGGCCAGCAACTGGGACGCTATCGCGCTGTTCCTGAGCGAAACTTTCTCCACCGACACGACAGGGGTGTTCCGGAGTGGGACCATGATTGGGGAATTCAGGAAGTGACGCATGGGGTCGTTGGTCGTGTCGAGGCTCTTGTCGTGCAAGAAGCCCGTGTGCGGAACGCCGAAGTCGTAAGAAGGAATGACGTGGTCCTCGACGAATTCGTCCACGGTCACGGAGCGTCCGAGGTACGCCTCCAGCTCGCCCTGCAGGCCCTCGAGGATCATCTCGGCCGCGTCGGTCTGCCTGTTGCTCAGGCTGATGTCCATGAACGTTCTAAGTTCGGCGACGGTTACCAACATATTCGCCTCTTACTCTCTTCCGGTCGCGCCTCGGCTTCTTCTGCCTCTCCTGCCTCCGCCACTCAAGAAACGCGCCATCCTGTTGCCGATCGCCCTGATCGCCCTCCTGACCAAGCCCGGCCTCGCCGTTTGCTCCGCTGGGGTCCTCGCGGGAGGCAGGGCGCTTTGCACGGCCCTTGAGATCGTCGTCGCAGGTGAGTCGCCCGCCCTGACCTCGGGTAGGCGTATTGGTGGGAGCGTGGACGGGAGTATCGTCCCCTCCTGACGCAGTCTTGCGAGAACCCTCCTGAGCTCTCTCGCAAGCCGAGCCTGCTCCATGGGGGATTGCGGGCTAATGACCGGTAAAACTGTTTTCTTCGGCGGCACTAAACCCTCCCGTCGGTGTGACTACGCAAATTTTACAGCATCGGCGAGGTCGTCGTCGAAACGGTCACCTGTCGGGGTTTGGGGGTCTCTCGAATTGCGGCCTTTCTTCCTGGTTGGCCTCTATCGGCACCCAGGCCTTGGAGTACACGTGCTCCGAAATCTTTCTCATCTTGAGAAGAGATCCGTCAAGGAGCACCTGGAGCTCATCTGCGGTCATGTTGAAGGCGCGCATCAGCGAATCCGAGTCGTGGGTGCCCGAGTTGATTAGCGTTCTGACTATTTTCGAGAGCTTCTTGTTTATGACCTGGCCCCTGCCCCTGTTGAGGGTCACGTGCATGATCATGGCCTCCGTCTCGGAAATGTCCGGGAGCACGACCGCTGGGATGAATCGTCGGTCGACGAGCACTCGCGGCATGGCCTTGGCCAAGGCCAACCTTTCGTGGCCGTCTACGACGGTGAGCCCGTCGCCGTCCCGTCTGCCGTAGACGACGATCGGGGACAGCCAGCCGTACGCGGCCAGCGACGCTGCGATGAGTCCGAGGTCGGGTTTCACGATGTAGGTGGCCCGCCAGGGCGCGGGCCTGAGGGCGTCGGCCTCGACCATTTCCTGCCTGTTGTCATTCATCGCTTGCCTCCGCGTTCTCCCTCTTCGCGATCCCGTACGCCTTCGTCCCCGGTCCCATCGGGGTCGGCGACGCCGCGGTGAACTCGTTGAGCAACAGCGTGCGTATCAACCAATGTATCGGGTAGCTCTTCGGGTCGTTGCGCATCTTCATCCTGAACTTCGCGCAAAAAGCCTTCGCGTAGTGGAGGTCGGAGTCGCTCATCATGTGGTCCTCTATGCACGCCTTGACCCCGTCCCACTCATACCGCGCGTACCCCATGATCAGCTTCTCGACGTCGTAGTCGGCCCACAACCTGCGCTGCGCGTCGATCATCGGCCAGACCCTCTGGAGCTGGTCGAAAAAGGCTGGCTCGGTCGCCATGAGGTCACCCATCCTCCTGGCGGCGACACAATATAGAGGTATGCCGACCCTCGTGTTGGACCCCGTCATCGCCGCGACGTCGTAGTACTCGCAGTACTCCGCGCCGTGCTCTTCGGCCACGAACTTGAGGACGTCGTCGCTCGTCCAGTCGTAGATCACCTTCGCGAACCTGAGCGGGAGGTTCCTCGGTGCCTTGTAGGGGGCGACGATGTAGTTCTCGTGAAGCTTCTGGACGAGCGACCTGTACCTCACCATGGACTCGTTCGCCCTCACGCCGGTCAAGAAGGCCGTCCTGCCTTTCTTGCCCTGCATCGTCCAGTAATCGGTGTCGCCCATGTCGTTCTCCCTGCTCAGTCCGAACGATTCCGCGTTTATGGCGAACTTCGGCATCGGCCTGACGAGGCGACCCTCTCTCTCCCTCTGCTTGGACCAAGTCATCTCGGTGGTCCTCTTGCCCATGGACCAGACCTCCGCCCCGACCGACAGGCAGTACCACTCCATGTCCACCCAGTCGTAGTTCCGCACTTTTTCCACGAAATCTATGACCATCGGGCTGACCATCTCTTCGTCCCTGAATATGGCCCTCACGGGGCCAAGACCGCGCTCCTCGTGTAGCTCCTTTGCCAGATACAGCACCGCCGTCGAGTCCTTGCCCCCGGAGAACTGGACGCACACGGTGTCGAAGGTGTCGTAGACGTGCCTGATCCTTTTCCTCGCGGCGTCGACGCAAGTGGTGTCAAGGTAGAGCCGCTTCCTCGGCATCAGAAGTCGGCGTTCGTGTTTATGAAGTCGATCAGTTTCGACGCCGTCGTTTCGCCCACGTACGCCGGGTCGTTCCGGACGTACCTGATGAAGTCGTACCATCGTTTCTGCTGGCCCGCGTCGTCGAACACGAGGGTGTACTGAACTATCGCCCTCTCGCCACCCTTCACGCCAACCGCCACGCTCCCCCTCGTGATCGCCTCCTCCTTGTCGATCTCGTCCGTGGCCACGTAGTCGATCTCGTCGTTCTCGTTTTTGCTCTCCAGTATCTGGTCGGTTCCGCTCGGCTCGAACGGGTTGACGATGACTGCGGGCGTGTAGCCGCCCCTGTTGTCGTTCCTCTCGTTGACGAGTATGTCGGTGGTCAGGGACGCGATCTCAAACTCGTCCCAGCCGAGTCCAAGCAGCAGGTCCTGGTATTCGGACGAGATTTCGGACATCAGCTCGAGCACGACCACCTGATCGGTGTTCCCCAGCTCGGTGGTCCTGTTGTCGGCCAGCGCGAAGGCGTGCCCGCGACTCTCGTCAACCTCGTAGACGATCGCCGCGATTTTTTGCCAACCGAGTTTCCTCGCGGCGAGCAACTGGTGGTTGCCTGCTATGACCGAGAACTTTCCGTCGTCGGACGGCATCACCACGATGGGTTTTATCTGGCCGAACTCGCTGTACGAGGCGACTATCGAATCAACGTTGCCTATTCGTGGGTTCCTCTCCATCGGCTGGAGTAGGTCTATGTCGATCGCCAGACCGAGGATGGACGGATGGATGTTGGCGGCGTCGCTCACACCTGGGCCCTGACGTTTGCGTTGAGCGTCCTCAGGGCGTCAATCGACGTCCTGAGGAGGCTGAGCTTCTCCCTCTTTGCCTTGACAAGGGCCTCGGAGATTTTGTAGTCGTAGTTCTCGTCGTTCATCTGGTAGTCGGCCCACGCTTCGCGTTCCTTTATGGATCCCTTGGCGGCCAAGTATGACTTGGCCCAGTTGGCCTTGTACTTAGCCTCTTTCTTGGCGGCGTCGGTGGAGAGGGTTTCGAAGGCCTCGGTCTCGTTCTCGAGCAAGTCCATGAGGCGCAACAACTCCTCCTCGATTTCAACTTGACTTATCGGCGTACTGCGGGTCACTTCATTTTCCTTTATATTGTTCTATGGGGGACCAGTCAACCCCGTCGGCGACGGCGCGACTTGCCTCGGGCCAATCGTATCTCGGCTCGCCCCACCTAATCAATGCCATTTCCTCGAGAATGAAGGCGTCGCATATGTCGTCCGCCCCGGGCCCCGACCAGACGATTCCCGTCCTGGCGGACACGGCCGAAACGACCTCGCTCTTGGATGAGTTTCCTCTTCCCGTGGCGAATTTCGCCCTCGCCGTTGGGGCAATCTCGGCGAAGGGGATGCCCGCGTTGAAGAGCGCGTACCTCACCACCCCGCCCATTTCCCCAATGGAGAAGGCCTGTCCGGATCGCGCAGCGAAGGCGTACCCCTCTATCACCACGGCCTCCACGCCGTGCAACTCAACGAGGTCCATCACCTGAGCCGACACGTCGACCAGCCTCTGTGTTCCCCTGCTTTTTGGGACTATCGCCCCCCGCGCATCCCGCACCGACCAGCCCGTGGACGATAGGGACAAATCCAACCCCATGAATACCTTTGCTTTTTCCACAGGCGAAAACTACCGCGTTTGACGGGCAGTCCCCGGAGCCCGTAGGGCCCGGGGACTGTGCGACCGAATCGGGTCGCTCCCGCCGCGGGATTAACCGCCAGACCGGATCACCCCCCTCCTCATCGAGTTGCCTGCCACGATTGTATCTTCGTAGCTAATACTGAAAAGGGTAATAGTTATGCGATTACTTTTTTTTCCAGCTTTGTATTGAAAGACCTAATTCAAAGGCTTTTTGCGGGTATTTGCCTATTCTGTCGTGGCACGGGCGGCACACGGCGAGAAGATTTTTTTCGTCCAGTATTGACCCGCCCTGCGACCTTCGCAGCAATTCGTGCACGTCCTGGGACGGCTTGCGAACGTACGTCACCGCTCCGTCGTCCGCCGCGAAAACGGGGCAAGCCTCGCACCATTTTCTTTCCCCGAGAATTTTTTTCACGACGGCCCTTCGGGCGACGTATTTAGATTCCGTTTTTTTGGAGCGACTCCTGATCTTGCTGCTCCTCTTCAAAGGCTGGGAGCTTCTCGAACGCCCAGACGCCTTCGAGGGATTTGTATAGCGCTTTATCGGCTGGCGTCGCCTCAATGTCATAGGACAGAAGATACCTCCTGTGGGCTTCTATGGCGTCACGGCACATCTGTCCGATTTTCTCCTGATCGACGTTGGTCGCCTTCTGCAGCAGGATCATCGCGGCCACGTCGGATATTCTTTTGACGACGTAGAACTTGAAGCGCTCGGCTTTGCTGATCTTGCTCTCGTAGTACATCTTTGACTCCACCGCTAGACCGACTCCGTCCTCGCCGAGGTTCGCGTACCGCTGGTTGTCGACGGCCATGTCGCTCGTCAAGTCGTCTATCTGCCGGTTGATGTTGTTCATAAGGGCGTCCAGCGCCCTCATCCACCTGTCGAGGTTCTCGGGCTGGCCGAGGAACAGCCTGTGCTCGTCCGACGCCTTGTTCTTCACCTCTTGCGCCACCATGTGCGCGAATGCGTCGTCGCTTATGTAGTGATTCATCTTAGATCCTTCTTCCAATATTCGCATATCGTATCCTTGAAGTAGCACCAGTTGCATAGCTTGGTCGGGTTGGCGGGCCATTTGTCGTCGTTGAACGACGAGACTATTGCGTCGTAGGTTTCGGTGATCAACTTGTAGACCGACGACATCTGCGATTCGTCCACCTGCCTCAAAAACCTCTTGCCGTCCTTCAGGTAGAGCAGCTCCACCGATCCGATCGGCTGCTCCAGGGTCTTGGTGAGCAGAATCGCGTAGATCATGAGTTGCACGAACTTGTCGTCGACGTACGGCTCGCGCGGCGTCTTCCCCGTCTTGTAGTCCGATATCCGGACCGACCCGTTCTCGACGAACCACCGGTCTATGAAGCCCTTGACCCTCACGTCCCTCACGGTTCCGTCCAGCTCGGTTTCCACGCCGCTGACCGCTATCGTCGACGGGTTCTCGACCCTGAATATGTTCTCGAGGCACCACCAGGCCGACCACCTGAACTTCTGCGCCTCCCTGTCGGGGACCGTCCCCTTGATTCGGCCCGCCCAGTCACCGTCGGACCAGACCGTCGCGCTGAGCGACCTCAGCGAGAGCGGCGTCCTCTCGTTCGGCTCGAGTGTTCCGTAGAAGGACTCGAGGACGTCGTGCACGAAGTTGCCCAGCATGGTCGCCTGCGTCGGCGGCTCCTGGAGCTTGTTGACCCGCGAGTACTTGTACTTCAGTGGGCACTGCGTGTACGTCGCCAGCGAACTGGGCGATACGTAGTCGGGCAGCTCGTACGGTAATTGGTCCATCAGCGACCTGTTACTCGGATTTGATTCTGTTCACCTCGGCGACGATGAACTCGAGATCGTCGACGGACACGGAGTCGATCGACTTGGGGACGGGCTCGCCCTGCGTCCGTTCGTTCCAGCGCTCCCGCATCGCGTTCTTTTGGTTGGCGTCAAGCCCCTTGGCGAGCGAGACGAACGCGTTCCACAGGGAGACCTTGTTGTCCTGCACGGACTCGGCCTCGAGGAAATGCTCGGCCTCTATCGCGTCGTCGCTGCGGGCGAGATACAGGCCCACCCCGAGGGTTTGGGCCGCCTTCTTCAGGGCGTCCGAGATCGCGCCCTTAAACTCGTCCCCGAGATCGACTATCTGGCCCTGCTTGGTTCGCTTGATTTTTTGCCCGCCGAATCCGTCTCGGGTTATGGTTTGGCCGTCGGCGACGAAGTACTCGATGCGGACGTGCGCCACGACGAACTCGGGGTCGGCGCCGTCGCGCTCGCAGCGAATGATCGTGAACGACCACTTGTCGACGCCGAGCACCTTGTTGAGCCTGTTGATGACCTCGCTCACGGGGATGTACGTGAGGGCCGTCCCGCCCTTGTTGACCGTTCGCTCCATTTCCTGCGAGAAGTTCTCGGCCAGGGCGGCGTATATGTTGCTGGAATGTCCGTTGGTCATTTTGGCCTCCTGACTATGACGCTAGTTTTACTCTCCTCGGAAACATCGCAGTATTCGTCGGCGGTCACTCCGATCCCCGACAGCGCCTTGACCCTCCAGTAGGAGGGCTGGAGGTACTTCAGCATTTCCTTGCCGACGATCTCCGGCGTCGCACCCACCTCGCCGGTGTCAAGATTCGTGGAGAGCTGAACGATGCGCCGCGACACGACCTCCGCCAAGTCGTCGTGCCTCCACGACTTCCTGTCGTGGGAGGTTCTCTTCTCGAGCTTCGTGCCGTCGGCGAGAACGATCTCGGGCAGTTCGGCCATCTTCTCGGCCACGACCGCTATTGCCGAGTCGTACACCACCGAGACATCCAGCTTCAGCCGGTTTATTTCGCACAGATCGGAGCATGCCGACTCGACGCTGACGGAATCGGACGCAAGGTTCTTCGTCTCCGCGTCTATCGCCATCAGCTTCGCGGTAATTTCCTCGATGATTGATGCGATCTTGCTGGTCTCGTTAGGCATGTCTTAGTTACTCCCCGTATGTTATTTCAGACGAGGATAGTGGACGGCCTCCTGAAAGGCAACCCCAAACCGGCGAGAAACATGTAGGCGCCGACGGCGGAGTCAACCTGGTCGTCGTGGACCTTGGCCTCGGGGAACGACGAGAGCTCGTCCAGCCAGTCCGACATCCAGGGGGCCCTGATGATCTTCACGTTGCCGTTGGCCGCCGCCGCGGAGAACGGCCGGGCTCTTGTCACCTTGTCGCCGGTGGACCTTATTCCCATGAAGTCGTAGCCTGGCACCACGTACCGCGAGTACTGGTCGACGAGGGCCTTGCCCGACGAGCCGGGCTCCTGCTCCATCCTGACCGCCACGGCGGTTCCGTCTTCCGTCGCCGTCTGTGCGACGAGTTGCTCGACCTTGTCGCCCTTGACCCTCGCCCTCTTGACGTCGAGCACGTAGGCGACGCCGTTCTCGAACAGCATCAGGGTTCCCACGGTCCAGTCGGGGTCGGGGTTCGAGCCGCTCGGTTCGGTGGCGGCGAGGTCCCAGAACCGCACGGCGCGGGCGGTCGGACCCATTACTGGCACCTCGCTCGAGTCGATGACGACGAACGAAGTGCGGTCGAACATGGTACCGAGCGTCGTTGCCCACCAATCTCCCTCCTCGAGCCTCCTCCGCTCGAGCGGATCCAGCGAAGCGAGCGCTATGCGGTAGGACTCGGCGTCGATGCCCGGGTTGTCGGTCAGTTTGGACGGCACGAAGACCCTCCCCGTGCTCATTCCCTCCACGATGAACCTCTGTCTCACCCAGTTCGGGGCGGGGTTGGACGCGGCCCTCATCCTGAGGGGGACCTGGGACAGGGGACCCGTCGCCGGACGCCTGAGTCGGGAGAACAGGTAGCGGTAGTCGTTCTCCCTGATCTCCGTGACCTCGTCCATGCCTACGAACTGGAATTCCGAGCCCTTGTAGCGGAGGTAGTCGTTCTGGTTGTTCAGGTACCCGAAGGAGATTCTTGCCCCAGAGGGGAATGTGGCGACGTAGGTGTTGTTGTTCCAGTGGACCTCGTCGTAATTTGCTATCCAGGTTCGGAACCTGTCCATGAGTGCCCCGGGCAAGGAGAGGTCGGCGAACGTTCGCCTGAACAGAATCGCCGAGTAGCCGGGGACATCGAGGTACTGCATGGCGGACATGAGGAGGGCGGACGATTTGCCTCCGCCGGCGGCGCCCCCGAAGAGACCCTCGAGGCAGTGCGTCCTGAGAAAAACCTTCTGGGTCAAAGAGGGAGACTCGGGGCAGAACATGGGGTCCTTGGGCTGGAGCCACTCCAGCACCTTTTCCCAGTTTGTCTCTTCCATCTCTGCTCCGAGCCGTCTCTTGAACTACATTATATGTGTTGTCAAAATTTACCGGGAACAAATGAGCATGGACAAATTGAAAATAGCCATGGCAAAATTAGCCAAAAGACAGACAGTCGCTAACTTGCTGATGTCTTCATTTATACTATTCACAGCAGTAGGAACTTTTTTGATCAACCCCGCGCTCGGCTTCATCGTCTTCGGTCTGACCGCAGGGGCGGTCGGCTATTTGCTCGGCAAGGAGTAGATCTAAAAAATGGCCTGGAATTCCAGATCCAACAAGGGTTCTAACGCCGACAGGTTTAAGGCGCTGAACCCGGGCGCCCCGGTCGCCTACAACCCGTCCCAGGTCGGGAAACCGTACCGTGACTCGTGGGACATAGAGCGCGCCTACCGTGAGGGATTTCAGAAGGTCACCTGGGTGAACCGCTGCATTGACGCCATCGCGGGCAACCAGTCTCGTCTGCCGGTGATCCTCAGGGAGGGCAACAGCCCGGCGGGCAGGGTGGTCAACAAGACCGACAGGAAAATTCTCGATTTGTTCAACACGAAGGCGAACATGGGCGAGAATTCCTTCGTGTTCAGGTACAGGCTCTCGTCGCAGCTCCTCATGTCTTCCCGCGGCGCGTTCATAGAGAAGATCAGGGGACGAGACGGAGAGCTGATCGCCCTCCAGCTGCTCCCACCGCAGCACACGGCGCCGATCCCCGACCCCAAGAAGTTCGTCTCGGGTTTCGAGGTGGACATGCGCAACGGAACGAAGGTGACCCTCAAGCCCGAGGACGTCGTGTGGATCAGGAAACCCCACCCGTTGGATCCCTACCTCTCGCTCACCCCGATGGAGTCGGCGGGCATCGCCATCGAGATAGAGAATCTCTCCAAGCTCTACAACCGAAACTTTCTTCTGAACGACGGCAGGCCGGGCGGCCTATTGGTGGTCAGGGGGGAGATTGATGACGACGACAAGGACGAGCTCAAGAGCCGCTTCAGGGGGAACGTGAACAGGGCCGGGGCCGTGACCGTCCTGTCCTCGGATGAGGGAGTCGATTTCGTCGACACCGGCCAGAGCCCGAGGGACGCGAACTACGTCCAGATGCGCCAGATACAGAAGGAGGAAATACTCGCCGCCTTCGGTGTCCCCGAGTCCGTGATCGGCAACGCGGCGGGCAGGACTTTTGCCAACGCCGCCGAGGAGCACAAGGTGTTCTGGAACGAGACGATGCTCCCCCACCTCGAGACGATCGCAAGGGCCTTGGACGAACTGGACGACCAGTACTACATCGACTTCGACGTGACCGACGTGCCGGTCCTCGTTCTCTACAAGCAGGAGAGGGACAGGTACCTGATGACCGAGTACCAGACGGGTCTCATCAGCGGCAACGAGTACAGGGAGGGCGCAGGGCGCAAAGTGGTCGACTCCGAGCTGATGAACGCCATGCTCGCCAACCCGAACCTAACCCCGATCGGATACACGAACAAGAAGTTCGTGCAGCAGCAGATGGGCGCCCCCGGCATGGGCGGGGCGGTCCCGCCGGCCGGAACGCCGGGCGGACCGATGATGCCCGGGATGGGCGCCGTACCGCCGATCCCCGGGATGCCGGCGATCGAGGGGGTGGCTCCCGCCCCGCAGGATGGCATGACCGCGGCGCTCGCCGCCGAGGACGTGGCCGCGGCCCAGGCCGGCCAGATGGCCCAGGCGTCGGCCTTCGGCAACCAGGTGAGCACGAAATCCCTATGGGACGAGTGGGACGAAAAAGCCGAGAACTCCCTGGGCAGGTGGACCGAGATACTGGACACGGCGCTCGAGCGTTTCGTGGAGCGCCAGCAGCGGGTGATCATGGAGAAGGCGGCGGGTTCCAAGTCGCGGAGGGCCCTGGATTCCGGGAGCCTCGACTACGAGAACATATTCGACCAGCGAATCTGGGACAAGCAGCTCGCCGAGGACATGCGTCCGATACTGAGCGGAATCATGAACGACGCCGCCACGATCGTCTCGCAGGAGATCGGGATGCAGGCCGAGATCGACGAGAAGGAGGCCTCGGAGCACCTCAAGGAGCAAGTCGAGAGGTTCCAGCAGGTCAATGCGACGACCGCCAAGGAGATCGAGGGGGCCGTCCTAATATCCCTGTCGCTGGGCGACGAAGAGGACAAAATGGGAATGCTCAAGGCGGCGCTGCTCGCCATATTCGTCAACCTGCTGTCCAAGCGCAAGAGGACGATCGCCGAGCACGAATCCCACGCAGCGTTCAACGCGGGCTCCTTCTACGCAGGCCGCTCAATCGGCGCGGCGACCAAAACGTGGGTCTCCGAGAAGGACGCAAAGGTCAGGCCCGAGCACTCGTCCCTGCACGGCAACACCGTGAGCATGCACGAACCTTTCGTGGTTAGCGGGCAGGCCATCATGTACCCCGGCGATCCGACGGCTCCGATAAACCTTACGATGAACTGCCGATGCAAGGTGAGATTCGGGTTCTGACCCGTTCTGTCCGCGCCATTCTGAAGTCGCGCGGCGAATCGGCGTAGGTTTACTTAAACGATTTAATAAATGTTACGCCACGACCGATGTTGATCGTTTATTATGTAACGAGACATGGCGAACGAAACTATTTCCTCAGAGGTTGACTACCTCTACAAATCGCTCAACGGCCAGATAAACGTCGACGAGGCGCAGGGCATAGTCGAGGCATTCGTCGCCGGAGTGGGCAACAAGGACTCCGTGGGCGACATCTGCCTGCCGGGGTGCTTCACCTCGTCGCTCAAGCGCAGGAAGCCCCGGGTGGTCTGGGGCCACGACTGGAATTCCCCGATCGGCAAGGTGCTCGAGATATACGAAGTCGGACCCAACGATCCCCGTCTCCCGTCCAAGATGCGCAAGGCCGGCATAGGCGGCCTCTACGCGAGAGTCCAGTTCAACCTTAAGGCCGAGAAGGGGCGCGAGGCCTTCGCCAACGTGTCTTTCTTCGGCATGGAACAGGAATGGTCCATCGGCTACAAGACGCTGGACGCCGTGTTCGACCCCGTGCAGACTGCGAACCTTCTCAAGGAAGTCGAGCTGTACGAGGTGTCGCCGGTGCTGCACGGAGCGAACCAGCTGACGGGAACGATATCCATCAAGGCCGACGAGGCGGAGACCGAGGTCAAAGACGAGCAGGGTCCGTGCTGGCCGGGGTACAAGCAGGTGGGCATGAAAAAGGGCAAGGGTGGCAGGATGGTCCCCGACTGCGTGCCCGTCGGCGGCAAGTCTCTAGACGACGAGTGCTGCCCCGACGAGAAGGCGGCCGACAAGCCCGTGCTGCGAGACCCCAAGGGGGGGTTGACTGCGGCCGGGAGGGCGCACTTCAAGCGGACCGAGGGCGCGAATCTGAAGCCCGGGGTCAGGGGTGCCGCCGACACGCCGCAGAAGATGCGCAGGAAGGGGTCCTTCCTCACGCGCTTCTTCACCAACCCGAGCGGTCCGATGAAGAAACCGAACGGCAAGCCGACGAGACTCGCCCTGTCGGCCGCTGCCTGGGGGGAACCGGTGCCGCAGAACGCGTCCGACGCCGCGGCGCTCGCGGCGAAGGGTCGCAGGCTGCTAGAGAGATACGAGAATTCGAAGAAGAAGGACGACTCCGAATCGTTGGAGAGCAAGAATCACGTGGACGCCATCTACGCGGCGGCCCTGACCCCGCAGAACGAAACCTTCGGCAGGGCGTCGCAGCTCACGAGGGCCCTCGCCGCGCGCTTCGGCGGACCCGTCAGGCTGGTAACCGCCGACAACGACATAGCGGTGTTCGAGATGGGCGCCGGCCAGTCCACGGAGATGCTGCGGGTCGCCTACCACTTCGACGGCGACGAGTTCATGATCGGAACGGCGCAGAGGGTGAAACCGGAGACCGTGTACATCCCCGTAAACGAGACCAACTCGGGGCAGACTTCGGGCGGGGTGGCGACCGGCATCGCCCCGGTCCGCCAGCACCATGAGGGACATTGTTGTCCTGGGTGCGGCGGGGGAGGGAGCTGTGACGCATCGGTCGCGCTCTCCGACGGGGAGAACCCGAGAATCGCGTTCCTGAAACTCAAATCGCTCGGCGACCAACTCGACTTCAGGGTCCGGCCGGTGTCCGGGGGATTCGTGCTGGAGGGCTTCGGTCTGCTGACCGAGCAGGCGCAGCAATACGTCGTGGACAAGATAGACGACGGAATGAGCGAGAAACTCCTCAATCCGGTCGGCAGACTCGCGAGGAGGACGATCGGGTTCCCGAACCCGCGGGCGACCCTGAACGTGAACATGAACCCGTTCACCGCGAGGGACGCCGACCTTGACAAGCTCGTGCTCGAGGGGATTCCGATGATAAACATGGGGAGGGGCATCCCCGACCCGACTCCGTTCGGGGTGCCGGAAGCCCCGGGCTTCGCAAGTCCGAACATCCCGAGCGCATCCGACAGGGTGGTTCCCGGTCGCCGCAGAACGGACATGCCGCCCATGATGCCAGCGATCCCCGAGGAGCCGGAGATCCCCGAACCCGTGAAGGAACCCAAGCCCGAGACCGTCCCCCAGGAGCCGCGAGTTCCGACAAGACCCAAAACCCCGATACCGGAGAGGGAGCCCTCGCCCTCGCCCTCGCCCTCGCCCGCACCAGCGCCGGCTCGCCCGGTCCCGGAGAGACCGCGCGTGCCAGTCCCTGTCGGGATGGACGGTAACGATGATTTCGCCATCGCCGCCATGGGGGGCAAGAGGAGAACGCCCAAGGATCTCGCCGACGAGCTGGCCCAGATGGACTCGTTCGACCGCCCGAGCAGGCAGACGAGGCAGCGCCGCCTGAGGGACGAGGGCATGGACCAAATGCGCAGGCTGATGCTCCTCGACGGACCGGAAGCCGGAATGAGCGATTCCAGGGGATCGCGCAAAAATAGGGGTTTGGAATTTATGTTGCGCCCGGATGAGGGGAGGGTCTACTACAGATTCGCGGACGGAGATTTCAAGGACATAATGGAGCCCGACGAAAACGGGTTCACGCTCATTGACGAAATGAACGAGCTCGGTTACAACGACAGGGGCGATCTCGTAATACGAGTTGCAGGCCGAGACAGCGTCCTGTTCAGCAAGGAACAGTTTGACTCCAGGGACGGGAATCCGATTTTCACTTTCGAAAACCCCGACAGGGACGAAGTCGTATTCGACCGCGAGTTCACGTTTCCCCCTGGTTTCGACGACATCGACGAAATCGACTACGTCGGCTACGACAACATGGGCAATCTCGTCAATCGCGGACCAGACGGGGACCAAATAATCTTCACGGCGGAGCAACTCGGTTCAACCGGGATGACCGATGACGACATCGTCGACGGCGAAATCGTAGACGACGGTCAGGCGGGCATGGCCGGCGCTCGCAGGACGAGAGAAGAATCCGCCGAACTCGGAAGAAAGATATGGCTGGCGAGAACGCACGACAAGATTTCGCTGGAGGATGCGGGCAGTCGTTTCGGCATGTCGCGACAGGACGCGCGCCAGCTCGAGCTGCTCCACCAGAAGTACCTGAGAGGCCTCGGCGCCGAGCATCCGAACCGTGTGGGACGAAGCATGCTCGACGATCCGATGACAGGCCTCACCGACGCCGAGATGGATCTCCTCAGGAGGAGATTCGACGGCGAAAAGATCGAGGAGGCTGCGGAGCGTCTCAGGACTGACAAGTTCGCCGTGAGGCGCATGGAGCAGCTGGCTCTGGCCAAGTTGAGGAACAGGATGCTGGATGACGGCCAGGGAGTCTCTGCCGGCATGGGCAAGCGCAATGGAGGCAGGGCGGTAGAAGCCGACCCCCCAAAAGCACGACGGGTCGAAAGGCCCGGAAGCCAAAGAAAAAAAAATAGACTCAACCCCAGTTTCATACAGATCCTAGATTCCCTGCGGGAATCTGGTCCCGGCGGATTGAGCTCAGGCGAGCAGGTTCGCCTGGCAGCCCTGATGCGACTCCGCGGCGTCGTCGGCAAGAAGATCGACGACATGATGGCGAGAGGTTCGGGTAGCCGGCGCATGTCGAATCTCGGGCCGGAAATCAATGAGCTCAACGCGTCCATTCGCGGGCCGTTCTCGTCCCTCGCCGAGGCGACGAGACTCTCGGTGGGCACCCCTCGGGATCTGGTTTCTACAGCAATAAAGATGGTCAACGGCGATCACGATCCCCGGGACCTAGACAGTTCCATAAACGTTCAGGTGTTCGAGGCCCTGCACCTCTCGGGGGGCGACGTGGCTTCGGTCGCCCGAAGCCTGGGGATGGACGAGCAGGTGGTTCGCATCAGGGCCAACGCCCACTCAATGAGGCTCCTCGCGGCTTCCCTCCCGTCAAGGTTGAAGCTGAGCAGACGCATAGAGGAGAACGGCGACAAGCTGACGTCGGCCGAGCAAGCGATGCTCAGGATGTGGGTCGACGGCGCATCAAACCTCGACATCGCCGACAAGATGGGGTCGGGCCTAGACGAGAAGGGCGTAATTGCCGAGAGGGCTGAGGCCCTGCGAAAGATAGGCGTGGACCTGAACTCCGCCGAGCTGCGCAACAAGATCGTCGACGGAAGGATTTTCTACGACGAGCACGGTCTCTTCAGCGAAGTGAGAGACGAACTCGGGAACACGACCTACAACAGGATCGGGGACGGCCCCTCGGCGGGGATGGGCGCGGGCAGGAAGACCGTCGTGAGCGCCGATTTCGGCGACGGAAGGCGGGATTACGCAATCTCCAGGACCGTGGCGAGGGACAGGGCCCGCGGCGAAGAGTCGGTCCTGCTGGTGCCGATCAGGGGCGACGACGAGCCCACCATCAGCACCCTGATCGGCAGGCAATTGCTGTTCGACGAGAGAGGCGCTGGTCTCGAGTTGCCCGCAGTCATCAGTCGCTCGGGCGGACGAGTGGCAAGGGTTTCGGACGCCTACGGGCAGGACGTCCCGTTCTTCGGGGAGACGACCATCGACGACAGCATGAAACCGTCGGATGGCGCGCTCAGCATCGCCGAGAGGATCGCCGCCGTTAGGAGCAACGACTCCGCGGCCCGAATGAAGATGGACCAGGACGTCGACGGGGCGCAGACGAGGTACGCGAACCTCGTCACGGCGCTCGATCACCTGATCACCACGGGGGACTGGATCGGCGGCGATCTCGGAGTGACGGGGCGAGTGCCCGAGTACGCAACGATGATGACTTACGGCCTCGATGCGGACGAGGACGGACGGCCGATCATCCCCGCCAACGCGACGAGGGAGCAGTTTGAACTCCGGGAGGCGGAGTGGTTCCTCTCGCGCAACCCCGGCGCAACGAACGAGCAGGTTGAGTCGCACGTGTCCTCGGCGTCAAGGGACAGGATTGCGCAGGTCAACAGGAAGTTGGACCTCGCCGGCAAGGAGCTGGCGAGGCTCCGCCACATGAGGGACTCCAGGGAGGTCAGAAGGGCGCAGAACGTCGTCGATCTCGAGACGCTCGACGACGACGCGGCTCAGATGCTCAGCGACGAGACCGTCTTCCTCTCGTCAATGTCGGGCGTTGAGTTCGATGCGTCGGCGGTGGCGAAGGGCGCCGACGGGTTCGTTTACGTCGTGCACAAGGGACCGGACAGGCTCGCGGGCGGGGTGCTTGATCCCCGCAGATCCGCCGGCGCCCCTGGCGGCGCCGGCGATGTCGCCGGGCAGGGCGACACGCGGGGGCTGAACAGGATATATCTGGACAGATTCCTGCAGGTCGCCGAGAGCAATAGGGAGATGGTGGGGCACGCGGAGGGTCTCGCAGCGAGAATCGCTAGGGGCGACATGGTCGTGACCGCGCACCCGTTGATACTGAGTGCGCTGAGGGGGCGATCGTCTGTGCTCGCCTCGGCGTTCAACGAGTCGGGGGGGCTGAACCTCGCGAACTACGACAAGGCGCGGGTGGACGCGATCGTGAGGGAAATCGTTGGCTTCGTCGACGACCTCAAAAGAGACATGCAACGCTACGGCAAGATAAGAGATTCCCTCGTCAGATTTGGCGGCCCGAACATGGACCAGATGCTGTCGGTCGAGGCGGACGCGATCAGGGCCACCTCGTCCCTCAATTTCTACGGGAGGTACGCCGAGGCGGATCTCCCCGACGACGTCGTGGAATTTGCCACGGGGTTCACGGACGGATTGACCAGGGGATGGGATCCGATTGACCCCGAGATGTTCGACAGGTGGAACCTCGGCGGGTCCCTCCGCGGCGGGGCGTTCCTGGCCGTGGGCAGGGAGGACTCCGAAATCGTGAGGGGCGGGTTGCTGGGACCGACATCCGAGTCGCAGATCATTTCCCCGCTGAAGCCGCTGATCGGAGTATCCACCCCCGTCAGGGTCGACTACAAGACCTCTCCCAACGACCCGAAGTTCCTCGTGACCCAGATCGGACCGGCGATCATGGCGAGGGCCATAAAGATGCACAAGAGGGACGGCGAGGTGGACATCGAGACGGTGCTGACCGACCCCAGTCTCGCACCCGAAGGATTCGCCGCGCGGCGCGCGGGCTCGGCGGTCGACGATGCTTCCGCAGGGATGGCCTCCGCTGACCGGATGGTGCGCGAAATCGTCAACGCAATGGATGAGTACGAGAGGATCGCTTTCAGCGATTACGAAAGGGACGACCAATATCCCAGCCCGCCGACGAACGGGGAGTTCGTCCGTTTCGCTCGATACTTCGAGGGAGTCGTGGCGACCGAACTCGGTCTGCCCGAAACGAACCCAACCCTTCTCTCTTTCCGTTCCGAATTCCGCGACAGAGTCAAGTCAGTCGAGGCAAGAGTCGACAGAATCCTCGACAAGCAGGGAAAACGAGAAGTAATTAAGACGACCATCAAGATACTCGGACTGGCGTTGGACCTCAAGATCCGCGGGGTGGATGCCCTTGATATGGCGGGTGGCAAGGGAGGCTCGAAAGGGACGCTCGAACTGCACTGGATGATTCTGGATGCCGGCGCCTACAAGATTTTCAATGCGTACGGGCAGAAGGCCCTCGTGGACTTCCTCAACGCAGCAGTGCGAGCGAAACTTCTGCCGCGAAAATCGGCGGACAGAATCATCAACAGGGTCCTCGGGGGAGAGTCGGAGAATCGCCCCGGGGCGACGAGCCTCGCCGACGAGACGGCGGCCCTGACGGCGACGTCCATGAGCCCGCGCGCGTCCGACCTCGTCGCCAGAGCCAGGAAGTATCTCCCCGACGGTGACGGGAACTACGCAGTCCCCGAGTCCGTGTTCCCGAAAAAGGATCAGGACGCAATGTCCGTTGCCGTTCGAAAGATCCTCGCGGGGGAGGAACTAACCGAAGCCGGCGACCAGTTGGGCGAGCTGCTCAAACGGGCGGAAAACGCGTCGGCGATCCGCCTCTACGGGAACGAATTGCCCCACGATTCCGACCCGATCGGCACGAGGGTTTACGGTGTCACCTCGGGCCACAAAGAAGTGGGGTACGGACAGCTAATCCCGTTCGTCAAACCCGGCGCGACCACGTACAGGTACGACGACGGGACGGGTTCGGTCGTCGACTACATCCCCGTGAGGATCGGCAGGAGCCTCGCCGACGCCGACTCCTTCGCATACCACCCAGCATCAGAGCTCAGGTACGCACGCGTCCTCCGCAACAGGCAGCTGAGGACTTGGAACCACCCGAGCAACTCCGACTCGGGCTCCAACGGGACGGTGCTGAACTGGGAAAACTCGGGGGTTGAGTTCGACGCGCTCGGCGAGGAAATCCGTTTCCAGGCCTCGAGAACGAAACAGCTCGACGACAAACTCGGCTTCACGGGCGACTCGCCGAGGAAGGTCATATTCGCTCTGCGCCGGGCGTCCGGCGCCAAGACCAATCTGCCAGGCGACGAACTTAGGTACGACCCGTACGGGTACGTGATCCCCCGTGACGCCACGTCGTCCTCGGGCGACCCCGTCCTGACCTTGCGACGCCGTGACGACTTCGCCGCCCTGCAGGAACTGGTCGAGACGGCGAGGCGCAAAAAAACGGGCCTGTCCGTGGACGCCCTGGTCGGCTACAAACCGGGCACGAAGACCGGACCGGCGGTCGTAAACAGGGTCGTGTACTCGCCGAGGATCGCGAACGGCGAGATCGACGAGGTCTCGCGGGCCTTCGTGCCGGGAGGCGAGAACGCCCCCCACCTGCTCGGGTCGGACGAATCCGGCTCACCCATGGCCTTTGAGATTTCCGACCTGCTCCACGACCAATTCTCTGCGAGGCGGGCGGAGGGAGACCTGCTCGAAAGACAGAGACGAGCCCAACGGGGTGCGCGGGTGTCGGCGGACGGTGCGGAGGCGGGAATGTCGTCGTCGCTGGACAGGTACGTGCGTTCGGTGCCCGCTCGCGGCGAGGACGGGGAAAGCGAGTACGAGGACTTGGCGATAGTTGACCTGCCGAGCACATCAAGCGCGAGGTTGGGGGGCGATTTTGACGAGAGTCCTGCCGGGGTCGTGGCAAAGATAGTCGCCATGGTCCGCCGCAGGGAAGCAGACACGGGCGAGAGAAACGGCCTCGTGTTCTCCTACCCGAGCACGGTGAAGGGGGAACCCGGCGTCAAGAGAGACAAGGACAGGACGCTATTCAACCCGATGGTCGTTTACGGGGAGTTCGATCCCGAATCCAAGGAGACAAGGATCCTCGTGACCGACGAGCGAGGGATCACGAGGCTGGTTCCCATCTCATCGGTTGACCTCGCGGCCCTTGCCGACGACGAGCAGAGAAGGGGCGATCCGTCGAGAAACGAGGACGTGCAGGTCGGCACCTGGAACGTCTACGTCGTCGGCGACGAGTACGTCGGCGGGAAAAAGACGACCAAAACATTCAACGCGGCGAGAATCAAGCCCGCGATCGCCCACGGGGTGACGCGGCCCGCGCCGGACGGCGACTTCGTCGTAGATGACGAACTCGGAGTGGGCTACTTTGAGACGGAACCAGCGACTGACGCTCCTCGCACCGCAACACGGACAAAGCCCAGCACCCAGCAACGACCGGATGCGCCGACCTCGGTCGCGCCGAGCGACACGGACGACGACGAAGTCCTGAGACACATGACAGTTCCCGAGGAGGTTTTTGACGAAAGGACTTTGCTGCCAAGGGACCCCGACTCCCTCTTTGACAAAACGAGGCCGACCGCCTACGAGGTGGCGAAGGGGCTGGCGATGAACGACCCCAAGGCAATTGATGCGCGCCAGACGGACGAGAGACGTTACTGGGAAAAGATAGTAGCCAATTTGGGAAAATGGCTGAGAGCGTGGTCGGCGCAAAACAACGTGGTCACGGAGATGAAAAACGGCGAGGAGGTCACAAAGATAAATCCCGAGACCGGCAAGCCCCTGTACAGAACTCCATACAAGAAAAATTACAGGTGGTTCGGTAATCCGATCGGTCCCGACGGCTCCGAGATGCCTGATGGCGTTCGCTCGGAGCTCGAGAAGGTCAAGGATTTCGCTGGCTTGAAGAACTGGATGAACGGGAAGAAAGTGGTGTTCTTTGATTTTGAGACGACCGGCATGGTCGATGGGGAGCTCGGCAGCACGGGCGCACCGCTCCAGGCGTCTTTCCTGATCATCGAGAACGGCGACCTCGACAAGCCCAGAGGGCTCACCCTGGCGATCAACCCCGGGGACACCCCAGTCACGCAGTGGAGCATCGACAACGTGAAGATCAACGGCACGCCCGTCCTTGAGGCCCTGAAAGATAGTCCGGAATCGTTCCTGTCGCCGGAAGAAGCACGGCAAAAGATCGTCGAATTCCTCGGGCAGGACGCCGTGCTCGTCGCGCACAACTTAGTGAACTTCGATGTGAAAGTTTGGAAGGATCTGATGGGGGACCACCCCTACCGGGGATGGATTGACAGTCTTGCCGTCGCTAACTGGCTTTTCGAAATTGACGCAGCGAGATTCAAGGAAATCATGTCCTTGAGCCGAAGAACCGGTAACCGCGACCGGGACCTATATCCATTCACGGATTGGATGTCATCGCAGGTCCGGATCAAGCCGCGAAAACCGGGCGAGAAAGCGTGGAGGGGAAATAAGAAGCCTGGCCCGCTCCAGAAGTTGTACCGCAGGGCGACGGGTCCGCTCCATTACAAGGTAGCCGCAAACGAAAAAGGTCAGCTGTACCCGAGGGCGTACGCGTCGAACAAGCTCGAGGCTTTGGCCTATTACTTCGGGATTACGCAAAAGGACGCGCACGACGCCAAGGAAGACACCAGAACCCTGGCAAGAATGTTCATGGAGATGCTCGACCTCGGAGAGCGCTGGGGCGCAGCGAGGCAGATGTTCGACACCGGAACGGTGGCGACTGTGGCGCGACAGATCGACGAACAATACTCGGCCGACGTCGAAAGTTGGGCGAGGGCCAGCGGCGTGAAAAACCCTCGGCGCGAGACCCTGTTCGACTTCGACGCCAGGCCCGGATCCGGTCGCGGCGACACGCCACCCCGCTCCGGAGGCGCTGGTTCGGGCGGCGGACGACCCCCCGGAGGAGGGGGAGGCACGCCCCCGCGCGGCGGTTCCTTCTCGGGAGGCGACCCGGACAGGAGACTTCTGTACCAGACGGCGGACGGCGTTGCCGTGTACGAGACGAACACGGGCATACATTTCGAAATCAAGTCGATCTCGCCGTCGGACGGCCGCGAGGAAGCCGTGGTGTTCCTAAGGGCACTCTCGCAGGCGCGCGTCGAGGGATACGCGGCCGAGTTCAACTACGGCGAGAAACCCGACGGGTCAGTCGCTTCCTACAGGATCGCATCCATCGAGGTCCTGCGCAAACCCGACCTGACCGACGAGCAAATCAGGGGGGCTGGGCCCGAGGCGTACGAGGTCCACGGCATAGACCTCTCGGACGGCAAGTTGAAGAAATTCGAGCTTGCGCAAATCAACTCGGGAGCAAAGGCCGGCCCGAAACCCAGCGACCTCACCGAGCTCCCCGTCAACATATTCGGCGCCGTTTTCTCGGACGGTTCAGGGGGCAAACCGAAGACTCCGCAACAATACGCGGACTCAATCAGGAGGCAAGCGTTCAGCATGGGCCGATCATCGGACGGGCCCATGGCGGGCATGTCCGGGCTGACCAACGGGGACGGAGCGACGAACTCGACCTCTTACTGGGTCACGACGCAGGACGACGTCGCCATGGCGGACATGTCCGATTCCGACATCTCGAAAAGGCTCGCCTCCGACCGAACCAGGTTCGAGAATCTTTTTCACGCGGGCCCCGAGTCCGACGCAGCCGCCTCGAGGGTGCTTGACTCAATGGCAGCCGCGAACAGAATGATCAAGGTCAGGTCAAACCAGACGACGGACCAGAACGGCTTCTCCGTAGCGATGACGAGGAACGGCTACAAGCTCACGGGCAAGTTCAAGCCGCCACCGGGCGTGATGGACGGCAGCTACGAACTGCCGGCGGACTTCGGGCCAAGACGGGCCGAGATGGCGAGGAACGCATCGTTGTCCGTGGCGCTCGACTACGCGACGGCCAACGGCCTCAGGGCCGAGGCCATCGACCGCGTCTCGCGATTCTCTCTCGTTCCCAGAGCCGAACTGCTCGGCAGGCTCGCGTCCCACGATTACCCGACCTACTCAAGCGCGCTCACGTTCAGAAAATTCAGGGACGCTTCAGAGTCGATATCGGAGGGCATCGCCAGCCCGTCGTCGCTCGGGATGATAATTGACCCCGTGTCCGACCTGGCGTCCGCGGCGCGGGCCGTCGACTCGGCTCTGAGAAAGCTCGGCGCAAACCCGCTGGACGAGAGTCGCGTACTGCGCAGGGGCGGGCGCAACTACGCACAAATCGACCAGGACGAACTACTGAACGAGTTCAACGAGTCCGTGTCCGACCTCTTCTCCTTCGACCACCGGGCGATGTTCTCCGATCCCGAATTCAGGGTGAAGTACGACGCGATACGGGACGGGTTGACCGACATAGGCGACGAGCTGAGGAGGAGATACCTGTCGTCGCTCGCCGACGGCCCGAGCGCTGGCATGTCGGCCGGTCCGTCTCCGTTCGGCGAGGCCGACGGTCTGCCGATTCTGAGCGGCTCAAAATGGTTCGATGCGAGGCTCTTCGCCGTCCACGGAGCGAGAGACTACGAAAACGTTGCCACCGAATTCGGAAATAGATTCAGGACCCTGCCCGACAGGACATGGGACAACCCGACCGACGACGACCTCACGGACATCTACCACTTCGCGACGATGCTCAACCACGACGCCATGATCGAGGACCTCGTCCTCAGGGGCGAAAACACGGACTCCACGGACTTCTCCCGGCTTGACGTCGTTGACAACGGCTTGATCGGAGTCGTCTCGAAAATTTCTGCCTTCACGGGCTTACCGCCGGCACGGGTCAACGACCTCGTCGCGCGGGGCCGCGACACTGCCTTCATCAGGAGACTCGCGGCGATGGACGCCGCCGGGAGGACCGAGCAGATGAACGCGGTTCGCCGAAGGCGCGCCTTCGCGAGGCTCGCCCGGCTCAAGAAGAAAGAACTCGGGGATTCTTTCCCGCTGTGGCTGGCGGAGGCTTCGATCAGGCAGGGTTCCGACGACAGACGCACCGGAGGTTTCGAAAACGACTTCGCCGAAATCATGGACTACCCGAGGAAAAATTTCTACGGGGAGGACGTCTCGTCCGCCCTTGACGGAGTAGCGAGCTTCCTCGGCGTCGCCCCGAGGGGACAGGGCGCCGACCCATCGGCCGGCATGGCGGGTCGCAGGCCGTTCGTCAGGCAGCGTTACGACATCAAGCCCGTAGACGGCGGATTCGTGATCATAGACACCGACAACAGGAACTCGATCGCAAGCAGGGTTTTCAAGGACAGGAGGGAGGCCCTGCGCGGGGCGGCCCGCATGGACAAGGGCGACAGAACGTTCGACCCGTTTGCCGCGCCCTTCACCCCGCCGCCGCCCAAGAACGCACCGGAGTCGATCGTCCGCGACCCGAAAACCGAGAAACTCGCCCAACCCAAGATCCAACCGACGCTCTTCGACGACAACGGGGACCCGAACGTGGGGATGTCCGCAACGGGAATGCCGTCCAAGCTCCGATTCGCATCGAGGTCGCTCAAGGACCAGGGCGTCAGCGAGGAAAACGTACGCTCGGCGATGTCGGAATACGATTCGGGGCGAGCCTCGCTTCCTTACCCGTCGCCAGACGATGTCCCCGTATCCCGACTGATGGGCGGCTACGCATCGAGCGACGCCGCGCTCAACACCGTCATGGGCAGGATTGAGCAGATAGCGGGCGATCGCTCAAACCGCGAGGAGATGCAGCGGCTCGCATCCAACCTAGAGAAGCTCCAGAAGAGGAGGAACTATTTCTACAACCAGCTCAGGGAGAGACTGGACGACGGGGATCCCGACATGCAGACCTTGGAGTCGTGGCACTCACAGAGGGCGGGTCTAGACAGGGAATCCACGACCCGTTTCGGTCTGGGGAACCTGCCCGCCTACATAATGCCGAGCAAGTTCGTGAGCGACGCGCCCGCCTCCGACTCAACCCCCGGGTACGTCAACGGATCCAGCGACTTCGCCCTGCTCGAGACGATCGGCAACCTGGCGGCCGAGAATCTGTCATCGAACTCCCGAACGCCGGGCTACTCGGCGCGCAGGAGGATAGACGAGATCATCAAGTCCGTGCAGCGCGATGTCGAGCGGATTTCGCGTCGCAGGGGCGAGTCAATGGCCAAGTTCGGCCAGAAGGCCGTCCGTATCGGCGCCCAGGTTCTCGCGATGGCCGCGCGGGCGGGGAAACCCGACGGCGAGGCGCTGAGGAGGGAGTTGATCTCCGCCGGCCTCTCGCAGATGGTCGCCGACGGTGGCTCCCGTCTGGGGCTGGCATATCTCGTCAACGCCGTTGACGCGGGGATTCTGACTTCCCTGGAAGCCAAGCGAATGCTGCGGAAGGCGAGGGGCGAGGGCTTGAGGCCGACGTACGAAATGACTAAGGCCGAGGGGTTGCTGGCTAGGGGCCAAATGTCCCGGCTCGTCTCCGAGCTTTTCGGAACGACGGTGTCGACCAAGTCGGCGGGTCGGAATCCGGAAACCCGACGTCTGTCGATCATCACCGAGACGATCAGCTCGGTGTTGACGGAGTGATCTATCTGTCGCGGATTTCGCGCGACTCGTCTTCTACAATTGGAGGAATCATGAGATACCAGGGATCGTACGAGGCTAAATCAATGACCTCAGAATACATAATCAGCCTTGGCGAGCTTTCCATGCTGGAGGAAGACGAGCCCGACGACGATTTTTTCATGCCCGTGCCGCCCGAGGACCTTTTTTATGCCAAGTCGGCGGTAGACGAGGTTCTTTCATCTTACGAAATGAAGGCCAGCGCGGTGCCCGACGGGATAGTGCTCCACGAAGCAAAATTAATCGGACCGACCCTCGTTGAGGAGCTGCAAGAAGCGATTACCCGGGTCTGGCATGATGCTCAGGCGAGAAACGCCAACAGCGGCAATCAGTAAACGAAAACTCCGATGAACGGCAGGCCAAGCAACGGGTACACCCGCGGTAACCGTAATATAGGTTATGATAAACCTACACAAAATAACGCGGTCAAATTGAAATATCACTGCATTGCAACTGGCGAGAAACGCCAGTTTCCGTGCGGAAGTTGCGTCAACCACAAGGGTTGCCTCGCATCGACAATGCAACACAAGGAGCGAAAACATGGAACCTGAAGCCGGAGCACCAACCGTAAAGATCGGCGACAACGGTCAGGTTCTTCAGTGCGCGAAGGGCGCGGACATCGCCGCCTGCGGTTACAAGGCGGGGGACGCGGTTTGCGCGGCCTGCGGAGCCACGGCGGTCGAGGTGAAGATGTACGGCGACGAACCCGGCTCAGATGGTTTCATGTGCAAGGCGACGGGCGAGAACGTTATGGATGCCTGCTCCGAATGCAAGGGCGACTGCGCGCCCATGGGGTACAAGGGCGAATCCATGCCTGATGATGTCCTTGGCATGTTCAAAAAGAAGAAAAAGAAGAAGGGTGGCAAGAAGAACCCGTTCGCCAAGGCAGACGAGGAAAACGAGGAAGACGAGGAAATGTCGGAGAAGGTCGCCATGTACGGCGCGCCCCCAGCGAGGGCCTACGGCGACTTCGTGGACGACGAGGAACTGGGGATCGAGCAAGAAGAGGACGAGGACGAGGACGAAGAGGATCTCGATTTAGAGGTGCCGCAGATGGACGACCCCGAGGAGGAGATGGTCGAGTCAATGGCCGGAAACCGATCTCCTTTGCCAAAAGCTGCCTACGTTGACGGCATGATGGACGAAGAGGACGAAGAGGACGAAGAGGACGAAGAGGACGA
>Ga0172376_10000645_pt1 | contig 44646 bp, 39 predicted proteins | sample Lak35m_FD_121114 | JGI IMG/M metagenome (GOLD analysis project Ga0172376, IMG submission 121114) | Freshwater microbial communities from Kabuno Bay, South-Kivu, Congo - kab_092012_35m | ecosystem: Environmental > Aquatic > Freshwater > Lake | place: Democratic Republic of the Congo: South-Kivu...
ATTTGGCGAGTTCCTTGATGACAGGAATGCCACGTTCGGCGTTGAGCAGGGTGTCGTTGAAGTCGAAATTCACCTTGAACGACTCTGGCATGGCGGCGGCGATGGTTTCGACCTGGGCGTAGACGTCCATCCACGGGCGGCCCTTGGTTTTGAACGATTTGTAGCCCTGGGAGACGGCCAGCTTGCACTCGGTCAGCCAGTCGTCGGGGTTCATTTCGATCGCCCACCACGAAACGGGCGTCAATTCATGCACCTTGTGGCCCAGCAGTGCATGCACGGGCACGCCGGCATATTTCGCGACGGCATCGAAGAAGGCGACCTGAAGACCTGGACCGAACGAGTCGTCCCACATCAGAAGTGCGGCATTCTTGCCCTTGGCGCGGGCGATGTCCTCTTCGTTCGTGAAGCCCCAGGAGTAATACATGGACCCTTCGCCGACGCCGACCGTGCCGCCTTTGAGGCGAATTTCGAAGATGTCGAAGTATTCCCAGTGGGGCAGCTCGCGGGCCATGCTTTTGGCCGAGTTGGGCAGAAAGGGCAGACGTACGGATGTCCGCTCGACGCTTTCGACGATCAGGGGATTGTCATCGCCCGCGGTGGCTGGTTCGGCCAGAAGTTCTGGAGCGAGAAATCGCCCAAGCGCGGCGGCGCCGAAGGCGGAGAACATCGCACGACCGAGATCACGGCGTGAAACGCTGTCGTTGAGAGTGCGAGGCAATGGTGCGAGGATATCGTCGGTGGAAGGCATCGGAAGCGGACTCCGAGAGCAGTGAGGCAGGTGGGTCAGTCGAATGGCGGAAGCGTCGATCCCGGTGAGGTTCTCAGAAATGTACACGATCGTCGAGCCTGGGGAAACCGTTGCCACGTCGATCGCTCTGGATTTCTGTCGTCGTGGTATCGGTAACGCCGGGTTCACGAAGCGATCGACGAATTTCTCGCTTCGACTTTTCCGTCGATCGGCGTTAAACTTGTGCGGTCGCGACATCCTGCCTTGAACCACTCCGCATGGGAGTCCCTTCCGCCATGCGAAAGCTCTGCCGCAAAATTCGAATGCTGGTTTATGGATCGATTTGCCCGATCCTTGTGACGTTCGCCAACGCGCAGGAACCTTCCGAGAAGACGGCCAAAAACGGCGCTATTGAGGCGATTTCGAACGCCGAGCGTGTGGATCGTGAGATCTTCTTCGAATCGAAAATCCGGCCGCTCCTGATCGACCGATGCCTGAAATGCCACGGCGGCGAAAAGACCAGCGCGGGGCTGAAAGTCACGAGCCATGCGGATCTGATGACAGGCGGCGACAGCGGCCCCGCGATCGAGCCAGGGGAAGCGGGAAAGAGCCTGCTGATTCAGGCCATCGGCCGGAAATCGGACGATGTCGCCGCCATGCCGCCGAAAGAGCCACTGACGGACGAGCAGGTGCGCGAACTGAATCGATGGATCGCCGATGGGGCGATCTGGCCCGATATCGCACCCAGGCTGACGGCGGATTCGAAATCGAAGACGGGCCCCGCAAGCGAGCATTGGGCATTCCGCCCTTTGAACGATTCGCCGATTCCGATCGACGGTTCGGGCTGGTCGCGATCGCCGATCGACCGCTACGTCACAGTGGCGAGGGGCCAGCTCATGCCCGCACCGGATGCCGATGCCGCGACACTGGTTCGCAGGCTGTCGTATGATTTGACGGGTCTACCGCCGGAACCGGCGGTGGTCGATGAAATTGGGTCCGGCAACGGTCCGATGGAAATGACGGTGCTCACGAAGTATGTCGACTTACTTCTGACATCGCCCCGGTTCGGAGAACGCTGGGCCCGGCACTGGATGGACGTCGTTCGCTATGCCGATACGGCGGGCGACAATGCGGATTATCCGGTCCCCGAGGCTGCCCGCTATCGGGATTATCTGATCGACTCCTTCAATGCCGACAAGCCCTTCGACGACCTGGTTCGTGAGCAGATCGCGGGCGACATTCTGGCTCGTGAACTGCTCGTTTCGAAACCCGATTTCGACGAGACAGACCGCCGCCGCTATGCGGAGATGATCACGGCCACGACTTATCTGGGGCTTTCGCGGCGGTATGCCACGGCACCGTTCGAAATGATGCACCTGACGATCGAAGATGCCGTCACGACGACAGGGCTGTCATTTCTGGGCCTGAATCTGCGCTGTGCCCGCTGCCATGACCACAAATTCGATCCGGTGACGGCCCGCGAATATTATGCCCTATACGGGATATTCGACAGCACGCGTTTTCCGTTCGCGGGCAGCGAGGAATTTCAATCCATGAAACGCTACCGGCGCAATTTCGTGCCGCTGGTGCCTGAAAACGAAGCCAGGAAGCGGATCGACGAAACCGCAATCCGCATGGAGGGATCGAAATCGAAGACGACCGGGTTCGTCGGCCCGTTGACGCCTGAGATGATCAAGGCCCAAAAAGACATTCGTCGCTCACTCGAGCGTTATGCCAGGTTCGGTGATCTTCCGGAGGACCTTCCGACGGCATATGGCGTGACGGACGGCGAGCCGCACGATGTGCCGCTGCAGCGCAAGGGCGAACCGGATCAGCCGGGGCCAGTCATCCCGAGGGGCTTTATCGCTGTGATCGCGGGAACGAATCCGCCCGCGATTCCGCCCGGCACCAGTGGCCGCAAACAGCTGGCCGAATGGCTCGTCAGCACCGAGAATCCGTTGACGGCTCGTGTCTACGTCAATCGGGTCTGGCAGCACCTTTTCGGCAAGGGAATCGTGGAAACGCCGAACGATTTCGGCACACGCGGCAGTGCGCCGAGTCATCCGGAGCTGCTGGATCATTTGACGGCTCAATTCATTCGCGACGGTTGGTCGACGAAAAAACTCATTCGAAGGATTGTCCTGTCCCGGGTCTATGGTTCGAGTAGCGGCGATTTCGAAGGGCAGAGCGAATCGGATCCGGAGAATCGGCGGCTCTGGAGGCACGATCGCCGCAGGCTCGATGCCGAGGCGCTGCGAGATAGTTTGCTGGCGTTATCCGGGAAGCTCGATCTTGCACGACCGGGGCCGCATCCGTTTCCGCCGATCGAGAAATGGAACTGGACACAGCACAACCCTTTCCGCGAGCGATATGACACCAACCACCGGACGATCTTTCTGATGACGCAGCGAATCCAGAAGCATCCGTTTCTGGCCCTGTTCGACGGCCCGGATACGAATTCATCCACAGGCCGGCGGACTGCGGCCGGAGTGCCGTTGCAGTCGCTGCATCTGGCGAATCATCCGTTCGTGCGCGAGCAAGTCGCGGGATTCGCCGAACGGGCTTTCGTCGAGGCCGGCCGGCCGGAAAATCCGCGTCAATATGTCGAACGTCTCTGGAAGCTGGCAATTGGCCGAACTCCGGACGAATTCGAAATACGACTGGCGCTTGAACTCCTTTCGTCCGCATCGACCGCCGCGGAATCGAACCATGGTGCGGAATCCGCCCGATTCGCCCTGGCTCATGCCCTTGTGATGTCGAACGTGTTTCTCTATGTGGATTGAAATCGCCGATCGAGCGATCAAGGCCGTCCGAGACGGGAATGCGAAATGACGAACCGACGCCAGATCATCGACCGCCGGCATTTCCTTGCCAGTTCCGGGGCAACGGCCGCAGGACTCTGGCGGACCGCCGCCGCCATGGGCGATGCCCAGGTGGTGCTTTCTCCCGGTCGAACGCATCATGCACCGAAGGCGAAGCGGTTCCTGCTGATCTTTCTGACGGGCGGCATGTCGCATATCGATACGTTCGATCCCAAGCCGGAACTGGCGAAACGCCACGGCGAGAATTATCCCGGCTTCAACCTTCAGGGCACTTCGAATCTGCCCTTGTTGAAATCGCCGTTCGCATTTCGGAAATGCGGCGAATCAGGCGCGATCGTCAGCGAATTGTTCACCGAATTGCCCAGAATGATCGACGAGATTTGCGTGATCCGATCGCTCAAGACTGACATCGTCGAGCATTTTCAGGCCACGCTGGCGATGCATACCGGATCGTCCACGGTGCCGATGCCTTCGATCGGAAGCTGGCTGGGTTTCGCCCTCGGCACGGACAATCCGAATCTGCCGGCCCATGTGACCTTCTGTGAGCATTTGCCGTATGCCGGGGCACAGGTGTGGGACAGCGTTTTCCTGCCGCCCGAGTTTCAGGGCGTTCGGATCGTACCAGGGCCAGAGCCGATCGCGGATCTGAAGCCACCGGGTGAGGTTTCGAAACCCGAAGCGATCACGCTGCATCAGCTTGAGGCCCGGTTTCTCGATCGGCTCAATGCCCATCATGCGGACTTGCGGCCTGACGACAGCCGCCTGACGGGCCGTATGAACAACAACGCTGTCGCGCGCGGTCTGCAGCGGGAAGCTCCCGAAGTGTTCGATACCGGTCGCGAGTCAGCGAACACATTGGCGAAGTACGGAATCGTCGAAGGCGACCGGAAATCGTTTGGGGCTCAGTGCCTGATCGCACGTCGGCTTCTGGAGCGAGGCGTGCGATGCGTCGAGATCATCGACTCCGGTGCCAGCGACAACTGGGACAGCCATGGCGACATGCAGGCCCATCGCCCCAAGGCCGCCCGTGTGGACAAGGCGATTACGGCCGTGCTCGAAGACCTGAAAGCCCGCGGCATGTGGGACGACACGCTCGTCGCCATTTGCACCGAGTTCGGCCGCACGCCCTGGGGCGATGGGCCGAATTCTCCTGGCCGCAACCACCTGGCCACGGCATTCACGTGCCTTTTGGCGGGCGGGGGCGTGAAGGGTGGCATGACGTACGGCGAAACCGACGAATTCGGCGCGACGGTCGTGAAGGATCTCGTGCACGTGCATGATTTTCATGCCACGATTCTGCACATAATGGGGCTCGATCACACAAAAGTGACTTATCGATACGCGGGCCGCGATTTTCGACTGACAGACGTGTTCGGGAAAGTGGCGAATAAGATATTGTCGTGACGGTCAAAAGCCGCGACTTCATTTCCTGTATGTCGATAAAACTTCGGAACTCCTTGAGCCTGAGTCGATGAATCGATGCTTCACCTGAGCGGCTTCGAAAAGGTTCCAGTGAGGCAGTGATAGGTCTCGGATCGCCAGTGTCTCAGATTATTTTCCCCGGCTATCCGATAGCCATTCGGAAGCAGCGGAAGGAGTCGTTCCATTTGGAGGATGGCAAGACTTTTGTTGCCGAGTTCGTAATTGCAGCAGGCAATTTCGAATTGATCGGACCATGCTTGTGACGGATCGATCGATGCCGCTTTTGTCCTTTCCTCGATAGCGGTACGAAAATCACGGGTTTCGGAGGAACAGTAGGCAATGGCGTTAAGACATCTTCGAAGGGCTTGCCGCTTTGCTGAGCCGCTAAGTCCGGAACGATCGATGCGGTCGATTGCCTGCCTGTAGGCGGCGGCGGAATCCTCCATTTGGCCCTGGTGCATGCGAATAGCCCCCAGGAGAATCCAGCGTTCCGGGCGTTCTTCGGGTATCTCGGGGATCGTTCGGAGTGCTTCATCGAAACGTCCGAGACGAGCGAGCGTTTCGGCTCTCAGTAGTATGTCCGATTGAGTTTCAAGTCGATCTTCGAGCACTTCGACGTCACGGCGCACCCGGTTTCGCATTTCGATGATATCGGGGCTGAAACTTTGCAATAGGAGCAGTTCGTCGAGAATCATAGCAGCCGATCCTATTTGACCTGTTCCGATCTTGTCTTCGCAAAGATTCAGGAGCTTCGCGCTTTCGAGTTCGACGTACAGCCATGGAACGACGATTGCGAAGCCAGCAAAAACCAAAAAATCGGTCCACGACTGCATGATTCTCGGACGCTTGCGAATTGAGGGTTCCGAAAGTTGCAAATGCAATAGCCTGATGATCGGGCTGATCGTCGTTACGATCGCGAAAATCATGAGAGGAATCGCTGAATGAATGCCGATGTTCGCATGTCTATGGAGCAGAAATCGTGTGATTCCGAGCCCTGCTGACGCGAGGGAAATCCACAAGATGCTCTTGACGGCATCACGAAGCGGCGATTGAGCATCGAATCTTGCCGGTATCGTACCGATGTACAAAGCCAGCGGGATCGAAGTCAGAATCGTCAGCCAGAGGGTGTGAAGCACTCGTCGAACTTCCTTCGATTCTTTCGAATGTCGTTTTCGGATCAGCGAACGCTCTCGATTGCCGTGACGAGACGGGCGGTCGTCGGGTTCCGCAGCTTCCATATCCAGCCGTCGAACGCATAATGAAGGAATGCGGCCCAGAGGTTGACGGATGCGGAAACTTCAGGCCAATTCGTCTGGAGTTGATAAAGGACAAACCCGCACGTCAAAAGAAAGCCGATGAGTCGAGTCGTCCAATTGATCGAAAATCCAGTGGTCAGATGAGGAAATTCATGGGATACCGCGGTTTCTTTACTGATGACGTAACGAGATACGATTGAGAGGTACTCGATCGCATGAAAAGTCGACGCTGCAAAAAACAACGCATTGGCGGCGACAAAACGATCTGTGAGGGTGCATGCCAGGATGGCAGTATAGAGTGATAAAACGCTAGCAAAGAAAATGGCTGAGGATTGCGACTGGCGAATTGACGCATCGAAAACAAATGGCGTCATCAATATGATGGTGCTGCAAATCATAAGTTTCAGGGCTTCACCGAAAATTCCTTGAAGTTCCGAATGAAGCGGAATCAGAAGAATGATGCTCGTGAACGAGATCCGCATAAGGTACTTCAAGGTGCCCGGCAAATAGCTGCCGTTTTTGCGGGCATAGATCGCAAGCACTCCGGCATGCTGAGAAGCGAAATGCCAGGCGTTCCAGGCGAAGTCAATCCAGAGAAGACAGAGCAGGAATCCAAACCGAGCGCGAATCGAGCCGATCAACGCGGCGGCCAGAAATGCGGCCAATACCATCCGACGTCGATTACCGGTACGACGGGTGGGGTCGAGAACGACAAGAATCAGCGTAATCCATCGGTGCGGTGTGCTGATGAAGTAAGTTTGAAGGAAGTCGAGCGGACCGTTGCGATCAGCAACGACGAGTCCAGGGATGATCAGGAGCGGCCAATACAAATTCGCGATCGCAAGAAGGTCGGTGCGAGCGTCGAATATCCAGGGATCGAAGATTCGGTTTCCCTGTTCAGGACTTGACCGGTGCACTGCGGATTTTCCATCCTTCGGGGGTTTTCGTCAACTCCCATTCGACGATCGTTTCGCCGCTTTGGGACTCGCCGATCTCCGATTTCGAAGTTTTTTTGTTCTTCCGGATCATCGAAGTGATCTTGACCTTGACTTTTGCGTTGTCGCCACGAACGTCAGGCTGTTCGACGACTTCGAAATTCAGGTTCAGATACGATTTCTCCTGATCGGCCGACGGCCTGGCATCATCGACGAATGCCGCAACGAATGCGGGCGACCCGACCTTGTCCGAAAACGACTCGACGATGCTGGCGATGATCATTGGGGAGTCGGACTTTCCGGTATCGTTCAGGGCTTCCGGTTCGGAGGTGCCGCAGCCAGCAAGCAGGTGCAGTACGCTGAATCCGAAAATCACGCAGATCATGTTCTTCATCTGGTATTCCTGGTTACGAAGGAGAGTTCGTCGCGTCGTTCGGATCACGATTTCGTAAGAACATGAGATGAGCCGGAACGACACGATGGTCGTTCCGACCCTCGGATTTTAAGGTATTGAAATTCAATAGGAATCCGCACTGACGACTTCGCCGCCAGCACGGGTTCCCAGAGAAACCCAGATCGGACGGCTGATCGTATCCTTGATGAAACGAATGGATCCGTCGGCGAATCCAACATTCACTCCGCCAGGGTGCGCGCTCCGGGCAGCTGCGTGGAATGCACCGTTGACGCTCTGATGAAAACCGATATTGTCGGTTCGGGTCGTGCCGCAGTGCATCCGATTCGTCCTCGGGATGTTGACGTCGCAAGAGGGAATCAAATCCGAACCCTGGGAGTTGGGGGGATTTTTCGTCGTGAACGAATTTCCTCCGGCAGCGCTGGTGGCCCAGGTTCCCCTGATATCACGCACACTCGTGCTTCCAGGGAAGGGCAGATCCCAGGTCGTTATTTCGCTCAGCATGGCCGTGTTCGAAGTGCCATCGGTGATCTGACCGATTGAGATGCCCCTACCTTTACGGCCTCCTGGCGGATACTTGTCAATCGACTTGATGGAGAACACGCCGAGCATAGCCGGATTCGGATTGGTTGTCACCATGCCGTCCAGAGCCGTCAGCATCGTATCGCCGCCGAAGCATCCGACGTAGTTCGATCTTCGGAGCGATTCCAGATTGATGCCCGAGAAGAAAATATTGTAATCGGAACCTGCGCTGGGGCATCGCCAGGACTGCATGATCTGGGCACCCTGGCTGCCGTATTGGGGGCGGCCAAAGTCGAGATTGTCGGCGGGGTTCGCCTGAAAATACTCTTCGTTCGCAGTCAGACCCTGATCCAGCAGATCCGCCAGGGCTCGCTGTTCGATGAAACCATGAAGTTGAAGCGGCCAGGAAGCCCCATAGCATTGGCCTTCAGCACCCAGCGAGCGAGGAAATTGAGTTCCTGAAATCACCCAACCAGGCAAATTCGCGGGATCACGATAACCCGGGCCATAGCTGATCCCGTTGTTCGACGAACTGGGAGCGTCTGCGGGCGCGACGAAAGAAGTCATTCGGTCAACGCAGCTCGGCTGACCTGCCGGAATCAGTCCGTAGACGTTTTCGAAATTATGAATCGACAGCCCGATTTGCTTCATGTTGTTGACGCACTGTGCTCGCCTCGCAGCTTCTCGAGCTGATTGGACAGCTGGCAGCAACAGGCTGATGAGTACGGCGATGATCGCAATCACTACGAGCAGTTCGATGAGCGTAAAGGCCGATCGCCGAGGATCTCTGCTTGAGGCCATTCTGAATTCTCCAGGAAAGAACACGAGTCGAAGCATCAAGGATTCCGATTCCGCAAGATGCACGCTTCCGAAAGAGACTCACGAAGTCATAGTGCGCTTGTGCGATGAAGGATAAGTGACGATTTCGTAGGAAATCGAAAAAGGTTCTGGTGAATTCGGGATGTGGAAACGAACCTTCCGATAGCCCATTTCCCGGAATGAACTCGGATCGATCGAATTCGTGATGAATGTATCCATCAGCCTTCGGTTTGAATTCTCTGATGCTCGGTGATGACGGGAACCGAAAAAAAACCAGTTCACCGAACGAACTTGCAGATCGATCGATGAACTGGGAATGCTTCATGAATTCATTTCGAATTCGTGGTCTGTTCGCGGACGAAGTCTGTGAGGGTTTTCGAAAGCGACACGAATTCCGCAGGGAACATGACCACGGTCGTGCTGTTGTTTTCGGCGCCGACTTCTGCGATCATCTGCATGCGTCGCAGTTCGATCGCGGCAGGGTTTCCGGCCATCGTGCGGGCTGCGGTCGCAAGCTTTTCCGAGGCTTCCAGCTCGGCTTCGGCCTTGATGATACGGGCCCGTTTCTCGCGGATAGCCTGGGCCTGCATTGCCATGACTTCCTGCATGGATTCCGGAAGTTCCACGTCTTTCATTTCGAACCGCTCGACTTCGATGCCCCAGGGCACAGTCTGCTCCGAGACGTTCTGCCTGAGCAATTCGTTGATTTTCTCCCGTTCCTGGAGCACGTCGTCCAGGTCGTGTTTGCCGATGATGTTCCGCAGGCCGGTCAGGGCGAGCTGGTAGACGGCACCTGCGGAATCCGCGACGACGATCACGGACTTGGCTGGTTCGATGATTTTGTACCAGAGCACGGCATTGAGTTTGATCGTCACGCTGTCGCGAGTGATCGTTTCCTGCTGCTCGGCGGAGACCGTTTTCGTCCGGCAATCGACGATCACGATCCGTTCGATCCCAAGCGGAATGATCCAGAACAGACCCGGGCCGCGCAGCCCTTTGTATCGACCGAGCCGAAACAGAACGCCTTTCTGATATTCCCAGACGATCCGGATACCCGAAAGCAGAATCACGCAGATGACGGCAGCGAGTATGAGCAGAAGCTCCATCATAACACCTGTCGATCGTTTTCTCGGAAGGGTCGGTTCGAACTGAAATTGCACGATATCCGGCACTTTCGGATGCGATTGCGTGATCCGGCCAGGACACGCGCTGGCCCGAAATCGAACGCAATCGTTCGAACCATGGACCCTTCACCGAAATTCATGATACTCCTGTTCTTCGGAAATGTCCCATCAAGAAGTCATCAAAAATCAAGCTTTGCGTATCAGGATTTCGTGGTCGGACGTATGCCTGACGAACCCTGATCGATTGTCTTGCGTCATTCCGCTCGATACGATGAAATTCGGTGGAATCATAAGGCCTGGAGAGATTACCGGAACGATAGAGGTGACTTCATGAGAATGATCGCCATGACGAAACTCCTGCCGATCCTCTGGATTGCGATGCTGCTCTCGGTCGCTCTTTGGAAACCACGGCATCCTCTTGTGGATCGATGGACCGTGGCGATTTTGCTGACGGCGGTCACGACCGTTCATTTCGAATGCAGAAAGCTCGCACTGGTTTTTTTCGGGTTCGCTGTAATGCTGATCGCGACCCGATTCGATGCGATCCAGGCAGGTCCTTTCACGAAGCCGCTTGAATCATTCGCACAATTCCGATACCCGCAACCGAAGGAAGTTCGAACGAACGATTTCGTCGATATTCTGGATCGCGAAAGATGGCTCGAAACGATCGACTCCGAAGTGAACTTCTTTCGATTCTTACTGGCGATCTTGATCTTATTCGGGCTTTTGTCGATCGGCGATCGATCGATTCGAATGACCCGAGTCGCAAGGGATCAGGACCCAATCCGAAGCTGGTCCTGATTGCGAACGAATCTCATGATCCATATGTCCCACGTTTTCATTGCGAATTCGGCAGTTCGATTTCCGCCAGATAGATCGAAGTTTTGCCTTCATGGCTCGAATAATAGCTGACCCAGAGCTTGCCTTCGTGCACGACGAGGCCGGGATAACTGTTGTCGCCGCTGCTGGGCAACAGCAGTTCGGGCGAGAAGCCTGTCGTCGTCATGCGGCCCAGAGCCGTGCGGCTTCCTTTTTCGGTATGTTCGCGCGATCCAGCGATCATCGAGCCGTCTTCCAGCACGATGAAATTCGGGCCTCCGAGGCGATGCTTCGTCTCGATCCAGCTCCAATCACTGTAGGGTGGCTTGGAAGTGCCGATCCAGCCGAACTTGTTGCCGGCTTCGCGGCGAACGAAGGCGACCATCGTGTCATCAGGCAGGAAACGCACCGTCGATTCGTTGGCGAAACCTGGCACATCGAGATATTTGACGACCTCCCAGTCGAAGCCGTTCGTGCTTTTGACGAGTTTCAATTTCCAGTCAGCCGGGCCAGGTTCGATCTTGTCGCTCTTATCGGCCGCAGCCTTGGCCGCGGGCTGAGTGCGAGCCTGGGGAATGTAGGAAATGCCCCACGCAACGTCCTTATGCCAGGTCACTCGCCAAAGCCAGTCGCCCTCACCCAGAACCCGTTGCGGCGCGGACCAGTTCGAACCTTCGTACGAGATCACCACGCGGGGCTGTCGGCCGAGAAGGGTTTTGCCGCCCTTGTAGACCGATCCGCCTGCGACGATCATGAGTTTGCCGTCGGGCATGATCGAAAACTTCGGGTCACGCAGGTCGATTCCGGGCTCGGAGATATTGGCTGTCGATGTCCATTCCTTGCCGTCCTTGCTTCGCAGGACTCGGATCGTGCCGTCGCCGCCGACATGGCCGTCGCCTTCGCGAAAGGTGCAATACCAGGCATCGCGAAACCGGATCAGGTCCGTGAAGGCGTTGTGCTTGCCCTCGTCCCAGATTTTGGTGACGTTCAGCAGTTTCAGGCGTGAATCCTGCGACAGCTTTTCCTGCGCGGTCGCGGCATGTGAGACAACCGCCAGCAAGGCTGCAGAAAGGCCGACCATGCAGAGGCTTGACGGACGAATGTTCGGAATGCGGAAGGATCGATAATTGGCGGCCATCGTTGCGTTCCGGATTTGGGCTTCGAAGTGCAGGGGAGAGTGACTGCCGGCCTGATGGCGGGCTGAAGAACCTGCACCAGGGCGTTGACTCAGCGTAATCGGGGCGAGAGGTCAGGGCAAGCGTTCGAGGCATCCGATTCGATCGCGTGATCGACCATCGAGCTCGATACACGTTACGTTTATCAGCATTCGGCTCGGCGACAGAGTTCTTCCACGATGGGCAGGTTCGATTCGAGATCCGGAAGATCCGAAGCGTCGATTTCATGCTCGTTCCAGTCGAACGGTCCGTGTAAGATGATTCTTCGGAATCGATCCTCCTGGAGCCCCTTCCTCGTGAAAAGCCAGAATTTTCGGATACCGTCCGTCATCGGTCGGCGTGCCGTTTCGCTCATTCTCGTCTGGGCATGGTGGAACGCCGTCGCGGGTCAGGAACTGCCGCGTTCTGACGATCGAGCCAGCCCGAATATTCTGTTCATCGCTGTCGATGACTTGAACGACTGGGTCGAGCCGCTGGGGGGGCATCCCCAGGCAAAAACGCCGAATTTCCGCCGCCTGGCACAGCGGGGCACGGTCTTCACCAACGCCCATTGCCAGTCGCCCCTTTGCAATCCGTCGCGAACCAGCCTTCTCACCGGACTTCGGCCCACGACGACCGGGGTTTACGCCCTTCAGCCGAGCATTCGCCAGGTGCCGGGTTTCAAGGATGTCGTCAGTTTGCCCCAGGCTCTGGCCGCCGGCGGATACGACACCAGAACGACCGGCAAGATCTGGCATGATGCGTATCCCGAACCGCCGGGACGGAAGCCTGGTACGGAGTTCGCCGAATGGGGCCTGCACGGTTCCCACGGACCGTTTCCCAAGGAAAAGATCGTGAAAACGCCCAGCACGATGGGGGCCGTCGATTGGGGCGTGTTTCCCGACCGGGACGAAACCCTGGGCGACTTTCAGGTGGCGTCATGGGCGATCGAACGATTGCGATCCGGTGTGACGGAGCCGTTCTTTCTGGGCGTCGGATTCCGAAGGCCCCATGTGCCATGCTTCGCCCCTCAGAAGTGGTTCGATCTTTATCCGGAAAACGAATTGCAATTGCCGAAGGTGAAGCCGGACGATCGGGCCGATCTGCCGAAATTCGCCGATTATTTGCATTGGGATCTGCCGGAACCGCGATTGGCATGGCTGGAGCGCGAAAACCAGTGGAAGAACCTGGTCCGCAGCTATCTGGCCTCGATCAGTTACATGGATGCCCAGTTGGGACGACTGCTCGATGCCCTGGAAACGTCCGGTCATGCGGCTGACACGGTGGTCGTGATCTGGTCGGACCACGGCTGGCACCTGGGCGAAAAGGCGATCACGGGCAAGAACACGCTCTGGGATCGTTCGACCCGCGTTCCGATGATCTGGGCCGGGCCAGGAATCATGCCAGGAAGCCGGTGCGATGAGCCCGTTGAGCTTCTGGACATTTATCCGACGCTTCTGGAACTGGCAGGTTTGCCCGCACGACCGACGCTGGAAGGACAAAGCCTGGTGCCGCAGCTTCGACATGCCGCAACGCCTCGGACAAAGCCTGCGGTAACGACGCATGGCCCGGGCAATCATGGCATTCGAACACGAGACTGGCGTTTCATTCGCTATGCCGACGGTTCGGAAGAACTATATGACATGCGTGCCGATCCGCACGAATGGAACAATCTTGCACGTGAACCGAAGTATGCCGATGTCAAGGCGGACCTGGCACGATGGATTCCAGCGAAGAACGCGACTCCGGCTCCCGGCAGCGTTTCCCGGCTGGTCGAAATGAAACCGGATGGAATTTACTGGGAAACGAAGAAGATCGATTCGGCCGAACCGTTACCTGGCACGGTTATCGATATCCGGACGGAACAGATACCAGGCGACACGATTCCTTCGAAAGCACGCCAATGATCGGATCCTTGATTCGAATACGGAAAATGCAGTCGCGACCATTCTGGAAATCGAAGCGATGGTCCCTGTTCTGTTTACTTGCTGTCTGGACGCAGAATGGCGTTGCGGCTGAGAGGCCGAATATCGTCCTGATCGTGGCGGACGATCTGGGGGCTCGTGATCTTGCCTGTTACGGTTCGGATCTCCATGAAACGCCGGTACTCGACAACCTGGCGCAGAATGCCATCCGCTTCGATCAGGCCTATGCTCCGGCACCAGTCTGCTCGCCGACTCGGGCATCACTGATGACGGGCCTTCATCCGGCCCGGCTGGGAATCACGATCTGGTCGGAAGGAGCCAGAAAGCCCGATCGAACACGTCGCCTGCTCCCCGGCGATTCGCTTGACCACTTGCCGCAGAAATACGTGACACTGGCGGAAAAACTGGGCTCTGCTGGATATCGCACGGCCGTCGTGGGTAAATGGCATTTAGGCGATGGCGACATGGCTGCCGAAACTCAGGGTTTCGAAGTGGCCGTGGGAGGTACACGATGGGGCGCGCCGCCGACATTTTTCTGGCCATACAAAAATGACACCCGGTTTCGCGGCGAATTTCGATTCGTTCCCGGCTTGCCGTTCGGCAAAAAGGGCGACTATCTGACCGATGCCCTGACGGATGCGGCTCTGCGAGTGATCGACGACGCTGGCGCTGAACCGTTCTTTCTGTATCTGGCCCACTATGCGCCGCACACGCCGATCGAAGCTCCGGACGAACTGGTCGCAAAGTATCGAGCGAAAATCCAGGTCGATCACCGGCACCGAAATCCCATCTATGCCGCGATGATCGAAAATCTTGACAACAACGTCGGTCGTGTGATCGAACATCTCAAGGCAAAAGGCAAATTCGAAAACACGCTGATCGTTTTCACATCCGACAACGGCGGATATCTGGGCGATCCGAAGGGCCGAAACGGCGAAGTCACGACAAACGCCTCACTTCGCAGCGGCAAAGGTTCGCTTTACGAGGGGGGCATACGAGTTCCCCTGATCTTGAAGCTACCTGAGGCCGCAGGCTCGAAAGCAACGAAATCGAATAACGCCCGCACAGTTCCAGAGCGAGTCGTTCTGACCGACTTGCATGATGTCATTCTCAAGCTCGCCGGGGTTGAGGACATGTCGAATGACAACTCCGGGGACGGCGTCGATTGGTCCGCGAATCTCCTGGACCCGAATGTTCCCTGGCCATCGAGATCCTTGTATTTTCACTATCCGCATTATTACGAAACCACGACACCGGTTTCGGCCATCATCGAAGACGACCATAAGCTCCTGCATTATGCCGAGGATGGACGAACGGAATTGTACGACCTGAAATCCGATCCGACCGAAACGAATGACATTTCGGCAAGGGAGCCGGCACTGGCCGGGGACTTGCTGGATCGGTTGAATCGCTGGAAGCGCGAGGTCAACGCAAGAGAACCTGTTCCGAATCCGAATTACGGAAAGGATGACGGCAAATGAAACCATTCTTGCCGACCTTGTCGATTCTGGCGATCATCACGTTGCTTGCGGGTCATCGAAATACGATTCAGGCCGAATCGAATCGACCGCCGAATATCGTTTTCGTGATGGTGGACGATCTCGGTCGGAATGACATCGGATTCGAATCCGTGCGACCTGAGATCGCGCCCCGGACGCCGCATATCGATTCGCTGTTTCGCGATGGCGTCTCGTTCCGGAATTTCTACGCCAATTCGCCTGTATGTTCTCCGACACGGGCAGCTCTTATGACCGGAATGTATCCCGATCGAGCCGGTGTGCCGGGTGTCATTCGGCAGAATCCCAAGGACAGTTGGGGTCATTTGCGGGAAGACATGGTACTCCTGCCTGAATTGCTGAAATCGCAAGGTTATGCAACGTTCATGGTCGGCAAATGGCATTTGGGATACGACAAGCCGAATCGGCCGAACGACCGGGGGTTCGAATCGTTTCGGGGCTTTCTCGGCGACATGATGGACGATTATTTCGAACATCGGCGTTCAGGCGTGAACTGGATGAGGGCGAACGAGCAGGAAATCGATCCTTCGGGCCATGCCACTGATCTGTTCACCGATTGGGCGATCGATGCGATTCGAGCGGGTTTGGCAGGCCCTCGGCCGTTCTTTTTGTACCTGGCGTACAATGCACCGCATTCGCCGATTCAGCCGCCTCCAGAATTGCTCGAGCAAGTTCGCAGGCAACGCCCGAATCTGGACCCGAAGCGGGCCGCGTTGGTGGCCCTCATCGAACATCTGGACTCAGGAGTCGGTCGTGTCGTGGAAGAACTACGCCGGGCTGGAATCGATCAGAATACGCTTGTCGTCTTCACGTCCGACAATGGGGGTCAGTTGGATTTGGAAGCCGACAACGGACCCTGGCGAGGGACCAAGGGCGATACGTTCGAAGGCGGGTTGAGGGTTGTGTGCGCCGCTCGATGGCCGGGGCAATTCCCCGCGGGTTTGAAGACGAATGTCACGGCAATCACCTCCGATTGGTTCGCGACGCTGGCCGAAGTTGCCAGGGCCGATGTTTCGAAACACGAGATCGATTCGAAAAGCCTGTTGCGGCCACTGAAGAATCCGTCCGATACGAGCGGGCTCGACGATCGCGAGACGTATTTCGTTCGTCGTGAAGGCGGACCGGCCTTCGCGGGCAAAACGATCGAAGGCCTGCGGGCCGGTCGCTGGAAACTGGTGCTCAACCGCCCGACAGAACCGATTCGCTTGTTCGATCTGAACGACGACCCCTACGAAACGAACGATATTGCCGCGAAAAACCTGGCGAAAACGCGGGAGATGGTCTCTCGATTGCAGCTTCATGTTCAAAAGGGTGGTCAAATCCCCTGGCGAAGTCCGAAGAAAGGTGCCGAATGAAGATTCGAAATCGAAACGTCGTGGCGTTCGTCGCGTTTACGGTATGTCTCGGTCAGCGATCGGCCGATGGCTCGAAGATCGTGCTTCTGGCAGGTGGCGGTAGTTCGAATCCGCCGTGCATGGCCACCGAAGCGAAATTGAAAGAGCCATTTTATGCGGAACTCGATCCGCAAGGGCGGCTCGTGATCGCCGAAATGGCGAATGGCCAGAGAATTCTGAGGCTGGACGACTCAGGACAGCTCACGTTGATCGCCGGAACGGGCCAGAAAGGCAAGCCGACATCGGTTCCGCAGGCGGCTCTGGAGGCATCGTTCGACGGCGTGCATAATCATGCGATCGACCGAAATACGGGCGACATTTATTTCGCGGATACATGGAATGCGGTGGTTCGCAAATACGATGCGGCCAAAGGCCAGATCGTGACGATCGGCGGAACGGGCGAAAAGGGGTTTTCCGGTGACGGCGGCCTGGCGAAAGAAGCGATGTTCGGCGGCATTTACTGCGTGGCCCTTTCGCCGGACGGATCCAGGCTGCATTTGGCCGACCTGCACAACTTTACGATTCGAACGATCGATTTGAAATCCGGAATCCTAAGCCGCACGGCCGGCAACGGTCGCAAAGGCAAACCGAAAGAAGGTGGCCGGGCTGTTGACGAACCGCTGGTCGATCCGAGGGCTGTGGCGGAAGACGCTTCCGGGAATATCTATGTCCTCGAACGTGGCGGCAATGCGCTGCGAGTGGTGCGCCCCGACGGGACGATTCGAACGGTGGTGAACGATTCGGGCAAAAAAGGTCAGGGAGGTATTGGTGGACCATCGTCCGGATGCGAAATGAATGGGCCGAAACACATCGTGATCGGAAATCTTGGCAGTGTGCTGATTGCGGATGCCGAAAACCATCGCATATTGAGGTATCGTCCATCGCAAGGCGATGTCATCCTTGTTGCTGGGACCGGTGTCGCGGGCAGCGACGGTCTTGGCGGTCCGCCGGAAAAAGCCCGCCTCAATCGCCCGCATGGCATTTTCGAAACCACGGACGGTCAGATTTATTTGACGGACAGTTACAACGATCGGGTCCTCAAGATCATTCCGTGAAGCGTTCGGGAGCCGACTCGCGATGGCAAAGAAGCGGCAGGATTCGGATCCCTGGGCCGATGCGATCAACCACCTGAAATCGAAAGAGTCCAGGCTGGTGCCGCTGATCGAGAAAGTCGGCCCATGTGGATTACGCCCGAAGGAGGACCATCTGGCCACACTGGCGCATTCCATCATCGCGCAGCAGATATCGGCCAAAGCGGCGCAGTCGATTTTTTCGAAAGTCGAAGCGGCGATGAATTCGCCGTGGAAACCCGAGGAATTGAATCGGCTGGACGATGAGTTACTTGAATCGTGTGGGGTTTCGCCTCAGAAACGGGGCTACCTTGCGAGTCTCTTCGAACATGTCCGAAGCGGTCGATTGCATTTGACCGATATGCGGAAGCTCGACGATGAATCCGTCATCTCCGAACTGACGCAAGTCAAAGGCATCGGCCGCTGGACGGCGGAAATGTTTTTGATCTTCGCGCTCAACAGGCCCGACGTTTTGCCGATGGCGGATCTCGGTATCAAATCGGGCCTGCAAAGGCTGTTTGAGCTTGACGAACATCCTTCAGCCGAGGCCGGCATCGACCTCACCCGCCATTGGCGGCCGTATCGGAGTATCGGCAGCTGGTATCTCTGGCGAATGTTCGACTGATCGGCCGCAAATGATGATGAACGACATTTGCAGGCGTTTTCGAGCGTATTCCGATGCCGGCACGACAGTCGCCTGCGATCAAAATCGCAGGAAGATCCGGTTCTTGTAGAAGAACCGGGCGATGAGGAAGACGATGCCCAGCGAGACGAGCGCCTGAACAAGGCCCCCAAGGCCCATGGCGACGTTGTCGTTGAGCCAGACGGAAACGTCGCCGCCGACAACGCGGGCCGCGATCCGGCCGTAGCCCATCAGATTCGAAAGCAGGTAGAGCGTGATGGCGTTCGAACCGATCCAGACGAACGGCGAGGCCCAGAATCGCAATTCGATGACTTCGATTACGAGATAGAAAAGCCCCAGAAGCATCATGCTGAAACCGCCGGCCACGAGCACGAACGAGCTGGTCCAGATTTTTTTGACGATGGGGAAGGTCGCGTCCCACTGATATCCGGCGGCGACCAGGATCGCACCCAGCCCAAGCAGCACGAAGGCCTTGTAGACGGGTTTCATTTCCGAATCCCTGAGCAAGGTTCCCGCCAGAATGCCGAGCAGGGCCGAGGCGATGGCAGGAATCATGCTCAGCATGCCTTCCGGGTCGTAATAGCTATCGTATTTTCGGCCAGGAAGATATCGATAATCGAGGTAGTTCGTCAGGTTATAGCCTGGTTCGAAATGTCCGCGCGTGGTGCCTTGAACGAGCGAGAGAACGGTTTCGGGATCTTCGGTGCCGGCCTTTTCGATGAGCGGAGCGAGCGTTTCCTTGTTCAGCCGGACGTCGGGGAATGGGACGTAGCTCAAGAGAGCCCAATAACCGGCGAGAATGCCGATCGTGACGGCCGCGACCCTTCCGGGCCGTTTCGGGCCGATGGCCAGAAAGATCAGGGCCGCGCCGCCGTATCCGATGGCGATGCGCTGGAGGACGCCGAGCAGGCGTATATTGGGCCAGGGATTGCTCATTCCTCCGGAATAGAAAATGCCGCAGAGGAAAAGCAGGAGAGTGCGGGCCAGAACACGGCGCACGGCTTTTCTTCGACCGCCGGTTTCGCAGGCTTTCGAAAGCGAAAACACGGTGGAGACGCCGGCCATGAACACGAACAAGGGGAAGATGAGGTCGTAGAAATGAAACCCTTCCCACGCGACGTGCGACAACTGCTTCGACAGGGTCTCCGTGACAGGATTCTTGTCCAAGTTGTCGAGCGCGCGGGCGAGTGCGTCGCCGCCCAGAATCCAGAACATGTCGAAGCCGCGCAGGGCATCGAGCGACATGAGGCGAGTGTGACTTGACGATTGCCGGACGTTGTCGAGCAGCGGGGCGGCGACAGACGTCTGAGGCAGCGGATTCGGAACGGGCGAAGTCGTGTCGAAAGGAGTCGAACTCATTTGGGACCTGCGAGGATCGTTTCGAGTCGTCGATCGAGCGAAATGTTGCAGCGTCATTAATACAGTCCGAACAGTGACCACGTCCATGATTTTCCCGGAAATCGAAATTCCTGAAAGTTCAGGAGCCAGAGTCGGGCATGTGGGGGCATGAATCGGAGAAATGTTCTGAAGTGCGAAAAAATAGGGAAAATTCCTCGAAGGGGACTTGTCATCTCCGGGAAAATTTGCTCTAAATAAATTTATCTCCTTGAAAAACAGGGTTTTCGTCTGGAACGAACCAGCATTCGCCCTGCAGCGCAGCGATTCCGGAAAGGCGTGTCTCCAGATGCTTCGACGATCCGTACCGTTTCTGGCCTTCGCGGCGATGAGCTTTTTGACCGTTTCGCTTGCGAATGCTCAGGAAAACTGGGTTCGATATCCCGGTGGTGATGGGCCTGGCAAGGGCAAGAAAATCGTTCTGATCAGCGGCGACGAGGAATACCGCTCTGAGGAAGGCCTGCCGCAGCTCGGCAAAATCCTTTCGAAGCGTCACGGGTTCGATTGCACGGTGCTTTTCGCCATCGACCCGAAAGACGGCACGATCAACCCGAACGTCAATGACAACATCCCTGGGCTGGAAGCGCTTGCGGATGCCGATCTGGTGATCATGCTGTTGCGGTTCCGCAACCTGCCTGACGACCAGATGGAAAAACTCGTCGCCTATATCGAAAGCGGCCGGCCGATCATCGCATTGCGAACGAGCACCCACGCTTTCAACATTCCCGCCGGCCGGAAATATGCCGATTATTCGTTCAACAGCAAAGCCTGGAACGGCGGCTTCGGGCGTCAGGTTCTGGGCGAGACGTGGATCAGTCACCATGGCGATCACGGCAAGCAGGCCACGCGGGGGATCATTCCGCCGGGCAAGGCAACGCACCCGATTCTCAAGGGTATCGCATCCGGCGAGATTTTCGGCCCGACGGACGTTTACGGCGTGACGATTCCCCTGCCTGGAGACAGCGATCCGCTGGTTCTCGGCGAAGTCGTCTCGGGAATGAGCCCGTCCGATCCAGCGCTTGAGGGCAAGAAGAACGCCCCGATGATGCCCGTGGCCTGGACGAAAACCTACAAGACACGCAGCGGGGCGGTCGGCAAAGTCTTCACGACCACGATGGGAGCCAGTCAGGATCTGACCAACGAAGCCCTTCGTCGGCTGATCGTGAATGCCTCGTATTGGGCCGTTGGCCTGGAAAACAAGATGCCTGAGAAGGCCGATGTCGCCATCGTCGGGCCATACGAGCCCACGAAATACTCCTTCAACGGCTTCACCAAAGGGAAAAAACCCGCGGATTTCGCACATACCCCTTGAAAATCCGCGAAAACGTCGCATAGGATACTGCATTCCCACGAATTTCCGCACTTTCGAGCTTCCGAACCGCACAACGAATCGTCAGTAAAGCCCCGGCTGATCCCGGGCAAGTCGTACGGAAAGGACGCAGCCATGCAAATGGATTGCGTCCTTTCCGTTTCAAGACCTTCGTCAGGTCCGGTCTCGAATCGAAAGGCTGTATCGCGAGTCGAAGATCGAGTCGCATCTTCTGAGCATGATTCGTGATCGAACCTCATCGGATTCGTCGATCTTGATCGGATGTCGGACGACACAGTCAATCGATCCTGCATCTCCCGGTTCGCCTCACCTGTGATGCGTGAATGAGTGCGTGGTCTTCCGGATCCTGCCATTTCTTATGAACCCTTGGAGGAACGGTCATACTGCGATCGCACAATGACTGGTTCGCCAGCGAGAACGAAGACTGCCTTCAAACGAAAATAGGCCATTCGTCTCCGCGGACGAATGGCCTCATGTTTTTCGGAGGACCTTGAAGGAACTCCGGATTGTGGCGAGGTTCTATCGCAATGTCAGATCAACTCAGCGACCCCGGGAATCGCCACGGGCGGAACGGCGTTGGGACCGAATTCGAGGGTCTTGGGGAAGGTGTCTTCCTTCGAATTCAAAGCCTGTTCCCACGTGACGGCTTTACCGGTATAGGCCGACATCCGGCACATGATGGCCGTCAGTGTGCTTTCCGCCACGGTCTTGAGTTCGTTGAGGGGCTTGCCGGCCCGGATCGAGGCGATCAGGTCGGTGTGCTCCTGCACGTAGGGGTTGGTGCCCATTTCGCGGATCCGGGTGCGGGATTCGCCCGTGAACCGGAAGCCGTTCGAGTTCCAGGTGCCCTTCGTGCCGACCAGAGCTTCGCTGACGTTGTTTTCGCAGCCGGGAATCTGGCGGGCCATCGAGAGCACGTGCACGCCGTTGGCGTATTCGAGATCGGTGGCGAAGTGGTCGAAGATCTGGCCATAGACGGCATCGGTACGCTGCTGGCGGCCGCCAAGGGCGACAGCACGGGTCGGATGCTGCTGGAAGGCCCAGTTGATGACGTCGAGGTTATGGACGTGCTGCTCGACGATGTGGTCGCCCGAGAGCCAGGTGAAATAGAGCCAGTTACGGACTTGCCACTCCATTTCGGACCATTCCGACATCTTGTCCTTGTGCCAGAGAGCACCCTGATTCCAGTAGCAGCGGCCGCCGACGAGGTCGCCGATCTCGCCTTCGTGGATCCGCTTCATGCTCTCGATGTAGGGAGCCTGGTGCCGACGCTGGGTGCCTGCGACGATGGCCAGGTTCTTTTCCTTGGACTTGTCGTAAGCGGCCAGAACCTTGCGGATGCCGGTTCCATCGACGCCGACGGGCTTTTCGGTGAAAAGGTTCTTGCCCTTTTCCACCGTGTATTCGATCATCTGCGGCCGAAAGCCGGGCGGCGTCGCCAGGATGACCAGGTCGACATCCGAATCGATGACCTTCTTGTAAGCGTCGAACCCGCTGAATGCACGGGCGTCGGAAACGTCATAGCGATCGCCCAGGGCGCTTTTCAGACGCTTCCGGCTGTTATCCAGGTGATCGGGGAAGAGATCGCCCATGGCGAAAATCTTCACGCCCGGGGCACTGTCGGCGCAGTTTTCGGCAGCACCCGTTCCCCGGCCGCCGCAGCCGATGACGCCGACTTTGATCGTGTCGCTACCCTGGGCATGTACGGAAGGAATGGCGGTTGCGGAAAGCGCGCCGGCCACCACGGCGGTGTCGCGCAGGAAGTCGCGGCGCGAACTTTGGGGATCGGTCATCGAAGAACTCTCCTGGTCTGGACGTAACGGTGAGCGGAACATGCCCCTGGCGTGAGGGAGATCGCCATCGTCGATTCGAGTTTCGGGCAAAGCGGCGAATGGGAGAGGAGGGGCACTACGAACTGTCAGTGTCTGTCAATATATCAGACGAGCGGGTCCGGAAAAAGCACCTGAGGACCCGGCTTGCCGATTTTGCGGTTTTCGAACCCGGAATCAGGCATCCGCAGGCGTCAGCCCCAAAACGACGTCGAAGCGCCCGGCCAGTTCGCCGATTTTCGAGCCCTCGATCGGCCGAAAATCGACCATGACGCTCTCAAGCTGCTTTTTGTCCCTGATTCCTCGCAGAACGCCATCTTTGGCGTTGCCGGGGTGATCCTTGACGTAGCACTGGGTCGTCAGCAAATGCTTGCCGGACTTCGTGATCTTGTAATGGATGTGCGGTGAACGGCCAGGATAGGGAACCGGCTTGATCGTGCGGAAACCGTAAGATCCGTCGGACCCCGTCAGAAATCTGCCGTAACCCTGGAACTGTTTGTCTCGTTTGTCGTCGTTATCGCTGCCGGAATGGAGATAGGCCCCGTGAGCGTCGGCCTGCCAGATTTCGACCAGGGCGTTGCGCACCGGTTGACCGGTCGGGTCGAGAATCTTGCCTGTCACCCAGGTCACGATGCCGTCGCTGGGCGAGGTCGAATCGTTGATGACGATCAGGTCGTTGTCCGTATCCAGCGGCAGTTTGTCCGGAAAGAACGGCCCTTCGGTCTGGGCCGGCGTCTTCACGAGCTCGTCCGCGTAAGCCCCGGGCCGGGTTGCGAAAATCGCCCCCATGGCCATCATCCGCATGAGATGCCGCCGGGTTTCGTCCGGGCGCTCGAACGTTTTGCGATTCATGAGATTCATGGGGCTTGATCCCTTCGGCTATGGACACGGTTGACTCGATCGCCGATCGGCTGGAAAATCACGACGATCGTCGTCGATTCTATCCTGACTCGGCGTCAATTACGAACGATCCGGCCCGTTTCGAAACGTATCCTGGCGAAGTTTGCGGAGATGACGGATCGCTGAAACGATGCCGTCGAATCGATAATTCGGATCGACGTAACGCTCGATCACATAAAATGCAAAATAATACGCCCTGGCGAAAGCCCAGATCGCCAGGGCGAGATAAGCGGCGATATCCCATCGGGGAATCGCCAAAAGAATCAGAGTGCAGGCGAACGACCCGATCACGACGAAACCGATGGCCTTGCAGAACATCGATTTCGGGTCGTGCAAATCACGTCCCAGAATCTGTCGTCGGTTCGTGCCGGTTTCAGTAGGAATCCGGTTTACGTGCGGATACATGCCCATGGTGATCGACCTTCGGAGCGGATATTCCCGCGGAATCATATTTTACGCTGATTTTCGCTTTTCCCGGGCCTTCCGCGGCCCGGTTCGCATCGACACAGCGTTCGCAAGCCTTCTTGCCGGAATCGGCTATGGGCGATTCGCCCTGGCATTCGCAGGCGGCTGGTTTAGGCCCGGCCACTTTTTCGCCGCTCTTCGCCCTTGATCCGGCCGCGGCATCCCTGTCTTTGACCGGGATATCGTGATTCCGGCGCACTTCTTCATGGCCGTTGGCGACGAATTTCGAAACGACCTGAGCATGGGCCTGAATCAGTTTGGCGACATAGGGGTCATCCGAGGTTTCGATGACCTTCACCCCTTTCGCCGTTTTGCCGACGGCCATTTCGATTCGGTCCGTATTGCGGAAAATCTCGGCGAAGAGCGGGTCCCGCATGTGGATTCCGCGATCGGTTTTGACCCGTTTGCGCATGGCGTCGGCATGTTCGCGGATCTTTGCGGCGATCTCCGGATCGTCGGACTCGGTCAGCGTTTCCACGCCGTTTTCGAGATTCGTGATCTGGCGCCGGATCTTCTCGTGATTCGCCAGCAGATACTGGAACATGGACCGATCGGCCTGGAAATCGTTGTCTCCAGGCGGTCCACCGCCCATCTTTCCGAACGCTTTTCCTCGTTCGATTTCGCCGTGCCTTGCCTCGCCTTCCGCTTGATGCCCCAGACCCTTGCCGTGTGGCCTCGGACCGCGCCCAAAGCCTTGGGCGTAACAATCGAAACAGGTCAAGAACGACATCGCCGTCACAACCAGAAAGCCGATCGTCTTCGTTTCACTCGCCATTGCGATAACTCCTGATTTTCCTGACAGCTTCTGAATCGGACGCCATTGTCAGGATAAGGCCGGGAACGATCGCGGGCAACATAGAATATTGCTATTCGGTTATTTTTGTTCGACGGGTCAGCCGAGTGCCTTTTCGAGATCGGCTTCGAGCGATGCGGGAGTCGTCGTCGGTGCATAGCGGGCAATGACATTGCCGTCGCGGTCGACGAGGAACTTGGAAAAGTTCCACTTGATGGCGTCGAAGCCGAGGATTCCGCCCTTATGGGCCTTCAGAAATGTGTAGAGCGGGTGTTCGGAGGGACCGTTGACGTCGACCTTCGCGAACATCGGGAAAGTCACTCCGTAATTCAGAGAGCAGAACGACCGAATTTCATCCTCGTTTCCCGGTTCCTGAGATCCGAACTGGTTGCACGGGAAGCCGAGAATCTCAAGGCCCTTGTCGCTGTACTTTTTGTAGAGCTTCTCAAGACCCTCGTATTGAGGCGTGAAGCCGCACTTGCTGGCCACGTTGACGATCAGCAGCGCCTTGCCCCGGTAGGGTGCCAGGGTCGTTTCCTGACCGTCGATCGTTTTGACCGGAATGTCGTAGATGCTGTCGCTCATCGGGATTTCCTGTTTCGTCAGAGTTCCGTTCGCTTCGATTCCATCGATCCTATGGTTCATCGTACGCTTCGGTCAAGACGATCGCCCGACCCGGATGACCGGATCGGGCGTCGAAAAGTTCTTGCTTGCTGTACGTTCGTGTCAAACGGAGATCAGGATTTCCGTCGACGTTTCCCGACCCAGGCAAGGACGCCTGTCGCCATCGCGGCAAGCAAGTAGGTCGAAGGTTCGGGAACGGGCGAAAAATCCACTCCACGGTAGACGAAGTTCGATCCGGCCTGAGACAGCGTGAGGAAGCTCGTCGGAGCCGACCCCGTGTCGAGGAGCGAAACCAGCCGGTTGTTCGTCGTTTCGGTCGTCGTGGCGTACAGGGCCGCTGTTCCGCTCAAGGCGTCCCAAACTCCGGTGAGGCCACGAATCGCGACGATGCCGGTGCCGGTCGAAGTCGTCAATGTACCGTTGGAGGTGTTCAACAGAAGGGCGTAAGTATTCACCCAGACGCTTGATGAGTTCAAGTCCCAGCGCTGGATGCCGCCGCCGGCAGACGTTCGGTCATCGGCGATGTAGGCTCTGTCTGCCGTTCCGTCGCCATTCGTGTCGAAAATCACGAAACCGTAGGGGCTCGAACCGGTTCCGGTGGAGATCGCCAGAGACGTCGTCGCACCCGAGGCGGTCGGGAGGCCTGTTCCGACACTCGAAATGCCCAGGAAGCCGGCCGCGGCCGACGTGACATAAAGCTGATCTCCATAAATCTCGACATTCCGCAGATTGTTCTGGGTCGAAGAGACCTGGACAAAATCGGTGCCGTTATAGTACCAGGCTCCGCCCGTGGAAGGCGTACCGCTGGATGTGCCAGTCGCGTAGAAGGTATTGGCGCTGGTGGCGATGACGCTCCGGAAGTTGTTGCCCGAGAATGGCGAAGGAGGCGTACCGGACGGACCACCAGTCGGAAACACGACTCGGCCGGCGACGTTCGTGTCGAGTCCCAGAATGTTGACCGCCTTGACGTTCTGACCCGCCGCGCTGGCCGTCCCGGTGGCGAGATTCAATCCCGGTACCGCCAGATAACGGCCGTAAGTGTTGAGATAGCCGTTGGAAGTCGCTGTTCCGGAATCCGTCAGCAAATTCGTGCTGTCGAACGGATCGGTCAAGGTCTGCAGCAGAGTGCCGGAGGTGGAAAATTCCTGAACGGCGATTGCGGCGGACGCATTGCTGAGCGCCGTCGATCCGTTGCCGATACGTTCGACGACCAGGTTGCTCACGAGGTCCGCTGCATTCGCGGAACTGCCGAACGACAAAATCGTTGACCAGAGACCGAATCGTACGATCCGGCCGAAGAGATTCGGACGACGGTCGATCGAGCCGCGGAGAAAGATCGGACGAGACATGTACGTCTCCGGTAGAACTGACGAATCAGAAAATGCCGAATCTTTCATCGAACCGAATCACGTCCGGAAATGAACTCAAAATCAAGGTTCATCGAATCTTCACGCGGTATTCGCCGATTCGATGTTTCATGAAATAGCCCCTGGAGATCTTTCTCTCCAGGGGCTTTTGCTTAATGCCGAATTCGATTTGACGGGATCCCGCGATCAACCGCAGCCCATCGAATTGCCGCAATTGAAACAGCGGTAGCAGGTGCCGCAGCGAACCGTCAGGCTGCCGCAATTGTCGCATGCAGGGGCATCGCTCTGGAAGCGTGCGAACTGCTCCTGCTGGATCGAAGTGCTGGTGATCTCCGTACGCACGGTTCGGGTTTCGAGCGTGCTGACAGGCGTGATCAGCGAGGCGGGATTGGCCGTCATCATCACGGGCTGAGGCGTGGCGATTTGCGGTTGGGGAGCCGGAGCCGCGATCGATTCGACCGCCGAATCGATCTGCTCGCGCTGCGGGGCATTGGCTTCGCGGTATCCAGGAATGAACTGGATGCCGAGCCAGCGGAAGATGTAGTCGGTGATGCTCTTGGCGATCGGGATGTCCGGGTTTCGGGTGAATCCGGAGGGCTCGTAACGGCCGTGAGCGAACTTCTTGACGAACACTTCCAGAGGCACACCGTACTGCAGGCCCATGGACACCAGGGTACCGATGACGTCCATCAGGCCACCGACGGTGGAACCTTCCTTGGCCATGGTGATGAACAGTTCGCCCGGCTGGCCGTTTTTGAAGAAACCGACCGTGATGTAGCCTTCGTGACCCTGAATGTCGAACTTGTGGGTCATGCTCTGACGAGTGTCGGGCAGACGGATCCGCCTTGGCTGTGGCGTGGAAAGAACCTGTGGAGCCGGGGCCGGAGCGGCTGCAGCAGCCGACGCGGCCGCTTTCTCGGCTTTGGCGGCCTCTTCCTTGGACGATTCGGACGAGGTGCTGACAGGCTGGCTGCCCTTGGAACCGTCGCGATAGATGGCCAGAGCCTTGAGGCCGAGCTTCCAGCCTTCCAGATAGGCACTGCGGATATCGGCGACCGTGGCTTCCTGCGGCATGTTGACCGTTTTGGAAATCGCCCCGGAAAGGAACGGCTGGACGGCCGCCATCATCTTGATGTGGCCACGATAGTGGATCGATCGGCCACCGCCAGCGGGCGGGAAGGCACAGTCGAAGACCGGAAGGTGTTCCGCCTTGAGGCCGGAGGGGCCTTCGATCGTGTCGTTCTTGTCGATGTAGTCGAGGATCTTGCCGATCGTCGGCTCATCGTAGCCGAGTGTCCGCAGAGCCATCGGCACGGTGCGGTTGACGATCTTGAGCATGCCGCCGCCGGCCAGGCTCTTGTACTTCACCAGAGCGATATCCGGCTCGACTCCCGTCGTGTCGCAGTCCATCATGAACGCGATCGTTCCGGTCGGTGCCAGGACCGTCACCTGACTGTTGCGGAAGCCGTTGGAGCGGCCCAGTTCGATGACTTCGTTCCACAGCTTGCGTGCGATCGTGAGCAGCTCAGGCGGGCAGCTCGGGCCGATATTCTCGACCGCGTCGCGGTGCAGCTGCATGACCCTGTTCATGGGCTCGCGGTTGAGGGCGTAGCCTTCGAAGGTTCCGATGAAACCGGCGATTTCGGCTGAGGTGCGATAGGCTTCGCCGTGCATGAGCGAGGTGATCACGCCGGCCAGGTCGCGACCTTCGTCCGAGTCATAGGGTCGGCCAGAGGCCATGATCAGGCTGCCTAGATTGGCGAAGCCCAGTCCCAGAGGACGGAAGTTATGGCTGTTCAGGGCGATCCGGTCGGTCGGGTAGCTGGCCCGGTCCACCAGGATTTCCTGAGCGGTGATGAAAACTCGGCAGGCGGAGCGGAACAGCTCGCCATCGAATGTGCCGTCTTCGCGGCGGAACTTCATCAGATTCAGGCTGGCGAGATTGCACGCCGTGTCGTCCAGGAACATGAACTCGGAGCAAGGGTTCGAGGAGTTGATCGGGGCCGTGTTCGAGCACGTGTGCCAGTGCTGGATCGTGTCTTCGTACTGCATGCCCGGATCGCCGCACTGCCAGGTTCCTTCGGCGATGGCGTCCATCAGGTCGGCGGCCGGCATCGTTTCCATCGGCTTGCTGGTGGTCACGGCCCGAGTCGTCCAGGAGCCGCCGTTTTCGACGGCGAGGAGGAACTCGTCGGTCGCCCGCACGGAAAGATTGGCGTTCTGAAAGTTGACGGAGCTATAGGCTTCGCCGTTGAAGTTGGCGTCGTAACCCTCGCGGATGAGAGCGAGCGCCTTGTTTTCTTCATTCGACTTGCAGCGGATGAAGTCCATGATGTCCGGGTGCCAGACTTTCAGGGTCTGCATCTTGGCGGCCCGGCGGGTCTTGCCGCCCGACTTGATGACCGAGGCGATGGCGTCGTAGACCTTCATGAAACTGACCGGGCCGGAAGGCTTGCCGCCGCCGGAGAGCTTCTCGCGGCTGGAGCGGAGCGTGGACAAATCCGTCCCCGTGCCTGAGCCGTACTTGAACAGCATGGCCTCACTGGTCGCCAGCCGCATGATGTCGGGCATGTCGTCCGACACGCTCTGGATGAAGCACGCCGAGCCCTGAGGATACTTGTAAGCGTTCTGGGCGGCGACGACGGTACGGGTTTCTTCGTCCCAGCGCCAATTGTTCGCAGGACCCTCGATACCGTACTGGTCGTAAAGGCCCACGTTGAACCAGACGGGTGAATTGAACGAGCCGTACTGCTGCACGAGCAGGGTCGTCAGTTCGTCGTAAAACGTGTCGGCATCAGCCGGCGTCGCGAAGTAACCGTCCTCGATACCCCAGTCCGTCATGGTGCGGGATACCCGGTGGACGAGATCGCGAACGCTTCGCTCCCGCTCGGCGGAACCGTTCTCGCCGTAAAAGTATTTGCTGGCGACCACGTTGGTGGCCAGCTGACTCCAATTCCTGGGGAATTCGCAGTCGGTCTGCTCGAAGATGACCTTGCCTTTTTCGTCCTTGATCGCAGCCGTCCTCAGCTCCCACTCCACCTGGGAAAAGGGATCCTGTCCCGCAGTGCTGAAGACCCGCTCGATGTGCAATCCCGGACGGCCCGGACGATTGCCGGTGCTCGATTTCTTGTCGCCAACGCTTGACATTTCTGGTTCTCCGAACAGTCCTAGTTTCGGGGGAAGCCATCATCGACCGGGGGGAGTGATTCGTCCCGACTGGTCCGTGATTGACGCCGCATGCAGGGACTTCCTCACAAATCCATGAGTTCCCGAACAATACGGCCACGACGACCTGCCAAGACCCCGGTCATCCTCCTCCCACAATTCAGCAAGGTGAAGCATCGCTGGTCCGCTCGATCGATAACCACAATCGAACAGGCGACTCCGTTCATGCGTCCCTGAAGACTCTCCGGCAATACCGAAAGTATACCTTATGAAGTCCTCAGGGAGTCTGTCGATCCATCCGGCAAACGACTCTCTTCACGACATCTTAAGACGAAAAGTCCTCCTTTCAAGACTTTTCCGTACGATCACTTCAACCCATACCAGCGTTCCGACTTGCGTTCATGGAATTTCCGGAACTTCGCCCCAAGCGATCGCTCCTGTTGAACAATTCCGGCGCTTGCCGAACGGCTGCCACCAACTCCCACATAGCGGTACGGAATTACACTCTGCCCGAGTGAGTCAGAACCGTCAAGCTCAATGTGTATAAAACATCACTGAATTCAGACTCGCGAGCCTCAAACTCAACGCAAAACGCAAAAGGAAACGGTCGAGCCCATCAGGGTTCGACCGTTCTTCGATCTCGTAACGGATCATTCAGCGGGTACGACCGTCAGCCCGTGATTCCCGTGATCTCGATGGCCGTGAGAGGCTGACGGTGACCGGTTCGCTTGCGATGGTTCTTGCGGCGCCGAAACTTCTGGATGACGATCTTCTTGTCCTTGAACTGGCGAACGATCTTGGCTTCGACCTTGGCCCCGGACACGGTCGGGGCACCGATCCTGGCATCGCCCTCGCCGGATACCAGCAGAACTTTTTCGAAAGCCAGAGGCGAATCGGGTTCGCCATCCCGAAAGTCGACGACGATCTTATCGCCAACCGCCACGCGATATTGGTGGCTACCGTCTTCGAAAATCGCGTACATCATCAATCCCCGGGCTTAAACCCGTCATACGAAGTTTCGATCGATTCCATGCCCGGGCCATCCTGCGTCACGATCGCTTGACTTGCCGTAAAAGTCGAGCATCGCTCACCTTACGGCGGATCGTGAGGGATTCCGGCGGGTTGCCTGGGGGCACTTTCGACGCGGAAATCCCGTTGCCTCAAAGCACTTTACAGGACATTTTCTACCATACTCAGGTCGGTTTCGCAAGCGATCCTGGCGATGGTTCCGCGCCGTCGGTTCCTTCACGGGGAAGTCGATCGAATGATGGGTTCGTCGCCCGTATTCGGTCTCCATTCGCCGAAACTTCCAGCCATGAGACGGCCAGTGCAGGCGAATTCCGGATCTTGCCTGTCAGTTCCAGGCCTTCCACGCCCAGCAGGTAGAGCGCTGTCGAATACGCGTCCGCTTCAGAACCGCTTTGAACCACGACGGTTACGGTGGCGCGCCTGGTCACGCCCAGACCGGTTCGAGGGTCGACGATATGACTGTAGCGTCGCCCATCGATTTCGACAAAACGCTCGGCGTCGCCGCTCGTGGAGATCGAAGCGTTCCTGAGTCTCAGGCGAGTCAGTGCAGGATCCTTTTCCGGGTTCAGGCCCGCGACTTCCACGAGCCAGCCAGCTTCGCCAGGAGGAGCATCACCCACGGCAATATCGCCCGCGATGGCGACCAGGGACTGCCGGACGCCATGGTCTTTGAGGACATCACGAGCCGCCTGCGCAGCATAACCTTTGGCGATACCGCCGAGGTCGATGCGGGTGCCTGGGACGAGGGCGATTTTTCGTTCGGCATCGAAGCGCCGGATACGGTCGTACCCGACCCGTTCACGGGCATCGGCCAGGTTGTCGGATGACGGTAACTTCTTTTCGCGAAACGCCCTGCGCCATTGGCGAATCAAGGGTGCCGCGGTCACGTCGAACGCGCCGCCCGTGTTGCGAGAGATCGTCTCGGCCGTGGTCAGAATCGAAAAAAGATCCTGACTGACGGCGACCGGTTCGGCTTCAGTGGTCGCGAAGCGCTCGACGAGCCGCATCAGCTCGCTGGAATTGTCGTAATCGCTGAAGGTTTTGTCGAGCTGAGCCACCCGTTCGAAAGCGGCTGCTGACGCTCGCTTGGCGATCCGAACGTCCGTCGTGTATAACAGAATTCGTACACGAGCGCCCATGTGCGTCGCGACGAATTCGTGACGCTCCGGTTCGGGCTTGTCCTGTGCCGGATGTCCGAGCGTCGTCCCGACGCAGGATGCCCAGGCTCCCAGAAGTCGAGCGACGAAACCGCGGCGATTCACGACGGCCCTCACGGTCTTCCTGCTTCCGACGATTCCGAGATCACGATCATGACGAGCCCCTCCGAAGTTCGGCCGTACTTGCAACGGCGTTGCCTCGATGTCGTACGAGCGACGGCCCTGACGGCTCTGACGATGTGGGCTGCCGGCTCGGCTCAGGCCCAGCTTCCGCCCCCCTCGAAAATCCAGGTCGATCCGCTCCCGACAGATATGAAACCCTATACCGAAACCATACCCGGAACGAATTTCACGATCGAGATGGTTCCGGTTCCGGGCGGGGTTTACTGGATCGGTTCGCCCGAGACCGAGAAAGGCCGCAACGACGACGAAGGCCCGCAAAGTGCCATTCGGGTCGAGCCGTTCTGGATGTCCAAACACGAGATCACGTGGGACATTTACGACATCTACTCGTTTTCGCTCGATATCAAACGCAAAGAGAAGACAGGCGTGAATCTCGCGAATCAGAGCGAGAAGGACAAGGCCGCCGACGCCGTCACTCGCCCGACTCCGCCTTACGCCGACATGACTTTCGGCATGGGGCACGACAATCAGCCCGCCATTTGCATGACCCACCACTCGGCCATGGAGTGCACCCGCTGGTTCTCGACACTCTTCGAAAAGTCCTACCGGCTGCCGACCGAGGCCGAATGGGAATGGGCCGCGAGGGGCGGCACTTCCACGGCGTACTCGTTCGGCGACGATCCCTCGAAACTGGGCGAATACGGCTGGTATGTGGAAAACGCCGAGACGCCTCAGCAGATCGGCAAGAAGAAGCCGAACCCCTTCGGACTTCACGACATGCACGGCAACGTGGCCGAATGGGTGCTGGATCATTACGAGGCCGATGCCTACGAGAAACTGCCCGCCGACAAGATCAGCCTCAACCCTGTGATCATGCCGGACGTGAAGGAGTATTCCTACGTCGCTCGCGGCGTTTCCTGGGACGACGATCCGGAAATGCTCCGCAGCGCAGCGCGGCGGGCATCGGATAAGGAGTGGTCGGTACAGGATCCCCAGAGGCCCCAGTCGATCTGGTGGCACACCGACGCCACCTTCGTCGGCTTCCGTGTCATGCGCGCCTACAAGCCCAAGCCCGGTCTGGACGATTTCAAGTCGCCGATCGTCAAACAAAAAGGCACGAAGTGATCTGCACTTCCAACGGATCGATCGACGGCGATCGAGACGAAGCCGGGCTCCGGGCGACCGCCTGGTGACCGGCTTTTCGATTGACTGCCGATCATGGACTATCGAGAATGACGAAACGGCGATCCCGTCGACGAAACATTCCCCGGCGGTAACTCCATCATGATTCCATTGAGGCACCTTCGGCGATTCGCATTCGGGTCGAAAGCGAATTTTCGATCCGTCATGCTCATCGCCATCGCCCTGTTTTCGGTCACATCGATCCATGCCGCGGCGGATCGCCCGAATGTCCTGGTCTGCATCGCCGATGACTGGTCGTGGCCTTTTGCGTCGATCGCGGGCGAACCGGAACTTTCCACCCCCACATTTGACCGCGTCGCTCGGGAAGGGCTTCTTTTCAAGCAGGCGTTTGCGTCGGCTCCGTCTTGCACGGCTTCGCGAGGTGCTCTGCTCACGGGGCAATATCACTGGCGATTGAGAGAAGCCGCGAACCTGCACTCATCGTTCCCGAACGACACCGAAGTCTATCCCGACGTTCTGGCACGCCATGGCTATCACGTGGGTCATACACGTAAAGGCTGGGGCCCCGGCAAGGCGAACGCGGGCGGAAGGACGACCAACCCGGCGGGTCCCCGATTCGCCGATTTCGACGAATTCATGAAACGTCGCGACGCCGGTCAACCCTTCTGCTTCTGGTTCGGCAGCGTCGATCCGCACCGGCCATACGAAAAAGGGTCAGGCGTCCGTGCTGGCAAGAAGCCGGTAAAAGTGCGAGTTCCGCCGACATTGCCGGACGATCAGGTCACTCGCAACGACATCCTCGATTACTATCTCGAAATCGAACGATTCGACCGGGAAGTCGGCGAAATTCTCACGAAGCTGGAAAAAGCCGGTGAACTGGACAACACGATCGTCGTCATCACGGCCGACAACGGCTGGCCGTTTCCTCGCGGCAAAGCCACGGTTTATGACGCCGGAACGCACGTTCCGCTGGCAATTCGCTGGCCCAGGGGCATCGATAGTCCAGGTCGGAAGATCGATCAGCCCACCAGCCTCACCGACCTGGCTCCGACATTTCTCGAAGCCGCAGGCATTTCGGGGCTGCCGGATCGTACTGGATTATCGATGCTGCCCATCTTCAGGAATGCGGAAAATCGGCCCGAACGGAAGTTCGTGTTGACGGGAATGGAGCGGCACGTCGCCTGTCGCGACCTTGGTCCTGAACTGCCGGGCGGCGGATATCCGATGCGGGCGATTCGGACCAAAGATCACGTTCTGATCCGCAATTTCGAACCAGGACGCTGGCCGATGGGGGATTGGAAAAGCGTGAAGGACGATGGCTCGTCATCCCCCGGCTTCGAACGCCTCGCCGATTCGACTTTCGTGGCGTTCGGCGATTGCGATGCCTCGCCTTCGAAGGCGTTCATGGTCGTAAATCGCGATCGGCCGGAGATTAAGCCTCTGTTCGATTCCGCCTTTCGAAAACGTCCCGAATGGGAACTTTACGATCTGGCGAACGATCCGCACGAACGCAGAAATGTCGCCGCGGATCCAGCTTATGCCGGAATCTTCGCGACATTGAAATCCGACCTGGAACATGAAATGAAAGCGACGAAAGATCCCCGGGCGTTCGGCCAGGGGAACATCTTCGATCGATACGAATATCTCGGCAATGTCCCCGGAAGCGAACCGCCGAAAGGGAAAGCCGCGACGAAACGCGCTGCGTACAGGCCTTCGACAAAGGACAAGCCATGAATCTCCGTTGGAACTCTCCCGTGATTCGCCCCGTGTTTCTGGCCTTGATGATTCCGGCATTCGCCACAATCTCCAGCCACGCGGCCGACCCGGTCTTTCGCCGTGTTTTCGGGCCTGAAGTTCCGACCGGGCCCTACAAGCACCCGGCCTGCCTGGAAGAACTTTCCAATGGCGATCTATACATGGTCTATTACGGTGGCGAAGGGGAATACTCCAACGACACGGCGGTCTTCGGAAGCCGTCTGGCGAAGGACACTTCCGGATGGACCGCGCCGGTGGCGATCGCCCGCGATCCGCTGCGGTCGCTGGGCAATGGCGTGATCTGGCAAACGCCTGATGGATGGGTCTGGATGTTTTACGTCGTACGGTTCGGGCCGACCTGGTCGGACAGCCGGATTCAAGCCAAGGTGTCGAAAGATCTCGGCAAAACCTGGTCCGACCCGACGGTCGTCAGTTTCGAGCGTGGCCTGATGGTCCGCAATCGCCCGATCGTTCTTGCCGACGGTTCCTATCTCCTGCCGGCTTATGAGGAAAAGGGTGAGGACAAAGAGTCCGTAAGCCCCGAAAGCGTTTCCACGTGCTTTCGATTCGACCCGAAAAAACCAGCCGAAGGCTGGGCACGGCTCGGCTCGATCTCGTCCGACAAGGGCAACATCCAGCCGGCGATCGTCGAGCTGGAGCCGAACCACCTGATCGCCTACTGCCGGCGCGGCGGCGGCTACGGGCCGAATTCGTCCGGCTATATCGTCGCTTCGGAATCGAAGGACGGCGGCAAAACGTGGTCCAAAGGTGTCGATACGCAGTTTCCGAACCCGAACTCGGCCGTCGACATGATGAAGCTCAAAAGCGGCCGCGTCATGCTGCTTTACAATCACCACATGAACGTACGGACACCATTGAGCGTCGCCGTTTCCGAAGACGGCGGCAAAACCTGGCCGTTCCGCCGGGATCTCGCCACCGAGTACAACGCCTTCGCCTATCCGATCTTCTTTCAGGCGAAGGACGGCAGGATTCACGCGATTTACACGTCGGATCAGCGCAAGGTCATCAACCACGCGATCTTCGAGGAAGACTGGGCACTTCAGGGCAAGGCGAAATGAAGTCCGGGTCAACTGGCAGGCATACCGGTCCGAATCGACCGGCGAAGGTATCGCCTGATTTTGCTTCGGAAGATCTTCCGCTTCATAGCCGGACGAGTGATGACTGGGCCAGAAATGCGCTCGAAGAGCCACTGCAGCTTCTCAACGATCACGCCTGGCTCGAAAAAAAGGCCGCCGCGAATGCCCTGGAACTTTTGAACCGCTGGCCTGAGCCACAAGCACCGAAACAGTGGGTGAACGTGCTCGCGGGTGTGGCGCGTGATGAGGCCGTGCATCTTTCGCAGGTCGTCCGGCTTTTGGCACGTCGCGGGGGGCGGCTTTCGCGTTCCCATTCGAACGGTTATGCCAACGGTCTGAGAAATCTCGTCAGACGAGGGCAGGGGTCGCTGGAATTGCTCGATCGGCTGCTCGTTTCGGCCCTGATCGAACTTCGCAGTTGCGAACGCTTCGAAGTGCTGGCACGTGCCGCCGAAGGCCGGGACGATGAACTTGCCCAAATCTACAAGTCCTTATGGACAAGTGAGATGGGTCATTACCACGTGTTTCTGAAGCTGGCTTCGACGGTCGTTCCGGACGATGTCGTTCAGTCTCGCTGGCAGAAGATGCTCGAAGCGGAGGCCAGGATTCTGGAAGAGCAGCCGCCGGGCCCGCGGATTCACGCCGGTTGCGGTTCGGCTTGAATCACGGTTCCTGAACTTGGCGCTGTCGATCTCCGGAACGGCGGGAACTTGCGATAAGCCAGGCCGCGCCAGACCCATTCGACGGGGCCGAAGTTGTGATTGGCCAGCCATCGGGGGCTCCACCATAATTCCAGGCTCCAGATGCCCAGAACGACCATGAACAGCCAAACCCGCGAGACCTGGCCGAACAGGCCAAGGCCAAACGAATAAAAGATGAAGGTGCAGATCAGCGACTGGGCCAGGTAATTCGAAAGTGCCATGCGGCCGACATGGCTGAGCCGCCACGTCAAACCCGTAAAGTAGCCACCCTTGAGAGCCAGAATGATCGCACAGGCGTAACCGAGCGAGAGCGCCGGGATCAGGGCCTGACGGATCGGGACGAGCAAGACCATGTTGAGCGCTCGATTTCCTGGCCACAAATAATCGGCCAGGATGAAGAAAGCCTCGGCGATCCAGGCGGCCGGGACGATCCGGAACGCCCAGACGCGATACCACTGGATCGGCCATTGGCCCGCGAAGAAGCCGTTTTTCGCCAGACTCATGCCGAGGATCATGAGCCAGCCCATCGAGAGAAAGCCAATCGGCGTGAGCATTCCGAGGTGCATGAAGAACAGCTCTTTGGCCCGGTCCTTGACCATGCCGAAGTAGCTGCCATCCGCATACATGCGGATCTTTCGCGTGATTTCCTCGGGTCGCTGACCGCCGGACGATCTCATGCTCAAATGAGCACGCAGAACGAGCTGATCGGCCCATTGCAGCGAATTCACGGCCGCCAGGCGGGCATCGCCCCGGGCCTTCAGGAATTCCGCGGGGTCTTCGATCGATTTCGAAATCAGCGTGGCATCGGCCTGACGGAGAACTCGAAGATTCAGTTCGTTTCCTCGCGTTTCGATCAGGTTCATTACCACGGCCGCGGACCAGATCAAACTGCCGAAGAACATGAACATCCCGAGCGAAATCCAGCCCAGCGTTTTCGACGAATACCGCCGGAACGGATAGAGATAAAGCCCGATCGCGGCATAGAGAAACAGAATATCGCCATGCCAGACCAGATATGCGTGGAGGGCGCCGATGATGAGCAGAACGAATATCCGCCGGTAATACAGCCAGAGCGGGCGACCGCCGTCGTCGATCGTGCGTTGTGTCAGGTAAATGACACCCGCGCCGAATAGGATGCAGAACAGCGTGCGCATCTTGTCGGCGAAAAACACGCCCATCGTGGCCCATTCGACCACGTCGTTGACCGACTTCACCGCGGCGATTTTCACCACGCCTTCCGGATGAGCCCGCGTCATGTCGGGCTTCGGATCGGCCATGCGTTTCCAGGCGTCCTTGTCTTCGGACTTCGATTCCTCTTTGGGCTTTTCCGGCAATGCCCCAATCGATGCCGGGTCGTAGTACAGGACGTGCGGATTGTTATAAGCCTCGTTGGGCCAGCCGAAGTCCACGATGTTCAATAACAGAATGCCCAGAACCGCGACCCCCCGGATCACGTCGAGCCCGAGAACTCGGGTTTTGGAGGTCGCTGTCAACGGAGCCGCGGGCGTTGTGGACATTCCGGAAATCCGATTCGAATACGACTTGCTGAACGACGTGTCACACGAGAATTCGCGCGACGAGTGCTCTGGTCAAACTTGACGACGTTCCGACGCGCACATGTTAACGTGAAGACATTCCGATCGCCAACGTAACCTGATGTGACGAAGGCCGATGACGACCGGTCGCGCAAGCGTCGTTCGCACCGGAAGATTCGTCCGGAATTCCCGGATATCGAGACTTATCCCGAATTTTTTCGGTGGTTCTTTTTCTGAGGCCGAACAACGTCCGGTAGTTTACGGGCTGCGACGGCTTCGATATCCTGGGCCGTCGGCTTCTGCCCGTCCCGCAGGGCATAAGCCCGATCACGGGCCGATTCCCAATCCCCCTGTTTCGCAAGCGAGACGATCGCCATGATCGACCGTGCCTGCTCAGGAGTCATTTCCGAAGCGGTCGACAACCGGTTCACCTCGTCTTCGACGACTTTCAGATTGGCCGGATCCTCGGTGGAGGTCGCCGTCGAAAGTCGCAGAATCAATTCCCGGTGCTCGGGCGCCATTTGCGTTTCGCCGCAGCCGGAACAGATGGCCAGCAGCGTGACGAGGTAAACCAGACGAACCGGGAAGCACCGCCAGGAAGTTTCAGTAACTGTCCGCACTGATGACCTCTCCCCCGCGGATTGTGGCGAGTGCCGCCCAGGCTCGCTGATTCACCGTGCTCTTGATGAACCGGACGCTGCCGTCGCCGAGCAGGATGTTCGCTCCGCCGGGATGCTCCGAATACATCTGACAGACGTGAGCCGCTTGTGAGTTGGGCGGATGGATGACCCCGCCTTCGAAAGCCGAAGGGCCTGAATGCGTCAGAACGAGCGTCGCGGCGTAGTCGCAAAGCGAAAGTGCGAATCGCGGACGAGGGCAGACGACCGTTCCCGGTACGACCGCGACCCAGGTTTTGTCGCTCAGGATCGACGAATGCTCGCCCAGGAACAATGTGTTGCTGAGCCCGTCCGTCACAGCTGCGACCGTCGTCGCGGAATTCCGGAAAAACGGCCCGTCAGCCACGTTTCGATGATCGAAAGTCTGGTAAATCCAGGGTTCGTTGTTGCCTGCGTTGAGAACGTAGTGCGAACGTGAGAACCGGGCGAGCTGGCGGCCCGAACCGTCGAGAAGATCGAAAAGCTTTGATTCTTCGCTGACCGAGGGGCAAAGAAAGGCGGAAAGTTGCGTGCGGGTTCCCGTTTCGTTGACGGGAAGCCAGCTCGGAAGGTTCACGTTCAATGACTGGTAAACAGGCGATTGCTCCAGAAACGGGGTCAACATCGTGCCATAGGCCCAGCCGGGACCGCTGTCGAGAGAAACGGGATCGTGCGGGCCATGAATCGCATCGCCCTGCGCAGCCGAAAGATAGGCGGGCGGAAAACATCGGAAGGAACTCTCGTAGTTCGCCATCCCCAGCCCGATCTGCTTGAGGTTGTTGACGCACTGGGCGCGACGGGCCGCCTCGCGAGCGGACTGAACCGCTGGCAGCAGCAACGAGATCAGGACCGCGATAATCGCGATCACGACGAGCAACTCGATCAGCGTAAATGCGTTACGAGGTGAACGACTATCCTTGATGTACACGAGATTCTCCCGCCATTCGTATTCGGCGAAGCATCAGGTTCGAGGTTGAGACGTCGACCCGAATATCTGTATTCGGAGTGTCGAATCCAGAGATTCATTTTAGATTACTCGACATTTCAAAATCAGTCAATAATTATTTTGGTTACCCAAAAAGTGATTTCGTCGTCGAAGAAATCTCGTGGATTTCATGATCGGTTCATCTCCAGGGCAAATCGCCTTGAACGTTCAGATGGAATCGGAAGACCTGATCGACGGCGGTCACGCAAAGATCCGAAGCGTTCGGCCCGCACCAGGTCAAATTCGAAGGGCGTTTGGGGGTTCCGATAATTCCGAGGAATCTTCCATCCGGTTCGTAAACCCAAATACCGCCGAGAACTGCGACGTAGATTCTGCCGGCACGATCGACTTTCATACCGTCGGGTCCGCCGGGGCCTTCCGTGTCGAAAGTGGCGAAGACTCGCCCCCGGGGGTTTGTCGGATCGCCGGCGGGCGAAAGTTCGAAAGCTCTGACGTGGTAACGGAATGTGTCGCAGACATAGAGCGTTTTTTCGTCGGGAGAAAGAGCGAGTCCGTTGGGCCGTTCGAAGTCGTCGGCCAGGAGTTTTGGCTCGTTCCAGCCGATGCGGAACGCGAAGACGCCCTGAAAGTGCAGCGCACGGTCTTCGGGCGCGACGCCGTATGGCGGGTCAGTGAACAGGAAAAGGCCGTCGCGGCGTCGGACGATGTCGTTCGGGCTGTTGAGCCTGGCGCCGTTCCAGGTTTCGAATTCGGTCCGCAAGTCAGATCCGTCGGGCCGAACGCTCGAAACGCACCGTCCGTTCTGTTCGCAGATCCAGATTCGGCCGTCGGGGCCGAGAGTCTGGCCGTTCGCGGCGTTTGTCCGATCCCGAAAGACTTTCGAACCTTTGATTTCGGACCAGTGCCAGGTTCGGTCCGACTTGAGGTCCTGAAAGATCAGCGAACCGTCGGGAAGTTCAAGTGGGCCTTCGGTGAAGACGAAACCTTCCGCGAGTACGTCGCAACGATCGTCTGCCAGCAGACTCCGTACACCCGATTCACGTTTCAGAAGAACCGGTTGGCATCGTAGTACCATAGGAACGACCTTCGACGATTCCGTCCGCTGGCCGATCAGACTTCGTCATCGACCGAACGCTTCGGCGCCGCACGGTGCTTGCACACCGCATCGCACAACGCAAGGACCATCGGATCCTTGATATTGTACCAGACCCGGGTGCCTTCCTTGCGCCGATCGACCAGGCCGCTTCGCGAAAGTATGGAAAGATGCTTGGACACGTTCGCCTGACTCTGACCGGTCGCTTCGACGATTCGCGTGACGGTGATCGGTCCTGACATCAGGGCACGAAGAATCTTCAACCGCGATTCGTCCCCCATCGTCCGGAACATTCTCGCCATGTGGGCGATCATGGTGTCGTCTGGCAGGGGTTTGACCATCGTTGACATTATAACCTTCCGGTTATATACTACGAGTGAAGCCGTAGGTAGGTCTACGTACATTCATCATGATATGATTGACGTATCGGGTCAAGACCGGGAAGCGGAAGTACGATCTCGAACCGGAGGCTCTTCGATGGAAACCCTGGTGATCGTGGCCGCTATTGTCGGGTGGTTCGTGCTGATGCGTTGGGTCTTGCCGCGGATGGGCGTTCCGACATGAATGGGCGGCGATTGTACCGACGTTCCGTCGGCTTCGACCCGGTCCGGGGCGAGCGAATCCGAGTTTCGAGATCCGAAGATCGAGAGCGGCAAAGACGTGCGTGGCGAATGATCGCCTGACGAAGTCCGAAGCCGAACCCACACGAAACAGGAACCAGACCTTCATGAGTGCCATATTGACGATGCCCAGCATCAATGTCGCCGAATTGGGCGCGAAACTGGCGGCGGGCGAGAGAATCGACCTGATCGACGTTCGTACGCCAGCGGAATTCACGGAAATTCATGCGGAGCCTGCGAGGCTCGTTCCGCTCGACCGGATTTCGCCCGACGAGGTCCGTAAGTCGATCGGCGAGCCTGGCGACGGCCCGATTTACGTCATCTGCAAATCGGGCAATCGGGGTCGTCAGGCCTGCGAAAAACTTATGGCCGCGGGCCTCAACGTCGTGAACGTCGAAGGGGGGACGACAGCCTGGGCCGCCGCGGGGCTTCCGGTCGTCCGGGGCAGGAAGACGATCAGCCTGGAACGCCAGGTGCGCATTTGTGCCGGTGCGTTGGTTTTCGCGGGGACCGTCTTGGGCACGCTGGTCGACCCGCTGTTTCTGATCGTCCCTGCTTTCGTCGGAGCAGGCCTCGTCTTCGCAGGCCTTACCGACAATTGCGGCATGGCGATGATTCTGGCGAAAATGCCCTGGAATCAGCGTGGCGCGGGGGCTTGCAGTGCCCCCTGAGCGTTATCGGGCAGGGGCATTCGACGAATTTCGTTTGGGTCGAACCATTCCGCCTGACTGGTTCGACCGAATGATTCCGTCACATGCGGGTCTGGATCTCGCGCAGGCGTTTCGCGACGTCCTTGTATCCGAAGTCGTTCGCGGCGACTTCGTTGTAATGGTCTTCCGCTTCCTGTAGCTTGCCCATCCGCTCCGCCAGCGTACCGAGCCGATAGTGAAGTTCGTTGGACATGGCCGTGTCTTCGCCGGGAACACTCTTGAGGGCATCGGAGTAGGATCTTTCGGCGAGTCGTGGCGAATTGTCCTTTTCGAAGCATTCTCCAGCGGCAGTGAGTGCTTTGACTTTCCATCGAGCGTCGTTGCGGGCTTTCTGAAACGCCGCGATCGCTTCTTCCCATCGCAGGGCTCGAGCGAGGGCCGACCCCAGACGAAACTGGCTTTCGGCGTCGGCGGGGTTCGCTCCGACCCGGCGGCGGAATTCGCCGATTTCGAAGTCGTCCCGTTTCCGGATCAGTTCGGCGCGTTTGGATCGAGCTTCGGCGTCGTCCGGATGCTCGGCCAGATGGTCGTCCCACTTCGCGAGCATCCGATCCATCCGTTCCAGATGGGTATTCGCGAAAATGTGGCGGAGCATTTCGTCGGACGGCCAGTGTGCCAGAGTTTCGTGGAGAAGACGGTCCGCTTCTTTCCAGCGATCGCTCGATTTGTAAATTTCGGCCAATTCCACAGCGGCCTGAATGTCTTCCGGGGTTACCTCGAGCTTTTGCCTGAGTGTGTCTTCCCGTGATTTCGGTTTCGCCGATCCTGTGTGATTGGGCGTTTCCGCCGTGGTTTCTCGCGATTCGGCACGAACTTCGGATCCTGCTTCTTCGGAACCGGCTGTCGTTGCCGAAAGGCCCGAACGGGCCATCATGGCTTTCGCAGACAATTCGTTGATCTTGCTGGTGATGTTCTGATCGGAAGGTGACTTTTCGCGGATCGCATCGGCACACCGGATCGCGGCGTCCCATTTTCCCAGCGTTTCGAAGACGCGGATCCGCAGCCAGAGAAAATCGAGGTTATCTTCGGCTTCCTCCGAAACCGAAGCCAGATTCCATTCCGCAAGATCCGAAGCGCCCATTTCGAGGGCGGCTTCGGCGGCGTCCATGGCCGTTCCGACATCCCACGGGTTGAGCGTAAATGCGTCTTCGCAGGTATCGAGAATTCTCTGCCAAGCGCCTGTCGATTTCGCGAGCCGGATTTGGGCCCGGATCGTCTGGGTCCGGGCACGTGCCATCATGCCGACCTTCGAGGGATCGTTTCCGTACCGCATGCGGTGAACCGCACGCAAACCTTTACGGTAAGTCAGGTTCGTCGGCGCGATCTTGCAGGCATCGCCGATCATCTGCAGTGCGTAATCGAAATTTCTCCGGTTGGCGGCGTCCATGCCGGTCTCGAAGTATGCCTGGGCACGCTGGGCTTTTCGTGGATCGACTTCGCTCGTCATCGATTTCGGCATCCTTCTCGAGCGGCGGCCCCGAAAGCCCGCCGCGGCAAACCCACATTCACATCGACGTCATTTTAACATGTCTCCAGCGTGTTCACGACAGCAACGAAGCGAGCCCCGAATCCTTTCCCGGATCCGGGGCACTTCATTGAGTCCTTTCGACGTCGCTGGCGGCGAACGAAACGGGATTCGTGCCCGAATCGTC